>Ga0210390_10006121_pt1 | contig 10063 bp, 4 predicted proteins | sample IncBWH11OmetaG_FD_161050 | JGI IMG/M metagenome (GOLD analysis project Ga0210390, IMG submission 161050) | Forest soil microbial communities from Barre Woods Harvard Forest LTER site, Petersham, Massachusetts, United States - Inc-BW-H-11-O ...
TTTATTGATAATCAGGCACGGAAGCGCATGCGGTCCGGTGATCGTCCCGGTCTTCAAAACCGGCGGGTGGCAGGTTTTCCTGTCACCGATGGGTTCGACTCCCATTCGCTTCCGCCATTTGTTTTCAATGAATTGGTGCGGACGCCGCTTGCATCTCAGAGTGAGACCTGCCGCCTATTCCTCCCGGAGAGAGTTCGCCTCTCGATTAGGTGGTTACGGTAAATGTCATGCTTGTTGCGGTTCCTCCTGCAGTCGTCACCACGATCTTGCCGGTCGCCGCCGTGCTCGGGACTGTCACCGTGATCTCTGTGCCGGAAACGAACGTAAACGACGCCAACTTCCCGTCGACTGTGACCTTGGTTGCCCCGGTCAAACCAGTTCCCGTAATGGTGACCAGGGTGCCGACCGGACCGCTGGTAGGGCTGATGCTCTTGATGGTTGGCAACACTTTGAATTTGCTGGTCGCGGTCAGCGTTCCCGTCGAGGTGATCACCGAAACCACGCCAGTAACCGCAGCGGCCGGAACCACGGCCGTCAGCTCTGAGCCGGAGACTACTTTGAACGTCGCCGGAGCGCCGCCGCCAAACTCAACTTTGGTGGCGCCGGTGAAATCCTGGCCGAGGAACTCTACCGTCGCCCCGACCTTGCCCGACTGGGCGATGGTACGTACGAATGGCGGCAAGCCTACGTCAAAGCTGTAGAAAAATCCGGTATCGCCAAGAGAATTTCCGCAGGTATTTCCATAGAACTTTCCGTTGGTGTGTTGAAATAGAACTGTACAGGGACCAAATCCGGGAGGCCCGGCAGCGGCGACGAAGCCGTAGAGAGTGGTGAAGTCTCCCGCCGGTGTCACTTGGAAGATCATTCCCGCGTTGTACGGTCCGCCTTCGGCGATCCCATAAAAGTTCCCGTCGCTGCCAAGCGTGAGACCAGCTGGGGCGCCTCCGCCGTTGGTGCCTCCTGTGAAGGTGTGAACCACGCTGAATGTTCCTTTGGAAGATATCTTGAATATGGTTCCATAATTCGGGTTTCCTTGCTGCGTTATTCCCCAGTAGTTGCCATCAGTCCCTTCCACCAGCACGCCCTGGGGGTAACTTCCATCCGTCGTCCCTTGGAACCTGTAGAGAATCGTGATCTTGCCAGCGGGTGTCACCTTGTACACGACCCCGCAGCCAGGTTGGCACGGACTCCCGCCGCCTGTTTGCGTGGTCCCGTAGAAATTGCCGTCGCTGCCCTCGGTGGGGAGGTTGGGGTAATTACCATTGTCGCAGGCGGTTGCAGCAAGCGGGAAGTTCGAAATCGCCCCCTTGAGCGTGAGTTTGAACACCCCACCGCAGTAGCTGGAAGTCTGAACGCCCCAGAGATCGCTACCGACCAGGAAGACCGGATAGACGGGGACGCCGCCATCTCCAGGATTGGCTCCGGTGAAGTTGTAGACAGCAGTGTGCACGCCTTCTGGGGTGACCTTGAAAACTTGCCCGAAACCGTGTGCACCGCCGTTCTGGACGGTCCCGTAGAAATTGCCGTCTGAGCCGAGCGTGACTCCCCCGTCGGGTAGGGCCCCGGTGTCAACGCAGCCGCCGCCTTCCGCGCAAAAGCTAAAAACAGTAGAGAATTCCCCGGACGGCGAAATGTTGTACACGCTGCCCAGACCGTATTCGCCATCGAGCTGATCGGTCATGTAAAGGTTGCCATCTGGCCCCTGCGCCATTAACGAAGTATTGGTAATACCGTAGGTGTTGTTGCTCGTGATGGGATATTCGTACACCCCAACCGCCGTGTATTGGCCAAAAGCTGTGGACGCCAGGACCACTGCCACAGCGGCGATCGCCGCCCCGGATGACAAGATTGTAAACAGCCTTCCTCTCTGCGCCACAAGGACCTCCTGATGAACTTGGAAATTGCTCGCCTACCGTGTTACTCCACACGTGACAGGGCTGTACACGCTCCCCGCTGGGCTGCCTATGTCACCGTGAAAGAGGGTGCGCTGCTTGCCGTGCCTCCGGGAGTTGTGACCGTGATCTTCTTGCCCGACACAGCCCCGGTCGGAACCGTGGCTGTAATCTGGGTGCCGGAGTTTGCCGTAAACGACGCCGCTTTCCCGCCAATGGTGACCTTGGTGGCTCCTGTCAACGCTTTTCCGGTAATCGTGACGGTCGCGCCCACGGCTCCACTGGTCGGGTTGATGCTGGTGATCGTCGGCAGCACGTAGAACTTGCTCAAGGCGGTCAGTGTGCCCCCAGGAGTTACGACGGAGACGGGCCCGGTCGTAGCCGCGGCCGGCACTACAGCCTTCAGCTGGTTATCGGAGACCACGGAGAATGTGGCTTCCGCTCCGTTGAACTCCACCTCGGTAACTCCAGTGAAAGTCTGGCCGAAGACCACAACGCTCTTGCCCACTGCCGCCGATGGCGTCAAGGTGCGAATGAATGGACCCAGGCCGGTATCGAAGCTGAAAAAGTAGCTGCCGCCGTCCGAGTTGCCACCGGTGTTTCCGTAGAACGTGCCGTTGGTGTCTTGCGCCAGCACGGGCCCGGGCCCGAAAGCATCGCACGGCGACGTCGCACAAAAGCTGTACAGAACGGCATAGTCGCCATTGGAAGGATTGACTCTGTAAATGGCTCCCACATTCGCGGTTCCTCCGGCATTGGTGACCCCGTACAAATATCCGTCGCTGCCGGCGATGAGGCCGGACACTGGGCAGCATCCATCTCCAGTCCCGCTGAAGGTGTGGACTACCGTCAAGTCGCCGGAAGAAGATATCTTGTACAGTTCTCCACCGGAAACAAAGGCCACTCCGTTGGTCACACCCCAGAAGTTGCCGTCCGAGCCTTCAACCAGCTGTCCGACGGATGAGCCCTCACCGCCCGGGAATGTGTAGAGCACGGTGATCTTACCCGCAGCGGTGGCTTTATAGATCACTCCACAGCAAGCAGAATTAGGCCCGCCGTTGTGGGTGCTCCCGTAAAAGTTTCCGTCCCTACCCAGCGTGGGAAGGTTCGGGTTGGCGCCGTTTACCCCGGAATGAAAGGAGGCCAGAAGCTTGAATGCGCCGGTGCTGCTAATTCTGAAAAATGTTCCGTTCGTGCTTCCCCCCGAAGGCGTAACTCCATAAAAATCGCCATTGCTGGCCTGAAAAACCCCGAATGAGGGGTTTGATCCATCGGCTCCGGTGTTTGGAAAACTGAACAGTGTAGTTAGCTTTCCAGCCGGGGTAATCTTAAAAACTGTTCCCATGTCGCCGGCGCCGCCGCCGCTTGTCGTTCCATAAAAATTGCCGTCCGTACCCAGCGTGAGTCCGCCTCCAGGATTGCTCCCTGTAACGAGACAGGATCCTCCTTCGGCGCAGAAGCTGTAGAGCAGGGTGTAGTCTCCCGAGAGCGACATGGTGTAAACACCGCCCTGGTTGTACGTTCCGTTGTCCCAATCCGTGTCGTAAAAGTTGCCGTCCGGCCCCTGCGCCAGGAAACTGTTGCTAACGATGCCTGTAGTGTTGTTGATTGTGTTGGGATACTTGTACAAGAGAACCGGTGTGTCCTGGGCGCTGGCCGTCCACCCAAGAAAAAGCACCATCATCGCTACCGTCATAAGATTCCTTCTCATCGCAGACACCCCCGTTTGGAATCGGTGCCAGACTGCAGGCCGTCACCCAAGCGAGCCTCTCCCCCCACTGTCTAGCCATATTCAGGGGCCAGAGTACGTGCCAGAATATGGGGCCTAGTTGGCGCCGTTGGCCCCTAGTCTGGCTAATGGGCCACGAAATGTCCTGACGGAATTCTTAAGAAGTGTGAAGAAAAACTAAGTCCATGCCCGCTAATACTTCAGCTCGCAACGAGCAAGAGATTCCGGCACGTCTGTGGCGCTTCGGCGACTGCGAATTCGACGAACTCAGCCTGCAGCTCCGCATAAATGGCCGCCCGGTCGAACTTGAACTGAAGCCCCTCGAGGTTTTGCAGCAGCTCCTGCTCCACGCGGGAGAAGTGGTTTCCAAGGAAGCGCTGCTTGACTCAGTTTGGCCCGGCCTGAACGTTGTCGATAGTTCGCTGGCCACTGCGGTCTCGAAGCTGCGTAAAGCCTTGGGCGACGAAACCGTCATTATTACTGTTCCGCGCGTCGGTTATCGCCTCGCGGTCCCCGTACAAAGCACCAGCGTTTTCGCTCGCACCCCTTGGGCAGCGTCGGCTGCGCTTGAGCCGGGCGACCACGTCCCCGGACGCGAGCATTGGTGCCTCACCCGCCGGCTGGATCTTTCCAGCAGCAGTGAGGTCTGGCTGGCGGAGCATCCCAAAACCCGCGAGCAGCGTGTCTTCAAGTTCGCCGCCAACACAGCCCGGCTCAAGGGATTGAAGCGCGAGATTACCGTGGCCCGCTTTCTGCGAGAGTCGATCGGTGAGAGCCCCGCCTTCGTCCGCGTGCTCGAATGGAGCCTCGAGACACCTCCATATGTCATCGAAAGCGAATACGGCGGCCCCAACCTCAGCGAATGGACGGAGCAACAAGGCGGCCTGCTGCAGATCTCGCTCTCCACGCGCATTGCAGTGATTGCTGACGTTGCAGGGGCAGTCAGCGCCGCTCACCATGCGGGCGTTCTGCACAAGGATCTGAAACCGGCAAACATCCTGATACAGTCCCGCGCCGATGGAACACACCAGGTTAAAGTTGCCGACTTCGGCAGCGCCTCTCTGGTCGAGCCCGCCCGCTTGCGCGCGTTTGGGATCACCAGTTTCGGCTTGACCCAGCCAGGAGGGCCGCAATCGGCTTCGCTCACGGGAACCCTGATGTATCTGGCTCCGGAAGTGCTGTCAGGCCACTGGCCAAAAGCGTCGGCGGACATTTACGCCCTCGGGGTCATGCTTTATCAAATTGTGCTCGGTGACTTTCGCAAACCGCTTGCTCCTGGCTGGGAAGCGGGCATCGACGATCCACTGCTGCGGGAAGACATCGCCGATGCCGCTTGCGGGGACCCGGCCAGGCGCCTGCAGAGTGGGGCCGAGCTGGTGGATCGTCTAAGGAATCTGGACCGGCGCCGCGCTGAGCGGGAACAACAGGCCGCCGCGGCACTCCGCCAGCAAGCCGCCGAGAAGAGACGTACCCAGCTCCGGGCCAGTGTTCCCTGGATATTACTCGCGGCTGTCCTCAGCGTCGTCTCGGCCGGCGTTGCATTGCGCAGTCTCCGAAAAAAGCCGGTATCGACCGCCACAGGCGTCCAGACCGTTGCCGTGCTGCCATTCCAAAATCTTGGCGGCGATCCCAAGGTCGATTTTCTGCGCCTTGTTCTTCCCGATGAAATAGCAACCGCGCTCAGCTATGTCCACGGCGTATCGATCCGGCCGTTCACCACGACCCGCAAATACGACACCGCCAATCTTGATCTGCAAACGGCGGCGCGCGAGATGGGCGTGTCTGTCGTTATCACCGGGCATTTCCTCAGCGAGCAAAAGCAGTTGCACGTTACCTACGAAGCGGTCGACGTTGCCGACAATCACCTTCTCTGGAGCGACACGACTACCTCTCCACTGCGAAATCTGATCGATACCCGTCAGAAGATGTATCAACAGGCGCAAGGCGGCCTGGCCGTGGCGTTAGGGGCAAGGGCGGTGGATGGTTCCAACCCCTCGGCTACGGTCCCAACGAATGAGGAAGCTTATGAGCTTTACGTGCGCACCTCCGGGCTGCAAAGCGATCCCGAGTCCAACAGCAAAGCCATAAAGATGCTCGAACGTGCGGTTCAGCTGGATCCGGGTTTTGCCCCTTACTGGGTGTCTCTGGGCGGCCGCTATTACAACGAATCACATTACATCCGTGGAAAAGAGGATGAGGAGGTTCGGAAAAAAGGTTTGGCCGCCGCTGAACGGGCTGCGGCCCTCGATCCTCACTTTAGTTATGCGCAGTATGGATTGGCGCTGGAATATGCCGAACGCGGAGACCTGCTGACCGGATACCGCGTCGCGGCAAACATGCTCCGCGAAAGCCCTGGGATTGCAGTTGCTCCCTATGCGGTGAGCTATGTTCTGCGCTATGCGGGCTTGGATCAGGAGGCCGAAACGAAATGCGACACCGCCCGCTCCTTCGATCGCCAGAGTAGCCTGGTGCGCTCCTGCGGCGTCGCTTTTCTGAAGCGCGGCGACTACGACAAGGCGCTCGACTACTTCCAGCTGGACGCCAAAACCGATTGGAGCAACGCGCTGACCATCGACATTCTGTTGCGCGAAGGCAAAGAAAAAGAGGCGCTACAAATCAGCCGTCCCGGCGTTCTGGCATGGACCAGCTACGACATGCTTCTCGCGTGCGCGGCCCACAAGCCTGCCGGCGACATCGCTACTCTGGCGAAGCGCATTGAGCCCGAAGACGATCCCGAAACCAACTATTTTGCCGCTTCTCACCTTGCTTACTGCGGCCAAACCGCAGCCGCCCTTGGCATGCTGAGGCGGACCGTGCTGGCCAATTATTGCGCCTATCCCGCCATGGACACCGACCCAATGTTCGCCAGCATCCGCTCGCTGCCGGACTACGCCGAAATCCGTTCCATCGGAATGTCGTGTCAGAACAGTTTCGTCGCCGGCCGAGTGAAACTGCAGGAGTCAAAAACCACAGACTAAGTCACTGTAAATGTCACGCTTGTTGCGGTTCCTCCTGCTGAACACGGATTCCACCGTGACCTCCGATAAACGTCGGGTCTCTCCATCGGGACTTCTGGCGTTAGTCAGGAATGTGTAGTTTTCTATTGTGCCTTGCCACGACAGTTCCGAGGTGCGGCGGTAGTACCGAGGTTTCAGGGTGTCCGAAAAGTGCAGATTTCTATAAATGGAGTGCCAAAATCTTTCATGCCAAAATCTTTCATCTTGACAACCCTTCCTTCCCCGCTATAATCGCCGCGCTCTTCCCCCACCAAGCGCAGGCTAACCTCCCCGTAGGCTGCTCCTGTTTTTAGTTCTTGCTTTCGAGCTCCGGCAACAAGCACAGCGAGTGATAGCGGTTTTTCTCCAACGACTTGCATTTGCTGCGCGTGCTTTCAGTTCTAAGACGGCCCGAAGGCGCTAACACCAGCGTCGCGGGAAGGCTCGTCCAGTGGGGAATTTGTCGGATAGTCGGATAGAAGGATTCAGGAGGAACTATGCAAAGCAGGGTTTCACGCTCATTTCACAATTTCGTTTTGCCGTGCCTTGCTCTTTGCCTGGCGCTCGTAGCGCAGGCGAAGGACGGGCGCGACTTCGCCGGCTTCTACGCCCTCAGCAACGTCACTCAAGCCGAAGGCAACGGGGTCCAGCCAGATCGAGCCGCCACCGTCGGAGTCACCCTTACGGTGCAGATTTTCAACTATAGCGACCTGGGCGATATCAAGGCGCCGGTGTTGGCCCTGCTGGAATCGGGGCCTTCGCATGCCCTGCTGGGCGAATTTGGCACGGTGAAGGTTTTGCCCGCCAAGCATGACGTGATTGTCAGCGGGCATTTCACGGTGCCGCAGGGAGAGCTTCAGAATTGGAGCAGGCGTGGAGGCAACCCGAAAGTCGTGGTGATGTATCGCGATGCGGCCGGGCGAACTTTGCGGCAGAACGTACAGTTGTCGCGGCGTCCCATGCTGCCTCCGGCCACGGCCGAGTGAGCCCCGTAAGCGCAATGCCGGTCGAGCCTGCCGGCAGCTGCGAGCAAGAAATAAGCAACATGCCCGTCTCGATAAGCCGGTAGAAAGACCGGCTACAAAGGACTGGCTACAAAAAGAGATTTCCCAGGAGAATGCGATCATGCGCGAACTTCGAACGTTCCTTATGAGTTTAGCGGCGGTGGTGGTGCTGGCGTTGGGCGCGGCGGCGCAGCAGGATCAAATCAATACCGTGGTGGGCGGCGGCCCGAACGACATGCCCGCCCTCGACGCCGACCTGTATTCTCCGTACCAGGTAGCTCTGGACGGCTCTGGAAACTTCTATATCGCCGCCGTCTCTCAGAACCGAGTTTTCAAGGTGACCCCGGCGGGTTTCCTCACTGTTGTTGCAGGCAATGGCTTGATGGGCTATAGCGGCGACGGCGTGACCGGCGGCGCGGCTCAGGCCATGCTGAACGGCCCCGAGGGCGTGGCGGTAGATGGCAACGGCAATGTGTACATCGCGGATACGGGCAACCAGTTGATCCGCAAGGTGGACACCACAAACACGATTAGGACAGTTGCGGGCGTTTACGCCACTGTCGGGTACAACGGCGATGGCAGCCCCGCAACCTCGTTCAACTTGTATAACCCCTACCAGTTGGCGGTGGACTCCTCGAACAACCTCTTCATCGCCGATTACAACGATGCGCTCATTCGAAAGCTAACGGTATCAACCAACACCATTAGCACGGTGGCCGGCAATTACACCGTCGCCTACGCCTATTGTGCGAATGGCACCGTCGCTACCTCCTGCGGTTTTTCCGAGACGCCCTCGGTGGCAGTGGACTCCGCCGACGACATCTTTCTCACAGATACCCAAGCGTGCGTGGTCTACAAGGTCACCAACTCGACGGGCAAGATTTCCACCATCGCAGGCGACAACGCCCTCGGATGCGGATACAACGGCGATAACATCACGGCGACCACCGCGGAAATATATCCGTACGCTTACGGCCAACTGGCGGTGAACAGCGCCGGGACGCAAGTTTGGCTCGCCGACTTTTATAACTTTGAGATCCGGCAGATTGCCGTAGGTGGCAAAATCAATGCAGTCGCGGGACAAAGTAGCTGCGGACCCTACCCTTCAGGCATCGGTGGACCGGCCAAGAGCGCCTGCATCGACTACCCAGTCGGCATCGCCGCCGATAGTGCCGGGGACCTTTTCATAGCTCCGGATCTTTATCCAAGTTATGCGGACGGCTATGTCTGGGAGGTGCCCTGCTCGCTGAGTGGCACCACCTGCACGCCCCCAACGGGAGACACGGCCGATAACATCTACGCCGTGGCCGGAAACGGCAGCTATTACGACGCGACGCCCGTGAATGGCGTGCCCGCGCTGGGAGTGACGCTTTACTACCCCACTGGCGTGTATCAAGACCCCTCCGACAACATCTTCATCTCCGATTCGTACAACCAGATGGTCCGCGAGCTCGTGAACTCGAGCGGCGACGTCAATGCCTTTGCCGGAGATGGAACGGCTGGCTATAGCTTCGACAACATCCCTGCCACAACCGCGGAAGTCTACTATCCAGCGGGCGTGGCACGCGACGCCAGCGGCAACATTTTCTTTGCCGATCAATATAACCACCTCATTCGTGAGGTGAACACGTCTGGGAACATCAGCACGGTGGCTGGAACTCCCGGTTCGGGCGGCTACAGCGGCGATGGCGGACCGGCGACCGCAGCGCTGCTGTATTATCCCTTCGACGTGTTCGTGGATATCTACGGCGACATGTTCATCGCAGACACAGACAACCATGTCATCCGCGAGGTCGTGTGTGCGACGACGGGCATCGACCCTTGCACTCCTCCGGCAGGCGAGACCGCAGGCTACATCTATACTGTCGCCGGAAACAACACGTCTGGATACAGTGGCGACGGCGGCCCTGCCACCAGCGCCAAACTGTATTATCCCTACTCCGCAGCGGTAGATGGCGACGGCAACCTCTACATTGCCGACACCTACAACCACCGGATTCGCGAGGTGAATGCCAGCACAAAGATAATCAACACCGTGGCGGGCAATGGAGCCGGGGGTTTCAGCGGGGACGGTCCAGCGCTCGAGAACAGCCTGAATGGCCCTTCCGCAGTCCGGGCGGATGCCAACGGCAACATATTCATCGCCGACCAGAGCAACGATCGGGTTCGATGGGTGGACGGAGGCGGAACGCTGACCACATTCGCCGGCAACGGCACAGCGAGTTTCAGCGGGGATGGTGGCCCTGCCACCAGCGCAGAGCTCTCCTCTCCGACGGCGCTTTCCGAGGACGCTTCCGGCAACTTCCTGATCTCCGACGAATACAACTACCGCATCCGCAAGATCAACGCCTTCGCCGCGGTGGGCCGATCCACCGGCAGCATAGTTTTCGGCACGCAACCCAAGGGGATCACCAGTAATCCCTTTGAAGTCGCGTTGAGCGG
>Ga0210390_10006123_pt1 | contig 10060 bp, 10 predicted proteins | sample IncBWH11OmetaG_FD_161050 | JGI IMG/M metagenome (GOLD analysis project Ga0210390, IMG submission 161050) | Forest soil microbial communities from Barre Woods Harvard Forest LTER site, Petersham, Massachusetts, United States - Inc-BW-H-11-O ...
GCGGTCGCGGGCTTGACGCGGGCGCTCGCCGCCGACCACTCGGCGGAGGGCATTCGTGTGAACGCTGTCGGCCCTGGCCCAATCTTCACGCCGTTCCATGCGCGCCGCATCGCGGCGGCCGGCAAGACGGTCGAGCAATACAACGCCCGCGCCGCACAAGGCACCATGCTGAAGCGCCCGGGCAGGCCCGAGGAGGTCGCCGCCGCGATTCTGTTCTTGGCCTCCGACGATGCCTCCTACGTCACCGGCGCCCTGCTGTTCGTGGACGGCGGTATGACGGCGCTGTGAGGAATAATCAGCCGGCGCTTACGGTCGATATCGCGCGATCGCGACCTTCTGCTGGCGTCAACGAATTGGCAAGGCTGTGCCGGCAGTAAACAAGGAAACTGGAACCGCAAAACACGCAAATGGATACCGGCGAGGATAGGATTAACCTCCTGTCCAAGCGAATCATTGGCTGCGCCCTGACGGTGCTCCACGCGCTGGGAACCGGATTCCTTGAGAAAGTCTATGAAAACGCGTTGGTCTACGAGCTCCGCAAGTCTGGGCTCGCCGTCTCACAACAACATCCCATGGCCGTTCGATACGATGGGATCGTGGTCGGGGAATATACTGTTGACCTACTCGTCGAACACATCGTCCTCATCGAATTGAAGGTAGCCAAGGCGATCGACGAGATTCATCTCGCGCAATGCCTGAACCATCTGAAAGCCACGGGCTTGCATCTCTGCCTGCTACTCAACTTCGGCACGCCTCGCCTTGAGATCAAACGTAAGCGGCGTGCTGAGGCCACCTTGTGTTGAGTGGGTGTCGTGCGCTGATGGTTCGGCATGGATGTCAAATCGCTTGGAACCCCGACCCCCATTTCGCGTCCAATAGCGACCCCCTGACCAGCCGCGATTGAAGCGTACTGGATGCTGTCGGGTTGATGGTTGTGCTGTGGGTAAGTGGCCCGCCGGAGCGACCGCCAAGAGTCTGGCGCAGGCGGGCCACTTATCCACAGCGGGTTGGGAGATATGCCGACGACTGCAACATCTATGTGCGGTCGCAGGCGGCAGGCGAGCGGGTGATGGCGTCGGTGACGTTGTTCCTGGAGAACCGGCTGCGGCTCAACGTCAACCGGCAGAAGAGCGCAGTCGCCCCGATCGGAGAACGCGAGTTCCTCGGCCACCGTCTAGGCAAGGGAGGGGCGCTTGGCATCGGGCGCAAGAGTCTGGCCCGCGCCAAGGATCGTCTGCGTGAGATCACTCGGCGCAATCGCGGGGACTGCTCGATGGAGCAGATGATCGAGCAGACGAACCGCTTCTCCACGGGCTGGGTGACATACTACCGCCACGCTCAGAGCACGAGCACGCTGCGCGACCTTGACAGATGGCTCCGTCGCAGTTGCGCTGCGTCCAGCTCAAGCGCTGCAAGCGCGTCCGCACGATCATCGACTTCCTGATCGACAATGGCGTGACGCGGGTAAATGCCTTCAAATTGGCTTCGTCGGGCAAGGGGTGGTGGCGCTTGACCGACAGCCAGCAGGCCAAGACAGCCATGCCCGTCGCGTGGTTCGACGCACGCGGGCTGACCAGAATGGCCAACCATCACGCCGCACTCAATCTTGTCGGAAACCGCCGTGGTACGTGATCCGTAAGCCCGGTGGTGTGAGAGGGGGCCGCCGCGAGGCGTCTCCCTACTCGATTTCCTCGTGTGCAGCTACAAAGACGTGGATGGTGGGCCTTCGCTCACCATGACGGCGACGAGTGGCCGATGAGACTCGTGGCCCCGTCAGCCCTCGTAACGCTTCACCGCGACCACCGCATTGGTTCCGCCGAATGCAAAAGCGTTGCTGATGGCGGCCCGGATCGGACGCTCCCGCGCATGACAAGGCGTCACATCGAGATCACACTCGGGATCGACTTCCTCGATGTTGATGGTGGGCGGAACGATCCCGTGGCGGATCGCCTCGATGACCGCGATCAACTCGAGCGAACCGCTCGCGCCAAGCGCGTGCCCATGCATTGATTTGGTCGAGGAGATCGACAGGCGCCTGGCCGCGTCACCGAACACCGCCTTGAGGACCTTGATCTCCGTGATGTCGTTGGCGACGGTGCCGGTGCCGTGCGCGTTGATGTAGTCAATGGCATCGACCGAGACGCGGGCGTCGGCAAGACACGCTCGTATCGCGGCGGCCGTACCTTCGATCGTCGGCGCCACCAGGTCGGCTGCATCAGCGCTCATCCCCACCCCGGCGATCTGCGCCAGGATCTCTGCCCCGCGCGCCTTGGCGTGATCCGCCCGTTCGAGTACCACCATGCCCGCTCCTTCGGCGAGCACGAGACCTTTGCGATGCCGATCGAACGGCCGGCATGTGTCGGGCGCCATGACGCGTAGCGCCTCCCACGCCTTCAGGATCCCGTAGGTCAACGGCGCCTCCGTGCCGCCGACGATCGCTGCATCGATGACGTTGCTGCGCAGCAGCCACACGGCCGTTGCGATCGCGTGGTTGGACGATGCGCACGCCGAAGAGACGGTGAACACGGGGCCGCGGATGCCGAACGCCATACTGATCTGACTTGCCGGCGCACTCGGCATGACCCGCGGCACACTGAACACGTTGGCGCGCTTGGCACCTTCAAGGAAAAGCCTGCGGTACAATTCGTCGATCGTCTCTCCCCCTGCCGTGCCGACGCCGACCAGGCAACCGGTTCGGTGTCCAACCTGCTCGATCGGCAAGCCCGACTGTGCGAGCGCCTGCTGGGCCGCAACGATCGCCAATACGCTGAAGCGGTCGAGCATCGGCAACCGACGGGCGTCGAGCATTTCGCGAGGATCAGGCGCGGGAATGGCGCCGACGACAGAGACCTTCAGATCGGACGGTGCAGCCTGCTCGAGTTTGCCGAGACCGCAGCGCCCGTCCTGCAGAGCCGACCAGAATGCGGCCACCGAATGGCCAAGCGCCGAAACGCACCCGGCGCCGGTGACCACGACAGGCTCATGCTGCACTGCTGCGTCCTTCAAGCCCGAGCGAGTGGCCCAGCTCGATAAGGTTCGCGACAGTCTTGTAGGCGTTCCAGGCCTCGACCGCGTCCCCCGGTATGGTCACGTCATATTCGTCTTCGATCGTCATGATGATCTCGACCAGATCGAGTGACGTAACGCCCAGTTCGGACAGGACAGACTCCGGCTTGATCACCGACGGGTCCAAATGGGCCTGTTTGGCAATCACTCTCATAAGCGCGTCTGTCATCGTCTCTTCCATGGTCACCTGCCGGCGTTGTTTCTGTTCGACTATAGGCCATCGACGACGCCCGATCTGACCTCGGCCAGTCGGGCCACGAGCCGCCGCACGCGCCGCATCAACTTCAGATTCTCCATCGCCTCGGCGCGCGGCACTGCCGGATATCCAGCATACACCCCGCCAGCCGGAATGTTGGTTCCAACGCAGGCCGCTCCGCCCACAACGGCCCAGGCGCCGACCTTGAGGTGGTCGGCGACTCCCACTCGACCACCGAGCACCGCACCGTCACCGATGACCACACCGCCCGCAAGTCCCACCTGTCCGCAGATCAGGCAATCCGTGCCGATCTCGACGTTATGGCCAATCATCACGAGATCATCGATCTTGGTGCCGGCACCGATACGCGTCGGCTTCAGCGTGCCACGGTCGATCGAGGTCAGTGCGCCGACCTCCACATCATCACCGACCTCAACGATCGACAAGGCATGAATTTTCAGCAATTCGTTCCGCTCCGGATCGGTCGGCGCCGCACCGGCAGGGCCTTGTGCCGCTTCGAGCGCGCCAGGCCGCGTCGGCACAAAACTGAACCCATCCGCACCGATCGACGCGTTATGGTGCAGGACGACGCGATCTCCCACGCGGCATCCCCAGCCGATGCGAACGCCGGGATAGACGAGGCAATCCGCGCCGAGCGTCGCGCCGGCCGCCAGCGTCGCTTGCGACAGGATCACCGAGCGGGCCCCGACAGATGCGCCCGGGCCGATGACAACCAAGGGTCCGACCGTCGCCCCTTCACCGATCATCGCATCCGATGCGACCACGGCGCTCGGATGTACGCCCGGATGAACCTCGGGACGATACCGGAACACCTGCGTGATCGCTGGCAGACTGGAGCGGGATCGAGGCATGAAGATCACAGTCTGAAAGCTCTGAAGCGGGATTTGCGTGCCCTCCGGCACGAGCGCGATCTTTGCCTGACTTGCCCCTAGGATCCTGATTGTATCCGCCGAGGCCGCGATCGCGACATCGCCCTCGCAGGAGGCTTCCGCCGGATGCACGGCACGAGAAATCTCCACGTCGGCAGCGCCCATCACGCGTCCGTCCAACGCTGCAGCCAGCACAGAAGCTTTCATGGTCGCCATTCTGACCCGCGGCTTGAGACAATCAAATAGGTGAAATCCGGTCGTCGTGACACTTCATGTAGCACTTCAGTATGCAAATTGGCACCAGGATTGGTGGTCAGCCGGCTCTATCTTGTCACCGTGGTGCACGACAGACCTGAAATATTCAGCAAGGGCCGCGTCGGCGAGCACAAGGAATCATCGCGGCCAAACGTGGCGCACGTCTTCGCTGGTCCAGCCAGCGATCATCCTGGTCTCCTCTCCGGAGTGGTTTGTTCGTTCGACGCCATGGTCGCTGCATACGCTATGCAAAACCGGCAAAAACCATAATGCTCACGACAGAATCGCAGGGGCGCCGGTGGCCCAGGATTTCATCGCCGCTTTCAGGAACCACTTGTCCATATTTTGCGACGCCCTAGGGAGAACCGCAATCTGTGGCCTGTTCGGACGAGACGACACGGCGGGGCTCCTGCAAATTAGGGGCAACCCCAGGTGGTAGACAGCTTGCCGGACTGATGTGATGATGAGACCACCCACCATGTCAGTGACCGGGGCATCGCATTTGACCGAAAGGCCGCTCAATCGGCGGAAGCTGATCGCGGTAGTCCACGCGGACATGGTCGGCTATAGCCGCCTCATCGGGTTGGACGACATAGGAACGATCGAACGGCTGCGTACGCTGCGCGGCGAGGTCATTGACCCCGCCATCAATGATCATGGTGGCCAGATCGTCCAGACCGGAGGCGATTCCCTGCTCATTGTGTTCGATAGCATCGAGGGGGCGGTACGCTGCGCCGTGCAGGTGCAGCAACAGGTGCAGATACGCGACGGCGACCTTACCCCCGATCGAGCCATTCGGTTCCGCATGGGAATCAACATTGGCGACGTAATTGCCGATGGGACGGATTTGCATGGTGACGTGGTCAACGTGGCGGCCAGGCTTCAGGCAGAATGTCCGCCGGGTGGCATCTGCGTCACGCGACCGGTGCGCGATCATGTGCGCGACCGGCTAAATCTGGCGTTCGACGAACTTGGCGCGCTCGAACTCAAAAACATAGCGCGACGGGTCGAGGCATTTGTGTTGCGGCTTGAGCCAGAAGCCGCCGGCATGCCCAAGGCTTCGTCGAACCAGCAATTACGCTCGATGCCGACCCGACCTCGCCCGTCTGTCACGGCGACGATGCCAGGTCAGGGTGTTCCGAGTGTTAGACCCACACCGGAAGAGGCTGTTGTTGCGCTCCGACGAATCGTGAGGGCGTGGGAGCTCGATCGGTTTGACGCAACAGCGCTGGTCGGCGTTCCTGGGGGCAACATCGCGGCAATCGTGTGGACAGAAGACCTGCTGCTGCGCGTTGCTTGTCTGATCGATTTGGAGCAGGCGTTCCTGAAGCTGGATCCCAAGGGAGGTATCCCACGGTGGGTCACAACACGAAAGCCAGGACCATTCTTTGGCGATTCCTCACCACTGCAGATGATGACCGGCAGCACGCGTAAGATGGCGGAGCTGCTGCAGCAGGTCGAACGGTGGAGTGCCGGTCGGCACTGATCTCATAAGGCCGGTCGCTCACCAGCCCGGGACCAGTAGCCGCCTGATGGGGCAGCTGCCGGTCTCGGTTCAGCTCAATCGCAGAGCTTGACGTCGAGCACATACCAGCACTTGGGACCAGTGGTCTGCGCCACGGGCTGGACCGGATGCTCGTCGGCAACCCGCGAGAAGCCGTATCCATCGACCTGCCAGTGGCCCGCCGGGGCGCTGTAGGACGACAGGAACTGCGCTTCCGCCTTCGATGCCGCGTGCCCGTTGACGACGTAGTCCTGGGCGTGGGCCAAAGGCGCGAATGCGTTGAGGGCCACTGTTGCGGCGGCTAGAACCAGAAACTTGCCCATGACCCACTCCGTTCGCTTTTGGCCCCAAGGGGCGGTTCGTGACGCGACGGAAATTGGCCTCGGACGGGCCGTACCGATATGAAGTGATTCACTGCTCGCGGACCAGCGGCTGGAGAGTTTTACCCGACAAAATCCCGGATTGAAGTCTGTCTGTTCCCGGCCGGCGGTGAGGTCGGTGACAATGGCTGACGCCTCCTGCCGGATCGGGTCAGCCGGCCGCGCGTCTAGCTTGCTTTCGCGCTTCCGTCACCGGGAGACGCCCCAGGCCAAAGCGTTTCGCCAATTTGGAGCGCACCTTTGCGTAGTCCGGTGCCACGATGGGATACGACACCGGGAGACCCCACTTCTGCCGGTATTGATCCGGCGTGAGCTGGTGATCGGTCCCAAGATGCCGCTTCAGCATCGAAAAGCGCTTGCCACATTCGAGGCAGACAAGGTGGTCCGAGAAAACAGATTGCTTCACCGGCACAGGTGATTTCCCGTTTGACGACTCAGGCCCACGCTCAGCATCCGCCAGGGCGCGATGGACATCGTGGATCAGCTTTGGGACGTCTGCAGAAGAGATCGCATTTTTCGCTAGATGCGCAGAGACGATTTGCGCCGCGAGAGTACGCAAGTAATCGCGGTCGGTCATATGGCCCTCTACAATTCGGACTGGAGAACCTATGATCGCCAATCACTTTGTCTACGGGTTGGTGCGGATGTGGATGTAATTTCATTCGCTTGGCCAATTCGAGGACCAGGCTGGCTCGGGGGGAGGCGCTCATCATGATGGCAGCACTGTGCAGATGGCGAACGACGGCAGGGTTCGCCATGCTGGTCTTTCTGGCAATGGCCTTCCTGCCGGGCCCAGCGTCCGCGGGTGCGCTCGACCGCATTCGCCAGGACAACGTCATCCGCGTCGCCTGGCGCGCCGACGCGCCGCCCTTTTCCTACAAGAACGACAATGAGCAACCCGCCGGATTGATGGTTGATCTCTGCCAGGCGGTCGTCAGACGGCTCGCACAGCAGTTGAATCTGCCGTCTTTGAAAATAAGCTATCTCACGGTGACTGCGGTCGATCGCTTCGAGGCGATTCAGCAGAACAAGGCCGATCTGCTCTGTGAGCCAACCAGCAGCACTCTGTCACGCCGCAAGCTCGTGGATTTCTCGGTGACGACGTTTGTTGACGGCGCCAGCCTCATGATCACATCAGACGGACCGCATAATCTACAGGAGCTGGCTGGACGGACAATCGGCGTACTGGCCGGCACGACGACAGAGCAGGAGCTGCGCAATACGCTCAGTGGCGCCGGGATCACCGCAGAGGTCATTCCAGCCAAGACCCACGCAGAGGGCCAGGCAATGTTGGAAAATGGCAAGACCTCAGCCTACTTCGCCGATCGATCGATCCTGATGGCGCTTATCGCGAACAGCAAGGCACCCGAGAAATTGAGACTGGCAGATTCCTACCTGACCATAGAAACCTACGCATTGGCCTTGCCGCACGGCGACGACGATTTCCGGCTCGAAATCGATCGCGCGCTCAGCCATATTTATGGCTCCGGCGAAATCACCGCAATTCTGGAGCACACATTCGGCAAGAACTTCCAGCCAGGGCCGATGCTGCAGATGGTTTACCTGCTCTCAGGATTGCCTGACTAAACTAGAATGCAATTACCTGACCTGCCGTGGCAAAGACGTAGCTGGCTATGAACTACCAACCGAGCGTCCCCCTGCGCGAATCTCGGACGAGGAGGTGTCAAGGCGGAAACGGTGCTCAGGGATTTCGGTGAAGAGATTGGCATGGCGCCGCGGTACGGGGATTTCGTTCAGCGCGCGTAGGCGCCCAGCCGCGTCGATCCGCACGGCTACCAGAAAGCTGCACTTTGAATTAGCGATTTCCTCGAGCGCCGCGTGCATTCGTACCTCGTCATCGCCATAATACCTCGGTGCGATCAGCCGTTCCGCTGTATCCGCACCGATCACAAATGTAGCCCCCGGAAACAAGCGCGCCTTCTCGAGGAAGGTTGGCGCCCGCGTGAGTTCGACCGGCCACTTCCAGGCGAATTGTGCGAGCCGATGTCTCACCGTCTCGGCCGCCAGCGGTGGCTTGTCGACATTGGTAACAGAGATTTCGAACGCCACGGGCTGCTGCCTGACCTCTTCGGCGATCCGCGCCAGCAACACATGTCCCTCATGCAGCGGGTTGAAGGAACCTGGCAACAGCACGAGTGGCCGAGGCGCTGACAGTATCATCTGGCCATCGCGCTGCACGGTGACGCGATCGACCTCGCCCGCCAGGAGCTGATCGATGGAATCCACGGTCGGGACGACCATTTCGGAAAATTGTTCATCCGCATCGAGCAGGCTGCGCGGCGACGGTACGGCAACGCCGCATGCGTGGGCCAGCCACAGGACGATTGCGCGCGAAACCAGGTCTTCTTCGGCGGCGCGATCACGCCGGCCTTTGGCCAGCACGCCGGTGCAGTGCGCGGTGCGTGCAGAGTCGGCGAACGCGATGTGAAATCGATGCTCGCCTCTACGGGGACGATCGCTCACCAGTGCCGCCGTCGCGCCGAGACCGACCGGATCGGTGGCCGCCGGCATGAATCTGGCTGCGCGTGCCCGTACGTTTCGTGCCATCGCGATCGCGGTGTCGGCACTGCTTGCCTGTTCCGGTGCAAAGCCGAGAAACGCCGCAAGCGCCAGGGCGTCGTAGGGAACCTGCGCCTCGATCAACAGCCGAGACGCGCCGGGAACCCGCAGCAACTCGCTGATCGCGCCACTGCCGCCGCCGGTTATTGCAAGTGCAGCCTTGCGGCCGGACGCGTGCAATGCGGAGATTAATTGTTGCCACGCAACGTCCGACGGGCTCATGGTGCGTGTGTCTTCCGAAGCTGAAAAGTATCTCGCTGAGCGTGAGAGGCAGTTCGGACAGAGTCAATCGGCCCCCTGACAGGCGGAGATAAGCGAAGTGCGGGTCGTCTCATGGAACATGGCATTCCGCGACCTCGAAGCAGCGAAACGGCAAGGGGATCTGCTGCGCAAACTCGCCCCGGACCTGATGCTGCTGCAAGAGCTCAATCCCGGTTCGTCGACGGCCCTCAAGGAGGCCGCTGGCGCCGACTGGATGATCAGGGCGATCGATCTGCGTATCCCGGAACCGCACGACGCACCCGTTCGGCGGCACGGTGTCGCCATCGCCGGCAACGGGTCGCCTCCCGGCCGTTCGTGGCTGCTCGAAGGGATTCGGCAATCGGAGCGGATACTGATCATTGAGACACAAACGGATGGGACGCCGTTTATCGCGGTGAGCTATCACGCTCCGCCAGGCGTAGCCTTCGGAATGGTCAAGCCGCAGCAGGCGGTCGCCTTCGCTTCGTGGTTGATTACGCAGAACGGGCCGTTGTTGTTGGGTGCCGACGCCAACACGCCGTTGATTGACGCGCTCGACTTTGCCAATACCCGGACGCACTGGCATACCGGCCACCGGCGCCTGCTCGGCGAGCCTGGAGATGATCGTCTGTTCGGCCCCGCCAAGGTGCACGATCTCGATGACGCGCTGCGCCGCTGGCTCGCCCTTCATCCCGATGAATTGGTCAGGCTTTACGCTAGCGACCCGTCCGGGCCCCTCGCCATCACCCACCGGACTGGGAAGCGGAAGAACTCGCCGGGAACGGGACGGCGCTTCGATTCCGTCTGGGTCAGCCGCCATTGGGTCGTGCGACACATCGAACACCTTTACGAGGAAGGCATAGCGGCGGGCAGCGACCATGCGCCGGTGATGGTGGACCTCGAACTGGCGGGTGGGCCAGGGAAGGAAGAGGAAAGGCGCTTGGGGCGG
>Ga0210390_10006133_pt1 | contig 10051 bp, 8 predicted proteins | sample IncBWH11OmetaG_FD_161050 | JGI IMG/M metagenome (GOLD analysis project Ga0210390, IMG submission 161050) | Forest soil microbial communities from Barre Woods Harvard Forest LTER site, Petersham, Massachusetts, United States - Inc-BW-H-11-O ...
TATGAACCGCTCGATCGGCGACGCACTGGCCCAGGGCGACGTAAAGAGCACGTACAGCGATTTGAAGGAGCAGCCGGACGGCGCCTTGCTGGCGTCTTCTTCGCCGATCCATGTGACGGCGCAAAGCATGACCGCTCACAAAAGTCCTGGAACGTCTCTCTATTCGGGAAACGCTCGCCTCTGGCAGGATGCCAATATCATCGAAGCGCCGACCATCGAGTTTGACCGCGACCGGCGATTTGTGACGGCCCTGGGCACACCTGCCCAGCCGGTGCAGACGATTCTCGTCCAAACAGAGAAGAGACAGGTGGAAAGGTCGCAGGCGGGAAACGGTGCGGCGATTACTTCCGGCGGAAAAAGCGGAGCTAAGGCCGGTCCGCTGGGCGGATCCAGCCCAATATCCATAACCGCAGCGAAGCTGACCTACTCCGACTCCGAGCGCAAAGCCCACTACGAAGGTGGGGTCGACGCCAAAGGCGCGGACTTTACCGCGACTGCCAAGACCGCCGACGCCTATCTCGTACCCCGCAGCCAAGCCTCGAATAAACAGGGAGTTGCCGGCCCGGGCCAGCTCGACCACATGGTGGCCCAAGGCAATGTGGTCGTCACTCAGCCCAACCGCCACGCGGACGGTCAAACCCTGGTTTACACCGCCGCTGACGACAAATTCGTCCTGACGGGCGGACCGCCCAGCATTTTTGATGCCGAACAGGGCAAGATTACCGGGGTTTCGTTGACTTTCTTTCGGGGCGATGATAGGGTGCTCGTAGATGGCGAAGCAAGTACTCCTGTGGTAACTCAGACGCGAGTGGCCAGATAGAAACAAGACGAATGGCAAGATAAATGCGTACCTTGGCCACAGAAGAAATTGGCAAATCGTATCGTGGCCGCCGCGTTGTGAATGGTGTCAGCCTGACGGTCGAGCAGGGCGAAGTTGTTGGATTATTAGGCCCTAACGGCGCAGGCAAGACCACCACTTTTTACGCTATCGTAGGCCTGATCCCTCCCGACACTGGCCGCGTGCTGTACGACGGTCAGGACATCACTGACGTTCCCATGTACCTGCGGGCCCGCCAGTATGGCATCAGCTATCTCCCGCAAGAGGCTTCGGTTTTTCGCAAACTGACGGTGGAAGAGAACATCCTCGCGGTGCTGGAAGCGCAGCCGATGTCCTGGCACGAGCGTCGCGAGAAGATGGAAAAGTTTATTGACGAACTGGGACTGGAGCACATCCGGCAGAATCGGGGATACGCCCTTTCCGGTGGGGAACGACGGCGCGTGGAAATTGCTCGCTGCCTGTGCATCAACCCCACATTCATTTTGCTGGATGAACCGTTTTCCGGGATCGACCCCATTGCCGTGTTGGACCTACAGAAAATTATCAGCAGTCTGCGCGCGAGCGGCATCGGAGTACTGATCACCGATCACAACGTACGTGAAACGCTTTCGGTCACCGACCGGGCCTACATCATCGACGACGGCAGAATTTTCCGTCAGGGCCAACCCAGCCAGTTGGCCGGTGATCCGGAAGTGCGCCGCGTGTACTTAGGCGAGAGTTTCTCGCTGGTATGAAATGTGAAAGGGCACGGCTTGCGACCGGTGTGTACATCTGAGACCGCGAAACGAGATGTTTGAGAAGACGGGGGGTAGCGATGACAATTGACGAACGACTAGAAGCGTTAACCCACAATTTAGAGTTGTTATCCCTCGAAACGCAAAAACACGATCGCCAGCTTGACCGGGCGGCCAAGCTGGTCACCGAAGTTGCTGAAGGAACAGCCAGACTATTGCGGGTTGTCGAAATGCACGAACACCGCCTTGACAGCCACGATGATCGACTCGACAAGCTGGAATAACCGAGGCGAACGACGAACTACTAACGATCGACGACATGGTCCTACTGCAGCACAAACTCAGCGTAAAGCTCTCGCAGCGCCAGATCCTTACCCCGGGTCTGGTGCAGATGGTCTCCGTTCTCGCGCTCAACAAGCTCGAGCTCAAGGACATGATCACCGCTGAGATGGTTGAGAACCCGGTGCTCGAGGAACTGGAAGACTCGGTTCCGCTGCTCGACGAAGTCGGCAAGAAAGAAGAAGATCGCGAGCGCGCCGCTGCCGCCACGAACGAAGAAAATCCCATCACCGCCGTCGAAAAGAAAGATCCGTTCGAGGAAATTGATTTCGGATCGTTCTTTCAGGATTATCTCGATCCCGGCTATCGCACTCACAGCGAGATGGAGGATATTGAGCGTCCGTCGTTTGAGAATTTTCTTTCCAAGCCGACGAACCTCACTGACCACCTCGCGTGGCAGTTGGGCGCGCTCAGCCTGCGCCGCGAAGTGCGCGAAGCCGCCGACCTGATCATCGGCAATCTGAACGAAGACGGATACCTGATCGCGAGCGACGAAGAATTGCTGGGCGTAGCTCCGCCTGCGCCGCCTGAAGCTGACGCGCAAACGGCAAAGAATATCGTGAATGAGGCCCAAGCCCTCGGCCTAGCCGAGGTCGAGCCCGAGTCCGGCGCAGAAGAAGAGGAGTTTTCTTCGATCGGCGGGATTGCAGATTCAGCGGAAGTGGAAAGCGAAGTTGACCCTGATCTGTCGCAGCCGGCTGAGCCTGCGTACACCGAAGTTTCCTCTGTCGCCATCGAGCCAGTTCCAGAGCTGCGCGGGGAAGCATCCTTCTCCACGCGTTCCGGGGACTCCGCGGCCGCGGTTGCCCCTGCACCCACACTCGCGCTTCAAACCGCGCCTCAAGCAGCGCCGATTTACACGCCGAACTTTACTGCTGCCGATCTGCAGGAAGCTCTCGAAGTCGTGCGCCAGCTTGACCCTCCGGGCGTGGCCTGCCGCGATTTGCGTTCTTGTCTGATGTGCCAGCTCGTCTATCACCAGGCACAACTCGCGCTGCATAAGAACGGCAACGGTACAGAGCAAGTTCTAAAAGACGCGATGGCCGTCGTCGACCAGCATCTGCGCGGCCTGCAGAACAAGCAGCACAAAGAAATTTCCAAGGCGATTGGGCGCCCCATCGAAGCCGTGCAAGCTGCTCTCGAATACATTCGCACGCTCGATCCGCGTCCTGGCCTGCGCTACAACAAAGTCCAGGCGCGCCTTATCGAGCCCGACGTCGCTTTTGTCAAGCACGGCGACGAATGGCTGGTCATCATGAACGACGAAGACCTGCCGCAGCTTCGCCTGAATCCTGCGTACAAGAAACTGGTCACGCGCGACGGCACCAACGAAAAGAGCACGCGCGATTACGTCAAAGAGCGCTACAAGAGCGCCATTCAGCTCATCAAGAATATCGAGCAACGCAAGCAGACCATCACCAAAGTCTGCTATTGCATCGTCGCCCGCCAGCAGGATTTTCTCGAACGCGGCATCGATCAACTCAAGCCCATGATGATCAAGGAGGTGGCCGAAGAAATCGGCGTGCATCCTTCCACGGTGAGCCGTGCCGTGGCCAACAAGTACGCCCACACACCGCAAGGGGTATTCGAGCTGCGATATTTCTTCAGCGAGAGCGTGCAGGGCCCCGAAGGCGGCGGCACCTCGCTGCTCATTCTCAAGCGCCGCGTCAAGAAACTCATCGAGGAAGAAGACCCCAGCCGTCCATTGACCGACGAGCAGATAACCCGCATCCTGCAATCGCAAGGCATCCAGGTCACTCGCCGCACGGTGGCCAAATACCGCGAAGACATGCGCATCCCCAGCACACATCAGCGCCGAGTGAAGAAGTAGCTGTGCCTGCACGAGGCTTAACGGTCGTTATAGAATGCAATGGCTGTTCGGAGTCCGGATCACTCGAAATCCTCGATGCCTTCACTGACTACCGACACAACCCCTGAGAAGGCCGAGGTTCCCTCTACCCTCGCGAAGTTGCGCAACAACCTGAGCGCTCGCAATATTCCTTCGCTGGATGGGTTGCGCGCCATCTCGGTCATTCTGGTAATCCTGGTTCATTTGCGGGTTCCCTACGTTCCCGAAATTCATGGCGTTTTGACGTTTTTTGTTCTCAGCGGATTTCTGATTACCTGGTTGCTTCTCAAGGAGTCTGCGCGGAGCGGTGCCGTTTCCATCAAAGATTTCTACGCGCGCCGAGCCCTCCGAATCTTTCCGGCTTTCTACGCTTTCTGGTTCATTCACCTCGGTTTGTATCTTGCATCCCGTGGTATTCCTACCCACCGAGTCTGGTTCGACTATCTCTCCGCTTTTTTCTACGTCAGCGACTACCGCCTCGCCTTCACGCATGTCCGGCCCGTGCTCAGCCATACCTGGTCGCTCTCGGTGGAGGAGCAGTTCTATCTGATCTGGCCGTGGATTTTCATTTTTTTTCAGCACGACCTTCGCAAACTCACGCGAGTTCTTGTGGGCATTATCGCCGCGGTCTACGCTTATCGCGTCGTTATGTTTTTCGTGTTCCATGTGGGAGACGATCGGCTTCATAGCACGTTCGACGGGCGCGCGGATCACCTCTTCATTGGGTGCCTGCTGGCCGTGCTGCTCAAAAGAGGCGCGCTGAATACCGTTTGGAGTGCCATTACCTCCCGCGTGGGCGCCCCGATTCTTACCTTGCTTGCACTCGCGGGCTCCATTGCGCTGAATGAACACTTTCATTATCAGTACAAATATCTGGTGGGTTTTTCCCTTGATCCGCTGCTGATTGCGCTCTTTCTGGTTCAGGTGGTTACGCTGGGGGATGCCTGGCTTTGGAAGTGGCTCAACGGGCCGATCATTCGGTACGTTGGCAGGGTGTCCTATCCCATGTATCTCTATCACGGCCTGGCTAACGACCTTGCATTGCGCGCGCTTCGCGGCCGATCCTTGTGGCTCATCGGCCCCGCGGCGATTGCGGTCGGGGTTGTTTTTGCCAGCGCTTCATATTTCGTCGTAGAAAAACCTTTCTTGCGTTTGAAGTCGAAATTCAGTCGCGTGGAGGCGTCATGAACGTGGAATATACCGGCAGACATTATGTAGTCACTGCCACTATCCGCAAAGAAGTCGAGAGCGGCCTCGCGAAAATCCGCAAAATTCTGGGCGACCGATTTGATAGCAAAGTCATTCTCGCCGTCGAAAAGCACCGCCACAAAGCCGAGATCACCATCAGCCCGCGCAATGGCCCGCTGGTCGGCCTGGCTCAAGCCAAGGACATGACCATCGCGGTTAACGAAGCCCTCGACCATCTCGAAAAACAGGCGGTCAAGTATAAAACCCGCTGGCAATCGAAGAAGCGCTCCGCGCGTAAGAGCGAGGAAGTCAAGAAGTGGAACGGCGATTCGCCGCGGGTCGATGAGAATGTATCGCAGACCGATCTGCAAACCGTCGTCGGTACATCGGAAAAGACCGCGGTTCCAGTCATGGTGCACAAATATCCGGCAGTCGCGAAAACCACCGAAGTTCACCTGGTCCGCTCCGATGATGCTGTCGCCATGCGCCCCATGACGCTCGAAGAGGCCATTAAAGAAGCCCACTTCCGCGACCGCGACGTCTTCGTCTTTCGTGACCCCAAAGGGAAGGTGATGATCCTGCACCGCACTCGCGACGGTAAGATGGAGTTGATCGAGGCGCCATAGCGTGATGCTACTCCACCAGCCAATCGCATCAGAGGCGTTGAAAGCGGAGGCGATGGCGATCGCCCGAGATCCACCACTATATTGATACGTTTGAATAGAGCCATTCGCATGCTAAAATTCACCGCCTGGGGGATTTCTCCATGATGAAGACGAACCGCATCTATCTCCGGCTCTTCTGTATTCTTACGGCTTTCCCCGTGTCCGCGCTTCTTCCTGTGCTCTGCTTCGGTCAGACTCAGACATCGCCCAAGCTTTCGGTGCACTGGGAAGAACTGACGGCCTCCGATTTTCGCGAAGGCATTCATCGTTCGCAAGGCACCTGTCTGCTCCCGTTCGGAATTCTGGAGAAGCACGGCCCGCACCTGCCTCTAGGCACCGATCTGCTTGACGTTCGCCACGCTGCGCTGCACGCCGCCGAACAAGAATATGCGGTCGTCTTCCCGGAATATTATTTTGGACAGATCGCCGAAGCGCGCCACGAGCCTGGCACCATGGCCTACAGCCGCAATCTGCAACTCGCGCTCCTGCAGGAGACCACGGACGAGATGGCGCGCAACGGCTGCAAGAAAATTCTGATTGTCAACGGCCACGGAGGCAACGACAGTCTGCTACCTTATTTTGCGCAAACACAACTCGACAAACCTCACGACTACGTCGTCTACGTCTTCGGCGAACGTACGCCACAGCACGGTGGTCCGCCAAAGAAGACGAAAATCGACATGCACGCTGGTGAAAGCGAGACTGCGAAGATGATGATCTCGCGCCCCGATCTCGTGCACCAGGACCGCGCTGCCAGCGAGTCGGGCGCGGATCAAGCCCGCCAGAAGCTACCCGAGGACGTCTACACCGGCATCTGGTGGTACACACGCTTTCCCAACCACTACTCTGGAGATGGGTCGGCAGCGACCCACGAACTGGGCGAATATCAGATGAACTGGTGGATTGACTCGGTGGTGAAAGCGATTCGCGCGGTGAAAGCCGACGATGTCAGCCTGAAACTGCAAAACGAATTCTACGAAAAAAGCACGCACCCGCTCGACACACAACCGTAGAGACGTAGCTTGCTAGGTCTCGGCAGCGAGCCGGTACAACTAGCCGCCATATTTCCCGATCAGCATGCCAGTGATAAACACCAGCACTCCGCCCAGGCCGACCTGCAGAGCGGCAGAGACCCAGGGCGTGTCCATGTAGCGCTTGCGTACCCAGGTGATGACGCCCAGTTCTGCCAGCACCACAATTCCAGCCGCCCAGAGCGCCATTTTGAAATCGTGCAAGAGAAACGGCAGAGTGTGACCGATCCCGCCCACCGCGGTCATCGCGCCGCAAATCAACCCGCGCACCCACGGATGTCCGCGGCCCGTAAGGCTGCCATCATCCGAAAGCGCCTCGGCGAACCCCATGCTGATACCCGCTCCCGCCGAAGCCGCCAGGCCGACCAGAAACGCGTCCCAGCTTTTCTGCGTAGCGAAGGCCGCGGCAAAAACTGGCGCCAGTGTCGATACCGAGCCATCCATCAGCCCCGCCAGCCCCGGCTGCACAATCTGCAAAACGAAAAGCCGGCGCTGTGCAACTTCTTCGTCGGCCTTCACGTTGTCTGGCAATTTTTGTTTGTCGAGTTCCTGGGCACGCTCTTCGTGCTCGCGCTCTTCGTTTACGAGATCATCCAGCAACTGCCGGATGCTCGCGTCCTGTGTGCGTGCGGCCGCCTTTTCATAGAAGCGCCGCGTCTCGACCTCCATTGTCGATGCCTCTTTGCGCACGGCTTCAATTCGCAAAGGCCGCACCAGCCACAAGGCAGGCCGCTCCACGAACCCGCGGACGTCCTGACGCCGGATCAGCGGGATGTGCTCGCCGAATTTTTTCTGAAACAGTTCGAGCAGCCGCCTACGGTGTCCCGACTCCTCTTCTCGCATGCCCTCAAACATTGAGGCCGTTGCTGGATAGTCCTGCCGCAGCCCTTCCGCAAAGTCGGAGTAGACTCGCTCGTCCTCTTCTTCCAGGGCGATGGCCAGGGCCAGCACTTCACGCTCCGTCAGTTCTTCGAACTTTTTCATGACGCCATAGCTTACAGGCCCTCGAGGCGCGGAGACAAATCCGGATTTCTGACTTCGACCATCAATCTTCAGGGCGCGCGCCAGCCGTTGACGATTGGAAACCCGTACCTCAGTCGGCAATCCGTGACCCGAAGCAACGGCCACACCCCGGATGCTACTATCCAATTCATGAAGTGCCATAGGTGCGCCGGCCAGCCAGGACACATTCGATGAGTAGAGCGAGAAAGGGTCGAGGAAAGAAACAGGCTCACGCCGCGCAACCCTCGCCGGAACTGGTCATCATCACCGGCATGAGCGGTTCGGGGAAGGCCTCGGTATTGAAAGCCTTCGAAGACCTGGGCTACTACTGCGTCGATAACCTGCCGGTGCAGCTTATTCCGCAATTCGCCGATCTGGCCGTTCAGTCGAGTGAGATTCGCCGCACTGCGCTGGTCGTGGATGTGCGCGAAGGCTCCAAGCTCGAAGAACTTCCCAAAATGCTGAAGTCGGTCGGGCGCATGATCCCTACCAAGGTCGTTTTCCTTGAAGCGTCCGACTCGGTCCTGATGCGCCGTTTCAGCGAGACGCGCCGGCCGCACCCTCTCGGCACCGATGCACCCGTGCAGTCGGCCCTCAAGGCCGAACGCCGCCACCTGGGCGCCATTCGCAAGGTCGCTGATTTGGTGATCGATACTTCAAAGTTCAATGTGCACGAGCTGCGCGCTCACATCACCGAACGTTTCCAGGAACAGTCCTCGGAAAAAAGTATTCTCGTGTCCATCGTGAGCTTCGGATTCCGGCAAGGCGTTCCCGAGGACGCCGACCTGGTCTTCGACGTGCGCTTCCTGCCCAACCCACATTTCGTTCCTGAATTCCGCCCGCTGACCGGGCGCGATCCGCGAGTTGCGAAATACATTCGCTCGTTTCCGCAGAGCAAGGAGTTCATCTCGCGAATCTCGGACCTGCTGGTCTACCTGCTGCCGCATTACATTCATGAGGGCAAGAGCTATCTGACGATCGCGTTCGGATGCACCGGCGGCCAGCATCGTTCCGTCATGATTGCCGAGGAAGTCGGCAAACACCTTCGCCACGCTGGATACCGCGTGAAGGTCGTGCACCGCGATAGCCCAGGGTAACTGAAACGGCATTCCCTCAGCCCACGACTCAAGTAGAATAAGGCCTTGCACCTCATGCCCATTCGAGCGGCGGCAAGCGCAGGCGGCCTGCGCCGCGCGGGAGCCTCATGCGGCAACTGACGCGGCTCGTCCGGTATGTTCTCCCGTTCCTCGTGCAGTTAGTGCCCGGAGTGTTGCTGCTCGCAGCCGTCGGATTCCTTGAGGCGTTTCGGCTGATGCTGCTCAAGCCAGTGCTGGAGCGTGTACTGGATCCCGCATCGGGTTCGGAAAACATCGTCCTCTTGACGATCCCGAAGTTAAACAAGCCCATCTATCTTCAATCGTTCGTACCCTCGCACCTGCATAACGCGTGGAATATTGTGGCCTTCGCGCTGATAGCCTCGACCGTGCTCAAGGGAATCTGCGACTATTGCGGCACCTACCTGGTGAACCACGCCGGTTTCGGCATGATCACCAACCTGCGTAACGAGCTGTATAACTCGGTCCTACGGCGGTCAGCGGCGTTTTTTCAGAAGCACGCGACCGGCACTCTGATATCGACGATCATCAACGACATCGAACGCGTACAGTTTGCTATGTCGAGCGTGCTGTCGGAGTTCCTGCAGCAGTTCTTCACGTTTATATTTACAGCTGGTCTCGTGATCGTGCTCGGAGGTCAGCTTTCCTGGGTACTCGTGCTGTTTGTCCCCGTCATCGTCTTCTCGGCTGTACGGATTGGCCGCCGGGTGCGTTCGACCACACGCACCGGTCAGGACCATCTGGCAGGCGTGCAGAATATCCTGCATGAGACGATTACCGGCAACCGCATCGTGAAAGCTTTCGGCATGGAATCGTGGGAGGTGGCACGATTCCGCAAGGCCGCGCAGCGCCTTTTCCGCGCGAATCTGCGGTCCGTGGCCGCGGCCTCCATCAGTTCGCCGCTCATGGACATTCTGGGGTCGATCGCCATCGCTCTCTTGCTTCTTCTGGGCAGAGAACAAATCGTGCATCACCGGCTCGATCTGAGCGCGTTCGTGACTTTCGTCGCGGCCGTGCTGACGATGTACAATCCGGCACGCAAGTTTGCCGTGTTCAATAACAGTTTCCAGCAGGCCCTGGGCGCATCCTCGCAACTGTTCAAATTCATGGACGCTGAAGACACTATCCTTGAAAAGCCCGGCGCCAAGGCCCTTCCAAAGTTTTCCCAAAGCATACGAATGGAAGACGTGAGTTTTTCTTACCGGCAGGATGGCGACGAGTCGCGTGAGATTCTGCGTGGCATTGACCTCGAAGTGCGGCGGGGAGAAATTCTCGCGGTCGTGGGTTCCA
>Ga0210390_10006135_pt1 | contig 10050 bp, 7 predicted proteins | sample IncBWH11OmetaG_FD_161050 | JGI IMG/M metagenome (GOLD analysis project Ga0210390, IMG submission 161050) | Forest soil microbial communities from Barre Woods Harvard Forest LTER site, Petersham, Massachusetts, United States - Inc-BW-H-11-O ...
CCTGATCGACGACGACGGTCACGCACGCATCACGGACTTCGGGATCGCGAAGAGCTTCGACACTCTGGCCGCTTCCGACGTGACCTCGGACATGACCATGACGGGCGTCGTCCTCGGCACTCCCGGCTACCTCGCCCCGGAACGCAGAGCAGGCCACTCGGCCACGGTCCAGTCCGACCTCTATTCGGTCGGCGCCGTCATGATCGAGGCGCTGTCCGGTCGCCGTCTGCTGCCCGGCGAAGATCACGACCTCCCGCCTCATCTCCGGCCCATCGCCGCGAGAGCAATGGCATCAGACCCGCGGCAGCGCTTCTCGTCGGCGGAGCAGATGCTGAGCGCGCTACGCGCAGAGAAGAGACCCTCGCCCTTCGGCACTGGCGCCGTTGCGTTCACGGAGCCCTGGCCGCCCGAGGCCACTGCGGTGCTCCCGCCGCTACCGCCCACCGCACTCGCGGCGTCCTGGCACGAGCGGGACGCCAGAAGAGAACGGCACTGGCGGCGATATGTCCTTCCGGCAGCTGCTGCGACCATCGCACTCGCGCTGCTCCTCGTCTTCCTCTTGCTGCCGGGCCAGCGGACACCGACGCACGGCGCCGCAGCAGACACCGCGGCGCTCCGCCAGCACTCCAAGGCGGCCCCGCCCGACCCTGAGGCCACAACAATCCGGCAGCTGGCGACGTCGATCGCCGACGACGCGCTGCCCGGTGACGCGGCCCTGGCGACCTCCCTGGACACGACGGCCGCCGCCAAACCCGGCGCCGTGCGTGAAGCGGCCGCCGAGGCGACGTTGACGTTGGCGGGAGTCCTCTATGCCGGAGGAGGGATCAGCGGGACACAATTCCAGGACGTCGCGAACGCCCTCCAGGCGACGGGGGCCACCGTCCCGACGACGACGGTGCCGACAACCGCACCGACCACCGTCCCGACCGGACCAGGGGGCCACGGGCACCATCGCGGTGGGGACGGCTTTCAAGGCAACACCGGCCCTGGAACCGGCAACACCGGAAACAGCGGGCCCGGCGGTTTCATCACGAACAACTAGGCGTCACTCCAAGAACCCGCCGCCCGGCGAACCCGAAATGCGGTCGTTGGTACGCTGCGGCCCCGGAAGCACGATGAGGCCGAAGAGCGAGGACCCAGCCGCGTGAGCATCGACGAGCGCGCCGACCTGCAGTCGGCATCCGAATTCGATCCCGACGCCCTCCGCGAGAAGTACCGCATGGAGCGCGACAAGCGCCTCCGTCCGGAGGGCAACGAGCAGTACGTCGAGATTGCCGGCCGATTCGCTCCGTACCTCCACGATCCCTACGTCGAGCGCTCAGACCGCCCGGCGCTGCACGATGACGTCACGGTCGCGATCATCGGTGGTGGCTTTGCCGGCCTGATCATGGGTGCCCGCCTCCGTCAAGCCGGCATCGACGACTTCCGCATCATCGAGAAGGGTGGGGACTTCGGCGGCACCTGGTACTGGAACCGCTATCCGGGTGCCCAGTGCGACGTCGAGTCGTACGTGTACCTTCCCTTCCTGGAGGAGACGTCGTACGTCCCGAGCGAGAAATACGCTCATGCCCCCGAGATCCTGGACCACTGTCGTCGGATCGCCACTCACTTCCATCTCTACGACGGCGCATGTCTCTCCACCGAGGTGACCGGAATCGCGTGGGAGCCCGCCCGGCAACGCTGGACGATCCGAACGGATCGAGGCGACGCCCTGTCCGCCCGCTACCTGATCATGGGCAATGGTCCGTTGCACCGTCCGAAGCTGCCGGGCATCACCGGCATCGAGAGGTTCGGTGGCCATACGTTCCACACGAGCCGCTGGGACTACGGATACACCGGCGGCGACGCGCACGGGGAACTGGTTGGGCTGCAAGGCAAGCGCGTTGCGATCATCGGAACGGGCGCGACTGCGGTGCAGGTCGTCCCCCACGTCGCGCAAGCGGCGGCTCAGCTGTACGTGTTCCAAAGGACCCCTTCCTCCATCGACGTCCGGGCGAACCGTCCCACCGACCCGGAATGGGCGGCCTCGCTGGGACCGGGGTGGCAGAAAGAGCGGATGGAGAACTTCACCGTCCTGACCTCGGGCGGCATTGCGGAGCAGGACCTGGTCATGGATGGATGGACCGACATCATCGGAAAGCTCCTGACGAGACTGCGGGAACGGAACAGCCCGGAAGCGCTGAGCGGTGACCTGGCCACGGTGCTCGAGATGGCCGACTTCGAGAAAATGGAGCAGATCCGGTCCCGTGTCGACGCTGTCGTGTCTGATACGAACACGGCGGAGGCGTTGAAGCCGTGGTACCGCCAGTTCTGTAAGCGACCGTGCTTCCACGACGAGTACCTCCAGTCGTTCAACCTCGAGACCGTCTCGTTGATCGACACCGACGGGCATGGCGTGGAGGCGATCACGGAAAAAGGGGTCGTTGCGGCGGGACGGGAATACGAAGTGGACTGCATCATTTTCGCGACCGGCTTCGAGGTCGGGACCGACTACACCCGCCGGGCCGGCTACGACGTCGTCGGCGTAAACGGCATGACGCTCTCCGAACACTGGTGCGACGGCATGCGATCGGTGCACGGCATACACGTCCACGGGTTTCCGAACATGTTCGTACTCGGGCACACACAAGGTGGCTTCACGGTCAACTATCCCCACCTCCTCGACGAAGCCAGCCGGCATACATGCCATATCGTCCGTCACGTCGTCGAGAACGATCTCGTCGTCGAGGCGACGCCCGAGGGTGAGGAGGCGTGGCTCACCGTGTTGACCGAATCGGCACGCGACTTTCGCGCCTTCCAGGAGCAGTGCACTCCTGGCTACTACAACAACGAAGGGCAGCCGGCGGCCGGGGGATTCCTCGGCACTTCGTACGGGAACGGCCCGATGGCATTCTTCCAAGTGCTGGCGGCGTGGCGCGAGGCGGGCACCTTCGACGGTCTCGAACTACGCGCCTGAGCGCCTGACCCGGTCCCAAAGCATGAGCGTCTCGGCAATGGTGCTCGAAGCGCCGCGACTGCTCCGCCGCCGACGGTTCCCCCGACCCGAGATCGGCAACGACGATGCTCTACTGCGGGTCGAGGCCTGCGGACTGTGCGGCACGGACCACGAGCAGTTCTCTGGTCACCTCTTCGGTGGCTTTGCCTTCATCCCCGGACACGAGAGCGTCGGCGTCATCGAGGAGATCGGGCCCGGGGCCGAGGAGCGGTGGGGCGTGAGGAATGGGGACCGCGTCGCCGTGGAGATCTTCCAGTCATGCCGGGCCTGCGAGCGATGCACGGCCGGCGACTACCGCCACTGCCGCCATCATGGCATCGGTGACTCCTACGGGTTCGTGCCGGCGGACCGGAGCCCCGGTCTCTGGGGTGGTTACGCCCAATATCAGTACTTGAGCCGGGACAGCATGTTGTTGAAGGTCCCCGACGCCCTCGACCCGGTCACGGCGACGCTCTTCAACCCGATGGGAGCGGGGGTGCGCTGGGGTGCAACGGTGCCCAAGACGGGACCGGGAGACGTCGTGGCGGTGCTGGGTCCGGGCATACGCGGTCTGTGCTCCCTCGTCGCGGCGCGCGCGGCTGGCGCCGCATTCGTCATGGTGACGGGGGCCGGCGCCAGAGACCGTTCCCGGCTGGACACGGCGCGCGCCTTCGGGGCGGACCTCGTCGTCGACGTCACCGAGGAGGACCCAGCGCGCGCACTCCGCGCTGCCACCGGACGCGGAGCTGACATCGTGGTGGACGTCACGGCGAAATCCCCCGGGGCGTTCGATCAGTCCCTGCAGATCGTCCGCGGCGAGGGAACCATCGTGGTCGCCGGCATCCGGGGCGGACCCATGCCGGCGGGTGCGAACATGGACCTGATCGTGTACAAGGAGATCCGCCTCCTCGGTGTCCTCGGCGTGGATGTCACCGACTACGAGGCCGGGCTCGATCTCCTGGCGCACACGGAGCTTCCGCTCTCGTCGATCGAACGGGGCGTGGTGGGATTCGACGGTCTGCCCGCACTGCTCGAGTCGCTGTCGAACGGCGATCTCGACACACCGATGCACGCCGTCTTCGCCCCGGGTTGAGCCGCCCTCGCGGACGGAGACGCGAAGGGAGCGCAGACTTAGCCCTGCGGCCGCCATTTGTTCCATACTGCTCAGGTCCATGGCCGCCCGTCTGGCGCGGCGGTTCGAAGGAGAGGCCATGCAGAACGTAGTGATCCTCGGTGCCGGATTCGCCGGCCTGCAGCTCGCCAGCCGCCTGTCAGAGGAGGTCCCGGGCGAGGTCGACGTCACGATCATCGACAAGAGCGACGCCTTCGTGTTCGGGTTCTCGAAACTCGATCTCATGTACGGCCGCGCCGACCTCGATGCCCTCCGCCTCCCGTATTCAAGAATCGACAAGCCCAGCGTCCGCTTCGTCCAGGAGACCATCCTCTCCATCGACCCGGCGACCCGGCGCGTCGTCACGGACGGCGCGACGTACGAGCCCGACATCCTCGTCGTGGCCCTCGGAGCAGATCTCGACCCCGCCGCCACTCCGGGCGTAGTCGAAGAGGGAACCGAGTACTACTCCGTCGAGGGGGCGAATCACGTCCGCTCCGTCCTGCCGGCCTTCGAGGGGGGCGACGCGATCATCGGCGTGCTCGGAAACTTCTTCAAGTGTCCGGCCGCGCCCTTCGAAACCGCCATCATGCTGCACGACTACCTCGAGAAGCGTGGGCGTCGCGACTCATCGACGATCAAGGTCATCAGCCCGATGCCCAAGCCCATTCCGATCTCCGACGAGGCATCGAACGGCATCTTGCGCGCCTGCGAGGAGCGAGACATCGGCTGGTGGCCCCAACTGAAGACGACGGCGCTGGATCCCGCCACCAAGACGGCCACGCTGTCCGATGGGCAAACGATTCCCTACGCGCTCTTCCTCGCCATCCCCGTCCACCGGGCGCCAAAGGTCGTCGAGGAGTCCATCCTGGTGGAAGAGGATGGCTGGATCGCCGTCGATCACCGAACGTTCGCGACGAAGTTCGAGAACGTCTACGCGGTCGGCGACGTGACAAGTGCTCCCGTGCCGCGCGTCGGCGTCATCGCCGAGAGTGAGGCGGACACCCTCGCCGACGTGCTCGTACACCAGCTTCGAGGTGGCGCCGACCCGCTTCCCTTCAAGGGGCTGGTGAGGTGCTACATCGAATTCGGCGGGCCCAAAGTGGCGCAATTCGACGGAGACTTCCTCACCGGCCCGAAGCCGGTTGGCACGTTCACGGAAGCCTCGGAGGAGATCGCAGCGCTGAAGGTCGAGTTCGGGGCGAGCCGCCGTCGTCGCTGGTTCGGGATGTCCTGACGACGGAAAACAAATACCCTTGACCTCAAGATAACTTGAGGGGGTTGACTGGACGTCATGACGTTCAGGCAGCGGGTCGGCCGCGGCATCGTGGCACAGTTCCATCGGCCGCATGGGCTCGGCGGATACGTGGCGGGCTGGGTCATGGGACACCGTTCCTCCAACGTCAGCCGCAACCGATGGGTGGCTTCGCTGCTCGACGTGCAGCCGTCCGACCGGATCTTGGAGGTCGGCTTCGGTCCCGGCATCGCGGTCGCGGCGTTGAGCGCTCTCGCCCCGGACGGGGTCGTCTTCGGCGTCGACCACTCCGAGGTGATGGTCCGCGTGGCAAGGAGGCGGAACACCGCCGCCGTCCGAGCCGGCCGGGTCGACCTCAGGCTCGCCACCGCCGACGCACTCCCCGACTTCGGTGCTCCGTTGGACAAGGTGGTCGCGGTCAATTCAATAGGGTTCTGGCCCGAACCCGTGGAACGGCTCAGGGAGCTGCACGGGCGCTTGCGGGCCGGGGGCACCATCGCCATCGCCTCACAGCCGCGTTGTCCCGGTGCCACGACCGACACGTCGGTCAAGGCCGGCGAAGAAATAGCAGCCGCGTTGCGTGCGGCCGGATTCTCACCCGCCCCCGCGGCAACGCTCGACCTGGACCCACCTGCAGTGTGCGTCGTCGCTTGGTCGACGAGCCAGCAGCCGTTTGACGGAGCCGGAGCCGGTGGTCGCGGCAGCAACGGCCCGACTAAAGATTGAGGGTCCGTTGGCCGATTAGGTAAAGGTGAGTACCACCTCGGCCGGTGGGCATGTCGTTGACGGCGAGAGTGGCATCCGAATGTGTGTCAACGGACACGCATCGCTGAGCGAGAACGACTTCTGTCCTCGGTGTAGTGGACGAATGGCCGCCGTCACCACGACCGCTCCCCCGCTCCCTTCGACGCGCCCTGCGGGTACGCAGATACGACGAATCCCGGCTGGCTTTAACGACGTCGGACTCAGGCTCCTCGTTGCCGGGGCGGCTATCGCCGTCGTACTCGTCGGGGTGCTCATGTTCACCACCCCACACGCGACGTTCGACGGTTACGTCAACAGCGACAATGGCGGCATTGGAACAGCGCCCGTCACTTGGAGCTGCGTATCAGCATGGAACGACCTGGTGGGCAACTATCCCGTTAACGCGCCGGGTGGCTACTACTACAACCAAAACCTGAAGGCAGCGGGTTCCGCGTGTGGCGGTGTGGTGCGCGGCCGCGAACACTTGGCGACCCTGTTCCTGGTCGTCGCCGTCGGGTGCGGAATCAGCGCGGCCATTCGATACCGAATAGTGGCGCGACGAGGCCGTACGTACGATTGGGACTCTCTTCGCCTCGCCTGAGTCCGGGCAATCAGTCCGCTCTCCTACAACCTCTCCCCTAAGTCCAGGGGACCTCTCAGTTCGCCGGGTGAGGGTGAAAGTACGGCACACCCCGGCACCACCTGGTATCGATTTGACTCAGGCCGTACCGCGCTGAAATACCGCCAGAAGAGAGCATCGCAATCGCACCACTCCAGAGGAAGCTAGGTTTCCCGCTCTGGTGGCGAGGAAGCACCGCGCCGAAGAGGGAGAGGGACAATGCGTTTGCGAGCTCGTCGAGGGATAGGCGCGGCTCTGGCCGGAGCCCTGCTGATTGCTGTACCTCTTGTCGTCACCAGCTCTGGAGCAGGTGCGTCCGTTCCTCGACTCAACACGACAGTGGGCACTTCGGGGTGCACAGGTCCAGGCGAATGCATCGCCAACGTCAGCTTCGGGAACGTTCCGGTCGGAACCCATTCTGGCCCGCAGAGCTTCTGGTTGAACAACGAGTATCCCTCAACCGTCACCGTCAATCTTTCGACCGACGTCACCTTCGCTGGGCCTGGCGCAGGCGACTACCAGCTCGTGGTGCCCGGCTGCGCGGGTTCTGATACCGGCATCATCACGATGACATCTGGTTACTCGTGTCTCATGAACGTCACGTTCTATCCCGGCGCGCTCGGAGACCGCTCGGCGACGATCACGATCACCCCCTCGGTCGGCGCACCTGCGTCGGTGGATCTTTCGGGCACTGGGACCTCCAACATCTTGAGTTTTGGGGACACGACACTGGGCACCTTCTCAGGCCCGGACACCTTCACGCTGCAGAACGACGCCAGCTCCACGGACACCTTTGATCTCTTGAGCGATGACCTGTCCTTTTCGGGTCCAGGTGCGAATGACTACGTCGTTACTCCGTCAAGTGACTGCCCGGGCGATGGGGCCACAACCGTCATCCTCGCCGAGGGCGCGGCTTGCACCATGAACGTCTATTTCTATCCTGGCGCGCTCGGTGACCGCTCGGCCACGATGACGATCAAGGGTTCTGTGGGTACAGGCTGGTCCGGAACCCTCTCGGGCAATGGGACGATCGGTTATTACCAGGTCGACTCATCGGGCAATGTGGCCAATACCGGAGACGCAGGCTGGTACGGCGACGCCGGAGGCATGACCCTCAACCATCCGATCGTTGGTATGGCGGCAACTGGCGACGGCGGCGGGTACTGGCTCGTGGCGTCCGACGGGGGGATCTTCAACTACGGCGATGCCGGTTTCTTCGGGTCGACCGGGGCGATCCATCTGAACAAACCGATCGTCGGGATGGAGCGCACGGTCGATGCCCAGGGCTACTGGCTCGTCGCAACCGATGGAGGCATCTTCTCGTACGGAGATGCTCCGTTCTACGGCTCAACCGGGGCGATCCAACTGAACCAACCGATCGTGGGTATGGCGGCGACGCCAGATGGCGGAGGGTACTGGCTCGTCGCGTCGGACGGCGGCATCTTCTCTTACGGCGATGCCCAGTTCTTCGGCTCGACGGGCGGCATCCACCTCAACAAGCCGATCGTGGGAATGGCGCCTACCCCCGATGGCAAGGGCTACTGGCTCGTGGCCTCCGACGGAGGGGTGTTCTCCTATGGTGATGCCCAGTTCTACGGATCCACGGGAGCGATCCACCTCGCCCAACCAATCGTGGCAATGGCGGCGATGCCCGACGGCGGTGGCTACTGGTTCAGCGCCTCCGACGGCGGGTTGTTCAACTACGGCAACGCGCCCTACCTGGGTAGCGGAGTGGGGGTCGGCCTCGGACGGGTAGTGGACATGGCCTCCGACGGCGGGCCCACGGTGCAGGCGAACGCTGACATTCCCGCCATTCGCCTGGCACAAATCTCGGGTCTCGGTTCCGCCGCGCGTCACGTTCCGCACTTCTCAGCGTCCTGACAGCGAGTCCCCGAAGGCCGCAGCGGACCATTTTGCGCCACACATGGGCGAGTTGCGGCGAAACCTCTCGGAGCAAGACGAGGGAAGTGTCAAAATCCGGTGCCCGCAATGATCGATCCGTTGAGATCTTGCCCAGACATGTCCCCCTCGTCGGAGGCATCACCAAACGGAAAGACCTTGCCCTCAGCATCGGCTACCCAGAATCCCGCATCATCCGAAGTAGTGAAGATCGCGGTCGCGGGATTGGCCCCTCCGACCTGACCGGCTGGCACCTGGCCCGGAGTCAAGGCGCTTCCATAGTTGAAAACTTGACCATTCGCATCGAGGATCCAGTATCCGTACACGGTATTTCCAGGAGGAAAAACTCTCATTGAGACGCCAGAGGTAATTGGAGATGACTGCGGTCCAGGCGAGCCCAGGTGGGGCGCATCGCCGAACGCGTACACATTGCCGTTTGCGGTCACCAGCCAATAACCCCTTCCGGTCTGATACGGCATCACGGCGACCGCCGAACCGGAACAGCCTCCTATCCCGGGGCACGATCCTTCGAAGGTCGCGTCGCCGAAGGCAAACACTCCGCCATCTGATCCGACCATGAAATAGCCACCATCGTCGAAACTTGGCACCATGCCCACAATGGGCGCGTCCAGGCTGTTGGGCAGCCCAGAACCAGCGGGGTGGATCCCCAGACCGGGTAGTGAGCCGTAGAACCGAGTATCTCCAAACGAGAACACTCCACCGTCTGAAGCGTCCAGCCAGTAACCGCCGTCGTCAGCCGTGGCGACGATCCCGACGACGGGACGCTGAAGGTGCAACGACCCCGTCGAACCGTAGAACTGTGCGGTACCAAAGGTAAAGATGCCACCGTCGGATCCCACCAACCAATATCCATGCGGGCTCGTCGCCGCGCCAACGCTCTGCGAAGTGAGCGCCGAAACGTCGACCAGGAGGATGGAGCACGTCAGTACCGCAACGACCAAACCAGTTCTCATCCGAACACGACGGCCCGTGAACTTTCTATTCATTCAAGCGTGTCTACCACGGAGGTAAACGCTCCTTGGGCTCAATGGTGCGCAGAGGCGTTGATCGAAGTGGACGGCAGGGACGGCCTGCCGCAGGGATCCTCTGATTTGATCGAATCGCTGGTTCTCTAAGGTTCCTCGGCTTTACCGATCTCGCCGAAAGGCGACCAATTCACGAGTCAGCGTGCCCCCATAAACACGATGGCCCACCTTTCGGACAATAGGCTCCCAGCGTGGCTGCCGATGTGGAGATGTTGCGTCGCGTCAAGGTGGGGGTGATCGCCTTCACGGAGGACCAGCACAAATCGGTCACGAAAGCGGCGCAGGTGTGGGGCAAAGATACGTCTGCCACCGACAAGGCGCTCCGCAACTGTGTCCTCGGCAGCGCATTGGGCGCGATCGAGAACATACGAATAAAGCGTCGCGATCGATTGGATGCATTGA
>Ga0210390_10006138_pt1 | contig 10049 bp, 7 predicted proteins | sample IncBWH11OmetaG_FD_161050 | JGI IMG/M metagenome (GOLD analysis project Ga0210390, IMG submission 161050) | Forest soil microbial communities from Barre Woods Harvard Forest LTER site, Petersham, Massachusetts, United States - Inc-BW-H-11-O ...
GCCGCCAAACTTGACCAAGGAAAAGCTGACGGACGAGTTGCAGAAGGAGTTTGCGGAGGAATTGCCGGGAATCGGCTTCAACTTCTCGCAATATATCCAGGACAATGTCGAGGAGGCGCTGTCGGGCGTGAAGGGCGCCAATTCGGTTAAAATCATCGGGCCGAACCTTGAAGTGCTGGAGTCGCTCGCGACCCAAGTGATGGCCGAAATGGCGAAGGTCAAGGGTGTGGCGGATCTTGGCATCTTCCACCTGCTGGGACAGCCCAATCTCAACATCAAGATCGATCGCGACAAGGCCGCCCGTTACGGCCTCAATACCGGCGACGTCAATACCGTCGTTCAGGCAGCGCTCGGCGGCACCAACGCGACGACCGTTCTGGAGGGCGATCGGCAATTCAACCTCGCCGTCAGGCTCGATCCAAAATACCGCAGCAGCATCGATGCGATTCGGACCGTCAAGGTCGCCTATCAAACGCCCGCGGGCACCAACGGCTACATTCCGCTCAGCGAGTTGGCGGACATCACGCTCGACACTGGAGCCTCGTTCATCTATCGCGAGCGCAGCCAGCGCTTCATTCCGATCAAGTTCAGCGTGCGCGGCCGCGATCTCGGCGGCACTGTCGAGGAGGCGCAGGAGCGGGTCGCGAGAGCGGTCAAGCTTCCGAACGGATTCCGGATCATCTGGGCCGGCGAATTCGAGGATTTGCAAAACGCCAAGCAGCGTTTGTTGGTCGTTATTCCGATCACGCTGCTCTTGATCCTTGTGTTGCTCTACGGTCTGTTCAATTCGCTGCGCGACAGCCTGTTGTCGCTTGCCGGCATTCCCTTTGCGATCGGCGGCGGCCTGATCGCTCTCTATTTCGCCGGACTTGATTTCAGCGTGTCGGCGGCGATCGGCTTCATCTCGCTGTTTGGCGTTGCCGTGATGGACGGCATTCTCAACATCACCTATTTCCATCAACTCAGGGCCCAGGGCATGGATGTCGCCGAGGCCGTATTCCACGGCGCTGAACAGCGGATGCGGCCGATGCTGATGACCGCGCTGTCCGCGGGTGTCGGGCTGTTTCCCGCCGCGATTTCCCACGGCATCGGCAGCCAGGTGCAACGCCCCCTGGCAACCGTGGTCGTGGGTGGTATGTTCATCGGGCCGCTGCTTCTGCTCGTTGTGGCCCCGGCGCTCAGAAGGATATTTCTCTCGAGAGACAGTCAAGGCGTTGCGACTGACAGCGAAGACGCTGTGGCCGTTGAGGGCAACCCGGATGGTTAGTTGGAAGTCGCATGGTGGGACGTTCTGAGGGGCTCGATCATATGTTGCGTCCAGGACGATTTGACCCTCGGCTGCCGGCCGCAACGCCGCGCCGGCGTCCGCGTGCGCCGAAGGCAGGCGTCGCTGCCGGCGCGATCGTCCTGACCGCCGCCGCGATCGCGATGTCTGGCTGTGCGGTGGGACCGAATTTCAATCCGGCGGCCGTCCCCGACGTCGCCGGCTATGTCAAGGGAAGGCTTGCGTCGGCCGACCCGGGCAAGGGTCCGCCTAATATCCCCGGGCAACGGTTCATCACCGGCGCGGACGTTTCGGCGCGCTGGTGGGCGGCGTTCAAATCGCAGCCGCTCAACGATCTCGTGAAGCGCTCGGTCGAGGAAAATCCGAACCTGCAAGCCGCCGAAGCTGCGATCAAGATCGCCCATTACAATGCGTTCGCCCAGCGCGGTTTGTTCTTCCCGCAGGTCACGGGCAATAATACCAATCAGCAGTTCCTGATTGCCAATCCCCAGCAGGTGCCGCCGATCCCGACGCAGGGACCGCAAACCCAGTTCTCGCTGATCACCAACCAACTGACGGTGTCGTTCGTGCCGGATATCTGGGGCGCCAACTTCCGCGCCGTCGAGAGCCTCGATGCCCAAACCGAGCAGCAGCTGTTTCAGCTCGAGGCCGCCTATCTGACCCTGACCAGCAATGTCGTGACGGCCGCGATCCAGGAGGCGTCGCTGCGCGGGCAGATCGCCGCGACCCGGCGGATCATCGCGATCGAGAAGCATCTCCTCGAAATTCTCAAGCGCCAGCTAAACTTCGGCCAAGCGGCGCAGGCCGATGTGCTGGCGCAGGACGCAGCCCTTGCGCAAGCCGAAGAGTTGCTGCCGCCGCTCGAGAAACAGCTCGACCAGCAGCGCGACCTGCTCACGGCGCTTGCCGGGCGATACGCCGCCGACGAGATCACGCAGCAGTTCGATCTCGCCCATCTCAAATTGCCGACCAATCTGCCGATCAGCTTGCCGAGCAAGCTTGTGGATCAGCGGCCCGACGTGAGGGCGGCGGAAGCCAATATGCATTCGGCGAGCGCGCAGGTCGGCGTCGCGATCGCGGCCCGTCTGCCGAATTTTGTGCTCTCGGCCAACGGCGGATCGGCGTCCTTCAACTATGCCACGGCGTTCACGCCGGGCACCGGCTTCTACACGCTGGCCGCAAGTGCGACCGCGCCCATCTTCGACGGCTTCACGCTCTACCACAAGCAGAAGGCGGCCGAGGCGGCGCTCGAACAGGCCGAGGCGCAATATCGCGCCGCCGTCATCACCGCCTTCCAGAACGTGGCCGACGCGTTGCGGGCCTTGCAGTCGGACGCGCGCGCCATCAGGGCGGCGCGGCGCGCCGAAGACGCCGCCAAGGCGAGCCTCGATATCGTCGAGAAGCAGTTGAACGAAGGCCAGGTCAACCAGCTCGCCGTGCTCAACGCGCAGCAGACCTATTTGACGGCGGCCGTGATCCGCGTGCAGACGGAAGCCAATCGCCTTGCCGATACCGCGGCATTGTTCATGGCGCTTGGCGGCAACTGGCCCGCGAACTGCACCGTTCCGGACTGGCGTCAGTGCGCGATGGGCGATCCGCCCGAGGTGGTCGCTGCCGCAGAGGCCAAATAGCCGCGTCTTCCGGCCCGCGTCATGCTGCGGTAACCTCGGCTCGCGCTAGCCCAATGTAACGTCTTCGAGACGGGATTGCAGGCGATAGCCGACGCCCGACTCGGTAACGAGAAGCCGCGGGTGGTTCGGATCGGGCTCGATGATCTGCCGCAGGTCTCGCACCAGGATGCGCAGATACTGGATGTTCTTTCTGACGCTGCCGCTCCAGATCTCGTCGAGCAACCGGTCGTGGGTGACCACCAGGCCGACATGCGTTGCAAGGACGTGAAGCAGGCGGTATTGCTTCCGGGTCAATTTGATCTGGTTGTTGTTCAACAACACCGATCGGTTGACGAGATCGATCGACAGGGGGCCTGCGACCACGACCGGGTTTTCGTTAGGGCTCTTGAAATACCGTCGCAGCGCCGCGTGGCTGCGCGCGATCAATTCGGCGATGCCGAACGGCTTGACCACGTAATCGTCGGCTCCGGCCTCGAGCAGCCGAACCTTCTCCTCCTCGTCGGCTTCGACCGAAAGCACGATGATCGGGACGTTGGACCACGACCGGATCAGATCGAGCACTTCCGAGCCGCGCCGGTCGGGCAAGGCCAGGTCCAGGATGATGAGGTCCGGCGCGTTGAACGTCGCGGCGCGTAACCCTTCGGCAGCGTTCTCCGCCTCCTGAACGGTAAAGCCGCCGTGAAGCTCGAAACCGGCGCGAAGGAAACGCCTGATCTTGGGTTCGTCGTCGATCAGAAGCACGAGGTTGGTGATCTTACTCATCGTTCGAACCCGGCCACTCGTCCTCGATCACGGCCTCGGGCAGGATAATGGAAGCCGTGGTGCCGCGCCCCTCACCCTCGCTCGCGATGTCGATCGATCCGCCATTTGCCGTGATGAAGGTGGATGCGATCCAGAAGCCCAGACCGGACCCGGAGACAGTGGCTTGATGGCGCTCGCCGCGGAATGACCTGCGGCCAAGTTGCTGCCGCTCTTCCGCCGTGATGCCTGCGCCGGAATCGGAAACGGACACGATGACCTGTCCTCGTTCGGCCCGCGTGGCGACCGATATGGTCGACCCGGGCGGCGAATATTTGGCGGCATTCTCAAGCAACTGACCGCATGCCTCTTCGACGAGGGCGGAATCCACGTTGATCATCGGCAAATCGTCGGCAAACTCCGTCTTGACGTCGTGCGCCGCCAGTTGCCGCGACCTCCGGCGGATCGCAGCATTGACGATGTCCCTGGGGTCGGCGCACTCCAGATGCGGCCGGATGTCGCTTGCGCTCACGCGCGTCGCGTTGAGGAGATTGCCGATGAAGCTGTCGAGCCGCTCGACTTCGTCGGTGATGCCTTCGACCAATGAATGAACCCTGTCTTCCCCCCGAATCGCGGGCATCGACTGAAGGACGCTCGCCGACCCGCGGATGGCCGCCACGGGCGAGCGCAGCTCATGCGACAAGTTGCCGTGGAATGCGTCGCTCAAAAGCTGATCCTTCAGACGGAGTCCTGCTTGCTCTACGGCCCCGCCAATATTCAGACGCTGCAGCGTCAGCGAGGCTTCCGCCAACATGGCTTCGATGCGGTGTGTCCCCTGGTCGATGAGGACGCGTGAGTCGCTGTCGATCTTGACGGCAATCACGCCATACGTGGACTCCTCTGAACTCACCGCCCGAAGCAGCCAGAGATTTCCCGTCGCCTCGTCGACGAAGGTGACGGCATCAAGTCCAGCCTTCCGTATCATTGAAGCCGCGTTCTCCTGGACCGCTGGCGGAATGTCGCCGGCCGGATCGGCCGGCAAGGTCTTGTCCGAAGCCGTGATGAAAAACGCGCTGTGACGCCCGAATGCGCCGGAGAGGTAGCTCTGAATGGCGCCGATCAGGTCCGATACGGTGAAACAGGCCGCCAACCTGCGCGAAAAGTCGTGGAGGGCGTGAAACTCCTGCTCGCGTAGACGCAAGGTTTCGGTTTCCCGACGCAGCCGGGATGCAAGGTCGCCGCTGACGAGCGCGACCAGCAGGAACAGCAACAGGTCGATCGCCGCCTGCGGGTCGTCCAGTCTGAAACTGTAGAGGGGTGGATAAAAGAAGAAATCCGCCGCGGCAGTGGCCGTGATCGCGGCAACGACGGCCGGCCAGGTGCCCCACCGTGTCGCGGCGATGATCACGGGTATCAGATATACGATCGGGACAAGGTTGGCCGGAAAGAGACGGTCTGTCAGAAGCAGTCCGATCGTTGCCACGCCGACCAGCAACAAGGAGGTCGCCATCGGCAGGGCGCTTTCTAAAACGAAGCGTTGCAAGGCGGGTCTGTCGCTTCCCAGCGGGCTGTCGTCGATTGCATTGCCGGCGGCGGCTGCGCTCGCTGTCGCGAACTTCCGGTCCGCGAGAGATTGGGGCCGCAAGGATCTTCTTTCGTCGCCAAAGGGCATCGGATGCGGTTATCCTGACGCGCATCGATTTAACGGCCGAGCCAACGCTGTCGACTGGGTTGACAAAGTCGCGCAAGACCGGCTCCCGGGGGATCAGCATGCGCAAGCTGTCACCCAGACTGCCACCCTAAGAGAACCGGCATTCCTTTTAAGGTGAGCGGAGGGTCCGCTATCTCATCATAGGAAATCAATAAAGGTTTGCGGTGCAAGAAATATAGATAAAGATATTATCGGCGTTTTCCGTCCAGGACGATGGCTCGCCGCCGCCCGCAAGCTAAGTCGCGGACGCCTGCGCAGCCGTCGGGGCCGATGCGTCGGTGGTGTGTTTCATCGCGCGGAGGTAATTGATCTCAGTCTCTCCGTCGGCAACTTCCGGCCTGGACGCACGGTAAAGGTCCGCCTCGCTTGGCTGACGGGTCGTCGCCGGAGGCGCCAGCGTCGCGATCACAGCCGAGCTGATATGTTTCGGCGGATACAGATAGAATTCCATCAACGGCATATGGGGGCCGGGCGCATTGTGCTTGAGGATCGCAAGCGCCCTCGATGCCGCTTGCGGATAGATCGCGCTCCAGCCGGCAAAGCTGGAGGCCAATATTTCAAGCGACAATATGGTCGTCGCGATCCGCACGAAGCCTTCGTTGGATTTCTTGGCGCTTCGGGTGGTCGAGGCTTTCCTCAGGATTTGCCGAAACTCCCGATGGGTTTCGATGAACGGTCCAAGCCCGGCCTTCCACAATATATCCGGCAGACAGGTATAGCCGTGCAACTCGTGGTATCCCACGATCAATCTCTGGCATTGTCCGGCCAGGTTCTCCGGCAAGAAGCTGAAGTCCGGACTCCCAAGGTCGTCGGCGAGGACCGGGTCACTCGCTCCGTTTGTCACCTGTGCCAAACCATTCATCGTTCTGCGCCCTGCGCTCAGCGAATAGGCTTCGCTCAATGCGACGCAGCATAACGAGTCGCGACATATATCTTCGATGGACAGTCACACTGATTTTCATAGAAAAAAAATAGGACGAAGCTTACGCGTCACTTACGGGGCGCCGAGACAAATCGCATTTACTGTTTCGAGTATTGCGAAAAAGCCACACCGAAGAAAAAACTATTGCAGTATGTTGATGGTTTTAGCTGAGACACCGCTTTTTTCGCTGGGAAATTATGCAGCGTGGTAAGCAACTGGCGTGAGTATGTGCAATCGGGCGCAAGAATTCTATCTGCCCTATTTTATCCCTATTAATTGCCGCGCTCAGTCCAATCGATCTTTGTCGCCCGCTTGTGAAAGATGCACAGCGTTAACAAAAGCCGCGAAAGCGCTTGGGGCGCCTTTCGATAACAGCTTGGGGCGAATCGATGAAAAGAGTTCTTTTGGCGGGCGTCGCGCTATCGGCGATGGGCCTGTTCAACGCTGCAAATGCGGCAGATGCCGTGTTGCCGGCCAAAGTACCGGGATGCAAGGGCCCCATAGATCCCTACAAGAATTACGCGTGCCTCGACGCCTATCTCGGGACCTCCTTCATGGAGCGCCTGTTCAATTACTACCGGCTTGAATGGGGGCACGCATCAGCGCCCGCCGATCCCAAGGCGCCTCCATCTCGCCGTCCCGAGACCGAGGTCCCGCCGACGCCGCAGTCCAATCCACCGATGCCATTCGCGGAATGGCCCTATGGCGGAACGACGAACCTTGGCGTCACGCGGCCGAGTTCGATCGACAGTCCGCTGATGGCCGCGCTCGGCAATACCAATGTCGGCTCGTGGATGAACGACAATCACATCCAAGTTTACGGCTGGATCGATCCGGGTGGCAACCTGTCAACCAACACCGTGCGCGGCGGCAACGCGCCGGCGGCTTACAGCTACAATCCCAACACGGTGCAGCTCGATCAGGCGGTCGTCTATATCGAGCGGCTGCCCGACACGGTTCAGAGGGACCACATCGACTGGGGCTTCCGCATCGCGCCGATCTACGGCGAGAACTACCGCTACACCACGGCCTACGGCCTGTGGAGCTCTCAGTTCCTGAACCAGAACTTGAACAATGGCTTCGACATGCCGATGGCCTACGGCGAGCTGTTCATCCCGCAGGTAATGGACGGACTAATGCTCCGGCTCGGACGTTTCATCTCCATCCCGGACATCGAGGCCCAGCTTGCGCCGAACAACTACATGTATTCGCACTCGATGACATATACGTTCGACAACTACACCAATACAGGACTTGAAGCGACCATGGCGGTCAGCAAGAACTGGATCGTCCAGGCCGGCTTGGTGGTCGGAACCGAATCGCTGCCCTGGCACGTCGGCGTCAAGATCGCCAATCCCGATCCAAACCCGCTCTTTCCGAATACGACCATGCTGAAGGATCCGGGCGCGCAGCCGAGCATCACCCTCGGCGTACGCTGGACCAGCGACAACGGGAATGACGACCTCAACATCGTCGCCGACGGCATCAACAACGGCACATGGGGCTACAACAACCTGCAATGGTACGGGTTCACCTACTATCACAAGTTCAACGACCAGTGGCACATCTCGATTGAATCCTACAACGAACATCAGAACAACGTGCCCAACTTGCTCAATGGGGTCGCTACCGCTGCGATCGCAAACGGAGGCACGCCGTTCTCGCCGCAATATATGCCGTTCAATGCTCCTAACGGCGCAATTTGTAAGAACGCCGTCCTCGTCAGTTGCACAGCGTCGTTCCAGACCGCCCTGATGTACTTGAACTACAAGGCGACGCCGCTGGACAACATTTCCTATCGTGCCGAATTCGTTGATGACTTCCAGGGACAGCGCACCGGTACCAAGACGGCCTATCTCGAGACGGGCATCGGCTGGCAGCATTGGTTCTCGCCGCAGATCGAAATCCGGCCGGAGGTTTCGTATTACAGGTCGCTGAATGCTTTTGCCTTCAACGGCAATCCGAATTTCGGCATCGCACCGAACAAGAACTTCGCCATCATCGGCGCGGCTGACATGATCTTTCACTTCTGAGGCGTGGAATGCTCGCGGCGACCGAAGTCGCCAGACATTTCATCAGAACAATTCGACAGGGGTAAACAATGAAGCGAATTCTTCTCACCACCGCCTCGCTGGGTGTGCTGGGTCTGCTGTCACCGGCGCTCGGTGCCGATCTGCCGTATGCGAAAGCACCAACAACGGCAGCGCCCGTCTATGACTGGACCGGCGTCTATGTCGGCGTGTTCGGCGGAGGCGGTTACGGCAACCACAACATCAACAATGCGAATGGCCAGGCCGGACCGTCCACCGATTTCACAGCCAATTATAGTTCCACCGGCGGCGTGGCCGGCGGCGAGGTCGGCTACAATTGGCAAAGCGGCAACTATCTGGCCGGCATCGAGGGCAGCCTGTTCTGGTCCGGCATCAGGGGCAACGATTCCTCCCAGTTCGCCGCCGGCGCCTTTCCCGGCGTCACCGCGATCGATGCGGATAATCTTCGCTGGGGCGGCGCACTTCTCGCCCGAGGTGGCATCGTGGTCGACCGCTTGCTGTTGTTCTTCACCGGCGGCTACGCCTTCGGCGATATTCAGCATACCAACACCGCTGTCCCTCAAGTTGCGGGTTTCCCTGTCACTGACCAGTTCACGGTCCACGCCAACGGCCTGACCGGCGGCGGCGGTATCGCCTACGCGATCACCGACAACATCCTTACCAAGATCGAATACCGCTTCACCAACTTCAATGGTTACAACCGTCCCGGCAGCCCACTCACGCCGAACGGGCAGATTTCCTACACCACCGAGACCACCTACAACACTGTGACGATCGGCCTTGACTTCAAGTTCGGGAGCCCTGTCGTCGCGAAATATTGAGGGTTCAACTCGCATCGGGTGAGGTCAAGCAAATGGCTGCCTTCAGCTTTCGGAATAGGATCATGAAGAATGCTTGGTTGGTTTGCGCGGCAATGGCCGCAGCGCAGTGCGCGACATCGGCCTTCGCCGCTGACTTGCCTATGAAGGCGACGCCGGTCGCTACAGTCTACAACTGGACTGGATTTTACGTTGGCGCTTCAGGCGGCTGGATCTGGAACGACACGGACCAGACCGTCAACGTGACGGGACCGGCCGGTTCTGTAGGCGCGCAAAACGCGATCGCGCGATCGTTTGGATTTGGAAACGCCTACTCTTGGTTTGGGGGAGGGCAGGCCGGATATAATTGGCAGGTGAACCCGGCGTGGGTTTTGGGTGTTGAAGCCGATATCTCGGGAATGGATATCACTGCCTCGAACAGCATCACCAACCTGGTGCCTGTCGTCGGTGCGGGTTCTCAAGACCTCACGACGACGGCTTCGCGAAGACTCGACTGGTTGGGCACCGCACGCGCGCGAGCCGGATGGTCCGGCATCAACGGTCTTCTTTTGTATGGAACGGGCGGCTTAGCCTTTGGCGGAGGCAATACAACTTTAGGCGTTGCTTCGGTGGCGGGCGTTGGCGGCGGAACTCCGTTCAGTCTGGTATCCAAGGATTCCAGCATTCGCGTCGGCTGGACGGCAGGCGCCGGATTGGAGGCGGCCATGGCACCGAATTGGACCTTCAAATGGGAAGCTCTCTACTACGACCTGGGTAGGGATCATGTAACCGTCAGCCAGACCGTCCCCGCTTTCACGGCGTCGAGCGACCCCGATTTGAAGGGAGCCTTGGTCCGCGTTGGTATCAACTACAAATTCGGAGCTGCCCCACTCGTCGCGAAATATTGAGGGACG
>Ga0210390_10006142_pt1 | contig 10042 bp, 14 predicted proteins | sample IncBWH11OmetaG_FD_161050 | JGI IMG/M metagenome (GOLD analysis project Ga0210390, IMG submission 161050) | Forest soil microbial communities from Barre Woods Harvard Forest LTER site, Petersham, Massachusetts, United States - Inc-BW-H-11-O ...
TAATTTCGCCCGTCGGTTTGGCTGATTGCTGCTCCGCAGAAAGACAAGCAACAAACATCAGCAACAGGATTGAGAACATCAGGAGCCATCTTAATTGGGCAATCTGGATTTCACGCGGTTGCAGCATTAGCGGATTGTACCATTAACAATGTAGGACCCGACAGAGTCCCGGATAGGCAATGGTACTCTCGACGTGCAAATGTGCGCAGCAGGTGACAATTGGTGCATAAACTGTACCCTGCGGACTAGCTCAGCCGGCCATTTTCACCTCAGTGAAATCAGCGGTTTGCGAGCCTAGAGAAATTACCCTTTGCGGACCACCAGGTCATTTGTCCGCTCACTTATCGGTTAGCATGCCGCTGGCAAGTCAGGTTCCAGGTGTTTAGCAACCTCCTTGCTGTCTTTCGGCCTGTCGGATACGATGGGCGCACCAAGGCCATAGAAGGACAATAACGTGTACAAATGGTTCTTTCAGTCTGCGATTCTGTTACTGCCGATGGTTGCCTTGGGTCAGGCCACCCCCACGCCCCAGCCCTCTAGCGCATCCCCAACGGCGCCAGCGTATGCCCAATCGAATGACGGATTCAGCTCTCAGGTCGATGCCATTCTTCAATCTTACCGGGCGGGCGATACGACGACTGGCCACCAGTTGATTGACCAGCTTCGGCTCCCTCATCCCGACGGGTGGTTCTCTGAGCATCAGGGTACGGAACAAAGCGCAAAACTTGCGGAGCGTTACGAACGCTTATTCGCGAATTTCTCGGAATCTCTTGAGAATACGATGAAGGCCGTTGTCGCCAATCACGAATCGAAACTGGCCACAGACCTCCGGGAAGGCAACGGAGAAACACCAACGCAACTTCCTCCCCACGCGATACTTAGTGGGATGGTGTCCATCAAGCAACCGCATCTTTTCTACTGCCATTTCGAGATTACGGTTCAAAAGAGAAATTCAGTATCTTGGGCGGACACATTTGTCTACGAGGACGGTGCGTTCCGCTTTATCGGGTTCGGCGGTTCGCCTTTTTGGGTGTGGGAGGATGGCTCAGAAGGAGGCGCTCCGAAAGGAGGAAGCTTCTTCCAGCCTGCTATCTTGATTCTCAAGATTCCACCCGTTTATCCCGCAAACGCTAAGGCGAGAGGGGTCGAAGGAGTTGTTGTTATCCACGCCGTGATTGACAAAGAAGGTCGCGTAAAGAAAGCCGATGTCCAACAAGGAGACCCACTTCTCACGCAAGCCGCTCTCGACGCGTTCAAACAGTGGCGCTACAAGCCGAGCACCTTCGGTGGGGCACCCGCAGAAACAGAAGTAACGGCTAGTGTAACCTTTCAGTTGCACTGACCCGAAGGCCAGAACAGTCCCGCAATGGGTGGGCTGGATGGCAAGAAAACCTCCGGCCATAGGAGAAGCAGCGCCAAATTTGTGATAGAAATCGGGCATCGCGCGTTCCTTGCAAAGGCTGCGCGGAGGAGACGAATTGTGCAGACCGGGAACAAGAGGCTATCTCTCCAAATCGCGAAATGGGTGTTCCTAGCCGCTGGTGTTTTAGGAGCTTTCTATTCTTTCGTCGCGTGGTTTCTAGTTCCTGGAATAGTGGACCTGAATCGACTTGTGGTGGCGGGTCTATTCGCTAGCCTTACCATCAACGCATTACTGCTAAGCGGAATATTTTTTCGGGAGAGTTCCGCGGACGGTTTTGGCACCCTCCAGTCAGTTTTCCGAACTCCGCCAATCGTCATTTTGGTCCTGTTCTTAACGGTTTTTGCGGGCGTTACCGCCACCGCTCCGTTGTGGGGGAAGCATTGACTTGGAACTTCGTCGCGAGGCTGAATGAAGTCAAAAATGTTCGGTTGTCTCATACTCTTTTTGGCGGGTACCTGCTCCGGCCAAGAGGCGATGCCGCTTTGCCCTAGGCACATCGAAACTCCCGTCTATCCAACAATCGCCCTTACGGCGAACGTTTATGGGAAGGTCTTTCTCACGATAACGGTCGATGCGGACGGGAAAGTTACCGACGCCGACATCTCAAGCGTGGCGAAGTCGGTACCTCTACTGGAGCGGAGCACCATTTCGAATATTCGGCGCTGGACGTTCGCGAAGCCGGCGGTCGCCCCGTACAAACAAGCGATTGAATATGACTACGAAATCGACTCGTCGCTACCCGTAAATACTCCAGCTTGGGTTACATTCGACTTGCCAGACCAAATTACAATTGTAATTGGTCGCACGGTGCTGGAAACGAAGTCCGCTCACAAGAACTGAAGTCTGGGCGGAGACCGCGGTCAGTGCCTGATGAACGCATAAGTCGGAGATGTGAATTTTCAAGTTTGCGGTCACGCGAATTACGAAGAGTTGCGGCGTGCAGGGCTCACCGGAGCCGTAGCCAATCCGCCTTCAGTTCCTCATCGCTGGGAATAGTGCCGTCCGCACGCAACGCTTTACCGGATGCGCATTCTCGCTGAGAGTGAACAGGGCCGCGTCCGGTAAAGCCGTCCATGTGGATTTTCAAGTTTGCGGTCACGCAATAGGAAGTTGCGTATTGTTTTCGAGAACTCGCGAAATTAACGGACTTCACGCCGGACGGTCCGTTTGCGGAGCACCATAGCAACCAAAGCGGCAAGAATTACTCCACCACTCAAAAGCAACAGCGGGAATTGAAACGTACGGCGAAGTCCGAATGTCGCTAACAGTCCGAATAGCAGGCTACCAAGTGCAGTACCCAAAACGTTCGCACGTTGGCTGCGGGACCGGGCCTCAGCATTCTTTCTAGTCACGCTGTCGAACAAGAGCATACCGCCGCCCCAGAAGGCCGCAGCCGCAACGACTTCGAGCCACTCTCCAACTGTGCCCATACTTACTCTCCCGCTCAAAACGTTACTGCCTTCACAACACCGTTGAGGTTCGGAATCCAAGAACTGGGTTCAGAAACCAATTTTCGGCTATCGCGACTTATCGGGATTTGGAATCAGGTCTCGTGCCAAAAGACCTTGATTGGCTGGAGTGACTCTGAACGCGGAGCGTTTCGGCGGTTACCGTGGGACTGATTTTTTACGCATCGTGAAGTACGCAACTAGCGGCCCTATCACCAGCCAGAATAGCGCAGCCGCAAGAGCGTCAGACACGCTGTGTTTTTCCCATGCTCGAACGAAGTTCACCACAGCCACGGTGACACAACCAGCCAGGGTGGCGTAAAAGGGTCCGATTTTCGTTTCGATTGGCAAGTTGTAATGAGTAAACATTAAGCGCACCCCCCTGTCAACGAGTCACATTCGGGAAACTACGAAAGGGCGGAACCTTACGGAACACCGCAAGAAAGAGTTGTCCGGTAACGCGACATCAGGAGTTTCGACGAGTGCAGGACGCGCTGGAGTTTGTTTCGCAGCCATCCATGCTAGGAGCAGGGAGGCGAATGCGGTTTGAAAAGATATGTGCCGTGCCGGTCGTGCCGGTCCTGTTTCCATTTGTCGTGCGGCAGTACGGTTTGCGATTGGTCGAGGACCTTACCAGCCTTATCCACGTCAGCGCACTTTGAATCCAGCAGCACAGGCGCAACATTTTCCGAAAAGCTTCCCGCCCAATCAAATCGTGGCTGAATGACAATTTTGCCCGTCCTGTCCATGAAGCCCCATTTACTAGACTGCTTCCGGAAAGGTACGAGGCCATCAGAGAAATCATCAAAAAAGTAGTACTCGAACCTTGAATGGATTACCCAGCGGCCGGTCTTGTCGATGTAGCCCATTTTCACGAACGACTTCACGATGGAGTCGGTCAGCGGAACGCCGCCAGTCCAAACAAGGGCGAGACCCTCTGAAAAACGGTCTGCGCGGATGAATTGGGGCTTGATAATCACTTTGTCCTCCCGGTCTGCATAGCCCCACAAGCCATTTTTTTCAATCGGCACCAGCTCATCCTTAGACTGTCCGCTCGCAGTCGGCCGTGGATTCTGTCCGAAAATGTCCGAGGTTGTAATGGCCGCAACAAGCAGTGTCGCCACCACTACTCGCCCCAGCATCGCTGCCGTCATTGGAGTAGCCCTCATCGCCCGAGAGCAACGCACTCCCACCCTTCGCCCTTGTGCAATTGAAAGACCGTCGTTTGGTGCTCGTAAGTCGCTTCTCCAGAAGACTGGCGAAGCGTAAGGATGTAGGAAACCGACGACACTCGCAGTCTTTTCCTGCCATTTTCTTTCGAAAAAGCCTGGTAAACGCTCAAACCGCCCATGTGGATTTTCAAGTGATTTCCGATAACTAACCAGAAGGAGTTGACTCTCGTTGCTCCACCCGCTGTTGGTTCTTTGGTCCGAGTGCCTCGCGAATTTCGGCTAGACCCGCGTTTTTGTCACCGAAGAAGTCAATATATTCGTCGTGGCTAAAGAACGCGTTGACATAGTTTGCGCCCGTTAAAATGTAGCCTCCCCAGCCGTTCAGCATGGCGACTTGTAGGAAGGACGCGAGGTCTTCTGCCTCGTATTCCAGAAACAGGTGGCCTGGAGCTTCGTGCAGCAAACGCTGGTCGCCGTACGATTGGCGCAATTTGTAATATAAATGCCAGTTCTCGCTGCTGCCCCAAATCCCCCATTCGCTTAGCAGGAGCAAGGCCGGTTGGCCGTATGTTAAGGTGGTGGCGACCCAATGAGCGATAAAGAAGATGTGATGAGCCTTGGCTGGGTATTCGATTCGTTCCGCCCGCACTCCGGGAATCAAATCCGGCTTCTTTCTTCCTCGCCCGTCCAGCCAGTTTTCGGATTCCTCTTTTGTGTAAAAGCGCAATTATCCCCTCCACGAAACGAGCAATCTTAGGACGAAACCATCACGCCCGCAATTATTCCAATCCCGTGTCGCATCAAATCCTGATTAACGCACCGGAGAAGTGCGGCGTTACTTCAAGTGGACGGTCACGCGACTCTCCAGAAACTTGACCGGGTTCGATGGCATAACCCAAAAAACGATGCGCCGGAAAAGGCTTCAGCACGTTGCCGATACGATGTGCCAGATGTTCTGCGGTTGGCGTCTCATTAACTCCAAACCAAATCTGGTGAAACTTGGGTCAGGCACGCTTGAAATAGACGCCATCACTGGACAATGCGTTTTTCAAGGCAGGACCATAGCCCAGCTAACTATTGCAGAAGAAATGCGTGCCTGGCTGCAGCAGGACTTGGCGACGAATAAAATCCCAATTGCAGCACTCACTGGCGCACACCTCGCTGTGAAACTTTCATTTTCTGTGGTGCCTTGGAACGCACCCACAAGCGAGATTTTCTATTTGGACGGAAAAGCTATACGCACGGAAAAAATGAATCGATGCGTTATGGAGTGCAACAGAAACGTCACCACGGATGAGTCTGTTTATCGTTCCAAATTGATGGAAGTCCAGGAATGGCCTCTCGGTTGGCCCAATATTACGGCCCCAAATCCTCATTAACGCCCTTACCCAAAATCAGGACGCTGATGCTGCTTCTTCCGTTACGGGCGAAATTCTTCCACGTATTCCGGCTCACCGAGTAATTCCAATTCAGCACCGCTCCCCGTGAAAGAGACGGTTACTTGTCCTTGCCACATTGCCTGTAAGCGCAACTCAAACGGGCCTTTGTGCCGCAGAGGAACAGGAATTTCATTGTCCAGAGTGTTTTCCCCCATTCGAATCTGGCCGGTACTCAAATCCACGGGAAACTCCGAAAATGCACCGTCTACCCTTGCATCATGTATGCGAAGTATCGCCTTCTGAACCCAGCCACTGCCGGCATCACGGCCCGGTACACCTTCACTCTGGTGTATATAAACCGATGAGAAATGGAGTTGCGCTTCACCCTGAGAGAGTGAAATAGCGGCGAGCACTGAATCGTGAATTTCGATAGAGCGATTCGGCATGACAGCAATCACTGTGGGGTCATCGCTTTGTGGTTGTCAACGGGTTGAGCGTAAGTCCATAAACGCCAGCGCTTTACCGGATGCGCGTTCTCGCTGAGAGTGAAATTGGGGCGAGGTGCTCCGCGCCGTAGCAGAGAGAAAACCAAAGGCGCTGCGCAATTGTTTTAGCGTCCCGAGCTTATGGAACGGAAGGCGAGAACTAGAAACTGCCCCCACAGCAACCCCTGGTGCACAATTGCACATATTGATTACCCGTTCGGCCGACAAATGCGCAGCCGTTGATAGAATTCCATGATGTATTGTATGGGGGCCATCAGCATAATCTCAGGCAAATTGCTACCCGCGTTCTGCATCCTTTTTTTCCTCTTCGCGTTTTTTCAAATCCTTACTGGAAGATATTGGGGGAAAGCGAAGTCAATTCTTCCGAATGAACTCGAATCTAAACGCATCGCAATTGGTACGCGTCATAACCGGTTGGTAGGCATGATGACTCTGGTGGCTCTAGCAGCTCTATTTTTAACTATCGTATACTTGGCTCACACTCGTGAATTTTGGGTTGGCATGGTCGGACTAGGAACTATCGGGGTCTTTGCACTTCGCAGGGTCTTTCAGTCTGACGACCAGATGTGCAAGCAGTTAGGTTTTATTTGCCCGCATTGTCAAAAGCCCTTGTATGAGCCACGCAGTTTCATAAACCTTAACGGTCGGTGTCCGAAATGCCACAAAAGCATACTCAGCGACACGCAGCGGTCGGCGGCTTTGAGTTAACTCCTGGTTGACGTTCGAGATTTTATTGGACACGCGTTCTTGTGAACGAATGAAATTTGGCGAGCTGGTCTGCGCACGAGGGCGGCTGTCCTGCATTTCGGTGTGCTACGCGCGGACGGGTTGAGCTTTCGGGGCTTTGCCGCGAGTAGAGCGAGAATATGAAATCGAATTAGAGCGGTTGTGAACGCCCAAGCGCGGACTCTTCGTGTTACATTTACTGCGCGAATCGAGGAAAACCGTGATGCTGGCGGACTTAAGCGTTCCTAAGCGAGTCGTTCTTGCAGGGGTCGTGCTGGCGACGCTAGGAACGCTTTCCAACCTGCTTGCCGTTCCGTTTCTGAAGCTGACACACAGCTTCGACGCTTTTCTGGCTTACGCGGACGCCACGTCAATGGTTCAGATAATCGGGTTATTCGTTGCCTTGGTCGGTGGAATAATGTTTGCTCACTCGGAACCCTTGAATCGCGTCGCTTGGTGGGCATTGTTCGTTGCAATTATAAGCTTTGCGTTTGTTGAACTCTCGACCCGCAATCTTATGAACAGAACAGCTATTGTGGTCCCCTTTTTTTACGGTGGCGAAATGACGGCACTCTCGATGTTATTGATTTCTGCGCTTCGATTAATCAGGACCTGACGGACCTAAAACACTTAAGGTAGAACCTAGGACTGCAACTTTGCGTCGTAGCGCGTGACACGCCATCTTGTCCCGTCACGGACCACGTGGTAGCGGCCCGAGGACATACACAAACTCGCGCAAAAATAACCGCCATCGACTTCGGCCTCGTTTTCCGTAATCCATCGAAGTGCTTCGACGTCAAAAATTACTGACCGCTTGCCAGTTTTTTTGTCCACCACCGAAACCAGCATTTTCTCCGTTGTTTGTTTGCGGCAGCCGGACGCAGCCTTCACCGCAAGCGGAGTGAGCCGTCTAAGAAAATCCGGTGCCGCGTCTTTTCTCTCAACAGAAATGCAATATGAGTTCGCTGCGAGCTCCCAAGACTTGATTTGGTAGCGGACTACTGCTTCAAACACGTTGGCGGATTCATCTACTGTAGGAGTGTTCTGAGCGTCTTCAGAGGACTGCACGTTCAATGCAAGCAAGAGCGGCAATGTGACGAACGAGCCCACGAGACAAAAGAAAAGACCAACGAGTGCTCGTGCCCGCGACGAACCAATTAGCAGCGTACGCAGCGTATCGTGCTCATTATGTTTGATTTCGCAGTCGGAGAACTACCAGTTTGTTGCCAAGTCTGGTAAACGCATTAGCCGGTAAAGTGGAAACTGGGAGCGGATTTCATCAGGTTTCAGGACGGTTCGCTCGTCGGACCACTCGGCCCAAAACCGATTCTTCATTTTCGAGAAGTCGCTGTGCTTCTCTAAAAGCCGGGACAGAACGGTTGAATGCATTGGCCATCCGCAGAAGAATTGCCATCTTATCTTCAAAATCTCCCTCTGCCCACGGACTAGGTTCGTAAACGGGTCGGCCCGACTTGTAGTGTTCTGAACCGAACAAGCGGTTCTTGTCTGCGTCATGGAGGGAAGAGTCCGTCTCTTTATAAGCAGCGTAATCAATTCCAGAAATTACTTCTTTCCGAGCTTCGTCCAGTGTCATGCGTAAAACTGTACGCCCATGGCAGAGAGAGTTCCAATACTGAGCTGCTAGGTCCGGGTAAAACGCCCTTTATCGGATGCGCATTTTCGACGGAGGAGCAAAGTTGGACTCGTGCTCCGTGCGCGGTAGGGCTGGAAGGCAAGAAAGTTTCTGGGCCCCCGGGAGAAGTGTTTTTCCTTGACTCGCTTTATGGAACCACTCGGGAGTTATCGCCGTGGTTTAGGAAAAGATTCAGCAAGCACGGGTTACGGCGTACAAGCGCAATCGACTTTGGTCACGTCCAAGTAAAATTTCCGGCAATCGTTGGGAAGCAGCCATTCTTCGTTGTACATGCCGCCTTTGTCGTTTAGCTTCAAAACGAACATCCGCATTCCAACGTAAATGGTGCCATCGGCTGTTATGGCCATGGAATTGGCATATTGTTGTGCAATCCATCTCGGCAATGTGTGCAGGATTTTCAACTGTCCGGATTTTGTGATTCTGCACAGTGAGTGGGTCGTTATAAAGAGAACCGAACCATCTGTTTCTTGTGCGAAGGCACTAGGTGCTCCATCTAGCTTGAGAGATTCTTGGAGCGTCATATTCATCGCGTGAGGCGTTGAGTAAACCAAAGCGTTGCCCACATCCAAACCCATGTGGTCAAGTCCGGACAGTATCAAGACGCCTTTCTCTAGAGCTACTACCGCTTGCACGTCGCTATTGAAAATCCGCTTCGCCTCGCTGCCGTCTTCATTCGTGAGCCAAAGACCACCACCAAACTCGCCACCGTCATATGCGAGTAGCCACTCATCATTAAACCGCGTTGCGCTTCGCAGCCCAGTCATCCCCTGCTGGTGCACCAAACGGGGCGGCAAAGCTGGTGTTTCGTCTTGCACTTTGCGCTTCTCCGTAACCTGTGCTTCGCCGCCTTCGACAGTGACTCGCCATTCGCGACGAGAATAATTGAAGCACCGGCGGTCAGATACGGTCGCACTTTTCAATTCCTCATCCGGATATACGTACCAGCCTTGCGGCACGTCAGTTGATTGCTGCATCGATGGTTGGCCGACAACCTGAGCCGACACAAGGATGGCGCTTAGAACCATCAGTGCAGACGTGCCAAAAGTTTGCAGGTTCGGTGCCATCACGCTCCGCCAAACAGCGATTCAACTGAACGTTAAACCAAAATCATCAGAACAAGTTGCGACGGCGGGAAGAATATCATGAGCCAGATGCCAGACAGCTTGGTCGCCGTGCAAGTGCTTGATTAACGTCAGAGCTTTGTCGGAAGCGCGTTTTCACGATGGAGCGAAGTTGGGCGAGCGCTCTGTGCGGGGTAGGGCTGGACGGCAAGAAAAACTCCTCCCTTTATGGACTCATGGGGAGCTAGTCCGCTGTTGCCAGAACCAATGCGTGATTATGGGCACGCCAGAAGTGTCGGAATTCCTCAGTCAAGGAGCGCGGAGCCAGCGCAATCAGCAATGCCGTAAATTTTGCTATCGTCCGCGTGAGAGCTCCACCAACGCACCCACCGCTGATGAACATCACTTGCGAACTGAGGGTTTGTTACGTCGGACCATTCATCGCCATAGAATGCGACACGGTGCGTAAGCAATGAGAGGCTGTTTACCGCCGCTTGTCGCACATTCGGGTCAGAATCGAGCAGCATCTGAATTAGAACTGGCACAGCTTGGCGTGCACGAGTGTGTCCCAAGCCGTCCGCTCCAGCCACGCGTGTCTGCGCGTCGGAACTTGAAACCAGGGCGACAATCTGTGCAAAGGCAGCAGAACCTCCGAGAACACCCGCAGCTTCGG
>Ga0210390_10006143_pt1 | contig 10042 bp, 8 predicted proteins | sample IncBWH11OmetaG_FD_161050 | JGI IMG/M metagenome (GOLD analysis project Ga0210390, IMG submission 161050) | Forest soil microbial communities from Barre Woods Harvard Forest LTER site, Petersham, Massachusetts, United States - Inc-BW-H-11-O ...
CTTCGACAAATGGGTGATATCGCCTGTGTGGATGAGCAGTGCCGGCTGGACGGGCATACCGTTCACGAGATCGATGGTCTGCGTCAAGGTGCCGGCAACGTCCGGATTGGCCTCCTTGTTGAATCCGATATGGGTGTCGCTGATTTGCACGAACAGCGGTTTGCCCAGGGCCTTACCCTCTTTACTCTCGTCGTAGGCGCGCGCCATCGCCAGATCGATCGGCGTGAACACGCCGCCCGACAACGCGAACAGGGTGCCGGCCCCGCCATAGCCCAGGCATTTCAGGGCGTTGCGACGCGATAGCAACAATTTATCGTCCGACATGTCTGACTCCTTAAAAAGGGGTTCCGGGGAGAAGACTTCGGATCCAATCGCTTTATTCCCTGAATTGTTATGGAACCCTTTTGCCGACTGTCGCTGGCACTGCCTGTGCCAACGAGCGCGAATCCCACCAGCGGAGCCGACAACGCAACTCGTACCGGCTCCGGGGAACAAAATAATCCATCCCTTTGGCGGATTGGCGAGTCGGCGCATTCAGTCGCACAAGAGGCTGTTCGATAGGAGCCCCGACCAACTCGTGGGTGCCTATTTCCGGATCGCTGCTTACGGGGACCTATCGGAAGACGAGCGTGATTAGCGATCATCGCACGCTGTAGCCGCGACCCTCCAAGCACGCCGATTCGGCCCTACGATAATCCCGTCGCCCCGCGGGAGAGGCTGCGACCGGAACGGTGCTACCCGCGGGTGAAGAATCGCTCCCAGTTTGGCCAGTCGCCCAGCGCTGACATTCAATGCGATCGGTCACCTGCTGTGCACTGGTCTGCCCATTCCTAGGGTACGCATACAGGCTGACGTTCTCGAGCGCCTGAGTCGCCGCCACTTGGGTCACGAGGTTCTGAGGTGGGCGTACAGTCTCATATTGGCCCTCCGATTTGTTCCACTGGTAGAAGTTGTCATTTGCGTAATAGTACGAAATGCCGCCCCACCAATACGTCGAGTAATAGAGCGGAAGAGCATCGAAAAGAAGGCCGTACCCCAAAAGACCAAAGCCGTAGAAGCCCAATCCGCCATAGCCGAAGCGGCCGTAGCCAAAACCGCCACGCCCGCCAAAGCCACCGCGGCCTCCATGGCCGAAACCTCCTCCATGACCACCGCCGAAACCCCCTCCATGACCGCCCCCGCCGCCATGGGCCTCTGCGAGGGGTGCCGCACTCAGCGCGAGTCCTGCCGCTAGAACTGTCGCGCCAAGGCGCAACTTATTAATCACTGCTGCATTGATCATCACGTCACCCACTATTGTGCAGTTGGTTATTAAGAGCGTTCGTCATCTCTGCACGGTGGAACCGGGTGTAACTCGATACCGATGACGTGTCGCTACTGCTCCGATATTTTCGCCATGAACAAACTTAGGAGTTCCTCTCTTGCGCGGAAGTAACATTGCGTCATACGAGGTAGACTCACGGCACGTGCGCTTTATTCCGCAATTCCCCCGATGTTTTGCGCCGCCGTTGCACGTTGCGTGTGTCGCTAGTTCGGAAAAGCTCAAGTGATGGCGCACGTGCCCGTCTCAGATCAGGTCACCGACGAAAGCCGCGCCGAGAAACATCGAAACATTGTCGAATCGCCATCATCGGAGCGGCGAACCGGGGCGAGTAGTCGATCCGCAATGATTGCTGGATGCGCAACCGCCCGCGCTATCCGTGGCTGCACGAAGGTGCAGAAGCGCCGGCAAGATCATGTCTGACTAACTCCGGTCGCGACAACAATCGCTTGACCTTCGCTGCTGACAGCAAGCCTCGCAGACGTTGTTCACCGGCTTCGCTTGTCTCCATAACCGGCACGTGGGTCAATCGCCTCTCCGCGAACATATTCGACACGGCGGCTACGGTAGCGCGTTCTATCTGCTTGATGTCCACAACGTGCCATTCGGACATTTTCTGCATGATGTCGCGGACCAGCACTTCGCGGCGTGGAATTGCCGCAGACTGGATGTACTGCATCGGCTTCTCGCCGAGAATATCGTAGGCAGTAATCAGTCCGACAACGATGCGGCTCTGGTAATCGATCGTGAACGCGCAACGTACGCCGGTGTGCCTCATGTGTTCTAGAGCTTCATCAATCATGGCGGTGTCCGAGACCGTCACGGACGTTCGCTCGCGAAAATCCGTCATCACGGTCAAGGCCGGATCCTGAGGATCCGCATACCAGGGTTCGACACCCGGTATCAGAAGTCTAGCGTTCGCGACTGTGGTGAGTACAAGAAACGCGCCTGTGGCCTCAGACGGTCGCGGACTTCGACCGTGGCCTCCACAAGACAATCAGCAAGATCCGGGACATCCTCGGTGACTCAGCGGAGAATCCGCGGTTCATTCAGACCGTCGCTCGGCGCGGCTATCGGTTCCTGGCGGACGTCACGGTAATAAGCCCTGGGAAAGTCGTGGCCGCACCGCTCGAGTACGCGCCAACAAGGCTTATGATGCCCGATTCACCCCGTCGATCCTTATTCTCCCCAGTTTTGATCCTCTGCGGCCGGACTCCCGGTTCCACGAGTTACGCCGACGCCTTGGACTGCCCCCTTGGAGGCAGGTAGGTACGCTCCCGTGCGGAGCCCTTCATCCCGAACTCTGCCCAATGGGCTAGCGGCCACAGATTCGTGGAGGTGCCTCAGATTTATCCGCTTGATGAGATGACGCCGTGCTCGGCACAATCGCGACATCACTGTGCCGACCGATATCCCGATGGTTTCGGCGATCTCCCGATACGTGAGACCTTGCAGATGGCGTAGTGCGATGGTTTCACGGTAAGGGGCGGGCAACGCGGCAATGGCGCTCTCGAAGAGTGCTTCGTCTTCCCGATCGATCAACCAGGTCTCTGCGGTGCCGGCGCCCCGTTCGGGCAATTGGGTGCACTCGGGGTGGTTCCCGTCCTCGGTCGCAACAAGAGCTGCAGGTCGATTTCTGTGGAGCCAGTCATATGCGGTGCGGCGCACGATCGTCAGCACCCAGGATCGCGCATCTCCGCCGGCGAAGTTGCCGATGCCATGCAGGGCCCGTACGCAGGCATCCTGAACGACGTCCTGGGAGTCGGCATGATTTCTCGTAAGCCAGCGAGCCAGCGCGTAGGCGTCCGCAAGATAGGGCAGCACCACCGCGGCGAAGCGTCTTTCAAGGCTCTTGGAGCAGGGTCTTGGCTGGGAGATTCCCAGCGATGGGCCGCTGAGGAAACCCTCAGCTTCATCCGTGCAGGGGTTCAGAGAACTCATGGGCAACCTCGAGAGATGAGCCGTTCGAACCCGCCAACATTTGCGGCAATTCGGCGCGGCGCTCAATGGATCGTCCGTCCTTTCGAGCTGAAAGATGGATCCCCGAGGTAAATCAATAGAATCCGATATTTATGGAATACTATCCCCAGCGCGAATGGGCGTTTTCGGACATGGTTTACGATGGATCCAGCCAAGAACCAGACCGCACGTTTGAGATTCGGCGTTTTCGAGGTCGATCTCGACACTCGGGAGCTGACGAAACTCGGCAAGCGCTTGCCGTTGCAAGAGCAGCCCTTTCAGCTGCTTGCGCTCCTCCTGCGAAAGCCGGGATCTCTGGTGACACGGGAAGAGTTGCGCGAACGGTTATGGCCTCAGACTGTCGTGGACTTCGATCATGGCCTCAACAAGGCAATCAACAAGATCCGCGACGTGCTCGGCGATTCGGCAGAAAATCCGCGCTTCATTCAAACCGTCGCGCGGCGCGGCTACCGGTTCTTGGCGGATGTTACGGCGGTTGAACCTGGCAAAATCGAGAACCCACCGCTCGAAGGCACCGCCGTTGAGCCGGGCACCCCTGAAGGGCCGCAGGGGATAAAGCGTCGCCCCCGGCACAGGGCCGCCTGGGCCACGGCGGGAGCCGCGCTGCTGCTGCTGGTCGTGGTGATCTGGATTCGAGCGTCGCCGCGTTTTTCGCGGCCAGCAATTCGCTCGCTGGCGGTTCTGCCGCTCGAAAACCTGTCTGGCGACGCATCACAAGATTACTTCGCTGATGGCATGACCGATGAATTGATCACCCTCTTGGCACAGATTCAGGACTTACGCGTCATTTCCCGCTCTTCGATGATGACTTATAAACAGGTCCACAAGCCGCTGGCCGAAATCGCCCAAGAGCTCGATGTCCAAGCCGTCGTCGAAGGCGGCATATTGCGGTCCGGGGACCGCGTTCGAATCACCGCTCAATTGATCCGGGTGCCGGCCGATGAGCACATCTGGGCGCACAGCTACGAGGGTGATTTTCGGGACGCGCTCGTCCTGCAAAACCAGGTGGCGCAAGCAATTGCCGATCAGATTCGAGTCACGGTGAAAGGTCAGGAACCGGCGCAGAACCCCAAGGCAGTGAACGCGGAAGCCTACGACAGCTATCTCAAAGGGCGCTATTACTGGAACAAACGCACCGACGAAGGCCTGAAGGAGGCCATCACTTACTTCAAACGCTCGATCAGCATAGATCCGAGCAGCGCCGAGGCTTACTCAGGTTTGGCAGATACCTACGCGCTGGCGGGTGACTGGGAATATGGAATTTTGCCGCCCGCGGAGGCCTTTCCGCTCGCGAAGGCTGCGGCCGAAGAGGCGGTGCTTCTCAACGACCGCCTCGGAGAGGCGCACACTTCTCTCGCTTTCGTGCTCGACCTTTACTACTGGGACTGGGATGGCGCTGAGAAGCAATACCGACAGGCGATCAACCTAAACCCGGGGTATGCGATTGCCCATCACTGGTACTCCTGGCATTTATTCGTCCTCGGGAAAAATGCCGAGGGCATGTTCGAGATGAGAAAAGCGGAGAGCCTGGATCCTCTTTCTCCGATCATCCGCTCCGATGTTGCCGACGCGTTGGCCGTATCGCATCTCTACGAGGAATCTGTGCAGCAAAGCCGGAAAGTGCTGGCGCTCGATCCGAATTTTGCCATTGGCCACTTTCAATTGGCGGAAGCGCTGGTGCAGGAGCACCAATACGAAGCGGCCATCGCGGAATTCCAACAAGCGATCGAGTTGTCCGGGCACCTGGCCTCTTTCGATGCCAATCTTGCTCATGCCTACGCTCTTTCAGGAAGAAGAGCGGACGCGCTGAAGATAGCCAAGGAAATGGCGACACGGCCGGATCTGAATCCCTCGGCGAATGCCAGCATCGCCTTGATCTATGTCGGGCTCGGGGATTTGGATGAAGCGATGCGCTGGCTCAACAACGCCTACGACGCCCGATTCAACCCCGCGATTCTCATTCGCCCCGGCTTCGATCCGCTGCGATCGGATCCCCGGTTTCGCGAGTTACGGCAGCGCGTCGGCTTGCCGCCCTGACGCCAGAGGGCTGGTCGTGAGCTGCCGGTAGGTATCCGGTGTCATCATTGGCATCTGGCGAACAAAGGCCACGAGGTCCCAGATGGCTTCATCATTGAGCGTGTTGGCCCAGGCGGGCATGGCGCTCATCTTGATCCCGTGCTTGATGGTCCAGAATGCCCGGCGGGAGTCGCGTATATCCTCCTGTGCCAGATTGGGCGGATGGGGATAAAGGCCCTTTCGAAGATCCGAGCTCGTCACGCCGGGCGCAAGATGGCAGCCGACGCATAGCGTCGAGTAGCGCACGGCTCCCGCCGTGACCTTCGAGGGATCGTCGAGGAGTGGTACCGCGATCGAGTCCGCGCGCGCCCCGATCGATCGCTCGCGCAGCTCTTCGATGATCGTAAGCACGATTGCCGTGTGATGATCGTCGGCACCGATGTTGTAGACACCCGACGTCACGAAAGCCGCGGCGCCCATCAGGATCAGTGCAATCGCGGCGGCAACTCCAAGGCCAATTTGGCGATGAGATTTCATACGAACAAGAGGACTGGCCGCCCCGCTGCTTTATTCCAAAGAAAGCGCTTGCGGGAATAAAACGATGCGAGGCCCCGTCCTACCTCCCAACAATCAAGGAGAGGGCGATGTCGGAAGACAACTTATTGAGATCCATTGCTCATGGCGATCGGCACGCCTTCGAAGAGCTCTATCGGGTCTATTACCGGCGGCTCACCCGGTTTTTGGCCACGCGAATTCCAACTTCCCACAGTGCCGACGAGATCATCGACGACACCTTCATGGTCGTATGGCACTGTGCTGGTGCGTTTCGACACCAATCGCAAGTGTCGACCTGGATCTTCGGGATCACTTACCGCGTTGCGCTCAAATCACTGCGACGCAATGAGCGCTGGGCGGCGGCGGCCGAATATGGTCTTCCGGAGCCCTCCATCGATCCCACCCGGGAGGCTGAGGAGCGTGACTGGCTGGAAGAAGGCCTGCGCCGCCTGCCGGACAAGCAACGCTTGAGTCTATTGCTCGTCCACCAGTATGGGCATTCGATTGAGCAGGTGGCCTACATGACGCAAAGCGCCGTGGGGACGGTAAAAGCCCGTATATATCATGCTCGCGGGAAATTGCGATATTTGTTGACGGCTCTTCAATAGCAGAATGCCATTGACCGCAGGCAGCGCTGACAGGCGTCAATGCGCGGCGGCGCCAGGCTCGCGCACCGCGACGAATCTGAATCTCACGCGCATCTCGTCCTGAACTCGAAGCGCTCCCAGAAAGATGCTGAGCGGCTTGAGGCCGAGCGCCGATTGTCGGAGCGTCAGCGCGCCCCGGGCGGTCAAACGACCGGGCGAGATGTCGACGGTGAACGGTACGACGAGCATCGATTCATGCCCTGCGACGCTCACCTCGAGGGTGGCCTCGAGCGGGCCATTCGTGTTGGTAATGGCAACGCTACGGATTGTCATGTCGGGAAACTGCGCCGCGTCGAGCACCGCGCCGCTCAGCATATTGCGCAGTGTGCCCGCCTTGGCATCGTCTGAGACATCTTCCGAGAAATCGGCGCCCTCTTCGGCGCGGGTGTCGGCGTCGTCGACCCGAAAGGCAGCGCTCGGGATGCTCAAGGAGAACGATGCAGCGGATAGATCCCCGGCATACGCCACCCCTCCGTTCACGGCCCCGTTGACAATGACATGATTATGGCCGAGGCGCTCCATCGGCCCCGCCCGATAGACCAAGATGCGCAATTCGGACTGCGTCCGGTCGACGTAATACGAACCCGCCGGAGAGGTTGCGGGGGCAACCGGGTGGGCGGAGCCGGCCGGGCGAGATTTCGGAGCGCCGCAGGCGGCCAGCAGCAACGCCAGACTGACTGCCCCGAAGATCTCGAATTCCCGGCCTCTCCGCTTTGCCATACGAATGCCGCGGGCGGTCCTCAACGCCGCGGCAAGGAATAGCCGCCGGCAGCTGGCGGACCATTGTTCACGGTGGCCGTGCTTGCCGGCGAACTGCCGACATTGCCATCCGCATCGGTCGCCTTGGCCGAGAGGCTCACCGACTCGGAGCCGGTCGTGAGCGCGGTTGTATTCCAGTTGATCGTATACGGCGCCGACGTGGCCGTGCCGATCAGAGTAGAGTTCGCGTAGAAATCCACTTTGGCGATCGCGATCGGGTCGACCACGGTGGCGCTTAGTACGACCGTCCCCGACAGGGTGCCGGTCGGCGCCGTAAGCGTCACCACAGGAGGCGCATCCAGCGTCGGCGGCGTCGCGCCCAGATCAATGCGCCCATAGACACCGTTCGCCATGCTGTTCGGGCCCGCGGTAAAGAACAGCGTGTTGACGGGCTGGTTGTCTGCGCCGTTACCAAACGCTAGACCCCAGAGCCCGGGGGTTGCCAACGCCGCACCCGAGGACCCGCTGATGGTTCCCATCGCAGCTCCAGTCGCCGCGTTGAAGGCATTGATCTTGCCGTCTCCAAAGTTGCCTACCAGCAGCGCATTGCTGAACGTGCCGAAATTCGCCGGGGCGAGCGCGACGCCCCAAGGCGCGTTCAGTGCGCCGCCCGCGGGTATCAGCTGCTTGATCAGCTGCCCATTCGTGTCATAAACATCGACGTACCCTTGACCGGCACCATTGGTCGCATCGTTGCTCGCCGAGCTTTGCTGGGCATACGTCACGTAGATCTGCGCCGCCCCGCTCGCGCCGTTGTTGATCGCTTGAATGCCGAAAGGCGCGAAACCTGCCGGTACCGCGGGGTCGACGAAGGTGAAAGAACTGGCCGACGTCGTTTGTTTGGCGAAACTCGAGTTGAACACGTCGATCTTGCCGTTGTGGAAATCGGCGGCGTACAGGAATGTGTTGCCGGCATTCGTCGCGATCGCGAGGCCGGTATAAACGGCCCCGCCGGTGTCAGTGTACATGGTGACCGCGTTCGTCAGACTGACGCTCGGCGACCAACCCGCGATCATGCCACCCTCACCGTCGAGGATGTAGAGTGCCGCGCTGGATGCCGCGCCGGATGACACGACGAAATCAGCCGCGCTGGCGTTGTAGACGATCCCCGTCGGCGCAAAGGGCGCGCCCGCGCTGCTTGGGGAAAAGCTCGCGATGATTTGGCTCGATGCCGGCTGCGGCTGCGCCTTGCCGCTACCGTCATAGAGCGTCGCCGTGCTGGTGTGATTGTTCGCGATCCACGCCGGATTGGTTGCGGCGATGGACAATCCCCAAGGATTCACCAGCTTCGGATCAACATTTTTCGCCGATCCGCCGGCCGCGTCCGCAACCAAGTTAGTAAGCGTAAACATCGCCGTCGCCGCTGGAGCCGCAGGCGCCGTCACGGTCAGCATCGCCGAACCGATACCGCTACTGTAGACACCACCGCTGCAAGATAGGGAGAACGTCTCTGAACCGGCGGCGGTCGGAGTGATCACCGAGGATCCCGTTGCCGGCTGCGAGCCGCTCCAGGCACCACTCGCAGTACAACTCGTGCCGCTGTTCGAGGACCACGTGACCGTGGCGGATTGGCCTACTGCCACCGACGCCGGACTGACCTTCACCGTAACCGCGGATGGGATCGGGGTCGAAGCGCTGCCGCCATAGGCTCCTCCGCCTCCCGTTCCTCCGCAACCAACCAACAGCACTGCAATGCTAAAAGCTCCAAATACTCCGTAAATCGCAACGCGGGCAAATCGCATAAGTGTCTCCATCGATCGAGCCGGATGATTTTGTCGATCACTAAGTACCCGTGCATCAACAAATGGTTCATGGCGATCTGCACTCGGCTGCAAACAAAAAAACAATGAACATACGGAATAAAACTCATCGATGCGGGGTCGCGTCGCGCGCCTGCGAGACGTTATGTCTCGAGCGGCCGTCAGCACGAGGCCGGGCTCACCTAGGAACTAGGGAGCGGGCCGTGGCATTAGAGGAGTGTCGTGCGCGCTCAGCTCCTGCAGCAACCGAGTGAGCTCTAAGAGCTCATCCCAAGCAGTATCCGAAACCGCGCAATACACCAAGTCTCCTGCCTTCCAAAACGCCAGATGATAGCCGTCGCGAGTGGTGTTGGTCGGCACGCCGCGTCCATCCGCCGCCCAGCTGAATACATTGATAACATGCAAGCCATGACTGTATACGACAGCAGCGACGCGTTGATGATCGAAATAGTCGGCACGCCCGCCAACGAGCCGATACCCTTGCGGCGCGAAGTCGGCAACTACCGGCGATACGTCCACGTGACCCGCAAACCATGGTTTTACAGTGTGCTTGTCGGTCGACACGACGTCGATCAGATGGTCTGGCATCAATGATCGCACGTGCGCACTCACCAGGGCGTCCGAAACGGTGTTGCTGCGCGGTGGTACGATCAGAAGGAACGCGACGCCGGCGGCGATCACGGTGCCGCCGACACCAGTAAAAGCGCCCCTCCAGAATGGGTGCGGCCGCCACTTGGAGCGCCGTGCCCCGATCGGGCGCACATCCTTGCGGGTGCTTTCGTCATCGAGCTTGCGCAGGATCCGCGCACGAAGCGCGGGCGAAGCGGTCACGTAACGCCGATCCTGCCGCAGCGCTGTTCGCACCTGAACGAGCTCCTTTAGCAGCGATCGGCACTCGGCACAGGCCTCGTTGTGGCGCTCGATGTCCGCGCCAGACAGCGCATCAAGTTCGCCGTCGAAATACGCTTGGACACGCAGTGTCTCAGCGCACCGCATGCGGGACT
>Ga0210390_10006145_pt1 | contig 10041 bp, 9 predicted proteins | sample IncBWH11OmetaG_FD_161050 | JGI IMG/M metagenome (GOLD analysis project Ga0210390, IMG submission 161050) | Forest soil microbial communities from Barre Woods Harvard Forest LTER site, Petersham, Massachusetts, United States - Inc-BW-H-11-O ...
CCATGAGTTCGACGAGCCGTTTGGAAATGGAAAGACCGAGTCCAGTGCCACCGTATTTTCTAGAAGTGGATGTGTCGGCTTGGCTAAATGCCTGAAAGAGGCAAGCCGTCTGCTCCGGCGTCATGCCGATACCGCTGTCACGAACGGAGACCTTCAGCTTGACCCGCTCTGAGACTTTTTCTTCAAGGGACACGGCCAGTACAACTTCACCACGATCCGTAAACTTCACCGCGTTGTTGACGAGGTTGATCAGGATTTGACCGAGACGCAGCGGGTCACCAATCAGATTCAGCGGCATGTCATGCGAGGCTGCGATCAGAAACTCCAGGTTCTTGTCCTGGGCCTTTTGGCTAACGACGGAGGAGAGGTTGTCGAGCACCTGATCGAGGCGGAAGTCGATCGTTTCTACGTCCAGCTTCCCGGCCTCGATCTTCGAGAAGTCCAGAATGTCATTGATGATGCCGAGCAGGGCCTGGGCAGCACCTCTTGTTTTCGTCAGATAGTCGCGCTGCTTCGGCGTCAACTCCGTCTTTAAGGCCAGATGCGTCATCCCGAGGATCGCATTCATGGGCGTGCGGATCTCATGGCTCATGTTGGCAAGGAAGTCGGACTTGGCCTGCGTCGCAGCCACGGCCAGTTCTTTGGCAGTGACGAGATCCGCCTCCGCCTGCTTGCGATCCGTTATGTCTTTCGTCATGTTGAGCAGGTACAGCGGCTTTCCCGCAGTGTCCCTGATGATTGAAAAAGTCCCATCCGCAATGACGGTGCGGTCATCGTGGCGAACGAATCGCTGTTCCCACGCATCCCTGTCCTGGTTACCCGCGAGGAGTTTCGCATATCGTTCGGCACCCGAGGCACGTTCGTCGGGATGAACAATCCGGTCCCATTTTTCGACTGAATTCAAGTCTTCGTGAGTGCAATCCAGCATCTCGTGCAAGGCGCGATTGGTGAAATATTGTGCCTTGGGAACGTTGTAAAGGCTGATTCCGATGTGTGCATTCTCGAAAATTGAACGGAAGAGCTGCTCTCTCTCCTGCAGGGCTTCCTGGACACGTTTGCGTTCCGTGATGTCTTCCGTTAAACCGACAATGTATTGCGGCTTGCCGGATGCATCCCCGAGCAACTGAAATCTCCCATTGCCAAGAACAATGCGGCCGTCACGACGAATGAAGCGCTGTTCATACTCGTCCGTGTCCCGCTTTCCCTCGATGAGCTCCGCGTATCGCTGCGCGCAAGAGCTACGTTCCTCCGGAGGTACGATCTCGTCCCATTGCCCCAGGCGGTGTAGCTCTTCTGCGGTGTAACCCAACATTTCATGCAGTGCGCGGTTGGAGACATGTTCCCGGCTATCAATCTTGAAAAGACCGATCCCCAGCTGGGCATTCTCAAAAATGGAACGGAAGAGTTGCTCGTTCGCCCGCAGCTTTTCCTCGGCGCGTTTGCGCTCAGTGATATCAACGACGGTGACGACCGCCCCGGTGATTGTCTCGCCTTCAATAATTGGGAATGAGGAATATTCAACCGGGATTGGGGTACCATCCCGTCGCCAAATAACTTCGGTGTCTACGCAGCAGCCTTCTCCCTTCCTGAAAGCGCGAGAGACTGGACATTGATCCGCGGGATAAACGGAGCCGTCTGGCTTGTGGTGATGAACCAGATGATGCATGTTCCGCCCCAAGGCCTCTTCGGGGCGGTAGCCGACCAATTCACAGGTAGCCCTGTTGATGAACGTGCAGTTTCCTTGGAGATCGATACCGTAAATGCCTTGGCCGGTGGATTCCAGCAACATCTCCATCTGTTTCGCGACCTGGTTTCGTTCCTCCTGTGCCCGTTTCTTCTCTGTAATGTCTTCCATTAATGAAGCAACATACTGCGGGTGGCCCGCAGCATCCCTGAGCAAAGAGAACCGCCCATTCGCAACCAAGATGTGGCCGTCTCTGCGAACGTAGCGCTGTTCCCATTCGTCCTGGTCACGCTCCCCCTGGATGAGTGCGGCATACCGTTTCGCTCCAGAAGCATGGTCATCCGGGTGAACGATCTGATCCCATTTTTCCAGGGGGCTCAGTTCTTCTCCGCTGTAACCCAGCATCTCGTGCAATGCGCGGTTAGAGAATACCGCGCGACCTTCGATATTGAAGAAGCTGATACCGATCTGGGCATTCTCGAAAATGGAACGGAAGAACTGCTCGCTCGCCTGCGCGCTGTTCTGCACACGGTTGCGCACGGTTCCTCTCTTCAATGACAAAAGATCTCTGAATCATGCTAGACCTGATCGCGAACCTCACGATACTGTCTGTTGTGACAGCCTCATGGAGCCGACACAACGCGATAGTAGACACCATTTGCGCCGTAAGATGGCTGAAACCAGGTGTTGCCGCATAAGTAGTACGTCATGCCACCTACGGTGGGCGTTGCGCAACCGGCTGGTGTCGTCGCGACGATTTCCCCCATTGAATAGGCAGTGCTGGCTGCTCAAGCCACTACGCCACCGTTGTAGGCATTGGTAGTAGCAACGGCGGTACTCGTCGACGCGGCTGCCGCGCCCGTCGCCACGCCAGCCGCGTAGGCATTGGCATTGGCTGCGTTATTATTCGCCGATGCGACTGCCGTGCCAACAGCTACGCCAACAGCGGCGCCTGCGACTGCTGCGCCAGCTGTGGACCAGCCTCCGCAGTTGTAGCAGCCTGAAGAGTAGGAGTTGACCACAACCGGCGGATGGTAAACCGCAGTTGTCCCACCGTAGTAATGATCACTGGCGTACACCGTTGAGCCGGAAGAAGTGGTCCCGAATGTGCCGACTTCCTGGTAATGGGTCACGAATACTAGGGTGCGACCCGTCATGTCGCGCGGCTGAAAAGTAGAGATTGAGTATCAGTCCCAGCTGGTTCAGTTGCTGATTCGGACTCTTGCCAGTGTTGTTCTGGTGTTCATAGTAGGGCTCAAATTCCGAGTGTTTACCGATAGGAAAGGAACAGCCGGCATAGATTGCCGTGTCACTCCATTTACCGTATTGGCTTTCGTAGAAGAACTCGGCGCTGGCGTATGGTGCGGGGTGATAGGAGCCGATCGTGAGCGTCTTTTCGATCTGAACACGGTTACGATAACGCCACGAAAAACTACCGTTCTGCCAGTCAAGGTCTGCACGATTTTTGTCGGATAGCAGAAACCTCGCCATAGGAAAGTGAAAGGTCAGAACTGGTTCCATACGATTTATCGGTGGAGCTTTGTTTGCCTGCGGCATATAGCGGTATCCGATGGAAAACACCAATGGTCGGGGCTTGGCGTCATCCAGATCAAATTTGGCAGCGTCTTGTAACCGAATCAAAGGTTTTAGATAGAAGTCGAGGCTCGGCCCTATTTCAGCTTGTTCGGGATCACCGCCTTCTCTTGTCGCCTTTGCCTGGAAAGTGATCCGCAGATCGGAGCTCAGCTTAACTTCGGTGTCAATTTCCGGCAATACTTGTGCCGTTTGCGCCCGTCCGTACACACACCACAGAATCACCAGAGGCGCCAGCGCAAGCGACTTTTCTGCAATTCGAGCCATCACTTGAGTCTCTTGGAATACGCGAACTGGGCGACCGCTCGTTTTGGACGTTCAGTCACATCCTCTGATAGTTCGAATTCTGATTGTTTACCGTAAGCTGTTTGCTCTGCCCATTGATAAGCGTACTGGCCACGTGGTTGGTGCCGTCGGGCAACTGCGCGAACTCGGCGGAGATGGTGACGGCATCTTTGGGATCATCCAGGTACGACGCTACGCGCAGGTTCTGCAACTGCTTTGATACAGGGTCGACCGTGAAGGTGACCGAGTCGCCCGGTTTCACGTAGTTCTTGATAATCAGGTTTACAGTGCCACCGCCCGGTTGCAGCGAGATATTACCGGCCTGTTTTGCCTGCATCAGGCGGTCTGGATCGGGCGTGGTGTACTGCTTGGCGAGGGCGCCAATCGACTGGCCGTACTCCTGGTATTCCTGCTTCTTGTTGTCGACGATGTGCTCCTTCAGACGGCCCTGGCGGCCGCTCTGCTGCGCCTGCTGGTTGCTGACCTCGGTCTTCTGCTGCTGGCCGTTCACCATCTGTACCTGATACACCTTGGTATCTTTCACGCTGCCCTTGATGCTGATGGTTTCGGTTTCCTGCCAGGTGTATTGCGCGAGCTTTTGCTTGTTCGCTGCCTGGTTTTGCTTGAGGGCCATCAACTTCTCTTCCAACTGCTGGTTCTGCGCCATTGCGATCGTGCCGCTGAGAACAATGAGCGAGGAAAAGGCGACAATCTGGTTTAGCTTCACAAATTTGATTTGTAGCCGGGACGGGAGGGTCATGGAGTCCTTTCAATAGCGCGGTCATGGCGCGGTTTCTGGGTGAACGATACGTTGTCCCCTCGCAGATTGAAGTCCGCTCAGGGGGATGAGCAAACGGACGACACTACGAGGTCGCCACAACAGCCGGAGGCTCCCAAGTACCCTTTCCCGCTGGCAAAATCGAAGGCGGATTTTCCTTAGGCCAATACAGCCGCATCACCAAATAAATCGTGTCGTTGGGCGCAGGCAACCAGTTAGACTCCTTGTCTTTTCCCGGCGAATCTTTCTGGGTGTAAAGCGTCAGCGATCCGTCGGGATTTGTCTTCATCCCCGGCAGCATCGCCGAGTTGATTACGTAGCGATTGATCGGATTCTCGATTAGGATCTGACTCTTGCCGTCATACATGGTCACCGACCAGAACGCATTCACCGGCGGCAATTGTCCCTTGGGGAAGGTTAAAGTGTAGTTGTGCTTGCTGCCGTCGAGGGTCTCTCCGCTCGCAGTGACCCGGGTCTGTGGATACATCGCCTCGATGGCGTCATTGCCGAAGATTCCCGCCTTGGCCGCAGCAGCCGGCATGAGCCAGTCGCCGTTGTAGAAGGCGCGATCGCCGAACCACGAGCTGACCTGCCAGCCGTTCACGTTCGTTCCTCCGCTGGCAATGTACTTGTCAACCGCATCATCGCCTCTCTTCATCCCAAGCAGGATGGCGGCTTTGTGCTCGACCGAAAGGTCCTTCACATCGAACTGCTTGCCGGCGCCGATGCCGATGCTCGCCAGCTTCGCGCGAATCCCCGCCTCTTCCGGGCTGGCAGGGACATATTGCAGCGCAAAATCAAGGACCTCGAAAAACTGCGACTTCGCAATGTCGGCATTGGACTTGAGGTAGTTGATTGCGGGGGGCGCGGGAGGCGCCGGTTGTTTGAGATACGCGGAGAGTGGCTGCACCTTGTAGCCCACCTGAATTTTCACTACGTTCGGCATGTCCGCTGCAGTGAAAAGCTTGGTCCGAAAAACTACTGCCGAGAATGGCGTGGTCGAATGGAAGACCTGCTTGATGTGAGCGGGTGTCTCTCCCTTCCAATCGGGGCCGACGATCATATAGTCACCCGGTCCGGTGCCGGTGGTCCGGCTGCCCATGTACCCATAGTTGAAGGTATTCGCATCGGTCAGTTGCACGGAGTAGTAGCGCGGCTTCGGGACAGCCGGAAGCGAGATCACCGTTGGTTCGGCGCGCAGATCGACCTCCATCAGGCTATACGGCGTGTCGCTGTTCGGCGTTATCACTGCCGTATCCTTGTACGTAAATACCCGCGCTTCGTTGGTGAGCTTGCCGATAGGCGCTTTGAACTGGCCCGAATTTGGGTCCACAAATAACTCGTATGCCGAGGTGTAATCATTACCAACGGCAGGCCGTAGATGAACCCTTCCTGGGGAATCTGCTTTGTCTCTTCAATGCTGGGTACCGGGGCGCCGTTAATCTCCGCCTTTTCGGCCTGCGAGATTGCGTCGTTCCGCTTGCAACCCGCGACCTGGGTCATCGCAACTGCACAAACCACCATGACTCGAACCGCGTGAGAAATCTTCATCTGGCTCCCTCCGAAAGACCTCGTTGAGACTTGAACGTGCCCAAATTCTGACCCGATGCCAGCCGGGAAAGCCGATCAGCCTCTAACGCTCATTTGAACTTATAGGTTGCGCCGATAAGGATCCCCTGAATCGACGAGTTGAAAATGTTCCCGTTGTTGCCGTAGTGAACGGTGAGATATCTCCAGCCACCCTGCAAGGTCCATTTCGGCTTCACTTGATAATTCAGAAGACCGCCTACCTGGTAGTCCAGAGTTGCCCCGCCTTCCCCGGCATCGCCGAGCACATCGACCGATGCCTTCGCGCCCAGCGGCATGTTGAATCTGGCGCCCAGGACAAAATCCGTCCAGGTGACACTCTTGGAGAGGTTGGTGCCGTTAATCGTTGGTACCAGCTCAAGTGTCGTGGACTCATGCCAGATGCGGGGCCCGGCCGTGCCATAGATCTTGATCTTGGGATTGTTCACGAGCAGGTAGTTGACTTTGGGGGTGATGATGGTCATGCCAAGGTCGGTCCGCACCGAATAATCGGGCGCAAACGGAATCGATTTACTGTCTCTGAGCCTCATCCACAGAATATCGGTTGGCGCCGAGAAGCGACCGTACGTAGGGATGAAATCCCCCAGGAATCCGCCCCTGAAATTGGAAAAGATCTCGCTCGCGGTCACGTGGACGCTGGTATCAAAGCCGCGAATCCCGGCCGTGCCATGGATTCCCGGGAACCAGATATACGCCATGCCGTAATAGTGCCATTGCTTATCAGTAAGATCGGCATCGGGACTTGTTCCGGACGATGTCTGCGCAGCAGTTGCTTTCTGCGGAGCGGGATCGCTCCCCGTCTGGTCAGGCGAAACCAGATCCGCTGCCAGATCCCCACGTTGTTGTGCGATATCTGCGGGCTGCTGAGCAATCGCAGGCATGCAGAAGGCCAACATCAGCAAACCTGCGAATGCCAGAAGATACTTCTTGCGGTACGAACTCATTGCGTCTCCTTGCCCTCGGAACTTATTTGTTCTAGGCACCAGCGATACCCTTGTTCTGCAGCACCCTGACCACAACCCGCCGGTTTTCAGCTTGCCCCTCCGAAGTGGTGTCAGGAGCTACCTGTCTGCTGGTGCCCATCGCGCCAGGAGCCAATATGTTGGTCAGCGGAACCTGACCTTCCTGCTCCAGAAACTCGGTGACGTTGGCCGCCCGCTCCTGACTCAGCTTCTGGTTCAGTGCCGCGGAACCCACGGCGGATGCGTAGCCCTTTACCTGAATCACATAGCCGGTGACGGTCAGCGCCTTCTCGCATAGCTTCAGCAATGGAGCAGTGTATTGCGGATCGACTGTCACCTTGCCGTTGGCGAAGTAAACCGTGACCTCATCCCAGATGTTGTATTCACCCAGTTCGCCAAAGCGCTTGTTGACTGCCGCAATGGCCGCCTTGTTGGCCGCGATCTTGGCCTCATCAGCCGCCTGCTGTTGTTGCTCCGCCGTCAGTTGCGCCTGTTGCTGCTGCAGCTTCGCCTGTTGTTGGGCCAGTTCCTGTTGCTGTTGCTGCGTCTGCTGCTCCACCGGAGCGACGCCAGCCTGAATGTCGGTAGCCGCTTGCAGGTTCTTGCCGTTGAATTTAACGGTGTTCGCTACCAACTGGTTCTGGGCGTTGTAATTCCCCTGCACCTGGACCTGAAGGCCAGGCACCAGTACGGTCACGCTCATCTGCTTCTTACGGGCATGGAACACGCCCGATACGTCTTCCGCCACAGTGTCGGCGGTGAGAAGGACGACCACGTTTCCCATGTCCTGAGTCTGGACGGTCATGGTGGCGCCATTGCGCCCATTGATCACTCCCTGAATCTGGTTGCTTTGAGCGACGGCAGTGCCGCAAAGCAGCAGGATTGCTGCCAATGACGCTGTCGCTAATAATGTGATTCTTCGATTCTGTGTTTCCTTCATGACCTTGCTCCTTATGCTGGTGCTGCCAGCGGGCTCGTTTACCTATTTACTTTTGCTCAAAGGCGAAGATGCGTTTCCAGTCGTTCTTCATACTGATCACGGTCCAGCCGTTTTTCTTGGCCTCGTCATACAAGGCCTGCGTGAAGGTATCGACCTTGGAATCAGGCAATCCCTCGGCCGGGCCGTACGCGTATTCCCGCGCAGCGTCGTCGTGCAGCAGGAGCATCGCGAGCCGCTCCCCACTGCCGGCTTTCGTGTATTCGAGCATCTTCCACTACGATCGCAGCTGTCTGAGAACTGTCTCTTGCTACTTCGTGGCCTTCGGCGGACAATGCGCGTCGTAGATCCTTTGCATCTGCCTTAGTCTGAGCACGCCGTAGAACACGGTAGTCACCATGACGACGATCAGAATCCCAGCGAACCTTCTTTCCCAAAAGTACTCACCCTCGCGGTAGGCGACGTAGCTGGCGATGATCAAGCAAAGGATCCCGATGTTGATGATCCAGTTGACGGATCTCGGCACGACGAAGTGCAAAGTACCGAAACCGGCAAGCTGGTAAAGCATAAAGGGCAGGATCGCTACCATCGGAAGCAGTTCTGATGCTCCCAGCGTGACATCGACAGTGGCGGGTTCCAGGGCGTGCAGCAGCCTGCTGTGCGCCAGTTCATGGAACAGCGCCGGTATCGCGGCCAGGAAAGGCACCACGGCGAGCAATTCAAGCACCAGCGACCCGCTCCAGGTGCCGATCTTGGATGAAGTATCGGCGCCTGCACCCGATGATTCCGTGCCAATGTACAGTCCGCCGACGATGGCGGCTCCACTGGACAGCATCAGCATTTCGACAGTGATTCCGAAGCTGGCCGGTTCGCCGGCCTTGATCAGCAGCAGGCCCATGAAACCCGGGAGGTAAAACATGATGCGCACCAATCGCGCCCAAACGCGCGCATCGCGTTCCGGCGGCAGAATTGGGAGCGGGAGTCCGTTGGTTCCGATCGTTGCCCTGTCTTTAGACATTTTGAGTGTCCTAACAAAGTGCTGGAAATTGACTTGACTACAACTTGTTCGACTTTCTAAGCATCCTCTATCCGCTGTTTTCAGTCGTTAGTGCCAAGCCTCTTTGGTCTTCGCAACGGACAGCTTAGAATAGGTTTTCCAAACATGTAACTGTCTCTTGCGACAGTGGTCCTTCAAAAGCCGCGAGTCTCTGTACCACTTTTACGCAATATCAATTTCGAAGTAAGACAACCTAATGTTTTCACGCATTGCTAGCTGGGTATCACTCCCCGGAAGGCGCAAGGTTCAGGTGCGGGTCATGCTCAGCCCCGCTCGGCGCAGCGGCGAGCAGGAGAACGTGGAGACTCGCAAAATCCTGACCGCGGCCGGAGTCGAAGTCCTCGACAGCAATCCCAAATTCGACCTCACCCACGAGAAGTCTATGGTCGTCGACGACGTCAACCGCATATGTCAAGTCTCTAAACTGGCAGACCAAGAACCTCACGGTGACACGTGATTATGCGGTCGTTACCACGCATAATCACGAGGTTGAGGAAGTCATCGAGTGTTTCGAGGCCGATTGGCACCGGACAGACTTCGCTCGCGGAGACCACTCACACCTTATTTGGTGAGTTGGCAATGGCCGTCAGCGCCTCGGGCAGCTTATCGATGACGCAGACACTCTCTGTGGCTCCAGAACGGGCGTTACCAGGACTCCGTCATTATCGAACATCTCGTGCGGGCAGCCCACCGAGGGGTCCACATCCATGTGATGGCTCGGCCACCCCACAAATTGAAGAAGGAGAAGCTGAGCGAGGGAGTCAGCGGCCTCCGTATTCTTCAGGATGAAGGTGTCAAAAGAAAAGCTCCAGCACGTCAAGCTCCATGCCAAGCTTATTCTCGCCGAGGGAAACCGTGCCATCGTCGGCTCCATCAACCTCGCGCCCGGCAGTTTCGACAGCCGTCGGGAGCTTGCTATCGAGGTTAGAGACGAGCACGTCACCAGCCGCATCGATGAGGTCCTCCATCACGACTGGGAGAACTCCAAAGCGCTCGACCTGTCCGACGAAGCCCTCCTCAAGGAACTGCAAGAAACCGACAAGGACGCGGCCGAAGATCTAGGTCTCCAAAATCACAAGCACCGCGGTCACGAAAAGAAGTAACTCCGCGAATCTAGCGCGCCGGATTCGGGCCTTCACGCCCGACTAACGGCACCTG
>Ga0210390_10006146_pt1 | contig 10040 bp, 9 predicted proteins | sample IncBWH11OmetaG_FD_161050 | JGI IMG/M metagenome (GOLD analysis project Ga0210390, IMG submission 161050) | Forest soil microbial communities from Barre Woods Harvard Forest LTER site, Petersham, Massachusetts, United States - Inc-BW-H-11-O ...
CGGCTCCGGCGCCTCGACAGGCTGCTGCTCTTCGATCTTTTCGGGTTCTTCCACCGCCGTGGCCGGTCCGCTGCCTGCCGGCTGGGCGATGCTTTCTCCGTGGACGCGTTTGCGCACCAGCTCCGCGACGGGCTCATCAATCGAACTGGAGTGCGTCTTCTTTTCGGTGACGCCGACCTCAGGCAACATTTCTACGATCACGTGCGATGGAATCTCCAGTTGCCTCGCCAGCTCGTTGATGCGGATTTTGCTCATATTTAAGACTGCAACGCTCTTGTAATGCTGCGCTTAGCTGACTTCCCCCGAATCCTTTATGGTATCAAATTCTTTTTTGGGAACCGTAGAATCATTGGGCGATTCCTCGCCGGCGACGCTGCCAGACGCGGACTCGGCCCGCGGCGCAGCTGTTGATCCGTCTCCATCCGCTTGCGCAACAGGGTCCACGGACTCATCAACTGTAACTTCCGCCGCCTCTTCCGGAACAACTTCTTCCGGCGCAACCTCAGCAACATCCTGAGCAACATCCTCAGCAACATCCTCAGCAACATCTTCTGCGACTTCAGCGGCTTCAGCCACTTCAGCAGCGGGAGAAGTCTGTTGCTCGAACTGGGCGTAGTAAGAATTGACGGCCACCAGAATACTCTCGACGATAGCCGGCTCGATTCCAGGAATCACTTCCAATTCTTCGGGAGTCATGGAGCCGAGCTTTTCCACCGTGTTGACGCCTGCTTCGATGAGCTTCTCGGCGATTTCTTCGCCGAGGCCATGATCGATGAGTATAGAAACCGGCGCTCCGGTGGGTACCAGGGCGGCCATGGCGGACTCCACTTCCTGGCGCTTCTCTTCCTCGCTCTTGATATCGATTTTCCAGCCGAGCAACTTCGCGGCCAGACGCACATTCTGACCCTTCTTGCCGATGGCTAGCGATAACTGCGTATCGTCGACGATCACTTCCATGTGCTTTTCGTTGGCGTCTATGATGGAGACCCGGCTGATTTTCGCGGGACTCAGGGCGTGCGTGGCGAATGAAACGGCGTCTTCGGAGAATTCGATAATATCGATTTTCTCGCCGCGCAGCTCGCGAATGATGGATTGCACGCGCATGCCCTTCATTCCGACGCAAGCTCCTACGCTGTCCACATCGCGATCGCGGCTGGACACGGCGATCTTAGTCCGCTCGCCAGGTTCGCGCGCGCAACCTTTGATTACAACCGTGTTGTCGTAAATCTCGGGAACTTCCTGCTCGAATAGACGCATCACCAGCTCCGGCGCGCCGCGGGAAACAATGACGCCGGCATTCTTGCCGGCCTTTTCGACGCTCTTGATGACGCAGCGGATGCGCTCACCCACGCTGAAGTTCTCGAGTTTGCTCTGTTCTTTTTTGGGTACACGCGCTTCGGTCTTGCCGAGGTCCACCACCAGATCCTGGCCTTCCAGGCGTTTTACGGTGCAGTTCACCAATTCACCCACGCGGCCGGAATACTCCGAGTAAATAGTTTCACGTTCGGCTTCGCGGACCTTCTGCAGGATGACTTGCTTGGCCGTTTGGGCGGATATGCGCCCCAAGGCTTCAGTGGGTTTCGGAAACCTCAGCTCGGATTCCAGCTGCGCGCCCGGATCGATCTGAATGGCTTCTTCGAGCGAAATTTCCTTGATCGGATCCTGGACGGATTCCACCACTTTTTTCACTCCGTAGATTTCCAGGGCCCCGGCGTCGTTGAAGGCAGCCACCAGATCTTCGGTTGTCCGGAAATGCTTACGAGCCGCCACCAGCATGGCGTCCTTGACCGCGTCGATTACGATCTGCGGGTCGATGCCCTTCTCCTTGCTCAAGATCTCGATGGACTGATAGATAGTTCCCACTGTGTCCTCTTCTTAAACTGTCCGGGGGTTCTTTACCACTCAAACTTCAGGTTGGCTTTTTCGACCTGCGTTAGCGGGAAGTGAATCACCCTTCCATCGCTCGGCTCGAGCGCGACCACGCCCTGTGAAATACCAGCCAGTTTACCTTCCCAACGGCGCTGGTTCTCCACGGGCTCACGCAGCACTACTTTTGCTTTTTGCCCCACAAACCTCTCGAAGTCTTTTTCTTTAAACAACTTGCGCTCCAGGCCGGGCGAGCTGACCTCAAGCGTGTAACTCTCGCCTGGTATGACGTCTTCCACGTCCAAAATAGTTCCTACCTGCTGCGAAATGAACTCGCAGTCGGCATGGGAAACCCCCTGGGGGCGATCGATAAAAAGGCGCAATACCCTGCCTCGCCCGGCGCCCAACAACTGGACGTCGACGATTTCGATCCCTTCCGGACCGCCAACTCGTTCGGCGATTTGGGTGATCTTGGCGACAATTTCTTCTTTGCCGATCGCGGACATGTGTAATGCAATAAAAAAGTGGGCTTTCGCCCACTGACGTTACCCGACAGTTTCATTATACACGCATTCCGAGCCGCGACCGGGAGGAAGCGCTACCAGGAGTGCGGTTGGGTTGCGTGCTTGTCACGCTCCCCTTGCGGTCGCGGGTAGAGATTATTGATTCCACGCGACCGGCGTTCCTCGCCAGTCCCCTCGCTGACGCGCGGGGCTACGGTTCCGCGTCTTCATCACCTTTGGTGGGCCAGCAGGCCCATGGTCACTCCCTTGCGGTCGCGGCTCGGTTTGACGGTGACAACGGTTCGGTTGGCGATCGGTGGGCACTGTTCGCTGGCAAATTGCGCGGCCGCTTCTGCTATGGTCTAGCGTATGGACATTAACGGGAAAGTTGCGCTGGTTAGCGGCGGGGCGTCTGGCTTGGGAGCGGCCACGGCCAGAATGATCGTCTCGGCGGGCGGGCGCGTTGCCATTGTCGACCTCAATGAGAAGCTGGGTTCGTCGCTGGCCGCGGAGCTGGGCACGGCAGCCCGATTCATGCGCGCCGACGTGAGCGATCCCGGTGAGGTGGAACAGGCGGTAAAGGCCGCCACAGAGGCCTTTGGCGCGCTGCAGATATGCGTGAACTGCGCGGGCATCGGAGATCCGCAGAAGATCATCGGCAAAGAAGGACCGGCCGATCTAGCGCGGTTCACAAAAGTGATCCGGGTAAATCTGATCGGGACGTTCAATGTCGCGCGGGTGGCGGCGTGGGCTATCGCGCGCAATGAGGCGGGTTCCGACGGCGAGCGCGGGGTCATCATCAACACCGCGTCGGTGGCTGCTTTCGATGGGCAGATCGGGCAAGCTGCCTACTCGGCGTCGAAGGGAGGAATCGTCGCGTTGACGCTGCCGCTGGCGCGCGATCTGGCAGGCCTGGGGATTCGGGTGATGACCATCGCGCCGGGGCTGTTCGATACGCCGCTATTGGCGGCACTGCCCGAAGACGTGAAGGCGTCGCTGGGCGCGATGGTTCCGTTTCCCAAGCGGCTGGGCCGGCCGGCGGAATATGCGCAACTGGCGCGACAGATTATTGAGAATCCCATGCTTAACGGCGAAGTGGTCAGGCTGGATGGAGCTATCCGGATGGCGCCGCGGTAGCTGCCTGCCATTTGAAAATCGCTTGGCCAGGCGGGTTGGCAACCCGCCGCAGGTTGGCAACCTGCCCCACGGGGTTACAATGGAGATTCGCGACCTTCTAGCTTTAGTCCGTATCCAATACATATGCGCATTCCGCCGCTGCTTCTTTGTCTATTGATTCCGACAGGATGCGTATGGTCGGATACGTCCAGCGAGGCTGAGTCCTTATATCAACATACGGACTATCAGGCTTCGCTCAAGATTTTGAGTGTGGAGACCGCTCCCGGCGCAGCTAGCTACGCGCTGATGGGCAAGAACTATTTCATGCTGGGCGATTACGGCCACGCAACCCAGTTTTTCGAAAAGGCGCTCGCGCTTAATCCTCGGAGCTCGGAATATGAGCTGTGGTTAGGGCGCGCGTACGGCAAACGTGCGGAGACCGGCTCCTGGCTGACGGCGCCTGGAAATGCATCCAAGGCGCGCCAGCATTTCGAGAAGGCAGCCGCGCTGGACGCGCATAACGCTGAAGCGCTGAACGACCTGTTCGATTACTATCTCAACGCGCCGGGAATCCTGGGCGGCGGATTGGATAAAGCCGAAGCAGTGACCCGGCAGATCGCGGCTACGAGGCCTCCCGAATATAATTTCGAGTTGGCCGAGATTGCGGAACGGCGCAAACAGTACGCGGAAGCCGAAGAGCATTTGCGGCGAGCTATGGAACTTGCGCCTGGCCAGGTGGGCCGCGTGTTGGATTTGGCGCGTTTTCTTGCCAGGCGTGGCCGAATTGCCGAGAGCGACGCTGTTTTTGTGCGTGCCAGCCAGGTTGCGCCCAACGCTCCGAGCGTGGTCTTCGCGCGGGCGAAGACCTACATCGATCAGCGGCGCAATCTGGAGCAGGCGCACAAGCTGCTGCAGCAATATCTGGATTCTCCGCTCACGCCGGATGATCCGCCTAAGTCGGCCGCTGAAAAATTGTTGCGTCAGGCTGCGGGTGGATGATTGGTAACGCCCGCTTTCCCGAGCAGGCCGACGTGGGCGTCGGCCCGCCCCACTTTGGGTGGACTAGGTGCGTGGGACTAATTTTCCTTCGCGAATATAATAATCCGCGCCGCGCCAGCGAATGCTTCTGCGTAGAAAGCTGGCTAACCAAATCAAAAACGCCAGCGCGTCCCACACTGGGATGAGCGGCATTTGCTTCCAGAAACGCGGCTGCTTCAAGCCGTGGATGCCGATGGTCCAGGTCATCGCTAGGCGCAGGCAACAATAAGCCCCGAGATAAGCAAGCGCGACTGCCGGGGAGGGATGAATGGCCACAGCGGCGATGGACCACGGCAGCCCCTGCGTGAGCAGCAATCCAATATGACCGGACGGACGCACGTGCCGCATCACCACCAGCCAGCGCAACCGTTTCAGGATCAGCGCGCGCATGGAATTGTAGTCCGGGACGGTCTCTATAACATAAGGCAGCAGGACCACTTCATAGCCTTGCTCGGCGATCAAACGTCCCACCAGAAAATCGTCAGCGGGCTGGTTCTCGATGGAAGCATAGCCACCGAATCCGGCCAGCTTCGCTTTCGTTGTCGCGATGGTGGTGCCAAGAGCGAACTTAATGCCCTCCAACTGCCAGGCGACAAGAAGGCCGGCGTAAAAATCCGAGGTCATGCCGGCGGTCTGCAGATGGTCGGTGAAGGAACGGATTTCCGTGGGCGTGTAGAAGCAGGTCACCGCGCCGACTTTTGGATCACGGAGAGGAGCGGTTACCTGGCGCAGATAGTCCGGGCGCACGCGTACATCGCTGTCACTGATCACCACCGTTTCATGCGCAGCCTCATCCACCAGGCGCGCCAGCTTCGCCACTTTGTCATTGGTGGCGATGCGGCCCGAGCCATACAGCACGCGAATACGGCGCTCTGGGAAATTCGCTTTCAATTTGTCGATGACGGCGATCACCGCTTCGTCGTCGGAGTCGATGCAGAACACGATTTCATAGTCGGGATAATCCTGGCGACAGAAGCTGGAGAGGTTTTCGTAAGCTTCCGGGTCCAGGCCGCGGATGGGTTTCAGGTTGCTGACTGGAGGATGAAAGTCCGGGTGAAGAGACTGCGCGGGTTGATTGAAGTATCGCCAGGAGCTGTAGATGCTGATGAGGTAATAGATAAATGGGATGGCCGCGATGGCTAGGAACACATGAGCGGCCGTCATTGTTTCAGGCTAACCGAATTGTGGGGCAGGATGTCATCCCAAGGATGTCCCAAGGATGTCATCTCAATGTCACTTGGTTTCCCTGGACTGGGAATTGGTGGGGCGGACCCCTTGGTCTGCGCGGGTCCCCCAGGACCCGCTCTTCTGTAACGAATTGAGCTTCATTGAATCGCAGCGAGCCGACGTGGGCGTCGGCCGCGGACCAGGGGGTCCGCCCCACAAATCGTCGCAGGCTGCGAAGATTTTCGGGTTTAGTAGTTCAGGCAGCAAAGAAACTGATGGATAGTAGTACAAAAGTCAGCCAACTGAGCCGATTCTGGAAAACTAGGTGACATTCGGATGTCATCCTGCAGCGGGTTGAATCAACCGCCCGAGCGCCGATTGGCAATCGGCGCGCAGGTTATCAACCTGCCCCACGGCGGGCGAGCAAGTACAGGGTGCCTGGGCGGGTGCCTTGTTCTAGAATTTGAAAGCCGGCTTCCTGGAGCCGAGTGGTCCACCACGCTGGACCGCGTGCTCCGCTGTGCATGATCAGCGGCCCGAAGGCGAAATGAATCCAGGGCTCTTTGCCCACCAGGATCAAGAGAAAATCTCCGCCGGGTTTCAACACGCGAGCTGCTTCCGCCAGTGCTTGGCTAACTCCCTGGTGGTCCAGATGATCCACCGCATAGGCGCTGACGATGGCATCGAAGGCGGCTGGCTCAAAAGGGAGCTTGCGCATGTCGGCGGTGACCATGGTGGCGCGCTGGTCTACGCCTGCCGCTTTCAAGTTTCTCAGAAGTATATCCTGCGGACTTTCGCTGGGGCCGAAGTGCTGCTCAAACGACTCGCCGAAGAGATCCAGCGCTACGAGCGTGGCTTTGGGACGGGCTTCCAGCACCATTATTGAAGACCGGCCGGTGCCCGCTCCAAGGTCGAGGACCCGGCCGGTGCCGGAACGGAAGAAGCTTTGCGTTGGCAAAGAAGCGCGCCCATTGATGTCCATGGCGAAACGCATCACTACGAATGCGGCGCTGGACCAGAGGGCCAGAATGCCCAGGAAGAGCATGGGCCATTTGGACCATTTGCGCCAGTATCCAAGCAGCAATAACAAGAGAGCGCAGGCGAGTATCGGCAGATGGCCATAGCTGATCCACCACGGATAGCCGAAATTAAGGTGAGCGTTCGACGGCATGAATGGATTCTGAACCACGGCGGCTGAACCGTTCCTGAACGGCGTGTTCATCTCGGGTTCATCCCCAGTGAGCTATAAAAGGTGTAATTGCGGGTTCTAGTGGTGGAGGACGAAATACGATTGTCCCGGCAGTTGGCGCAAGCGCTGGCCGAAGCCGGATATGCAGTGGACTGCGCCGGCGACGGGCGCGAGGCCGATTTCCTGGCGCGCACGGAGCAGTATGACGCGGTGATCCTGGATCTGGGCCTGCCGAAAATCGACGGGCTCACTTTGCTTCGCCAGTGGCGTCGCACCGGCATCCTGGCGCCGGTGCTCATTTTGACCGCGCGCGGCAGCTGGCATGAAAAAGTGCAGGGCATCGACGGCGGCGCGGACGACTACGTTTCGAAGCCGTTCCGGATGGAAGAGGTTCTGGCCCGCATCCGGGCTCTGATCCGGCGCACCAGCGGCCTGGCACATCCCGAGCTTCGCTGCGGCGCGCTGGAGCTGGACCCGCGCACCGCTCGCGTGTCGCTGGGTGGAACTCCGGTGAAGTTGACCAGCCACGAATTCCGCGTGCTTTCCTACCTGATGCACCACAGCGGCCAAGTGGTATCGCGCAGCGAGCTGACCGAGCACATCTATGCGCAGGATCTGGACCGCGATTCGAATACCGTCGAAGTTTTCGTGGCCCGTTTGCGCCGCAAACTGGGCGCGTCGTTCATTGAGACGGTCCGCGGGCTGGGCTATCGCATGCGCGAGCCATAATCCATGCTGCGCTCGCTGCGGTCCAAATTAATTCTCGCTTCCGTGCTGTGGACGGCGGGATTGCTGGCGTTGATGCACATGCTTTCGCTCTTTGTCATACACGTTGTTCCGGGCATGCGTACGGTATACGCCTGGTGGCCAGTCCTGGGCGGCCTTGTTTTGATGGCTGCGGGACTCTTTGGATTGCGCCAGGGTCTGACGCCGTTCCGCCGGTTGCGGGATAGACTGATGGCTGTTCGCAAGGGCGACGATCGGCGCGTGGAGGGAGTTTATCCCAGCGAAGTGCAGCCGCTGATCGACGAGCTGAACGCGCTACTGGAGGAGCGGCAGAAGGCCGTGAAACGGGCCATCGCAACGGCGGGCGATCTGGCGCACGGCCTCAAGACTCCACTGGCGTTGCTGGCGCAGGAAGCGGAGCGGGCGGCGTCTGAAGGAAATGGCGAGCTGGCCGAGAATATCGGCCAACAAGTGGAACACATGACGCGGCAGGTGAATTACCATCTGGCGCGTGCCCGCGCGGCTTCCGGAGTTGCTAGCGGAGTGCGTTGCGCAGTGGCGCCTTGCGTGGATGCGCTGATACGTACGGTCGAGAAGCTCTACGCCGGCCGCGCGCTCGAAATCTTGGCGGAGATCGCGACGGATGTTTCGGCCAGAGTGCAGCCGGAAGATATGGATGAGATCCTCGGTAACCTGCTGGACAACGCGTGCAAATGGGCCAAGTCTAGGGTTGTCGTGAAGGCGGTACGAAGCGGAAGCATGATCGTATTCACTGTGGAGGACGATGGGTGCGGTTTGGAGCGCGCTCTGCGATCCGCGGTTTTAGAGCGAGGCGTGCGCATTGACGAAAAGGCTCCGGGATCCGGGTTGGGTTTGGCGATTGTCCGCGATTTGGCGGAGTTGTATGGCGGGTCCATTTTTCTGGATGATTCGGCGCTGGGGGGATTGCAGGCGCGGGTGTCGCTTCCGGCTGCTTAGTTGGCAGGCGAAAGCGCCTGCCCCACCTTGGCTCACAGTGCCTGTCGGCGCATTTCTTGCAGCAGAAGCCTGTTAAACTGGAAACCTAACCCTCCGCGGTCTGCATTATGCCCAAGTTGAGTTACGACACACCTGGTGGAATTACCGTAACTCGTGTCGAGTCGGGGATTCCGTTTCACAAAGGATTGAAAGGGCTGCTGCGCAAGCTGGACCGGTATCGCGGTATTTATCTTTCCTCGGGGTACGAATATCCCGAACGTTATTCGCGGTGGGACGTGGCTTCCATAGCGCCGCCGCTCGAGATTGTAGCCGCTGGGCGGGCGATTGATTTTCGACCGCTCAATCAGCGCGGCGAGATCTTAAATCAGATCCTTCATCCGCTGCTGGCCGGGCATCCGCATTGGGACGAATTTGAATGGCAGGACAGCAGCCTGCATGGACGCTTGAAACCGTTGCCGGCGCTGTTCCCGGAAGAGGAGCGCAGCAAGCAGCCGTCGGCGTTTTCCATTCTTCGCACTTTGATCGACGAATTCCGCAGCAAAGAGGATTCGCGGCTGGCCTTGGTGGGCGCATTCGGCTACGACCTGCTGTTCCAGTTCGATCCCATCGAGCTGAAGCTGCCCCGGGAGGGTCACAAGGACCTGCATTTGTTTCTCTGTGACGACATCTACTACATGGATCGCAAGAAGGAGCGGATCGAACGGTACCGTTACGACTTTGCGCGCGGCAGCTTGTCCACGGCCACGCTGGAACGCACGGGCCAACCTATTCGGAAGGCATCCCGGCGCGCGGCTGAGGAGATTACATCCGATCACATTCCCGAAGAATACATGGCCAAGGTGGAGACTGTACGGGAAGGGATGCGCCAGGGCAATTACTACGAAGTAGTGCTGCGGCAGACTTTCCACGCGAATTTCTCGGACAGCCCTTCGGAACTTTTTGAACGTATCCAGCATGCCAGCCCGAGTCCTTACGAATTTTTTCTGCAGCTGGGAGACGAACAACTGGTGGGTGCGTCGCCGGAAATGTTCGTGCGGGTGGAGGGCCAGCGCGTGGAGACCTGTCCCATCGCCGGCACGGCACGGCGCACCGGCGATCCGCTGCACGATGCCGACAGCATCCGCGAGCTTTTAAATTCCACCAAAGAAGAATCCGAGCTGACCATGTGCAGCGATGTGGACCGCAACGACAAATCGCGCGTTTCGATACCAGGCTCGGTGAAAGTGATCGGCCGGCGGCTGATTGAATCCTACGCGGGCGTGTTTCATACTGTCGATCACGTAGAAGGGACGCTTCAGCCGGGCTTCGATTCGCTGGACGCGTTTCTTACGCACATGTGGGCGGTGACGGTGATTGGCGCGCCTAAGAAGGCCGCCGCGCAGGCCATCGAGAATCTGGAAAAAGACGCGCGGGGCTGGTATGGAGGCGCGGTAGGGATGCTTTCGATGAATGGCGAT
>Ga0210390_10006147_pt1 | contig 10040 bp, 11 predicted proteins | sample IncBWH11OmetaG_FD_161050 | JGI IMG/M metagenome (GOLD analysis project Ga0210390, IMG submission 161050) | Forest soil microbial communities from Barre Woods Harvard Forest LTER site, Petersham, Massachusetts, United States - Inc-BW-H-11-O ...
GACGCGGTCGCGGAGTTCGAGGTGGCCGGCGACGAAATCGGCGTGCATATGGGTGAGGAAGACGTGTTTGATTTCAAGGTTGTGCTCCGCGGCGAATGCCAGGTAGCGATCAATATCGCGCTGGGGATCGACCACGGCCGAAATGCGAGCTTCCTCGTCGCCGATTAGGTAAGAGGCGTGGGCCAGACAGTTTAAATAGAATTGATGGAAGATCACAGTGTGTAGGGTTATCGAGCCCAACAGACAGACGCTGAAACAAACCCAAGGCCCACCCTTAGAAACCAAGGGTGGGTACCCAATAGAAAACCCAAGAGCACAGGCTAGAGTGCCTGTGCCACGAAGATTACTTCGGTTGGGGGACTATGCGCAAATACGGGCGGGGCGCTTTCCAGCCCCCGGGATATTTTTGTTTGGCCTCGTCGTCGGAAACCGAGCCGGCAATGATGACGTCGTCGCCAGGCTTCCAGTTCGCGGGCGTGGCAACTTTGTGCCTGGCAGTGAGCTGCATGGAATCGAGAACGCGGAGCACTTCATCGAAGTTGCGGCCGGTGGTCATGGGATAGACGAGCATGAGCTTGATTTTCTTGTCGGGGCCGACGACGAAAACGGTGCGGACGGCGGCATTATCGGCGGCGGTACGGCCGTCGCACGTGTCACCGGCTTCGGCGGGCAGCATGTTGTAGAGTTTGGCGACTTTCAACTGAGGATCGCCGATCATCGGATAGGTGACTTTGTGGCCTTGGGTTTCCTCGATGTCCACCGCCCACTTGCTGTGATTGGCGACGGGATCGACGCTGAGGCCGATGATTTTGCAATTGCGCTTGGCGAATTCCGGCTGCAGGCCAGCCATGTAACCGAGCTCGGTGGTACAGACGGGAGTAAAATCTTTGGGATGGGAGAACAGGATGGCCCAGCCGTCGCCGATCCATTCGTGGAAATTGACGGTGCCTTGGGAAGTTTCCGCGGTGAAATTGGGCGCTTCATCATTAATGCGCAACATGCAAGGTTCTCCTGATTTGAAGTGCGGTTCCAAAGAAGACAGCTTTTCTGGAACCTGTGCGCCGGCTCCGTTGACCGAAGCTCAACTCATCTTGAAGCAGTTGCGTGGGGCTCGAGACCCTCACCTACCACAGCGGATGGCTCTACTGGCGGCGTGCTAAAGACTCCAGATAAAAATCCTAGAGTTTACAAGGATTGGAGTCAATGATTTTGATTTGCAAGGCGTGGACGCGAGGCGGAGCGAGATTCGGTGACTTGGCAAGCGGAGAGGCGCTTGTTACAGTCGTAGCACCAGCCCGAAGTTGTTCAAATAATTGCTAGTTGTCCAGGCGAGGCTAAGGGCATGTCCGAAGAAACGAGAGCGGTGAGAACGGTGGAGACGGGCGAACGGAAAGATCGCATCCTGATCGTCGAGGATGAAGACAACGCGCGGAAGGGGTACGAACAACTTCTGCAACGCTGGGGCTACGAAGTGGTGGGAGTGGCGAGCGCCGAAGAGGCGCTGGCGCGGTTTAACAATTTTCAGCCGGACACACTGATCGCCGACGTGGAGTTGCCGGGAATGAACGGGCTGGACTTGTTGAAGCAACTGGGCGACGAACTGCACAACGTTCCGGCCATCATTATCACCGGAAAAGGAAGCGAAGAACGCGCGGTGGCCGCGATTGAGGCGGGCGCGTTCTGGTATATCGAGAAGCCGCTGAAGGGGCCGGTGCTGCGGGCGCTGCTCGACCGGGCGCTGAGCAAGGCACACGACGCGCTGAAGTTGGAAGTGTTACAGCGGCAGTTACGCGATGCCGGCCGATTGGGCGAGTTGGTGGGCGCCTCGAAGGCGATGCAGGACGTGATGCGCGTGATCGAGATGGCCGCGCCCAGTTCGGCTTCGGTGCTGATCACGGGGGAGACTGGCTCCGGCAAGGAGATCGTGGCGCGAACGATTCACAAGCTGTCGCCGCGCGCCAACGGGCCGTTCGTGGCCATCAATTGCTCGGCGATTCCCGAATCGCTGATGGAAAGCGAAATCTTCGGGCACGAGCGCGGCGCGTTTACCGGAGCGGCGGAACGGCGCATTGGCTGTTTCGAATTGGCGGATGGCGGCACGCTGCTGCTGGACGAAATTGGCGAGATGCCGGCGCCTACTCAGGCGAAATTATTGCGCGTGCTCGAAGACCGTAAGGTGCGGCGGCTGGGAAGCAAAACGGAGACACCGGTCGATGTGCGGGTACTGGCGGCGACGAACAAGGATCCGGAACAATCGGTGGCGAATGGCGGCTTGCGGCAAGATTTGTACTTTCGATTGAACGTGTTTCACATTCACCTGCCGCCTCTGCGGGAACACAAGGACGATATCCCGCTGCTGGCAGAACACATTTTGCGAGACATCAACGTCAAGCACAGCAAGAGCGTCCGGGGAATAGGCGCGGAAGTGCTGGACATTTTCATGAGCCACACCTGGCCGGGAAATATCCGCGAATTGCGCAACGTCCTCGAGCGCGCGGCGATTATGAGCGAGAAGGATTTGATCTCGCGGTCGTCACTGCCGGGAGAGTTCGGGAAACTGGCTACCAAGAGTCCCAGCGATTTATCTGGCATTAAGTTTCCGGTTGGTACGACTGTGGATGCAATGGAGCGCGAGTTGATCCTGCAAACGCTGCAAGCCACGGGAAACAACAAGACGCGCGCGGCGGAACTTCTGGGCGTGAGCCTGAAAACGCTGCACAACAAGCTGAAAGAATACGGAAGCGACAAGGGCGAAGCGGAGTCCTAAGTGAAGATGCAGCTTGGGCTGCGAGCCAAACTAACCATGGTGATGACCGCGCTGGCGCTGCTGATGACCCTGGCGCTGTCCATGTTTTTCCTGCAACAACAATTGCAACAGGCGCTGCAAGACAGCGACGCGCGAGCCAAAGACCTGGCAAAGCAGATTTTCGAATGGGCCAAGCACGCGGATGACGATGCCCAAGCCAAGGGTGTGCGGCCGGCGTCGGAAGATCCGCAGGAAATCCTCGACTTCGTAAGAAACGCGTTCGAGACCAGCGACTCGCTGAACTACCAATTGACTACCGCGGCGGCGGACAACACGTCGATTTACGAGATGTCTATAGTGGACCGCGATGGACTAGTGCTGGTGTCGAGCGATCCGTCGGAAAACGGAAAGATCATGCCCCGAAGGCCGCCGCTGTCGCGCCTGGTGGAAAGCCCGATTGTGAAGCAGATCAAAATTCTGCTGGGGACGCCACAGGTATACGAGGTGGAATACCCGTTCAATGTGAGGAAGCAGCCATTCGGCGAAGTGCGCGTGGCGGTGCAAACGGGATTGTTCCTGAAAAATATCGAAGAGCAGCTGCGGCAATGGATCACCATCGCGGTGGTGGCGCTGATTGTCTCCACCCTGCTTGCAGCAGTGGTTAGCGGGGCCGCCCTTGCGCCGATCCGGGATATCAGCGTGCAGTTGGACAGGATTTCCGCGGGCGAGTACGACACGGCCTCGATGACCGTGGACAAGACCGTGGAGAGCATGGACGAATTAGGGCAGGTGAGGCGGAAGATCAAGCAAGTCGGACAGCAACTGCGCGGGGTACACGAAATTTTCAGCTCGCTGCGTGAAAACATGAACTCGGTGATGGCCGGACTGGAAGACGGTCTGATTTTGTTCACGCGAGACGCGCGAGCGGTGATGGTCAGTCCCGCGGCAGAGAAATTTCTGGGCGCACCGGCATCCAATTTTTTGGGGCGACGGGTGACGCAAATGTTTCCGCCGGGGCATCCGTTGCACGACGCTCTGCGGCTGGAAGGGGATGAACTGAGCGAGATTAATTCGGAAACGGTGCTGGCATCGCAGGAAGGAACGCGAAGAGTAAGCGTGACCGTGCAGGCGATTCAGGGTGCGGGCGAGCGCATGGGAGCGCTGCTCACGCTGCGCGACCTGGATTCGCTGGAGAGCATCAACACGCAGTTGCAGGTGAGCGAGCGGTTGTCGGCGCTCGGGAGAATCACGGCAGGCGTGGCCCATGAGGTGAAGAATCCGCTAAATTCGATGCGGCTGTGGCTGGAGAATTTAAAGGAATCGATGCCGCGGGATGCGGATGACGGAGCGCGGCAGGCGGTGAACGTGCTCGATGCGGAGATCGACCGGCTGGATGCGGTAGTAAAACGCTTCCTGGATTTTTCAAGGCCGATGGATGTGCGATTGGAACCGACGCAACTGGCTGAGTTGCTGCACGAAGTGCTGGAAGTGGCGGCGCCGCAGTTGGACCGCTCCAAGGTGCAGGTGGCGCAGCTTCTGCCGATTGATGTGCCGGAAGTGATCGGAGACCGCGCATTGCTCAAGCAAGCTATTTTGAATCTGGTGTTGAATGCCGTGGATGCCATGCCGAACGGCGGGCAGTTGCAGTTGACGCTGAGCCGGCGTGGAGACATGGCGGAAATTACTGTGGGCGATACAGGCAAGGGCATTGCCGTGGAACACCGGCAGAAAGTGTTCCAGCTATTTTTTACGACAAGGCCGGGTGGGAGCGGAATTGGATTGGCAAGCACTTTCCGGATCGTGCAGCTCCACAACGGATCGATCGATTTTACGTCGGAGGTCGGACGCGGAACCACGTTCCGTATCGAATTGCCGCTGGCCGCGTAGCGAATTGCAAGTTTCGAAAAGAAAAGAAGTGCAGAGGCCGATGAGCAGAGAGACCAGAAAGAAATTGGCGGTGTTGCTGTGCGCGAGCGGGTTAGGCGTTTGCGGTTGTGCCACGCGCAGAGCGCCGGCTAGGCCAGTGGTGAATTTCATGGCCGTAGTGCATCCGGTGATTCCCGCTGCGAAGACGCCGGAAGTGAAAACGCCGCCGGATATCGAGGTCGAGGCTTTATCCGCGCCGCCGGCGCTAGGACCGGGCCGGGCACAACCGCCGAAGCCGCGGGTGGCTACGGCCCCAGCACCGGAGCCTGCCGGCGCGGAAAAGCATGTCGAGCCGACCATCGCCCCAGAACTATCGGCGCAAGAATTGACGACTGCGAAAGCGGAGACGGATCACAGCCTGGAAGCCGCGGAGAAAAATCTGGCGATGACACAGGGGAAGAGCTTGAATGCCGCGCAACAGGATCTCGCGTCGAAAGTGCGCGGTTTTGCGGACAACGCGCGAGAAGCGATGCGCAACGGAGATTGGGAACGGGCGAAAAATTTGTCCAAGAAAGCGGAGGTGTTGTCGGAGCAGTTGGCAGGAAGTTTGTGAGTTGCGAGACGGCGGAAGCCGTACCCACGATGGGTTCGTAGTCAGAGTAGAAGCATGGACACTTATGACGCAGTGATTGCAGGCGGCGGGGTGATAGGCGCGACGATTGCGCTGGAACTGGCCGACGCGGGATTGAAGGTGGCGCTGTATGACGCGCGGGAACCGGGGCGCGAAGCATCCTGGGCAAGCGCGGGAATGATTTCGCCGGCTCCGGAAAATCTGGAAATGATTCCGTTCGTGCCGATGAGCCTGGCGAGCGTGGCCTTATACCCGGAGTTTATTCGCCGCGTAGAAAAATTAACGGGCATGGACGTCGGCTACCGGAAAGACGGCGCCCTGGACGCCATTGTGGACGGTAACGCTCAGAAAGAATTGAGCACGGTGATCGCGCTGCAACATGGAGTGGGGTTGAAGGCGGAAGCGTTGCGCGCGGAACGCGCCAGGGAGATGGAGCCGGCGCTGACCGAGAAACTTCAGGCGGCGATTTTTCGCGAGGATGAAGCGTCGCTGGACACGCGAGCGTTCACCGATGCCACGCTGAAAGCGGCGGAGCGCAAGGGCGTCAAGATTTTTGCGAGCAATGCCGCGAAGGCTGTTTGGCAGGCGGGCGGCCGCTGCAAAGGACTAGTGCTAGAAAAGGGGCAGGTGGAAGCGAAGTGGACGGTAATTGCGGCGGGTTGTTTTTCGGCGAGGATCGAAGGCGCGGCGCCGTACGCCCCGGTTTTTCCAGCGAAGGGTCAGATGATGGCGCTGCGCTGCGAATCGCTAGAGATTCGACGCGTGCTGTGGTTGGAGCACACCTACCTGGTGCCGCGAAATGACGGGAGAATCATCGCGGGATCGACGATCGAACGAACGGGATTCGATCACGATGTGACGGTGGCCGGTCTGAAGAAAATTCTGAATGAAGCGACCAAGCTAGCGCCGGGATTAGCGAAGGCGCGCGTCGAAGAGACCTGGGCGGGTTTGCGGCCGGATACGCCGGATCATTTGCCGATTGTTGGCCCAACGGATGTAGAAGGGTTGCTGATTGCCACGGGGCATTTTCGAAGCGGGATCCTGCTAGCGCCGATTACTGCGCGGCTGATCCGGGAATGGGTGACGGCGCAACCAGTGAGCGTGAATTGGGACCGCATAAGCCCGATGCGATTCCTGGAAGCACCGAAGGGCCGAGGCGCGTTTTAGGTTTCCGCTAAGTTTCTAGTTTGCAGTCGACTAGTTGGATTGCGGTGCTTGCTGGATGACCACGGTGTTGGGCTGGCCGACGTTCGAGTAGTGGATTTGATCGGCCTCAAGCTGCAGATCGCGTTCGAGGACTAAGTCGAGCGAAGAGCCGCGTGGGAGCTGAGCTTCGGGACCGCGTGAGAGCAAAACCGCGGCGAGGCCAGCGAGACCGCCAGCGCCCGCACCGATTCCCGCGCCTTTGCCGCCACCGGCAATGGCACCAATGCCCGCGCCTGCCGCCGTTGTTGTGGCCACCGTTGTAGCATCCTTCCCTTTTCCGCTGGGTCCGGTCATTTTGCCTTCGGAATCGGTTTTCACCTGGCCGCCATCGGCGCTGTGCGGTTCCGCGTTCATGTCGACGGTGTAACCATTCGGAAAAACGAGAGTGTTCAGGCGAATACGGAGTTCGCCCTTACCCTTCACGCGTCCGGGACGCTTCGATTCGGTCACTTCTCCGCGCAGGTAGGAGCCAACCGGAATGATGATTTTGTTGTTGTTGGTGATCGGAAAGGAGGTGCGGAAGTAGAGGGAGTCGCCGGGCTTTGCCGTGGCGGTGGAGATGCCGCTTTCCAGAATCACTCCGATGTGCGTGCCGGTGGGAATCAGAATGGCCTGGCCAGTGCCGGCGGCGGGTCGGGGCGCGGCCGGTGCGGGCGTGGCGGCGGGAGCGGGAGCCTCGCTCTGCGGGCCGTCCGGAGCCTGTGCCACGGAGATAGAGGCGAGGAATAGAGTTAAGACCGCGGCGGACAGCAACGTGTGGACCTGAAATATGGGCTTCACCGTCGTCTCCTTCTGCCTTTTCCGATGCGGAAGGGCTGCTCATCGGATGCCCCGGGGACTGTTGGGAGTGTACTCCAAAACCTGGGAATTTGACGGTGCGAGGGGTTGCCGATAGGCTGAGCGTGGGAGGAGAACCGCATGGCGAAATTGGCGTTGATTTATGGGATGAGATTGCTGCCGGTGGATGATTTGGGCGAGGTAAAAGAGGCCACCGTGATGCTGAAGAGCGGGAAAAGCGCTCGCGTGGCGATGCACTTGATCGAGGGATCGAAGGAAGAGATTGAACACACGTTCCGGCAGTCGATTGATGCGTTTTTTGAGCTTTACCCGGAGATTTGAGAGTTGGGACCTACGGATGATCCTGACCGCGCTGCTGCTCGAAAAGATCGAATGGTGATGGGTAAAACCGAAAAGGCGGCGGCAAGCCGCCGCACTCGAGGATTAGCGATTGCCGAAGTTTTCGGGGTCTTCGTTGGGGTCGCCCAGGTTGTCGTAGGTCAGTACCGTGGATTGGCCGGTCAACTCGAAACGTTTACGGCATTTGTAACAGGCAACTAAGTCGTCCAAGCGAACCATGAAAGAGGTCGCTTTGGCAAATTTGCGGCGATCTTCTTCGCTTGCACCCCGGGGCAGCTCTTTTCTCTTGCGGCTGACTTTCCAGCGAACCGGAGCTTCAAATTCTCCGCGGCAACTGGGGCAGACTAGTTTAACCTTCCGTGTTTCTTCCTTTTCCGTGTAAAAAGCCCGTTCATCCATTACGCCTCGACCGCCTTCCCGTTCGTTTCCCTCATTGTAACAAATTCAAGGCCGAGGTCACGCCAACGGGGCAGCCAATATTCGAGCGCGCCCACGGTGCGTGTACGGTCCGCGTTCGGAATGCCATAGTGGCCATCGTGCAGGCAAAGGACGTCGCCGGTGCAAGGCTTCTGAGCGGGCTGGCTTCGGGCCGCGAAATTTTGCACGTGCGCAGCAATCGGCTTGATTCGTTCGATGAGCCACTCCTGAGGTTTGGGGCGCCAGTCGCCGGGCATGAGCGTCCACATGACCGTGCGCATGCGCTGCTGCAAAACAAGAGAGCTGAGCCAAGGACTGCGATAACCAAAGGGCGGCCGGAACCAGCGAGGCTCTTCCCAGGTAGCCTGGCCAATGGCTTCGCTACAGCGCAGTAGTTCGTTGCGCGTTTCGCTAGGCCCGGTGAAGAAAAGATTGGGATGGGAGTTGGTGTGATTGCCAATCAGGTGGCCGCGTGCGGAAATCTCCTTGGTCAGGCCGGGCGATTCGCGAACGTACTTGCCGAGCAGGAAAAACGTGGCCTTCGCGCGATGGCTGTCGAGAAGATCGAGGAGCTTGGGGGTGATGGCAGGATTAGGACCGTCGTCGAAGGTGATCGCCAGTTTCTTGGGCGCATCGGTTTGGCAGAGCGTATGGCCGAACAATTGGGAACGCGAATTCACGGCGCCATAGGCGGTCAGGCCCGCAAAACCGGCGGCGAAGGCAGGGACAGCCACAAGCCACGGAGTCATGGCGATATTTTGCCACGAGTGCGGCTTCTGCGATGGCCCGATCCTATGTGGCACAGGTCGGCATCCATCAACGGCAGGAGTGAATTACCCATGAAATGTGACGTATGCGGTCTGGAATGCGGAATGGCGCACAACTGCCCTGGGCCGATGACCGTGGCGGCACACCAAATACTGGACGCCGGTCTGCAGGCGTCGGCGGATGGCGGAGTTGCGTATCACATCGGTGAGGTTGGAAAGATTTTGCAATGGGATGATGAGGCCATCCGGCGGAACGCGAAAGACCCAAGGGCGACAACGTACGGATTGATTTTCTGGTTCGTGGCAATGCTGATTATTCTCCTGGCGCCGAGAATTGCAGGCCTCAATGCGCATCTTCCCGAGACGAGCCAATTGCCAGTTCCCTTTGCAGTCCTTGCAGGAGTGACGTTGGGGGCAGGCGGCATGGTTGCGCTGACATTGTTGCAAGTGGGGCTCTGTTACCTGACCGCAAATTGGTTTCTCGACGGCAAAGGAAGATTTGTGGAAGTGCTGCGACCGCTGATGCTGGTCTGGTTTGTGAATTGCCTCCTGCTTCTGCCAAGGGGAGTTGTTTATGCCGCACTCATTTGGACCATCGTTCTGATGATGGTGGTTGAAGAGGTAACGGGAATTACCCGAATGCAGGCGTTCTGTATTTGTGCGGCGATCAACTTCGGTGTGTTTGCGGTGCAGTTTGAGACGTTGCCAGTGACACACCACCTGTAACTGCCTCAGCACCTATCGTTATTATGAAGACGGCCTCCGGATGTAGCGGCCGCCGTCTTCGGCGGGCGCCTCTGCGGTTAAATCACGGTTCTAGAGTTGATTGTGGCGGCGGAGCAGAAGGTAGCCGACTGCGCTGCCTGCGAGGACTGTGGCGGCGAAGAAGTAGCGCCATTCCGGAATGCCGATCAGGCCGACGATCAAGATCCCGATGACTACCAGCAGGCCGGCGGGGTGTCCGGTCCAGACACCGGCGCCGTATTTGCCGAAGGGGACGACTTCCCAGGCGCTGCGGTCATCGTTGGCGCGAGGAACGACTTGGCCGTAGGGATGGCGGCGAAACGTTGCATAGGGTTTCATGGCTAATGGACTCCTTTCATAGGGCGGGTATCGAGGGTGGAACCGGAGGTGCCCACGGAGCGTGGGCGGAACTGTAGCGCTCCCCCGAGTGCTGTTTGGTTAGAGGCCGGGGAGGGGAAAAAGTTCCCGCCGCAGACGGTGGCCGCTATTAAACCCAGGAGCACAGGAGAGTGTGCCTGTGCCTCTG
>Ga0210390_10006151_pt1 | contig 10038 bp, 9 predicted proteins | sample IncBWH11OmetaG_FD_161050 | JGI IMG/M metagenome (GOLD analysis project Ga0210390, IMG submission 161050) | Forest soil microbial communities from Barre Woods Harvard Forest LTER site, Petersham, Massachusetts, United States - Inc-BW-H-11-O ...
CGCCGAACAATTTTCCCTCTCGTAATCGTTCCCCCCATCGTACTCGAGCTAGGAATGTTCGCTGTTCCGAACGCGGGTCCAAACATCCGTGCGTCCGATCAGCGAAATCCCGATAAACCCTCGCACTTTAATTGTTTCCGGGCTCTCAAGCTCCATAGAACCGGAGTAAGTGTTTCCGGTTTTCGGATCGTAGATTGTTCCATCTTCCCAGCGCGCATCACTTTTCCTGGAGAATCCGGACATGAATACCAGGCCGACGATTGGCCTCTCTCTTTTGCTCGGATCCGGATTGTGGACGTCCAATTTTTCCTTGCCTTCCGGGGTTTGCGGTTCTTTCAACGCGATAATTTTACCGCTCAGTCTCCCTTGGTTTTCGAATATCTCGAAAGTGGCATCTTCATTTCTCCAAACTCCGACGGCCGAAGGGTGATCAAGCGCACAGCAAAGGTTGACCTGCATCAAAACGAAAATGAGCGCGGTGGCCTGTAATTGAATTCGCATGCTGGTCATGGGATGGAAGCAGAAGTCAGGAGTCAGAATTCAGGAGACGGGAGCCGGTAGTCTGTGCGATTCTTTGCCGCGCCAAATCTTCGCCCGTTTACCTCGTGTGCTGCTCGACTCTGACTTCTGAATCCTGAATTCTGAATCTTATCACGATATAACATCGATTCACTTCCAGAGTGCGGTGGTCGTTGGCGAATTATCACGCACGCTGAACACCTTGGATTGCACGATGATGACGAGTTCCGGAGGATTAGCGATAATCGATGCCCGAATCGTTCCATCCTTGCTTTCATAGCGATGAAACTTCCCCTTCGGACCGTCCGCGTCATCCTTGTAGTTTATTTCGAGTGACTGGCAAACCTCGGTCACGATGTCGACCAAACGGTTCAGGTCGGAAATATTCGCTACCAGGGAGGCGCATTCGGTCAGGCCGGAGTTTCCAAGGATAACGTAGGCAGTCCCTTCCGGGGTCCTGAATACGGCGCTCTTTCCATTGTCCGACTTGGGCGGACCGTAAGAAGCAGCCCAGGCGGACAAAGGTTGACCCAAAAGCAGCTTGATCTCCGGCTTCGTTGGATCCGCACCGCTTGGGGGAGTTCCTCCAGAACTGAGAGCCAAGGCAAAAATCAAGGGAACGGTCAACAGAGCTTTCACAATTTCACAGATTGAAGATTAATCGAGTCCGAAGAGGCCATAATGAGCCTCCGGAGCGGTTACCGATCAGTCAAACGATTTTGAAATTCACCGAATTCTTGGTGACTCACTCACCCCGTCTCATGGTTTCGTGGCACCGCCGACGCGACGATCTGCTTCCGACACTGGAGCTTCCTCACGGTGCCGGGACATGAATTCCTCGAGCGCGTGACGAACGGTATCCGCAAACATGGCTTCGGTAAAACGATACTCCAGATGCTCACTTACCCACTCAAAGAGTGCCTGCCGAAGTACCTGGAGCTTTTTACGACCCACAACCGCGGATTGCCTGCACAGGAAATCAATTTGCTCTGGCGACAATCCTTCGGCGACCGCGGGATTAATTTGATCGGTCTCCTCATCCCCTAGAGGGTGTGTCTGGTCGCTGTCGGTCATCTTGCAAATTCCTATCTCCCCAAAATGCTTTTGGCGGCGGCCCACGTGAACGCTGACGTCAAATCTCGTCAGCAAAGTCCATGCGAAAGGTCGCGTCCACCAAGTTATGGGCGGAGCGATTCGAATTCCCCTGAAGTACATGATTTTCCAGAATTACCATGAAATTAAATAAATTGAGATGCTCTTGGTAGAGGGAGGTTCCGCCTGAACCGGGGCTTGACACCTCGACCCTGACAGCTTTCAGGCGAGGCCGCGCTGGATGCCCTGGTTCGGGCGGGAGCCTCACCCCACCCTTGTGCTAAGCGGAAATCGCGGGAGCGCCGGCGCCTTTACTTGCCCGATGATGTTTGCTTTGCAGCTCCTTATTGACGCAGAGAAACATTTGCTCCCCTAGAGTACTGCTTCCGACGTGAAAACTCCTGACCCGTTCGAGGATAATTTTTTCGGCTTTGGTCAATCGAGTGCCCTGTAACAGATATTGGCTCCAGGAGGGAACCATAACCTCGATCCGGTAGGTGTTCACCCGACCTAAATCTTCGTGGAGACGCCAACTGAAGGCGCCGTTTCGGAGATAGACCATCCGGGCGTGCTTCGTCGTTTGCAGGAATTCTTCCCTGCGCACCGGATCCACTTCGATGTCAAAGTGAATGACCACCGGCCCATCGTCTGCTTTCGGAGTGTAGATGAGTCTATGGGAGAAACCGGTCACCGGAACCACCGAGAGATCAAGGGTTTTAGTGAAATTGATGGAGAGCGGGATGGCGGCAATCAGGCTGACAAACAGTAAAACCGCACCGCCGATCAGCGTCCGGTTTGGCCCGTAGATGGACGCGGCAGTTCCCCAAAAAATACCGCCGAGAACCATTGCTCCTTGGGTGATGGCGAAGAAAGTAGCGTTCATTCGGGCGCGCGCCCAATCTGGCACGGCACGCTGTCCGGCCACCCAAAGTTCCGAGGCGCACAATGTCCAGGCGATCCCGGCAAGGCAAGCTACAATTATAAAAAGTGTTTTATCCCTTACGAAAGCCATCAGCAAGAAAACAATCCCCAACAACAGATTCGCCGAGATGGTCAGGACATTTGGAGAAAAGTGCGTTTGCGCCCATCCCAGGAGTAGAATTGCGGCGAACACCGATCCGGCACCGATCGCGCTGAACATGAGTCCACAGCCAAGGGCATTCAGTTCAACTTCTTTCAGGCCGATCACCGGGATCAGCGAGGGGATCAAGGCAATAAAAAAAGCAAAGAGCGCGTTCCTGATCAGCACGACCTGAACCCCTGGGGAGTGACGAACATGCCGAATAGCGGTTAAGAACGACTCAAGAAAAGTTTCTAACGGCAGTTTGGGCGAGACGACCGGTGGTTTCCACTGCAATACGGTGAGAGCGACAATCAGAAAGCAGACCGCATTCAGGCTAAAGATTGATCTGGCGCCGATCAGCGGCAACAGCAGACCGCCGATCGTTGGCCCGATAACAGCCGCTATATTAAGTTGCAATCCGCCAAGGGTGGTCGCCGAAGGCAGTTCTTGGGCGGAAACCACTTCGGCGACAACTGCAGGCCAGGTGGGAGCGGTGAATGCGAAACCAACCCCGACCAGAAAGACACAAAGGAGAACGAGGTAAGGGTTGAGTAACCCAAGCGCAGCCAATACGGCGAGCGACCCGGCGGCTACAGCCAGCCAAAGATTGCTGACCCAGAGCAGTTTCCGCCGGTCCACAATGTCTGCCAGGGCGCCGGCCGGCAAAATAAAGAGAAAGAAGGGCAACGATGCGATAGAGGACATCAGCGATAGCAGCAACGGCGACGCGTTGAGCTTGTACATCGCCCAAACGGCGGCGCAATCGTAGGCTGCGACACCGATTCCGGAGAGAACGCTGGCCAACCAGAGCCGTCGAAATGCGAGATTCCGTAAGGCGACGAGTGGCGAATTTTCCGTATCACTAGGCATAGTAAGGCCGCAGCTTCGGCGGCAGCGTTCCGACCAGCAGAGCGTTCTGGATCGAGCGTCCTGCTTCCAATCTCTGATGTTCTAACTCAATTACTTGCCCTGCCTTCAGTGCGGCGATCGGTACTCCGTCCCGCAGAAGGATACGATGGCTCGTGACAGCGGCGATCCGCGGTCCGGGCGTAAGGATGCCGATCAGATTCAACGGATCCGCGGCACTGATCGCAATGAACTCGCCTTTGGCTTTCGTTTTGCGGATCGAGCGCAACAATCCTATGGCCTCAGGCCTGGCAAATTGTTCACCGCTTAAGCCGCCGACGAAATAGCCGCCTCGAATCTCCCCACGCGCTTCAAGCCGTCGAAAGACTCGGATCAGTTCAAGCCAGGAAACGTGCAAGGATTCTTTCTCCGAAATTCGTCGTGAGACCACACCGTACCGGCGAAGGAGGACGCGGGCGAACGCTTCGATCGAGTCTGCGCGATCGGCACTTTCCGATCCTGACGGACCGGAGGCTGCCGGGAGCGTTCTTCGCAGGAGCGACCATCTTCCGCCGGACTCCACACTGGTGACGCTCTTATGGCGCCTGCGGCGCTCGGCGTTGCCAAACGGCGCGCGCTTGTCTTCCGGCAGCAAAAGCGCGCGCAAACCTTCGAAACCGTCAGCAGTTACGCAACCCTGGGTCACCAACTCAGCAAGCGCCTGTTCGACTCGCGACGGTAACAAGCGCGTGGACCTGACGATTTCACCGACAAACATCGCCCCCTCCTCCGAGAGGGCCCTTTCTATTTGTTGCGCGTCCGGCGAAAACTCCGTGGGAGCCGATGCCGCGCAGAGCGCAAGCCAATGCTGAAGGTTCTCGCGCGCAAAGAGCGACATTGGACTTGAGCGCACCGGTCCGAAGGGCCCCCCAGCTCGCGTTTCCGGTATCGTTAGCCTGCCCCACCCGACCCGACCGGTAAAGCAGAGCTGATCGAGCAACGTTGGAGCATAATCCTGGACACGGAGGGCCAGCACTTCGGGTTCCCACGCGGCTGCGGGCAATTCACACCCGTCCAGCAACTCCAGGACAGCTTGGACGCCATCGACGCCGATCGCCCGATGCTCCGCATCCACCCTCTGCCATGCCACCAGGAAGCGCTGATACTCGGCAATCGAAACCGGCTGGATCTCCGCACGCAACCGGTTAATCGTGAGGCGGTGGATCCGCGCCAGCAAGCGGCGGTCGCACCATTCCAGCTCGGCAGATTCTGGATGAAACTTACCACGCAGGATGAAACCCTCTGACTCCAGAGCCAAAAGAGCGCCTTGAACTTCCGATAAAGGCAGCCGGAAGAACTCACTCAGCGCTTCCGCAGTGATCGGGCCCGTAACTTCCATTCGCCCCCGAACCAACTCGCGCACAGCATCGGCACGTTCCCACGAACGTCCATGTTCTGAACGCGGGTCTACCAGCGCTGGCTCGACATCGCACCCTGGATAAATCGCCTGAATCATCGCCCACCGCTCCGCCGCAACCCAAAAGGCCTGTGACATGGCGAGTTTTCCGGCGCGTCCTTCGGCCCCGAGCAATTCGAGCCATGTTGCCGAATGATCTGCCAGATTTCTCGCTTCGTTCTCCGTCAATGCGCCCAGAAGAAGTAAAACTTCATGCAGTTCATCCAGATTGGTCGCGCGCGGCCACGCTTCCTCGCACACTTTCTTAATTGCGGATAAGTCGAGCACCCCAAGACCGCCATCTGCCGATGGATCACCTGCCCGTCGCGTGTAAACGGCCTGTGTTCTGCGTTCTTCCAACGGCGCGTTATCGAGAAACGCGTACGGCTTGGCATTGAGAATCTCGTGCGCCAGCGGAGAAGGTTCCGGGAGATCGAGTCCGATGCATTGAACCGTGCGGCTCTCGATTTGCTTGAGCAGACCGATCAAACCGTGGATATCCATTGCCTCGATCAAACAGTCTTCGATCGTCTGGTAGACCAGCGGATGGTTAGGAATCACCCGGTCGCCCGCAATATTTTCCAGGCAGGCAAGCTGGTCGGGAAAAACTGCAGCCAGGAGGTTTTCCGATTCCATGCGTTGCAACGGCGCAGGGATTCTGTGCCCTCCCCGTTGCCGCGGCAGAGCGAGTGCGCGCGCCGCATTCCATCGCCACCGGATAGCAAACATCGGCGCGTCCAATAGTGCTTGCACCAAAAGGTCACGGACGGTCTGGCTGTTCAAATAGGCGAAAACCTGATCGAGGGGAAAGGAGTGCTGAGTGCCCAACGAGAGCACAATGGCATCATCGGTGGCGGCTGCCTGCAACTCAAAGTTGAACGATCGACAGAACCGTTTGCGCAACGCCAGTCCCCAACCCCGATTCAACCGTATACCAAAGGGCGAATGAATGACCAGTTGCATTCCGCCCGACTCGTCGAAAAAGCGCTCCATTACGAGTTTGTCCTGAGATGGAATCACTCCGAGTGTTCGGTAGGCGGCAAAAAAATAAGTAGCCAGCTGGCGAGCCCCTGCCTCAGAAAGACCAGGCTCCCTCTTCAACCATCCGGCCAGATCTTGCTCGACGGTCCCGATGTCAGATTTACCCCTTTCGAGTGCTGTCTGGAGTTTTTTTTCAATTTCCGCCCGCAACGTGGAGACCGCCCGCGACAGTTCCGCGGTGCGCCCGGGCGCTTCCCCCAGCCAGAAAGGAATGCCGGGAGGTTGGCCTCGCGCGTCCTCGACTCGCACAGCGCCGGAATTGATTTGCAGGATCCGCCACGAAGCATTGCCGAGCTGAAAGACTTCTCCAACCATACTTTCGATGGCAAAATCCTCGTTAACTGTGCCGATCAAAGTTTCACCGGGTTCCAGCACGACGCGATAGTCCGCGTTGTCCGGGATTGCACCGCCGGAAGTAAGGGCCGTCAGCGCGGCACCGCGCCTTGCGCGGACCCGCTGGTTCACCGCATCATGATGAATTAAAGCTGCCCGCCGCCCCCGGCGGGTGCTGAACCCCTCGGCGAGCATTCGCAAAACGTCATCGAATTCTTCTCTCGAGAGATCGCGATAGGGGTAGGCCGAGCGCATCAGGTCGTAAAGTGTTTGTTCTTCCCACTCGCCGGATGCGGCACAGGCGACGATCTGTTGAGCCAGCAAATCGAGCGGCTTCTGCGGAATCTCAATCTCGTCGAGTTTCCGTTGGCGAATACTGCGCAACACGGCAACCCCCTCTACCAACTCATCACGGCTGAGCGGGAACATACGTCCCTTTGGGATTCCCATCCGTCGATGATCCGCCCGGCCCACCCGCTGCAGAAAGGTTGAAATTGCGCGTACCGAACCGATCTGGCACACCAGATCAACCGAGCCGATATCAATGCCAAGCTCCAAGGAGGCCGTGGCCACCAGAGCCTTTAGGTCGCCTGCTTTCAGTCGGCGCTCTGCTTCAAGTCGCAGTTTAGCCGAGAGGCTGCCATGATGTGACATGACCTTGTCTTTGCCGAGCCGGTCGCACAGGTGGCCCGTGACACGCTCCGCCAGGCGACGGGTGTTCACGAATACAAGGGTCGTTTCGTGAGCTTCAATCAGATCCGCCAGCCGGCCATAGACCTCCGTCCAGACTTCGTTAGACATCACGGCCTCGAGCGGCGCCCCCGGCAACTCAATGGCCAAATCCATTTCTCGCAAGTATCCACAATCAACAATCTTGCACCGCGCGTCGCCTTGCTGATCGATATTGGGGGTTCCAACCAGGAACCGCGCGACTTCCTCAATTGGCTTTTGCGTCGCCGACAACCCGATCCGCTGCAACGGACGCTTCACGAGTGCCGCCAATCGTTCCATGCTGAGCGCCAGGTGCGATCCCCGACGATTGCCAGCGAGAGCGTGAATCTCGTCCACGATCAGCGTCCGCACGTTAGCCAGAAGTTTGCGGCCGCCCTTCGAGGTCAACAACACGTAGAATGACTCCGGCGTAGTTGCCAGGATATGAGGGGGCCGGCGGATCATGGCTTGCCGTTTCGCGGCCGGCGTGTCACCCGTGCGCACTTCCGCGCGGATGTCCACATCCCGACCCTCGCTAGCGCGCAGTGCTGCACGGATACCGGCAAGGGGTTCCTCAAGATTTTTATGAATGTCGTTACTGAGTGCCTTGAGCGGCGAAACATAGATCACTCGCGTTTCGTCGTTCAGTTCTCCAGCCAGCCCGTCGCGAAACAATTGATCGAGTGAAGCCAGGAATGCAGCCAGCGTTTTGCCCGAACCCGTCGGCGCGGCAATCAGCGTATGGGTGCCGGACTGGATCGATGGCCAGCCCTGTTCCTGAGGTGCAGTCGGCGTTCCGAACTTCTGCTCGAACCACTGCTCCACCACCGGATGGAATCGGAAGGACTGCATCACTCTGATATATTAGTATCCTGTCCCCCTGCAACTCCTGACTTCATGAAAGGTTTCAAAGTCGTGAACGACAAAATGCCAGTTCAAAGCTCCTCGTTGAAACATCGAACGGAACTTCTCAAAACCGTGGGCGTTGCAGTGCTTGTCCTTGGCTTGATCGCGTCAAGCATCCTTTTTTGGGTCGGAGAAGGGAACTTCCTAACCAGCTCGCGCGGGCAAGCAATATTCGAGCCGGGAGGTTCCTGGAAAGATGGCACTCTGTCGCCCGAAGACACGAAGGGATCATCTCGAACCACCGAAATGAACTTCGGGAAGATTGGCGTTCTGGTCGCCGGCTGGCTGCATCGATTTGAGGAATTGAAGCCGCATCAAATGCTGGCCATTGTGATCGCTGCAATGGCGGTACTGATTGCCATTGCCTGCTTTGTCATCGCCCAACGTTTGCGACACCAACGAATTTGATCCGTCCAAATCTGTAATCTTGCCAAATCCAACCATCTAATCTAAGAGAACTGCTTATGCGTTCCCTCACAATTCTGATTGTTATCATGACCGCGTTCGTAGCGGCCCCTCTCGTTCGAGCCGCTGATCCGACTCCCAGCCCTACTCCGGAGGCCTCGGCTTCCCCGACAAAGAAGCACTCGAGAAAGACCAAAGCGACCGCAGCTGCCACACCTACCCCAGCTGCTGCCTCTAATCCGGCAGCGACACCAGCTGCCGCGCCCACCGTAAAAAAACATAAGGCGCCGGAACCTCAGGCGGTTCAGGCCGCCGGCGGCGGAAATGGCCAAGTTTGGGTGAACACGGAGACTCATGTTTATCACAGGGAAGGCTCAAAATGGTACGGCAAGACAAAGCAGGGCAAGTATCTGAGCGAAGCGGACGCGACCAAAGAAGGCGACAAACCCGCCAAGAACGAGAAGAAGCCGTAGTGAGTGATTCTGGCGTTCTCCGATTCGCCTGAAATCATTACTGAAGGTCGAGAAAACTCCGGCTGGGCTGGCACGAGTCAGTCCAGCTTGTTTTTCTACCCAGGCAACTGGTGATTCCCGCATTCTTCGGTAACCCCTGGGAGCAACCTCCGTCTGGAGAGATATCAAGAAACTGCCTTGCATCGTGATGCAGGCGGTCAGGACAATCTTTCGAAAAACAATATGAAGAGAATTGCTTTAATGCTCCTCGGGCTCGCATGGGCCACAAGTTTATTTGCCCAAACAATAGACCCGGGCGCTGCGGACAAACCTAAGCTCCCGGCTCGGCCGCAATGGGAACAACGTAGGCATCTCTTTTGGGATCGGCTTAATTTGACCGACGAACAAAAAGAGAAACTAAAACAAATCCGTGAGGAAGATCGCCAGAGTCTTCGTTCGGCATGGGCAGAAGCGAAGATAGCTCAAGAATCTTTGCACGCGGCGCTCTTGGCCAACCCGGAAAACACCGCGGATATTCAGGCCAAAGCAACAAATTGGGCCAATGCCCTCAGCACCAGGACTGTTCAGTTCGCGCTGCACGAGGCAAAGGTCAGCCAAGTGCTGACTCCGGAGCAAAGGGTCGTCCTCGACGAGGCTATCAAGGCTCGCACGAGACGTTGGCATCGACGTGACGGCGGCCCGGAGAATGGTCGCGGACGACAATCAGAGCGCCCGTGGGATAAAACAAACCCGGCCTCGCGGCCTGGAGCCCCAGCCGCAACGCCGAGCATCACCCCTACGGCTCCCACTAATTAGTTTCCTGCTCTCGAAAACCTATTCGGAAATTCAGGAGGGGTACCAGGTTTCAACCCTGGGAACCCCGAAAGATAAACGGTTCCCCCCTGAAGTTAAGGGGCGAGAGGCTGACCTGATAAAGCTCGCACCTATTGCTTGCGCCAAAATTAGAGTACGCGATTGAGGCGTCCTACAATTGGACTTAACTGCCGCGTTGTTAGTAAGCTGGATCATCAGACTTTTCGACAACTGCACAACTTTAGCTGGCAACATGGGTTATGACGCTTTCAGTGAGAGCGTCTCCCCTGTCTGAGCCTACGGTTTCAACCCTCGGAACACCGCTCAACGTGCAACAGAACACAGGCTGGAAGCCTATGCTCCATTGGCCTTCCGGACTGTCGAGCGATCTCCCAGAGTCA
>Ga0210390_10006152_pt1 | contig 10038 bp, 3 predicted proteins | sample IncBWH11OmetaG_FD_161050 | JGI IMG/M metagenome (GOLD analysis project Ga0210390, IMG submission 161050) | Forest soil microbial communities from Barre Woods Harvard Forest LTER site, Petersham, Massachusetts, United States - Inc-BW-H-11-O ...
GGGTGGTGCCTGCGGCGGATACTCGTCTACCTGCCCGCTGACCATGAATGAGAGCCAGCAGGCGACGGCTACGTTCAATGCGCAAAACCTCACCGCCATCAATCACATTGTCTTCCTGGCGCAGGAGAATCGAGCTTTCGATCATTATTTCGGCGCAATGCGAGAATACTGGGCGCAAAATGGCTATCCCGACCAATCGTTCGACGGCTTGCCCCAGTTCAATCCCACGTCTGGCCCGCCGCCGCTGTATGGGCCTCCTCCGACGAACCCCGGCTGCGACCCCAACGACCCGCCGCCCAGTGATTGCGTCTTTGACCAGAACAATCCGGTTACTTCGTTTCATTTGATCACGCAGTGCACAGAAAACGTAAACCCGGGCTGGAATACGAGTCATATTGATTGGGACTACAACGACCCGGTTGGTCAGGAACCTGCAACCTCGAACGGGTTCGTGTGGAGCGGAGGGCACTTCGCCAGGACAAAAGGAGGACGCCCATTCTATGACATCGATGGTATCCGGGCGATGGGTTACTACGACGGCGACGACCTCAACTACTACTATTTTATGGCCTCGAACTTTGCCACCTCGGACCGGTGGTTCCACCCCGAAATGACGCGTACCTCTCCGAATCGCGAATATCTTATCGCTGCGACCACACAGGGCGATGTGTATCCGGTGGGAAGCGACAGTCAGGACAGTTCGCTGCTGACGGCGAACCCCATCTTCGAGGAGCTCCAGGCCGCCGGCATCAGCTGGAAAATTTATGTGAACCCCAAGGGAAGCACATGCGCTGGGCCGCCCTACGATCCCAATTGCCTGCTATACCTGAGCTATGTGCAATTTTTTAAATGGGGGCGGCTGATCCCGACTCAATATCCTAATAACATCGCTCCCATATCCCAGTACTTCACCGACATGCAGAATGGAACCTTGCCGCAGGTCGCTCAAATTGAGGCGGCATCAGATGCTGGCTTCGATGAGCATCCATCGGACTTTGACCAGGTACCGAATGATGTCCAATTGGGCGCTAACTATGTTTCCTCGCTCATCAATGGGCTAATGGAAAGCCCTTCCTGGAAAGATTCGCTCTTTATTCTGACCTACGACGAATTCGGAGGTTTCTACGATCACTACTCGCCGCAACCGACGGTGAGCCCGGATGGAATTAAGCCGAAAGATTTGCTTGCAGGCGATGTTTGCACCATAACCACCGGGCCGCTTTGCGACTTCGTCTACACCGGTTACCGCGTGCCCTTGATCGTGGTTTCGCCGTATACGAAGAAGAACTACGTCTCGCACACCGTGGCCGACACGACTGCGATTCTGAAGCTGATTGAAACTCGTTTCAATGTGCCAGCGCTAACCAAGCGGGATGCCGCGCAAATGGACATGACAGAGTTTTTTGATTTTGACGACCCAATTTGGTTGACTCCGCCAAATCCTCCGGCGCAGAACACCAACGGTGCTTGCTATATGGATAAGCTGCCTTAGAGAAGGCGTCTTGCCCTGGCTGACCCGCCAGTGACCAGGGCGCGGGGTTTGCTCATGAATGGCTGGCTTTCCTGGGCGGAGCGCTGGCTGTTAGCGGCGGAGGCTCGGCGGTAACCGCCGGGCGTCCGACGCTGTAGTAGGTGAATCCGTGCGCCGCCATGGCTTCGGGATCGTAGAGATTGCGGCCGTCGATGACGATAGGATACTTCAACTGCTGGTGCAGGCGATCCAAATCCAGGCTTGCGAATTCATCCCATTCGGTGAGGATCAGGAGAGCATCGGCTTCGCGGGCTGCCTCGTAGGCGTCGCTCGCGTACTCGATACTCGAATTCAACACCTCGCGCGCCCGGTCGTGGGCTGCGGGGTCATAGGCCGCAATCTTGCAGCCCTCCTGCAACAAAGTCTGCACCAGCAAAATTGCGGGCGATTCGCGGATGTCGTCGGTGCCTCCCTTGAAGGCGAGGCCAAGCACGCCCAGACGTTTGCCGCGCAGTGTCCACAGCGCATTGTGAATCTTGCGCAAAAACCGGTGACGCTGATCCTCGTTAATCCGGATCACTTCATCGAGCAAACGGAATTCGTAGCTGCACTCACGGGCTACCGCGCGGAAGGCCATCAAATCTTTGGGAAAACATGACCCACCATATCCGATTCCGGGATTCAGAAATCGCGGACCGATGCGGCTGTCGCTCCCAATCCCCTGACAGACCTGCTGTACGTTCGCGCCCACCGATTCGCAGACCGACGCGACCGCATTGATGAAAGAAATCTTCATTGCCAGAAACGCATTGCAGGCGTGCTTGATCAGTTCCGCGCTCTTGGTGCTGGTGATGATCAGAGGCGGCGGGATCTGCGCGCGGTCAGGCCCGGGGATGGCATCCTGGCGCCGGTAATAACTGCCATCGGTCAGGGGCGCATAAATCGCGCGCAGCACCGCAGCACAGCGTTCATTGTCGGCGCCCACCACGATGCGGTCGGGATAGAGAAAATCCGTCACCGCCGTGCCTTCGCGCAGAAACTCAGGATTGGACGCTACATCGAACGAATCCGGCGGCGCTGTGTTGCGCAGAACGATCTTGCGAATCCAATCGCTGGTATAAACCGGAACGGTACTTTTCTCCACGACGACTTTGTAGCCGTTGATTGCCGATGGAATAATCCGGGCTACCGATTCCACGTAAGAAAGATCCGCATGACCTTGTTCCGTAGGGGGTGTTCCCACAGCGATAAAGACGGCGGCGCTGGCTTCCACCGCGGTTCGCAGATCGTCGGAGAAAGTGAGACTGCGGCCGCGATGGCGTTCTAACAACTCGGGCAGAAACTTTTCGTGAATGGGAACCTGGCCATTTTTGAGCGCAGCCAGCTTCTGCTCGTCGTTGTCTACCAGGATGACCTGATGGCCCATGTCGGCAAAACACGCCCCGGCCACCAGCCCGACATATCCTGATCCCACTATTGCGATGTGCATCCAAATCTCCTTCGTATTATGGCAATGCAACCAGAATGACTGGACTCGACTTCAGACACTCACATCATTAATTTTTTCTTTGCGAATCGAACATTCATACGGAATAACCACTGGAGGCAATCCGCCGCGATGAAGGGCCACGTTCCCCAGAACGTGGCCCTGATCGCACTGCGGTTGTTCGAAGCACTCTTGAGACTCTACTGCACGGTAAGTGCAAGAGGAGTTGCGTTCACGGTTAGACCCGACGCAGTACCACTCACGGTGATTGCGTAGGTGCCCGCCGGCGTGCCCCCGCCCCCGCCGCCACCCGTGCCGCCACCCGAGGCACTGCCGCCACCGCAAGCTACCATGAACACTAACCCCGATAGCGCCAAACAGAGGAGGAGCAGACCAAGCAGCTTTTTCTTCCTCGAAGTCGCGCCCAACCCCACGCCGAGGAATGCCATACCCCCAATGGGCAGGAACATGGCATACAAGAGCCCGGAGCGGTGGAACGGAGATGACTTCAGCGACCTGGCAGATGCTGGGGTGGTGGCGACGGTAAGTGTGGATTTGCCCCCAGAGATGGCGCCGAACGCACAAGTCGGTGCTGGTGTCGATGCCGGCGTGATGCTGCTGCAGGAGAGCTTCACGTTGGCAACATCAAAGCCCCCGGTTGCCGTGAGGGTTACGGTGGATGTGGCCGTCCCTCCGACTGCGACCGATGCCGGTGAAAGAGCCGAGGCCGCCAGTGTGAAGTTTCCGAAAGTCGCGCCTACGGTCTGACTGGAGTTCAAGGTGATGGTGCAGGCTGCCGTGCCCGTACAACCGCCTCCCGTCCATGAAGAGAAGACAGAAGTGCTTGCCGCTTTCGGAGTCAGGGTAACTTTTGTGCCCGCAGGGAAAGCGGCCGTGCACGTAGTCGGGCAGGTAATTCCCGTTGGAGCGCTGCTGACCGTGCCCGAACCGGCGACGGTCACGGACAAGGTAGGCTCTACAAAGCTCGCCGTCACCGCCAGATCGGAATTGACCGTCAACATGCAGGTGCTGGTGCCCGTGCATGCGCCGCTCCAGCCGCTAAAGAGGAAATTCGTACCCGGAGTGGCAGTGAGTGTGACCTGAGCGCCGATTGCGAAGGTACCGGTACACGTACCCGGGCAGCTAATTCCTGCCGGAGTGCTTGTGACCTTTCCTGTTCCCACGATGGTCACGGAAACGTTGGCCGAAACGGCGGTAAACGTCGCGGTCACGGCTTGGTTGGAAGTTAGGGTTATCGCGCACGTTCCCGTGCCTGAACATCCAGCTCCACTCCAGCTCGTAAAAACGGAGTTCGCATTCGGAGTTGCAGTGAGCGTGACCGCTGTGCTGGGTGCGAAGCTGGCTGAACACGTGCCCGTTCCCGGGCAAGTGATACCGGCGGGGCTACTGGTGACAGTGCCGCCACCCGTGCCCGCGAGCGTCACGAGCAGCCCGTCGGTGTTCGCCGTGTACAGCGAGACAAAGGCATCAGGGCAGACTACGGTAAGCGTTTGTCCGGTCACGCGATCCAGCACCTGACACTGCGGCGCCGAACCTTCCCCGCCGTTCAGTGAGCTATCGGCGACCTTACCCGCCGAGGCCTGGATCGGGAAATTCGTCGAATTCGTGTCGCCGACAACATAGATGTCGTTTCCAGTGCTGTCGAGAGCCACGAAGCCGCCTTGGATATCTTCGTCTCCGGAGCCGCCGATGTACGTAGAGAAGGGAAGAGTGAGGGTTGTCCCAGTCAATGTCAACTCGCTCAAGAAAGCGTCACTATCGAACTGACCTGGGGTTCCTCCCCCGAAGTTTGCCTGGGTCGGGTTCGCTGTAGGGAACTGTGGAGGTATTGTGGACAACGGGGGTGTGGTTTGGCCGGTAACGTAAGCATTGTTGAAGGAATCCAGTGCGATCCCCAAGCCCTTGTCCAGGCCCTTCCCGCCCAAATAAGTTGAGTACACCAACGCCGTGCCCGTGGGGTTCAGCTCCGTGACAAAGGCATTTTGCACGCCGGCCAGGTTGCCTAGGCCCGGCAACGCGTTCGAGACCGGGAAATGAGCGGACCCTCCGGACGCTGTTTTGCCCGTGACGTACGCGTCCCCCGTGCTGTCCGTCGTGATGGCGAGGGCGTCGTCCACACCTCCGCCGCCCAGATACGTCAGATATGTGTACGTGAGAGGCGGAGTGGCGGTTGGGTTGAATGCGGCCACAAACCCATCATCAAGGAACTGCCCGTTGGCTGTTTTGTTGCAATTTTTCCCAGCCCCGGTCCCGCATTGCTGTTGAAAAGCTCCGGCCGTGAACGGAAGATTCGGAGATTGGGTGCCGCCGCTGACGTACACATTACCGGTAGTCAGGTTCCACGCGACACCGGTAGCGAAGTCCAGGTTTGCTCCGCCGATATAGCTCGACATCACGAACGGCGCGGTGCCAGTGGGGTTGATTTCGGTAACAAATCCGTCAGCCAAGCCGTTATTGGTGCCTCCCTGCGGCAACGAGTTCGCGACCGGAAAGTTTGTCGAAAACGTTTCGCCGACAACAAACACGTTTTGGCTGGAATCCACGGCCAAGGCAAAGGCAACGTCGAGATCCTTTCCGCCGATGTACGTGGCCCAGGTGATTGAGGAGCCTGCGGGCCCCAGTTTCACCGCGAAGGCGTCGCCATCTCCGTTCGCTCCAGCGCCTCCGAATGTCGTCTGCGGCGCGTTGGCTGTGACGGGGAAGTCCGTGGACTGCGTCAGCCCAACTACGTAAATTCCGCTAGTGTCCACTGCCACTGCCTGTGGCAAGTCATTCTGTGATCCGCCGAAAATCGTGGTGAAGACGATCGATCCCGAAGGGCTGAACTCAACCAGGTAGCAGTCATACTGTCCTCCCGGCGGGATAAGTGTAGGGTGACCCGGAAGTGGCGTGGAGGAGTTCGTGGTACCAACCACGTAAGCGTTTCCGGTGCCGTCTACTGCAATGCCGAGGCCGGTCTCTGCGCCGCTGCCATTAGTCCCGCCGCCGCCGAAATACGTTGCAAAAGAGATGGAGGGATCGATGACCAACTGGCGGCTGCGATCGTAGGATCCGAGAGCAAATACGACCTGATGATCGTTTTTCACCACGAAGCGAGAATCCACTGCCTGGCGAGTACCGTTTTCCTCCTGATAGGAGACGGGGCGCTGCAAGCGCAACTCACCCGCTTCCGAGGTCAGGATCAGATTGCCTGAAGCATCTGTGCTGATGTGCTTGGCACCGTCAAAACTTAATTCGATCTGGTCAGGATTCGCGCCCGGATTTACGACCACATCGAACTCCAACTGACGAGTGCCGTGGTAGACGACATCGACGCCGGGATAAACATCGCGATAGCGCACGCGCGCGAAAGCGGGAATGTTGGTGTGCCAATTCTTGGGATCGTGGCCAATGAAATAGTTCTTAACGCCGGGCTGTTGCTCTTCCGCGGCAATGACGGGTTCCGGATTACCGCCCGGCATAGTCATGCGGATGACAGATTCGGCGTTAGCGGTGGCGGCCGGGGCAGCAGCCGATTTCGCCGTCCCGGATAGGCCGTTTTGTCTCTGCGTCAGCAAATCGAGCGCAGCGGAATTCTGCGGCCCGACGGGCATGGCGAATACAGCCTCCTTGGAGGTCAGGAACAAATCGTATCCATGCCAATGAGTCATGTATTTGATTTGGGAGTCGGCTTGACCCTGATTGGGTTCGAACGTAAGCGGGAGATTGCCAAAGGCTACCCGAGCGCGTTGCGCGGCAGCGGAGTTGGGCGCAGCTGGCTGATCCGCGGCCGGACTGGGGACACACACAGTAAGCAGCACGCACAAGGTCAGGACAAAGAACACAGGCAAACTCGACTTGCTACTGGCACGCTTCGCGTTCATAAAACTCCTCTGACGATTCTTAAGATCTGCGGACTTTGCTGCCAGACAGTGGGTCAGCTGCTTTTCAAACAACATTGTTTTCTTCTCCCTGTAGATCTGCTTTAAAGTTTTGCTGCGCGGCTACGGGTACTGGCTTGTAAGAACCCAATCAAACGACTCCCGACTCACGTAATAGCGGGATTTTTTTTGCTTGATATTTTCCTGCAATCTGATTTCCTGCCCCCGCGTGGATGGGGCAAGTAACTGTTACCGGAGCCAGATGTAACCACCGCCGACGATCAATCCGCGCCAATCCCAACCGAGGCTTAGGCGCATTCTTACACGCACCTGACCTACCAAACTAGTGCAACAGTTAATCCCTTTTTCCCCGGCACTTACATGCCCGAGAGGAACCGCAATGTGCAAATTAATGCACACCTCGTGGAGAGACTTTAAGGCGGCCCCAATTATAGAGCCGGTTCGGGCTTTGCCAAGCTAAATCTTGACGCCGACTTGCCGCGTATTCCAGCTCTGCTTGGCTGGCCCAGCTTGCAATGCCGGCGACATCCGGACAGTGTATAATTCCACTCGTTCTTAGAGCCAAAAGCGACAAAGCCTAGATTCGGCAAGGCAATTGCGGAAAGTAAGATCGTGAAGCATCGAAACTCAGCTTTATCCGCTGCCAGGATCTCTGCGCTCGTGGCAGCTCTAAGTTGCTCCCTCGCCGCCTTCAGCCAAACCTTTTCCGGAGTTCTCACCTGGCACAACGATAACGCTCGAACCGGGCAAAACCTGCAAGAGACGATTCTCACCACCGCGCTCGTGAACTCTAAGAGTTTTGGCAAGGTATTCTCCTATTCATTCCAGGGTCAGGCTTACGCTCAGCCGGTGTATGTACCCAATGTCAGCATTCCCGGTCAAGGAACTCACAATGTGGTTTACGTCGTCACTGAGCATGACCAGCTCTACGCCTTCGATGGCGATGGCATCGCGTCTCAGCCCTTTTGGCAAGTCAGCTTCATCAATCCCGCCAAGGGAATCACGACGGTCTCGACTAAACGCAGTTCGTGTGATTCCCTCAAACCAGAGGTCGGAATTACAGCCACTCCTGTCATTGATCCCGCCAGCGGCACGTTGTATGTCAGCGTGGAGACGGATGAGAAGGGCACGGTAGTGCAGCGTCTGCACGCCTTGGACGTCGGGACTGGAGCCGAAAAATTCAACGGCCCCGTCCTCATTCAAGGTTCTTTCCAGGGCGTGAACTTCGATCCGACTGAGATTCAACGTACCGGATTGTTGCTGGAGAATGGCAACGTTTATCTGGCTTGGGCTTCGCTTTGCGATCCGCATCCCTATCACGGCTGGGTACTCGCCTACAACGCCCAGAACCTGCAACAACAAACCGCGATCTTCAACACCACTCCAAACGGTGACAGAGGCGGCATCTGGCAGACTGGTGGCGGCTTGGCCAGCGACGGCAAGTCCGTCTACTTCATGACCGGTGACGGCACCTTCGACGCCCATACCGGCGGTGCCGACTACGGCATGTCGATGTTGCGCATGAGCATGAATGGCGGACTAACCGTCGCTGACTACTTCACACCCTTCGACTGGGCGCAGCGTTCCGCCAAAGATCTGGACCTGGGTTCAGGAGGCGTTCTTCTGCTTCCAGTGCAGAATGGAGCGCATCCTGACGAGATGATCGGAGCCGATAAGTCCGGGGACATCTTCGTCGTCGACCGTCAGAATATGGGAAAATTTCATGCCAAGACCGACGATGTCGTGCAGACGATCCGCGACGCGCGTATACGTTACATGAGTTCTCCCGCATATTGGCAGCAGAACATCTACTATGCTGGGGTCAACGACCATCTCAGTATGTATTCGATAACCAACGGCCTGCTGTCGACCAAACCAATTTCGAAAAGCTCAACCATTTACGGCCCTCCCGGCGCTACGCCATCGATCTCCGCCAATGGAGCCGTCAATGGCATTGTCTGGGCCCTCGAGGTTCGCCCCGGCGCTCCCGGAGTGTTGCACGCCTACGATGCCACCAATCTCACCCGTGAACTCTACAACAGCGACCAGGCAGCCAAGGCCCGCGATAACATCGGACCAGCGACTAGATTCTCGATTCCCACGATAGCCAACGGCAAGGTATACGTCGCGACCCAAACCGAACTCGACGCCTTCGGGCTTCTGCAGTAGGCCTCTTGAGCGCATTTCGTGGCAGCCGATGCCTATCTGATTCCAAGGCTCCCTTGATCAGGTCGCAGCGGGTGGCCCACCCATTCCAAGTGCAACTCTGAATCACGCATAAAATGGGTGCCCCACCCTTGCACAGAACGCAAGCGTGGGCCAGCCCCGTCTGAGACAGTTAGGTTCCCGTTCCCGTCAGGGGAACGCGCTGCGGACTGCCGCCTCCATTGTCGCTCACTTGCAGCGAGGCGGATCGCTTCCCTTTGACCTGGGGAGTGAATGTGACCTGGATCGTGCAACTCCCTCCGGCCGGCACACTGCTGCCGCAGTTGTTGGTCTGCGAGAAATCCCCAGGGTCTTGGCCTTTAAACGCGATCTGATTAATCGTGAGTGCAGTCTTGCCCAGGTTGGTGAGCTTTACCGGTGCCGGCGAGCTTTTCGTTCCGACCTTCTGATCGCCGAAATTGATTGCAGCCGGCGAGAGTTTCACCTCCATCCCAGTGCCGGATAACGTTACTGTCTGCGGGCTGCCTTTCGCGTCATCTCTGACAGATAGGTTCCCAGTCGCAAGCCCCTTCTGCACGGGTGTGAACTTTACCTGGATTTGGCAATTCGCGCCGACCGCCAGACTGGAGGGGCAATTATTCGTTTGGCTGAAAGGTTCCTTCGTCGAAATATTGGAGATGTTCACTGGGACGGATCCAGTGTTGGCCAGCGTCGCAGTTTTGGGCGGGCTGATCGTCCCTATCAAACGCAAGGGGAATTCTAGATTCGGAGGAGTCAGCGTGACCGTCGAGACTGCGCCCACTCCGGTGAGCGATACCGTCTGCGGACTACCAGGGCCTTGGTAGTCCATGTTAAGTGTTGCCGATCTCGCGCCCCCGGCTTTGGGCTGAAACACCACAGCGATTTGGCATCTCGCGCCTACCGCGAGAGCTGCTGGGCAGTTATTGGTCTGAGTGAAATCATTCTGATCACTCCCCCCGATCTTTATGCCGGTGAGGGTGACCGAAGCTGGT
>Ga0210390_10006153_pt1 | contig 10038 bp, 9 predicted proteins | sample IncBWH11OmetaG_FD_161050 | JGI IMG/M metagenome (GOLD analysis project Ga0210390, IMG submission 161050) | Forest soil microbial communities from Barre Woods Harvard Forest LTER site, Petersham, Massachusetts, United States - Inc-BW-H-11-O ...
CCTCTGCCGCCATAAGGCTGGGCACCACTGGCCGCACCTGCCAACTGCTCTCGTGCGGTGCCGCGGCCACCATGATCGAGCCACCATGGATCGGAAAGCGCTCGACATCGATGATACGCATGCCATGGCGCTCGAAAAGCCGGCTCAGCGTCCCGACAGAAAAATAAGACAGGTGCTCATGATAGATCGTGTCGAATTGCCTTCCGGCCAGCATGTCCAGTAGGTACGGCACCTCGATGGTGAAGATGCCGACCTTAGGATCGAGGAGGCAACGTACGCCAGCGATAATCTCCGCGAGATCATTGACATGCGCGAATACATGGCGACCGATGATTAGGTGGGCGAGGCCGTACTCTTGGGACATTTGGCGAGCTAGTTCACGCGAAAAAAATTCAGGAATAGTAGGGATACCGTTATCGTCAGCTATCTTGGCCAGGTTCCTAGCCGGATCTACGCCGAGCACTCGCATGCCGGCCGCACCGAAGAACTGCAACTGAGTCCCGACGTTGCTTCCCAACTCAACTACCAGGGAACCTGTTTTGATCTCGAAGCGGCGAATGCAGGTGTGGGTAACATGCCTCATGTGTGCCGTCATAGTCGCCGATTCCGATGAGACATAAAAGTAATCTCGGTACAGGACCTCCGGGTCTACGACATGGGCGAGGCTGACCAGCCAGCAATTGCGACATGCGATGACATTCAGAGGGTACCGCTGCTCTGCCGCGTAGGATGATGCCGGATCCAGATAGGCGTTGGCTAGGGGCACGGGCCCGTAAGAGACGACTGGTAGCCAGTCGTTTGCGTCACAGACTCGGCAACGGCCGACGCGGGTTACAGCTTCTCTCATGCTCTCCCTGCCGGTATCACTATGATTCATTATTGTCGCTAGACCATCGTAGTACGGCTAGAAGTGCGGCAGCAATATCTCAGTTGAAGTCGCGCGATCATGCCACGAAATAGGAGCGTAGCATTTGTCGCGATACAGAGCGTCTTGCCCGGCTCGGGTCGAGCGAAATTCAGTACCTGCATATTTATCTCCCGGATATTCGTTATCGCTTCCGCAGGTCGTGGGATTGCGGGTGTTTGAAATGCCTGCTCTTGCGATTGGGGCGTCTACTGGGCATGCTTAGCCTTCCACAAGACGCCGGTAGAGATCTTTGTAGCGGTCGGCCACCATCTGTGCATCGTAGCGTTCGGCGTTACGTCGGCCTTGGTCGGTCAGTCGCCGAGCCAAATCCGGTGAGCGTAGTATCTGTTCCATTGCCGCGCGGATCTCCTTCTCCTCGTATGGATCAACAAACAACGCCGCGTTCCCCGCAACCTCCGTCATTGGGGCGATGTTGGAAGTGATTACTGGAAGCCCGATCGCCTGAGCCTCCACGATCGGCAGGCCGAACCCTTCATACGTCGAGGCGAACACGAGCAGATCGCTATCCAGGTATTCTTTGACCACTTCCTCTCCAGACAAATGCTGATCCGAAGTCCAGTCAAGGTCCAGTGAGCTTAGGAGCGACCGCTGGCGATCGCTAAGCGATCCGATTATCCGGAGCCGCAAGGGCAGTCCCGATGCGGCTACGGCGACCCGTTCAAGATTCTTGTTTCTGCCCGTCCCGATTTGCAAGACTCGGAACTCGTCGGTGTTACTTCGAGCGATCGCGTAATCCCGCTTGAACACTCCACTCACGCAGTTCGGGATGACTTCGACCTTGTCTGCGACTCCAGCAAAGTAGTGCTCGAGCTGCCTTCTGGTTTCTTCTGAGATCACGGTCACGCGTGATGCCCACCGAAGCGGAAGCGAATACCAGAGTATTGAGAATATGAGTTTCCGGGCGCCCTTCAAGCGTTCAAGTGAGCAGAAATCGTGAATGGTCAGGACGCATTTCCGCCGCCGGATGGCCAGCGCACAGTAATGAACGTCGCCGGTTACATGAACGATGTCTGCCCTTTGCCGTGCAGTGAATATCAGGTTGCGGACGCATCGCAGAATTCCGCGGCTTTGGCAAGGCACCCGTGCAGTCCTGACTTCGAAATTCCCAGACAGCAACGGCGCTAGAGCCTCAAACAAGCGCTCGATGCTGTGGCAGTCTGGTGTTTTGGCGCGCATGAGTAGGAGAACGACAGGCGGTTGAGTAGTCACCGGCACCTGCTGAAAGTGAGGGCGGCGTCGTACATCGCCTGGCAATGGCGGAGGTGGAGGTCGGTGCCGGCACTTAGGCCGGACGCATCCTTGGGCCGCCGGAGCACCTGGTCCTGCGAGGTCCTAGGGTAGGACGTGGACTTTACGATGATCATCTGACCATGGTTTGGCTACTTGTGAATTCCCTAACAAGGCGGTCAGCCAGTCTCAGTGCCAGAACAATGATCATGAATGTTGGATTAGCCTGACTCGAAGTCAGCAATACTGAACTGCTAGCCACGAATAGATTGGTCATCCCGTAGACAGCTAGCTGGTCGTTAACCACACCATCTTCGGACCTGGACGCCATCCGCGTCGTGCCCAGTTGATGCGTACCACCGCCCATCATGCTCCATGCAACTGAACCGGGATCCGGTGACACGTACTCTAGTCGCCCGCAACCATTCTTCCGCAGGTACTCATCCCACACCTCATGGCACCTGAGAATGCCGTCAACGTCAGCTTGCGAGAACCGTAGGTCGATATTCAGCCTGGGCATCCCGACTGAATCTCGGTCGCTGGCCAAGCTTACTCGGCTCTGGCGATTGGGGACCTGCTCACCACTATACTGAAGAGGATAACAATTTTCGCCGCTATAGGCGGAAAAGAAACCCGGAACCTTGCGTCCGCCCGCTCGGAAGCGCCGGACACCGAACCCCGCGGCGAAGCGAGCCACCGATGGGAAGTCTCTTGCTACATTCACAAAATGTGCACGCATTGATGGCTGAGCAGCGCCATTAGGCGTCTGACCAATAACTCCGCCATCCGCCGTTGAGAAGCGGTGCGCGGTCGGCGTAACTAGCTCGGAGAGGGGCGACCGAAGAGTAAGGTAAGCAAATGAGAGTATCCCATTCCGGTGCCGGTGATTAGCCAGATCGGGATTAGCGAGGAAGGCAATCGCGTTCGGCAGCTCATGCGCACGCTGCGTCTCGCAGGCGATGGACAATCTACGGCGTACGTACGTGCCATCGGTATCACGCTCATAACCAAAGACCGTAGACCGTGGCGGTGTGCAGAATCGCACGTTTGAAATTACCCCGCCGACATGCCCCATGTACCATGACCCTAGATGACCAGAGTGATCACCGAGTGCTCTGTCATGCGGCCCACGGGAAGCCAGCAGAAGACGAGTCGTCTCCAGACCACCACATGCGAGGACGTAGCCACGGGCCTGGATCGAGACTCGTTTGCCGTCCAGAGCGCGGCAATCCAAGCTTCCGGTACGCGTGCCGCCAGGGTCGGAAATGATTTCAGTACACGTGAGGCCAGTTACAACACGAACGCGTCGCGAGCGCTTCAGGGTGTCGCCATATTCACGCGCGAAGTTCGTTGACAGTGACCACCGTTCAAACGTCGCGGTGCTCGCGGCACCCTGCGGAAGTCCGGGCACCACGGAGGGAGGCAGGTGCGTCATCTGCGTCGTATCGAATGCTGGCCTGCCGCACTGAAGCCAGCTGCATGCACGTGCGTAATAGGGCAACAACTCACCATAGGTTACAGGCCAAGTCGCGTTGCTGATATGGTCGCGACGCTCAAAGTCGACGCGATCGTAGGGCACGCAACGGCCTCCCCAGATAGTAGAAGTACCGCCGAGCTGGCGGCGTACGGACATGGACATCGGGGCATGCAGCGTAGTGTTCCATTCCGCCGCTTCGGCGAGTCGCTGAGCGTTGGAGTTGAACTCCTCGTAGCCGCTCTCCACCAGCAACACGTCCAAGCCTTTGTCGGCTACTTCAATCGCGATCGTGATGCCAACCGGGCCAGCTCCAACTACAGCAAGATCCGCCGACAGCGTGGAAGCATTCGGAAGAGTATCAGCTGATATAATCAAATCCCTCGGCCTCCGGCAGGCGTCGGCTCGCACAGTTCAGCATTGACTAGAGAAATGAATGAATCCATGTCTGACTTGTCAGATGCGGGTGAAATATGCTTTTCAAGAGCTACCGCAGCTGTTCTTATGTGAGACACTTGAGTTGTGCCAAACAGGACCACCCCAGAACTGTTTGCTTGAAGTGCTGCCCGAAGAAGAAAAGACGAAGTAGTATCGGGGTCGCCGCAATCCGCGCCGATTAGACCTTCCCATCTGAAGCGCGTCGACTCATCCGCCCTAACATGTTGCACGATGCGACCAAGCACTCGGCTGATAACTCCGAACGTTATGAACGCAGATCCGATCGGCGCGCGCCGGACTGATTGTACGAAAACGTCGTCCTGGAGCTGCAGCACCGGAACCCGCGGGAAGAACTGAGCGGCATCACTCGTAGTCTCGAGCGCCCCAGCAACCCCCCAGGAACGAATCAGGCCGACAGCACGAGCATCTTCGAGGAACGAGGACACTTCGTCTGAACGGACGGACCCTGGAAGCGGATCATGTAGGAGCAACAGATCGACGTAGTCAGTCTTGAGCGACCTGAGGCTACGATGCAGACTGCGCCTGGCTCCGTCTGCATCGTAGCCACTCTTCTCGTAGAGAAGGCGACTCGGAGCCCCCGCGTGAGCGCGCGCCTGGTCGCGGATCACGGGACTAGACTCCATCGCGCGGCGAACAGGCCGCTGCGCATATGCCAGACCTCGGGCGGCCAGTGTCGGCCTTATGCCGAATTTCGTAGCAATCGTGACTTCTGACCGGTGTCGCCGAGTGAAACTACCCAATTCAGGCTCCGCCCGGCCCAGGCCGTACATCGGCGCGACGTCGAAGTGGCGGATACCTGCATCGTAGGCTGCGTGAAGAAGACGCGATCGTTGTGCGGGATCGGAAGCGCGGAAAAGAGTAGCGCAACCGAATCCAAGAGGCGTAGCCAGGATACCGCTGCTGCCGAGATCCAGTCTAGATATAGACATGAGCTTCCAATGGATTAGAACAGGGCATGACTGCAACATGGTCAGACGCAAGGTAAGCATACTCCTGGCTTGCCATTACGCGAATGAAGCCGGTTTGCACGCCCGGTGCGCAAATACCCAGTAATTATCATGAAACGGGCGTTCTGCCTCTAGGCGACAAAGTGAGTCACGCAGAAATATTTGGCCGTAAAATGACATCGGTTTACGCACTCCCTAATCTGGCCATGAGGAGTGTTGGGGGGCCCCAGGGGGCCCCAGGGCCAGATGGCCTCGATCTCCAGGCGGCGCTGGCGGCCGCCGCGGGAAAGCCGGGCGGCGGCATGCAGGATGGGTTAGGTTTCGGCTCTGCCTCGCCCAGGGCTCCGTCTATGGCAAGCAATCTGAGCCGGGCCAGCAGGATCACGGCGATCAGGGCGGCGGACAGACATGCCTTGTTCATCGGCAGCGAACCGGAGGGGATTAGCCGAGGCCGCAGTCTCTCCCCTGTGCGAGTGGCGACTTCGACCCGGGCGTGAACTCGGTGGGCGGCGTCGATACAGCCGGGCTGCCCCAACCAGACGCGGGTAGTACCGGGCCGGTTGGTAACCCACCGTATGTGGCACCAGCCGTCCCCAGACTCGAACAACGTAAGCTGTCTGGCCGGGATGCGGGCCCTCGCGGCGAGCAAGATCCGCATGGCCTTGAGCCAGCCCACTGCTGGCGGCGTGCGTAAAGCTCGGGGAGGCGAAGTGCCGTTGCTATCGGCGCTAACTCCTGGCTCCACCCGGGCGCATACGAGCTTTGACGGTGGCGGCGCGCCCCAAAGCCCCCAGCAGCCGTGATGTCGGATCGAAATGGGCACTAAATGAGTAGAAGCGAGCTAGCCGCGCTTTTGAAGCACTATTGACACCCTCTGCAGGGTTCCCGGCCAAGCGACTGTCGCTCGCGTCGGTCGAAGGGCGGCGCCGTGCTCGAGCCCAATCACGTGCGGCGACAAGCGTCGAAACCGGGAGTTCGAACGGGAGTTCCGTCGACCAGACTCGTTCCGTCCGCAAATCGGCCGCTTGGGCGGCTCGTGCCATACCGCTGGCCGAGGGAAAAGATATGTGGTCGTGCACCTTGCACATCGACCACCAATTCCTTAGCAGAGCCGCCTCCAGGGATACCGCATTCACTGTCGATATGAACACGACGCCGTTGGGAGCAAGTACCTTCGCTATCGAGCGGAGGAAGTTAGCGATGTCGTATACGTGTTCAAGTACATTGATAGCCACTACGGCATCGAACAAGAGATCATTTGGAATGGCAGCGATGTTTGGGTATAGAGAGTTAATACCCCAGGTTTCGCGAATGAACGTCCTGTGAACCTCACTTGACTCCACTGCGGTCACTGAACGTCCTACTTTGTGTGCGGCTGCCAGCAGATGCCCGGTCCCTGGACCGATCTCGAGTAGTGACGTGCCAGGCAGAGCCAGCTCATCCCAGAGCCCACTGCTGGGCTCAAGGCCGCTGGCCGCGATATGGGAATCCAGAAAGTGGGTATCTTGAAAGGCTTCACCATGGAGCTGCTCGAATTTTTCGGCCGTGATGTCCCGGAAAACTGAACGGCAGGTCCTGCATCTAACCCATAGATCTTCACGTGTACCAAACATGCTGAACGGCTCACTGCCGCAGAAAGGACACGGCCGATGTCTCATATAAGGAAACTAATGCTCTACCTCATCCCTGTCAAACCGTGGTGACATATAGTAACAGAATTATCATATATAACGTATCGGCGATACGGAACATATCGGCAGTAACAGGAGGGGACATTGGCATCGTGGATTCACCGGCACCTATTGGACTGCGGCGGCGAGGCCGGAAATTCGGGCCAGGCAATTGCGATCCAGGGCGACGGACTCGCGCGGCTTCGGCCGTGTACAACACACCGGGATCGGTCGGCCGGAACGGACCGGCCGACAGACGGTGCTGGGTCGCTTGACCACCCCGCTAGATGGTGGCCCCCGTCGGGACCGTCTGCGGGAGCGCTTCCGGCGACAGGACTCGATCATCGAGGCCACGCCCACGACCGAGCCCACGAGCGCGGAGGTGGCGGCCGTGAGCATCACGATGAACACCGCCAAGATCACTCCCACCATGGGCTGGCCAAAGCGCCGTCTCCTCCCATACGATCTCCGGCCATATGGTCCTAGTCGCACACCCGTCAGGCTCATCCTGGAGCAACGGCTGGACCCCGGTTTTGATGACGCCGCTACGCTTCCGACGCTTCAGCAGTTCGAATTAACCGGATCACACCGTACGCTCCCAAAGCTCCAGAAATCATCACCCTGTCGCGAACGTGCAGCAATCGGATAACTTAGCGAGGACCACGCCTATATCTTTCCAGTCCACCATGAGCGTACCTCTCATTTCGCTCAGCTGATCGTTAAGTAACGATTACTAGGATTTTTCGTAAAGAACTACCCCGACCAGCAAACGGGTCATTCAAACAGTCGGTCGCATCCATCTGACGCACGGGAGACTGCTATCATGACCTTATGGATATATCAGTCTGGAATGAAGCACAGAAGAACGAGTTGGCGGTTTGGCAGCGCACCGTAAACGATGTAGGTGACGTGCTTGCCGAGATTGCTGATACTGCCACCCTCGTCCGCTTCGGCACACAGCACGGCCTCGGCGCTAGCGCGAGCGTGCTGGAGTTGGGGGTCGGACCCCTTGGTATTGGATGGTCAGCCTTGACGCGGACCACGCGAGCCGTCGGTGTCGACCCATTGGCTCGCCTTGCGATCAACACCGGCAACGACCAGGTTGACGGGTTTGTCAAAGATCTGCAGACGCGGACTGATTTCCTTCAGGCAGACGCGACGACGCGGCTCCCATTGGATGAGGCTAGTTTTGACCTCATCGTCTGCGACAACGTGGTGGATCACACTCAGGATCCTCGGGCGATCCTGGCGGAAGGTCGACGTCTTGTGCGACCCGACGGGCGCCTGCTCTTCGGCGTAAACGTGTTCTCAGCCATCGGACGCATGAAATGGCGTCACGTGACCCGGCGCCTGCACCCACTGGATTCCAATGTCCTGTGTCACCCGCACTCGTTCGTCGAGGGCGACCTTGGCGGGCTACTTTCGAGCGCAGGCTGGCAGATACTCCCGACCGATTCCCCCCGGGGGACCGTGCGTCGTGTGGCGGGACGCGCCTATCGGGTGCGGGCGATCGCGAGTCCAATCTGACGTCAGCGCCCCGCCGATGACGAACATGCTCCCCCGCATCAGCGCTATCGACCGACCGCACGCTACCGACTCGACCACAGGGGCTGCCCCGGCTGGGTTTCGGTTACCTCGGCCCCAGATCCTCGAGCGCGTCCATGACCGGCTTGACCTTCATACGATTGGATTGGGCCCCCATACAGATTACTCGCATAAGCCCTGTCTCACAGTGTCTCGACATTCGGGCCGGACAGGACCCTCCGACAGTCGAGCACGTGACGTGCGTAGCGTCCAACGTCTATTGCCGTGAAGGCATCATGGTCGGTGAGCAGCACCACGGTGTCGGCGGCGGCGAGTTCCTCCGGCGTGGCGTCGACGCGGGCGACGGCCGGGGAGATGGCGGCGGGCTCGGTAACCAGCGGATCGGCGGCCCGGACCTCCGCTCCCATGCGTAGCAGCAGTTCGGCGACGCGGATGGCGGGCGAATTGCGCGCGTCGCCGGTGTTCTTCTTGTAGGCGAGCCCTAGTAGCAGAACCCGGGACCCGATCATGGGCCGTCCGCGCTTGGTCAAGGCCGAGAGCAGCCGACGGACGACGTAATCCGGCATGTGGCTGTTGATGTCGTTGGCCAGTTCGACGAACCGGAAGCCCCGGCCGAGAGTCTGCTGCGCCCGCCAGGACTGGTACGACGGGTCGATGGGCAGGCTGTGGCCGCCTACTCCCGGGCCAGGATTGAACGGCATAAAGCCGAACGGCTTCGTGGACGCGGCGTTTATCGCCTCCCACACGTCGACGCCGAGCTCGTGGCCGAACATCGCCAGCTCGTTCGCCAGCGCGATATTCACGTGCCGGAAGGTGTTCTCGATCAGCTTGGCTAGTTCCGCCACGGACGGCGAGGACACTGGGACCGTCTGCTCCACCATTCCCTGGTAGAAGCTCTCCACCGCGGCCAGCGAGTCGTCATCGATGCCCGAAACGATCTTCGGCGTGGCGGCCAGGGTCCAGAATCCGTTGCCCGGGTCGATGCGTTCGGGGCTGTAGCCGAGGTGGAATTCGGCGCCGGCCATCAGGCCGGACCCCTCTTCAAGCCAGGTCAGCACCTGCGCCTGGGTGGTTCCGGGGAAGGACGTGGACTCCAAGATCACCGTCGAGCCCGGGCTCAGGTAAAGGGCCAGCGCCCGGCTCGCCGCCTCGATGTAGGCCAGGTCAGGCAGGCCATCCCGAAGTGGTGTAGGGACTGCGATCACGGCGACGTCGAAGCCGGTGCAGTCGTCCGCATTCGACGACAGGCGGAACCTACCTGAGTTCAGGGCCGTCGCGAGCTCGCAGGAGGATACGTCCTCGACGTAGGATTCCCCGGCTTCCAGCCGCTTGACCCGGACTGCGTCGGTGTCGTATCCGACCACCTCGTGCCCCACGGAGACGGCCCGTATCGCCAGCGGCAGGCCAACGTGGCCCAGGCCCGCCACCACTATTGCGGCCACCGCATTCCCCCAGCCAGAACCCGACCCGCTGACGCTGGCTAGCTCACGTTGCCGCGCGCCGGACATCGGCGACTCAATGTACCTGAATTATCACTTTCAGTAGTCAGAGTAACGGTCTGCGCTCGGGTGTGTCTACGGGTCTAGGCCATACCCCTGGAGACAGGCCGACGAGCAGCCGGCGCTGCTACTGATGCGCAACTTTCCGGCGAACGGCGCCGCTAGCCGACGCCCGCACCGTCGCCGCCCAGGCCCGCATCATCCTGACCCACCCCGCCCTGCTCCCCGCCACCGGCCGCGGCGCCTACCGGGCCATGCTCACCGACTTCATCAACCTCGCCGCCCTGCT
>Ga0210390_10006157_pt1 | contig 10035 bp, 10 predicted proteins | sample IncBWH11OmetaG_FD_161050 | JGI IMG/M metagenome (GOLD analysis project Ga0210390, IMG submission 161050) | Forest soil microbial communities from Barre Woods Harvard Forest LTER site, Petersham, Massachusetts, United States - Inc-BW-H-11-O ...
AAACTAGAAAACGGAAACTTATTTATGAGCACTACTATGGCAAATATTTCGGCAGCACAAGTGAAAGACCTCCGCGAGAAAACCGGAGCTCCGATGATGGATTGCAAGCAGGCTCTGACCGAAGCCAAGGGCGACATGGAACAGGCGGTCGTGATTCTGCGCAAGAAGGGCGTTTCGGTGGCGGCAAAAAAGGCAACGCGCGTGACTAGTGAAGGAGCGGTGGCCAGCTACATTCACGCCGGCGGCAAGATTGGTGTGCTCGTCGAAGTGAATTGTGAGAGCGATTTCGTAGCTCGCACCGATGACTTCAAAGAGTTGGTACACGACATCGCCATGCACATCGCGGCCAGCGATCCGAAGTACGTGCGCAAGGAAGACGTCACGGCGGCGGATTTCGCCCGCGAGAAGGATATTTTTCTGGCGCAGGCGATTGCCAGTGGAAAGCCCGCGAACATTGCCGAGAAGATGGTGAACGGCAAGATGGAAAAGTTCTACGAAGAAGTCTGCTTGCTGGAGCAGCCCTTCATCAAGGACCAGACCATCTCGATCGCGCAGCTGATTGCCGCCAAGATTGGCAAGCTGGGCGAGAACATCGCCGTACGCCGCTTTGCGCGCTTCAAGGTCGGCGACGCGGGCGAGACCATCGCTGTCACGAAACCTACAGAGCCGAAAGGCGAATAATCCGGGCGCCCTGCGGGGCGCCTTTTTTGTTGCGCTCGAGACCTACAGCCTTGTCATCCTGAGCGAAGCGAAGGACCTAATGCACTCCCCGCCAGTTGCACAAGTCCTTCGCTTCGCTCAGGATGAAAAAGGCGTTGTTTGCAATGTCAGAGTAAGATTGGACTGGTGGTAAGCGGAAAACGGGCGACTGACTCATGACTGAAACCCCTGCCTTCAAACGTGTTCTGCTCAAGATTTCCGGCGAGGCGCTGGCCGCGAACCAGGGCTTTGGCGTCGACACTGCACGCATTCACGAAGTCGCCGCCGAATTGGCCGACGTTCATAAACTGGGCGTGCAGTTGGCTATCGTTGTCGGCGGAGGAAACTTTTTCCGCGGCGTCGCCGACCAGGCCAAGAACATGGACCGGGTCTCCGCCGATCACATGGGCATGCTCGCCACCGTGATCAACGGACTGGCCCTCCAGGATGCGCTGGAGAAGCAGGGCGTTTACACCCGGGTGCAATCGGCGATCGAGATGAAGCAGGTGGCCGAGCCTTTCATCCGCCGGCGCGCGATTCGCCACCTGGAAAAAGGCCGCGTCGTGATTTTTGCCGGAGGCACGGGCAATCCTTATTTCTCCACCGACACCGCGGCCTCACTACGCGCCATGGAAATCAAGGCAGAGGCTATTCTCAAAGCCACGCGCGTGGACGGCATCTACGACGCCGATCCGATGAAAGTCGATGGCGCAAAAAAATTCAACCACATCACATACATGGACGTTCTGAAGCTGGGCCTGAAAGTGATGGACTCCACCGCCATCAGCCTGTGCAAGGACAACAACCTTCCCATCATTGTGTTTAACCTGAACCATCACGGCAACATCCGCCGCGTGGTGCTGGGCGAGAAGATTGGATCAAGGGTCAGCGCATAGGATCATCGGCCACGGATTCGCACGGATTCGCACGGATAAAACTAAAATCTAGAAAACGCCCGCTAACACATGTTCCCGTGAGTGAGCTTTAAAGGCTCGCGCAGTTTTTCTTTCTGGATCCGTGTTGATCCGCGTAAATCCGTGGCCAGATTTCTTCCTGGGTTTATAATGCAACGTTTTGATTCCTGTTAATACGGGGCTAACCATATGGCTCAAGCGACAATGGCGGCGATCGCCGGACTGAAAGAAACCTACGTCCAGCTGAAGACGCGCATGGATAAGGCAGTCGAAGATTTTCGCAAAGCGATGGCAGGCGTGCGGACCGGCCGCGCCTCAGTGCACATGCTCGACGGCGTGACCGTGGACTACTACGGCTCGCAGATGCCCTTGAACCAAGTTGCGCAAGTGCATGCGCCCGAGCCGCAGTTGATCACGGTGCAGCCCTTCGACGCTTCGCAGTTGGGCGCGATTGAAAAAGCGATCCGCTCCGGAGACATGGGACTGAATCCGATGAATGACGGCAAGCTGATCCGCGTGCCGATTCCGCCGCTCACCCAGGAACGCCGGCAGGACATGGTGAAGCAATTGCATCGCGTGTTGGAAGAGCACCGCACAGCCGTCCGCAACATTCGCCGCGATGGCAACGACGCCATCAAGAAGGCGCTGAAGGACAAGAAGATTTCCGAAGACGAAGAGAAGCGCTCGCTCGACGAGATTCAAAAGCTGACCGATGGCGAAATCAAGAAGATGGAAGACATGAGCAAGGGCAAAGAGAAGGAAGTCCTGGAGTTGAAGTAGCGCTCTCGCCGCGGCGTTTACGGCATGTTCGTGCCGGCGAGCGTCACCGTCGACAGCGGCAACCTGGGCAGCTTCCAGATGTCGAACAACGGGCTGGTGGGCTATTCGGTGGGTGGGCCGGTCACGGTCAACACCTTCAACCTGACCTACTTCAACAACCTGACCGGGCTTGGTCAGCTCCAGACTCAGACAACCTCGATTCCTCTGGTCACGCGCGGTCTGCTACTGGCACCGAACGGGACCTCCGGAAGTCTATGCGGGGGTCGTGTCTGAGCCAGGCAATTAGCTGCGACGTAACTCGTACAGGATGGGCGGACGGGCGGCCTCGCGGCCGCCCGCTTCGTTTGCTGTGGAGAGATTAGACGTGGGCGAACCTGCCAACGGAAAGCACCGTATAATCAAAGGGCGATGAAGCAGGCCGTTCCCTCCGCCAGCGAATTTCGAAGATGACCCGGGTTTTCAGAGCCTTAACGCCCTCACATCAGAAAAACTTGCCGACATGGGCAACTCGGCCACGTTTTATTCCGTCTTCATTGATGTAGAGTTAACCAAGCCATCCCCATGAAGCAACCGCAGGTTTCGCGGATCGGGTCAGACCTGCTGGGCTGGATTTTGAAAGGACGCAACAGGATTTGGCCGAAGATTTCGGCCCAGAAAGAGTTGCGGCTTGGACGCTTTCCCTTGCGCTACCGTATAATGACAGTTTTCTTACATCCCAGAGGCTGAGGTCGTAGCGATTCCTTTTCGCTTTCATTCGGAGAACCTTGTTGTGCCCAAGCGCCCCCGTGTTGCAGGGGCCGCGTCGGTGCCATCTTCTTCATTTCAACGGCCTTGGCCAAGAGTGGGGTGGAGTCTGCTCAATCGTTGCCTTGTACTGGCCACGCTCCTGCTGGCGACCGCCGGCTTGACGTGGGCGCAGACCGACCTGGTTTCGGAAATCAACGTGAGCGGCAATCGCCGCATTCCAGCCGAAACCATCAAGGCTCGCGTCTTTACCAAACCGGGGGACGTTTACGACACTTCCGCCTTGGAGCGAGACTTCAACTCTCTGTGGAACACCGGATACTTCGAAGACGTCAAGATCCTGCGCGAACAGACGCCCAAGGGCTGGCGCCTGATCATTCAGGTGAAGGAGAAGCCGACGATCCGCGAAATTCTCTACCTGGGGCACGGTTCGATTTCCGACAGCGACATCCTCGATCGCTTTAAGCAGGACAAAGTCGGGCTCGTGGTCGAGAGCCAGTACGATCCCACGCGCATCAAGAAAGCGGAAGTTTCCATCAAAGGTCTGGAAGCCGAACACGGGCACCAGTTCGCCACCATCCGAACCGAAGTGCGGCAGATTCCACCGGCCGCCGTCGGCATAACGTTTGTGATCAAAGAAGGGCCGAAGGTCAAGGTCGGCAAGATTAAGTTCGAGGGCAACAAAGCCATACCTTCGCGGACCCTGCGCGCAGCCATGAAGAACCTGAAGCCGATCGGCATTCCCCATTCCATCTTCCTGGAAAATATTTTTGCCAAGACCTACGACGCCACCAAACTGGAAGAAGACACCGAGCGGGTGCGCGCGGAATATCAGAACCGCGGATACTTCAAGGCGAACGTGACCGACCCTAAGACGGAGATTCACGACACCGGGCACCCGGGCCCGCACGTTCCCCTGATTCAGTCGGGGCCGGGGAAGGCGGTCGACATTACGATGCCGATCGACGAGGGAGAAAAGTACCGGCTCGGGAAAATTACTTTCAAGGGCAACAAAGCGATTCCCAACACGGCTGCGCTGCGCTCGCTTTTCCCGCTCAAGGACGGAGATATTTTCAGCCGCGAGAAGATTGCTAAAGGCCTGGAGGCTCTGCGCAAGGCTTACGGTGAGTACGGCTATATCAACTACTCACCTATTCCCAATACCACCTTTGACGACGACAAGAAAATCGCAAATCTGGAAATCGAGGTCGACGAGGGCAAGCAGTTTACCGTGCGCCGGATCGAGTTTACGGGCAACACTACAACGCGCGACAAAGTGATCCGTCGCGAGTTGGCTCTCGAAGAGGGTGGCGTCTACAACTCTCGTTTGTGGGAACTGAGCCTGCTTCGCCTGAATCAACTTTCTTATTTCGACCAGCTGAAACCCGACGATCCGAACGTGACCGACAAGAAGTTGGACGAGAAAAACGGCCAGGTCGACCTGACCCTGAAAGTCCACGAGAAAGGCAAGAACAGCATCGGCCTCAACGGCGGCGTCAGCGGGCTGGAGGGCGCATTCATCGGGCTCAACTACGCCACCAACAACTTTCTGGGGCGCGGCGAAACCCTGCAGGTGCAGATCAGCCTGGGGAACCTGGCGCGCAGCGTGAACCTTGGATTTACCCAGCCCTACATGTTCGACCGTCCGCTGCAATTCGGCTTCAACGTGTTCGGTAACAAGATCAGTTACAACCAGGCGCGCCAGCTTTCCATCCTGGGTGGTGGACAAAGCTTGAACCTGCCCAGCGCGGCGTTGCAAAACCTGCAAAACTATTCGCAATCGAGCGTGGGTTTCACCACGTCGATGAGTTATCCCTTGCGCCGCTCCTTCAAGCGTCTGGGCGTGTCTTACACACTAGACCGGTCGACGCTGTTGCCGTTGAGCACCGCCTCGAAGAATCTGTTCGACTTCATCGCCTTCCGCGGTATTTCCGGGCCGAACGCGGTGAACGGAATCATTACCAGCAAGCTCTTCCCCAATTTTTCCTTTAATACCCTCGATAGCGGCATCTCTCCGCACAAAGGGCACCAGATGACGCTTGGGGTGGAGTTCGCCGGAATCGGGGGCACGGTCCATTCGATCCGGCCGATTGTGCAGTACAAGAAATTCATCCCAGTGCAAAACCGCCGCAACGCCCTCGGCTTCAACATTCAGGGATCATTCATCAGCGGCTGGGGAGGCCTGGTGGCGCCCCCGTTCCAGCGCTTCTTCATGGGCGGCGAAAATGACATTCGCGGTTTCGATATCCGCTCCGTCTCTCCGGTGGCGTTTCTTCCCAGTTCTAACGTAATCACGCTGACCAATCCGGATGGAACCCCGGTTCCCAAGAATCCGGCCAACCCGCGCTTAGGGAACTGGACGATTCCCATCCCGGTCGATCAGATCGTGTTCCCGGGCGGCGACCTTAGTGTGTTCACGAATTTCGAATACCGCATCACCATCGCCGGTCCGGTGGCGATTGTTCCTTTCTGGGATATGGGGATTGATCCGATCCTCCGGCGATCGCAATTGCAGATCGCCCAGGCGCAGTACGATCAGGTGGTGGGTACACTATTCGGATGTCCCACGCTCGACGCCGGCTATAACTGCCAGGGTGGAAGCATCCTGAATCCGAGGCCCTCGAATCAGCTGGAGGTGTTAGGCCAGACGAACTGGAGGCCGCGCGCTTCCACCGGCCTTGAACTACAGATGTTCTTGCCCGTGGTGAACGCACCTTTCCGCATCTACTGGGCGTACAACCCGCTGCGGCTGAACGAGCAGGCGAACCCGCCGATTCCGATTACGACTGCAATGTTCCCGCAAGCGCAGTGTCCGGCCGGAACGTCGCCGGGAACCATTTGCAACACTGCGGCGGGCGCTTACACCTATCATCAGGCAGTCAACACTTATTCGCCCAGTTTCCAGTTGAGGGAGCCGCGCAAGACTTTCCGGTTTACCGTGGCGACCACGTTCTAGCGGCTGCGACGCTTTTAGTTAGGTTTGACGGGCTATGCGCGAGGTCACTATAATGTTCATGATCCACGCCATCAAGTCAGCTGTGAGGAGTGGACGGCACACCCAGCCGATGCGGCGTGTGCGACGCTGGCAATCTAGTGCGCCCTTTCCGATGGCGGCCGCTAACCGCTTCGGAGACCTCATTTCAGTGCGGCCCAGCGTTGACTCAAGAAACGATCTGAGCAGCGATTCAGAGAACGATAATATAGAGAACGGCAAATGCAGTTCATTCCCGGAAGCATGCTCGGAAAAAGCATGTTCCCAAGGAGTTCAACCGATCCAATGACAAGCAAGTTTCTGCGAATTCTTCTGGCCTGCGCGGTTACCTTAACTCTTTCCGCGTTGGCCCAAACCGGCAGCGCCGCCACACCGTCAGGGCCGGCTGCTACATCTGCCACCCCTGCGCCGGCGGCTCCTGCCATCACTGGCACCAAGATCGGAGCTATCAACATAGAAGCGGCCGTCTTCGGGTGCAACGAAGGAAACCGCGACCTCGAAGCTTTGCGCAAGAAGTTTGAGCCCAAGCAGAACGAGCTGAAGACTCAGAACGACGAGTTGGAAGGTCTAAAGAAGCAGCTGACCAACACCCAGGACAAGCTGAGTCCAGAGGCTCTGGACACTCTGAAGAAGCAGATCGAAAGCAAGCAAAAGCTTTTTGATCGGTCGGTGCAGGATGCTCAGGAAGATTTCGGCGCCCAGCAGCAGGAAATCTTCAGTCGCATCTTTCCAAAGGTGGCTCAGGTGGTAGTGAAGTACTCTCAGGACAACGGCTACGGAATGCTCATGGACACGTCAAAGCAATGGCCGCAAGGTCCGGTCCTGATGGCGGGCGATGGCGTGGATATTACAAAGCAGGTGGTTGAACTTTACAACACGCAGTCGGGCGTTCCTGCACCCGCTTCCACGGGGGCTGCGAAGCCACCCGCGAGCAAGCCGGCCGGAGCCGCCAAGCCAGCAGCGCCGGCAGCACCAAAACAGTAAATGCCGGACACCCCGAGTGTCTGAAAAGTTCCAGCAGGCCGCGTGAAAACGCGGCCTTTTTTCTTTGCGTAATCCGCGCCCGCGCCAGCTTTCGTGGTGTCCATAACAGCAAACAGATCTCAACGCTGGAGGGCGCCATGCTGGAATACACCGGGCTCGATCACACGACTTCCGAAAACACAATCTTTGCCGATAGCATGCTGGAAACTTCCTGGGGCCAGCGCGGTCGCCGCAGTTGGACGACCATGACTTCGTTCGGTTTGCAGGCAGTGATCGTCGGCCTGCTGCTTCTGCTGCCGGTGCTGCAGACCGTTGGCCTGCCCGCGGCGCGCACCGCCTCTACGCCCATCAGTCTGGGACGACTCGCGCCGGAACCACTCGCCGGCACGCCGCGACCCGCGGCCCCGCACGCGGCGCAGAACAACCTCTCCCCCGCAAGATTCGTGGCACCCGGACGAATTCCGAGGACCATATCCACTACAGCCGACGACACGCCGACGCCGGGTGAACAATGCAATGCCCTCTGCGGCCCGGTTGTTTCGGCGATCGGAACGACCTCCGGCCCCGCGCTTCCATTCCCGCTTGGCGGGAACAGGCCGTTACCCACTCCGCCCCCGGCGATCACCCGCGCCATTCGAACGTCGTCCATGCTCGAAGGCAATCTGCTGCACCGGGTCGAGCCCGTATATCCTCCATTGGCGAAAACCGCGCGCATCCAGGGCTCAGTGGTTCTGGTCGCAGTGATCAGCAAAGCGGGAACGATCGATAACCTGCACGCTGTCTCCGGGCCTCCGATGCTCGTGCCGGCTGCGGTCGCGGCCGTGAGCCAGTGGCGCTATCGCCCCTACATCCTCAACAGCGAACCCATCGAGGTAGAAACACAGATCACGGTGAATTTCCTGCTGGCAGGAAACTAGAGGGGTGGGTCGGACAGGTGCCCCATTTCCCGCGCGGTGTTTGCGCGAGAAGTGGAAACTTGTGAGACCAGAGATAATCACGGGAGTAGCCCCGGCGTAACCTGGGCGCGCGCTCCGCTCCCGCTATAATCGCGAAAGTGGCAACCACCGCAGAGATCCTGAGCCGCGTAGCGACCCGCCCCACCTGGGCGGAAGTTTCTTTGACTACGCTGCGGCAAAATTTCCGCACCGTGCAAAAGCACGTCGGAGCGAATGTCACCGTGTGCGCGGTCGTCAAGGCCGACGCCTACGGTCACGGTGCGGTCGAGTGCTCCCGTGCGCTCGAAGCCGAAGGCGCGAAGTGGCTGGGAGTGACTTCACTCGATGAAGCGATTCCCCTGCGCGAGGCGGGCATCCGCGCCAACATTCTTCTGATGACGGGCTTCTGGCGCGGCGAAGAGAGTGAGATCATCCGTCTTCATCTCACGCCCACGGTCTGGGAGCCCTGGCATATCGGGACGCTCGAATCGGCCGCGGCCGCCCTGGGCGTGGCGCAGCATCCGATGCATCTGAAAGTCGATACCGGCATGGGCCGCCTGGGTGTTGCGCTCGATCAACTTCCCGGTGTTCTCACCGCCCTGAAAGCGGCTAAGCACCTTGCGCTGGAGGGGCTGTCGACCCATCTCGCATCTTCGGAAATCATGGATGCGCCTTCGGTGGCCGAGCAGGAACAGAAGTTCGAGGTGGCCCGCCGCATGGTGCAGGACGCAGGCATGGAACCAAAGTTCGTGCACATGGCGAACACTGCCGCTGTGATTTCGCGGCACGAAACGTGGAATACCATGGTGCGCCCGGGAGTCGCGCTCTACGGATATTACCTGCCCTTTCAGCGCGCCGGACGTGAAGTGAGCGGCGGAACTCTGCGCCTGCCCGTGAAACCGATTCTTACCTGGAAGACGCGCATCTTATCGTTGCGGGATTTCGCAGCGAACCAGCCCTTGGGTTATGGCGCGACTTATGTGACCAAAGCTCCCGCGCACGTTGCGGTTCTGCCCGTGGGCTACGCCGACGGCTATAACCGCCAGCTCTCCAATCGCGGCCGCGTGATCGTGCGCGAGCACTACGCGCCGATCGTAGGCCGCATCTCGATGGACCTTACGCTAGTCGATGTCACCGGAATTCCCGGCGTCACCGTAGGAGACGAAGTCATCCTGCTCGGCGAGTGCGCAGGCCTGAGCGTCGACGCGCTCGAGCACGCCGAGCTAGCCAACAGCACTCCGTACGAAATCCTCTGCAATATTTCGAAGCGGGTTCCGAGACGGTACGGAAGCTAGTACTCAATCGTCGTGTCGTGGACCCCGCCGACCTCAATCATCGGCTGCTGACACGCTGGTCCGCGGAACTCCGCGGCTTGACGGATTTCGATTCTTTCCTGACTTCCATGTATTTCCGCAGGACGGCGTTGATCGTGCTCTGATAACCGCGTCCATGTTTGCGGAAGAATGTCAGTACGTCGGGATCGATGCGCAACGTGATCTGCTTTTTCGGGCCTGGCCAAAAGATCGCGTCCGCAAAAAAATCGGGGCCCTGCTTCGGAATATCCGAGTAGTCAATATCCTCGTCCCGCATCGCATCAATGCGCTTCCAGTCCGTTCTGGATTGCCTTCTCGTACTCTTCACGCTCTTCATGATTTGCCTTTCTCAGCGAGATGATGCGGATCGTATCGTCCGAAGCTTCCGCGAACGCTACAAAGGCAATGCGATCCCGCACCATCCCAATTGCAATCCATCGCTCCTCGCCATATTCCTCGCGCGCATCGGGACGAACAAGAAGAGCGCGACGGAACATCTCTTCCGCCTCGGCGAAGTCGAATCCATGCTTTCGGATGTTGGTCCGATTCTTGACCTCGTCCCACTCAAACTTCATTGTAACTCCAAATGTAGCTACATCTCAAGCGTTTCGGACGATTGCGGTTCCTCTCAACGAATATCGCGTGTGGGACGCCTGCTTATCGGTGCCGGACGT
>Ga0210390_10006160_pt1 | contig 10033 bp, 13 predicted proteins | sample IncBWH11OmetaG_FD_161050 | JGI IMG/M metagenome (GOLD analysis project Ga0210390, IMG submission 161050) | Forest soil microbial communities from Barre Woods Harvard Forest LTER site, Petersham, Massachusetts, United States - Inc-BW-H-11-O ...
GCATGTTCTCGGTCCAAAACCGGGCGAGGGCGCTCGACAACAACATGTACGTGATCGGGATGAACCTCGGCACGTACTACCTCGATAAGGACTCGACCACTCCGATTGACACGTTCTCGGGCGGATCGCAGATCGTCGACTTCCGCGGCCAGGTGGTGACCGAGGTGCCCTATGGAGGGGGCTCCACGTGGATCGCCGGCACGATCGACATCGAGGCACTGCGCAACTTCCGCCAGACCGCGCAGTGGGACAACTGGATGAAGGACCTCACGACCGAGCAGTACCAACTTGTGTACGAGCGGCCGATCTATCCGAAGAACCTGTACCTCGAACGGGAGCCGTACACGCACGCGGAGTACCGCGAGCAGGTCACCCGCAAGCAGGTCGAGCTGCTCCAGGAGCGCGGCGTGTGGGCGCGCCCGGGGCAGTCGGCGCCGACCACGGTGCCGGCCACAGCCCCGGCCGAGACCGTCGGCTGAGCGGCGTGGCCGGCTGGGAGGATGTACGGCGGATCGCGCTCGGGCTGCCCGAGACGAGCGAGGGGACCGCATGGGGCAACGCATGCTGGCGCGTGCGCGACAAGCAGTTCGTGTGGGAGCGGCCCCTCCGGCGGGCGGACCTCGACGCCCTCGGGGACGCCGCGCCCGCCGGCGCCATTCTGGGTGCGAGGGTCGAGCACGTCGGCGCGAAGGAAGCGCTGGTCGCCGACGACCCGGCCGTCTATTTCACGACGCCGCACTTCGACGGGTACGCAGCGATCCTGGTCCGGCTGGATGAGATCGGCGTCGACGCGCTCGAGGAGGTGATCGTGGAGGCGTGGCTGGTTCAGGCGCCGAAGCGGCTGGCCAGGGAGTACGCCGACGCGCACCTCGGCGAGGGGTGAGAGGGGGCTGACGCGGCGGACCGCGCCAGCCCCGAGCCCGACACGTCGAACGTCTACGGCGCGGCGCAGGACTGCGCGTAGGCGCAGTCGTTGAACGACTGTCCGTCGGAGGCGAGCGCGGACGGCGTGGCCTCGTTGACCACTCCCGGCGACAGGTCGATCTGCGTCGGATCCCCCTCGGCGATCGTGTGGGTAGCGCCACCCGCCGTGTAGGTTGAGGTGGGGCCGAAGTGCGCCGTGCCGACGTCCGCCAGCGTGGTCTGGGCGACGAGCGTCGGAGCCTCGAGGATCCACTCGCCGGAGGACCCCGAGGAGGTGTAGTTGACGTCCTGGCTCCAGCTCCACTTGCCGGCGTCGGTCATCGAGATGCTCCACGTGTCACCGGAGACCTGGCTGATGTTGACCGTGATGTTGTCGCCTGGGGTCACGGTGCAGTTGGCGTCCCCGGTGCAGCCGGTCAACTGGGTCTCGCTCGCCGGCAGCAACTCGTACCACGCGTAGTACTGGTCGCCCAGAAGCGGATTGCTCGGCGTCGAATCTTCGGACGTCCCGGCCTGGATCAGATCGCTCGTGTTGTAGCCGCCGATCCCGGTCCACGTTGCGGCGAAGCCGGGCGGAACCGCGGCCGCGGTCGGCACGGTGAAGCTCGACGAGACTGCGGTGATGCCCCCGCTGCTCGGCGTCACGGCGTAGCCGGACCAGTTGAGGCTGTCGGCCGTGCCTCCGTGGCGCGGCAGGAGCTCGTTTTTGGTTGTCGGCACGAGCGCACCGAGCCCTCTGGAGCCGCGCACTGCGTGGCTCTTGGCGGCGGCGGCGCTCGCTCCGGTCAGCATGACGACGACGATGATCGCGGCGGTGAGTCCGCTCCCGGCGGCTCTGCGCATGAGTAATCCTCCCGTGGGGGCTCTGGCTGGGGGTTCCCTGCCCTGGACAGTTGCCGACCGTACTACCCGAATTCGGCGGGGACGCCACCTGGAATTCGGTGCGTGCCACGGCCAACGTTTTGCGGCCTGCGCTCAACCTTCGTTATCATAAGTGAGATCATTATTGATTCTGAGAAGGCGCTCACGCGGACGACGAAAGGACTGCTGTGCCTGCTTCAACCACACCTAACTCAGAGAGCGGCGATTCAGGGGCCTCGCGCTCCGGACGCCGTGTCAAGCGGCTCGCGATCCTCGCCGGCGCGATGCTCGCGGAGACGATCCCGCTCCTGCGGCACGGATACGGCGTCGGCGGCAACGTCGTCGTGAGGTGCCGGCAAGGGCACGTGTTCACGACGATCTGGCTGCCCGGGGCATCGGTGAAGTCGCTCCGGCTCGGCTCGCGCCGGGTGCAGTGGTGTCCCGTCGGACACCACTGGTCGCTCGTGAAGCTGGTCAGGGAATCCGACCTGTCAGGACGCGAGCGGCGTAGCGCGCGCGCCCACAAGGACATCCGGATTCCCTGACGCGATCCCGCGTGGACCGGTTGACTAGGCGACGGGACCCACCGTCTCGCGGTCGCTGGCGGGACGGGTGGCGTGGGCGACGGGCTCGGGCGCGCGGGCAATGTGTGCCTGCTCGGCGTGCACCGTGGGCGTCTCGCCGCTGATCGACTCCTTGAAGCCACGCAGCCCGTCGCCGAGCGAACGGCCCATCTCCGGGAGCCGCTTGGCCCCGAACACGAGTAGCAGGAGCACGAGCAGGAAGAGGATGTGGATTGGATTGTCGAGTCCCAACATGGCTTGCTCCGATCGGTTGGTTGTATTGGGTTCTTACGCGCGCGAGCGGGATCTGGATCAATCACACCCGCGCCACGATCACTGCCGGGGTCGTTGGCACGCGGCTGCCGCCCGACGGCTCGACGGTCACGAGCACGCGCGTGATCCCGGTCACCTCGCCCGGCACTCCGAGCGCGGCTGTGCCCCGCGAGGTGACCTCGAACAGCGTGCTCGGGGCCGGCGCGCCATTGCCGCGCTGGATCCAAAGCTCATACACGCGATCGGGTGGCGCCGGCGGCAGATGGTCGACGATCAACTCGCCCCGGCTGCCGGCGATGTGCAGTTGGGCGAGACCGACGCTGGCCTGGATCAGACGGTCTTGCGTCCCGCGCGATCCGGAGGCGATCACGATGACGAGCGCGACCGCGAGCGCGAGGGCCGCCGCGACCGCGGCCCGCGGGTGAGCGAACGACGCGCCGAGGTTCGACGGCCGGCGAGGCATCGATCGCCGGCGGGCCCTCCATGGCCGGCGTGGCGAGCGCCATCGCTCGCGGGCCGGCGCGTCCCCGAACTTCGGCTCCGACCGGACCGCGTGCATCACGCGACGGCGAAGCTCCGGGCTGACGTCGTACCGCGGTACGCACGACGGCAGCACATCGAGGACCGGCGTGAGTGCGGCGACCTCGTCGCGGCATACCGCGCAGGTCCGCATGTGGCGCATGAACGCCCGCGCCTCGGCGGGGTCGAGCGCCCCGAGGACGTACGGCGCCGCGTCATTCCCGCAGCTGCGCTCCGGGCCGCCCGGACCTGCCCCGGTCATGGCACTGCCCCCGCGGGCTCGCCGAGCGCGATCCTCAGCTTGCTCAGCGCGAGCCGCATTCGGCCCTTGACTGTCCCGGCCGGGAGTCCGAGCGCGTCCGCGATCTGCGCGTGCGAGAACCCACCAAAGTACGCGAGCTCGACCACCTGGCGTTGATCGGGCGGCAGCCCGTCGAGCGCGCTGCGCACGAGCCGGGCATCGCTCCGGCGCTCGACCTCGTCCTCGGTCCGCTCACGCGCGGGAAGCGCGTCGGCGATCCAGTCGTCGGACACGTCGTGACGCGCGGTCGAGAGCTCGCGGCGGAACGTGTCGACCGCGCGGTTGTGCACCACCCTGAGCACCCACGAACGGACGCTGCCGCGCGTACGGTCGTAGCGCGCGGCGCTCCGCCATAGCGAAATGAACGCCTCCTGGACGATCTCCTCGGCCAGCGCTCGGCGCCCGCACATGCGGTATGCGAGCGAGAACGCCGGGCCGGAGTGCCGGTCGAAGATGACCTCGAACGCGCGGGCGTCGCCGTCATAGACCAGCGACATCAACTCCTCGTCGGCGAACGCGCGGAGGTCGGCTGAGAACATGCGGCGTGGTTGACGAAGCACTGAAGCGCGTACGGAGCCGCGCGTGATCCGGATCACGCCCAGTTACGGAATTAACACATCCGGCGAGTGATCCACTTCACCGCAGCTTGCGAATGGTCGGTGAAAGTCAACCCCCACTGACCGGAGGGCAGTCATGAGTGACACTACTAGGCGCGGGTTCGTGAAGAACTCGGCAGCCGCGGCGGCGGGCATGACCGTCGTTGGCGCGCTCGTCGCGGAGCAGGCCGACGCGAAGGTCGCGGCCAAGTCAGGACCGGTCGTCGCCTACATCCGCGATCCCCGCACGGGCGAGATCTCGGTGATGGCCGGCGAGCGTGAGGTGAAGTTGCACGATCGCAAGATCGCTGCCCGGATCGCCCGCGCGGCGAGCTGAGGAGGCAAGCAATGTCCTCTCACCGCGAGGCGCCGGCGATCAGCAAGGACCCGGTAGCCGACAACACCGACCTGTATGCGTTCGTCTCCCCCGACGACCCGGGCACGGTCACGATGATCGCGAACTACCTGCCGCTCGAGGCGCCGTACGGCGGTCCGAACTTCTTCGAGTTCGGAGCCGACGTCCGTTATCGCATCAACATCGACAACGACGGCGATGGCGACGCCGACATCATCTACGAGTTCGCGTTCGAGACCCAGGTCGCCAACCCGAACTCGTTCCTCTACAACAGCGGCCCGATCCTCTCGATCGACAGCGCAAACTGGAACCGCAAGCAGTTCTACTCGGTCACCCGGATCACCGGCGGGCGTCGCCAGGTGCTCGGAGCGGGCCTGGCGTGCCCGCCATGCAACGTCGGTCCGCTGTCGACCCCGGACTACGACATGCTGGCCTCGGCGGCGATTCACAGCCTTCCGGGCGGCCGGACCGTGTTCGCGGGGCAGCGGGCCGAGGGGTTCTACGTCGACCTCGGGTCGATCTTCGACCTGGGCAACCTGCGACCGTTCGAGAACCTGCACGCGACGTTCGGGCTCCCGGCGCTGTCGGCGGCGGTTGGTGTCAACGGCACCGACAACTTCAGCGTGCACTCGATCGCCCTGAAGGTCCCGAAGTCGGATCTGACGCGTCACGGCTCGACGCCGACCGACGCGTCTTCTCCTGCCTCCGTGGTCGGCGTGTGGGCGTCCGCGAGCCGTCAGGCTGCGATCGTGCGCGAGCCATGGTCCGAGTACGTGCACGAGGCCGGCGAGTGGATGCAGGTGTCGCGCCTGGGCAACCCGCTGTTCAACGAGGTGCTCGTCGGGATGGGGTTCAAGGACCTGTGGAACTCGCTCCCGCCGGCGGCCGACAAGCGGTTTGCCGGAGGCGTGGAGCACCCGGAGCTGGCGACGCTGCTGCCGGTGCTGTACCCGGGCGTATTCCCGAACCTCGCCAAGCTGACCGCGCCGCGCGCCGACCTCGTCGCGATCCTCCTCACGGGGATCCCGTCCGGGCTGATCCCGGGCTTCCAGAACTTCACCGGAAGCACGCAGGCCGACATGCTGCGCCTGAACATGGCGATCCCGCCGGCGAGCAGTCCGAACATCCTCGGGTTGCTCGGCGGAGACCTCGCCGGGTTCCCAAATGGGCGCCGCGTCCAGGACGACGTGGTGACGATCGAATTGCGCGCGATCGCGGGAGTGACCTACCCGCTTGTCAACAGCAGCTACAAGCCCGACGCCGCCGCCGGCCTGGTCACGGATGGACTTACGCCAGCGGACCTCAACCTCCCGTTCCTGACTTCGTTCCCGTATCTCGGGACGCCGCAGGGCGGGTACCAGACCACGCCGCTCGGGACGGTGTCGTGAGTCATGGTGACGGTAACCCCATCGCCCGCGGCACTCGAGCATCCCGCGCATGAGCACGGGGCGCTCGAGCCCGCCGCGACCTGCGCCAGCGTCGCGCTCGACATCGGCGCCGGCTCGGGAGCGCTGATCCTGTACCCGAGCGAGCGCTTCCGCGGCCGCGAGATCGAGATCAGCCGCGTCGACGGCCACGGACACCGCGTCCACACGGGCGTGCACGAGCGGACCACGCACGCGCAGGCGAGGCTGACCGCGATCTTCGGCTGCCTCCCGTTCGGCGACTACGTGATATGGGAGGACGCCAGCACCGAAGGGCCGGTCGTGTCCGTTCCAGACGGGGGCATCGCCGAGCTCACGCTCGGCTGATCCGCCAGAGGGCGCCCGCGCGACGAGCGCGGGCGCCATGCGGCCGTCGCACCGCGAACCGGGGCGGCCCATCTGACATTTGTCACATCGAACTGGTGAGGTTCGGCTCTACCGGGCCGAGCCGCGAAGTGTCACTGTGGCGGCATGACAACACATGACACTTCTCCCGGTGCAATCGTCCTCTCCGACCTGTCGAAGTCCTACGGCGAGGTGCGCGCCGTAAAGTCGATCGACCTCGCGATCGCTCCGGGCGAGACGGTCGCGCTGCTCGGCCCCAACGGCGCCGGCAAGACGACCACGATCGACCTGATGCTCGGGCTGACCCGCCCCGACTCCGGGACGGTGTCGCTGTTCGGGATGTCGCCGACCGAGGCGGCCGCCGCCGGCGTCGTCGGCGGGATGCTCCAGACGGGGTCGCTGGTCGACTACCTGAGCGTCCGCGAACTCGTGACGATGGTCGCCTCGCTGTACCCGAGCCCGCTCGAGGTGGACGACGCGCTCGCGCTCAGCGGGTGCTCGAGCTTCGCCGGCCGCCGGACCAGGAAGCTGTCCGGTGGCCAGGGCCAGCGTGTGCGGTTCGCGATTGCGCTCGTCGCCGATCCGGACCTGCTGTTACTCGACGAGCCGACTGCAGCGCTCGATGTCGAAGCGCGGCGCGACTTCTGGGCTTCGATGCGCGCCGTCGCCGCGCGCGGCAAGACCATCATCTTCGCCACCCACTACCTCGAGGAGGCCGACGCGTTCGCCGACCGGGTCGTGCTGCTCGCGCACGGAAGCGTCGTCGCCGACGCGCCTCCGGGCGAGATCAAGGCTCGGGTCGGCGGTCGGACCATCCGGGCGACGCTCCCCGGCGTCGACCTCGACGCGCTGCGCGCCCTTCCGGGCGTGCTCGGCGTCGAGCGGCGCGGCGACGCCGTGATCCTGACCTGCGCCGAGGCCGAGACCGCCCTGCGCGCGCTGCTCGACGAGTTCCCGTCGGCCGCCGACATCGAGGTCCGCGGTGCCGGGCTCGAGGAGGCGTTCCTCGCGCTCACCGCCGATGGGACCGGGCCCACCAACGAACTAACTGAGGTCAACTGATGCACGGCACCTACCTACGCTACGAGCTGCTGCGGAACGTCCGCAACTGGCGGTTCATCCTGTTTTCGCTCGCCTACCCGGTCGTCCTGTATTTCGTTGTCACCTCGCCCCAGCGGCACGCCACCTTCGACGGCGTCGCCTTCCCGCTCTACTTCATGGCCGGGATGGCCGCCGTGGGGACGATGATCGCCGTGATCTCGAGCGGGGCGCGGATCGCCGTCGACCGCTCGGCTGGCTGGACGCGCCAGTTGCGGATAACGCCGCTCACCGCCCGCGACTACCTCGGTGCCAAGGTGGCGTGCGGCTTCCTGATGGCGCTGCTCGTGATCGTGCTCGTGTCCCTGTCCGGAACGGCCCTCGGCGTGAGCCTGTCGGCCGACGAGTGGCTGACGATGATCGGTCTGATGCTGGTCGGCCTGATCCCGATCGCGGTGCTTGGGATCCTGCTCGGGCATCTGGTCACGCCCGACTCGCTCGCCCCCGCCGTAGGCGGGACGATCATGCTGTTCGCGCTGCTGGGTGGTGCCTACGGGTTCCTGATCGCGAAGTCAGGCCCGATGTTCGACGTGATCAAGGCGCTGCCCTCGTACTGGCTCGTGCAGGCTGGGAAGACGGCGGTGGCCGGCGGCACCTGGCCGGCCGAGGCGTGGATCGTGATTGCCGTCTGGACAGCCGTGCTCGTCCCGCTCGCCACGTTCGTGTACACGCGCGACACAAGCCGCGTGTGAGGACCTCCTCGGATCGGCCGGTAGATTGGGACGGCGTGGACGCCGAGGACGAGCCGCACGCGGGTTGGATGGCCACCGAGCGTCGGTGGACGCAGGGGTGGCGCCGGTTCGTGCTGCCCACGGTGTTTCTCGTCTATCTGGGCTACGTCGCTCAGTCGGTGGCGAACAACAACGACGGGAGCGCCGCGTTCGCCGGCTACGCGATCCTCGTCGCGTTCGCCGTCGCGTATTTCCTCCTCGTCGCCGGCGGTCCGGACGGCAGCTCGACGCGATTCTGGACGCTGTACGGGATCTGCTTCGCGCTGTTCGTCGCGGAGGTGCCGTTTGCGCGGGCGGCGGCGTTCGTGATGTGCCTGTACCTCGCGGCGATGAGCGTGGTTCGCCTCGGCACCCGCGCGGCCCCGATCGTGCTCGCGCTGGCGGTGGCGGCGCTGGTCGTGCCGAGCGTGATTCCGTCCTGGCACGACGATCTCGGCGACAGCTGGGGCACCGTCACCCCGGTGGCGATCCCGGTGGTCGCGATCGTGTCGTTCGGCGTTCTCCAGGTGTTCGAGAGCAACCGGGAGCTCGCCGAGGCGCGGGTCGAGCTCGCCCGCCTAGCGGCGGAGAACGAGCGGATCCGGATCGCCCGGGATCTGCACGACCTGCTCGGCCACTCGCTGACCACGATCACGGTCAAGGCGGGGCTGGCGCGCCAGCTCGGCGCAGTCGATCCGGTCCGGTCCCAGCAGGAGATCGCCGAGGTGGAGGATCTGGCCCGGCGGTCGCTCGCCGACGTCCGGGCTGCCGTGACCAACTACCGCGACGTGACGCTCGCCGGCGAGCTCGCCACCGGTCGCGAGCTGCTCAGGGCCGCCGGCATCACCGCCGACCTCCCGGGTGCCGTCGATGCCGTCGACCCTTCGAATCAGGAGCTGTTCGGCTGGGTCGTGCGCGAGGGGCTTACGAACGTGGTGCGCCACTCGCATGCCAGCTCGTGCTCGGTCCGCCTGTCCCCGGGCTCCGTCGAGATCGTGGACGATGGCGTGGGCCAGAACGGCGGACCGGGGCACGGTGGACCGGGGAATGGCCTGACCGGGCTTCGTGAACGCGCCGCCGCGGCCGGTGGTGTCGTCGACGCCGGCCCGCTCGAGCCGAAAGGGTGGCGGCTCCGGGTCTCGTTGGCGCGGGGGGCCGTAACGTGACGATCCGTCTGCTGATCGCCGATGACCAAGAGTTGATTCGAAGCGCATTTGCCGCGCTGCTTGCGCTCAACGACGACTTCGAGGTGGTCGCCGCGGTCGGGCGCGGTGACGAGGTGGTCGCGGCCGCCAAGGCCCATCGGCCCGATGTCGCGCTACTCGACATCGAGATGCCCGGAATCGACGGTCTGGCGGCCGCCGGCGTGCTCAGCCAGGAGGTGCCGGAGTGCCGGTCGCTGATCCTGACGACGTTCGGGCGTCCGGGCTACCTTCGGCGAGCGATGGAGTCGGGCGCGTGGGGGTTCGTGGTCAAGGACTCGCCGCCCGAGCAGTTGGCCGACGCGATCCGGCGGGTGGCAGCCGGCGAACGAGTCGTCGATCCGGTGCTCGCCGCCGACACGCTGCGCGACGGCAGCTCACCCTTGACCGCGCGCGAACGGGATGTGCTGATCGCGGCGCGCCCCGGCAGCACGGTGTCGGACATCGCGCAGAAGCTGTTCCTGTCCGAGGGGACCGTTCGCAATTACTTGTCGGCGGCGATCGCCAAGACGGGGACTCGCAATCGCGTCGAGGCCGTCAGAACCGCCGACGAACGCGGCTGGTTGTAAGACCGCGATGATTTCCCGGCGTGCGCGCGGTCTTCGACGTTGAGCGCAACACGCTCGCACGCGACACACCTAAATCCAAGGGAGTCATCATGGGCCAGATCCTGGTACACGAGTTCATCAGCCTCGACGGCGTGTTCGAGGCGCCGCGTTGGACGATGGAATACGGGTTCGATCCGAAGATGGGCGAGGCCATCGGCGGGATCATGGGCCCGTGCAAGGCGATCCTGCTTGGTCGCCAGACCTTCGAGGAGTTCGCTCCGGCGTGGTCCGGCCGGACCGCCGAGCAGGACCCG
>Ga0210390_10006161_pt1 | contig 10031 bp, 7 predicted proteins | sample IncBWH11OmetaG_FD_161050 | JGI IMG/M metagenome (GOLD analysis project Ga0210390, IMG submission 161050) | Forest soil microbial communities from Barre Woods Harvard Forest LTER site, Petersham, Massachusetts, United States - Inc-BW-H-11-O ...
ACCTCCAAGCACGAACAGGAACTGAAGAGAGAGCTGCAGCTCGCCAAAGGATCCGCGGGTGGCAACGAACAGGTTGTCGTCGCTCTAAAGTGAAAGGCCACCCAAAGCACGAAGCCGGAGCCGACTGCTCCGGCTTCTGCGTGTTTGGCGCGGCAAGCGTAAATGTGCTTCAGTCGATGGGCTGCGGTTCTTCGTGTTCGCGGGAAGTATTCTTTCTTGACCTTTAATTAAGGAGGGTAGACAATTGCCCCGCTCGGACTGCTGCATTTTCTTTCGCTATTGGGACCCCGTTATACATTTCAGGTTTCTGCCCCTGCGTACACGCGTAATGGCTGTGGAGGCGTTGTGATAAATCACAAGGATGCCGGTTTGGCCGCGATGCCGGCGAGGAGGATAAGGTGCGCAACCGTCAAATCAGCTTAAGTTTGGCCATACTTCTACTAACGCTTTCCTTCAGCAGTTGCCGCACGCAGCAGCTTGTCGCTGGCGAGAACGCTGTCACGATCACAAAGGAGCAGTCGACTGGGTGCCGTATAACAGTTGCGAATCCTCAATATCCGGAAAAAAAGGACCCGAAGGTTTCTGCGGGACTATTGGCATCGTCAATCGAACAGCTACAATTTACGGCGGACGCAAATTACCCGATTTCTTTTCCCGAAGGATCACCGCTTCAGAATACGCCTACAACTATTTACTCTGGAACCCACTCTTTTCTGATTAGCTTCGCCGCAAGGCTCTGTGCCACGTTTTCTTCGACAGGGAAGAAATGCCAGTACAAGTTCTATATCTACGACCCCAACGACCCAACAAAGACTTGTGACCCGATCGTGCACGTCACGAAGTAATTGTTGGAGTTTAATTCAACCCTAAGAGCTCGCGCACTCTGGCATCATTCTTCAAGTGATCGAAATCAGGTGTGTCCCGGACGACATTTCTCGAGAATCCGAAATCCACAGCTTGCTTCAGGAATTTCACCGTCTTCTCGGTGTCTGCAAACTTGTTAAATAAAATCGCAGCGCGGAAGTGTACGTCGGCATCAGTAGGTGCCGCTGTCAAAGCGCGCTGGAGATTGACCATCGCCGGTTTTTTTTGGCCGAGCATCGCGTGGTAATCCGCCGAGCATGCCAGAGCGCTTGCATCTCGGGAATTTATTTCTATTTTCGCATTGGCTAACTCAATTGCCTTTTCGTAAGCGTGCAACGCCTCCGATCGTCTGGATGGAATTTGGTACAACGCATCTGCTAGATTCCCCCAGCTGGCCCAGTCCTTATCTTCAAGTCTGACAGCTGCCTCGAAATTCTGGGCGGCGCTATCAAACTCGTGTAACAAGAAATACGATGTGCCGAGGTTGCCGTATGATTCGAAGTCCGGTCGCAGTGCGATCGATGTTTTGAGCGCGGCTATAGAATCGGAATAGCGTCCGAGCAAGAGCTGCATCGCTCCCAGATTTGAATAACCTCTATAATTCTCAGGCGCAAGACTTGTGACCTTACGGAACATCTCTACCGCATCGGCATAGCGTGCCTGAGAGTAGTAAAAGGCTCCTAGACCGCTGTACCCGCCCCAGTAGTTCGGCCGCAGGGCTATCGCGCTCCGGTAGGCTTGCTCGGCTGCCCCTGTGTTTCCTAATTTTTGATAAGCGTCCGCCAGCCCACCGAGCGCTTCATCGCTCTCGTTGTTCAAATCGAGCGACTGCTGAAATTCTTTGACGGCAGCCTCATACTGGCCTGTCCCGAGGTAGAAGTGACCAAGGCAGGTATGCGCCTCGACCAGATCGGGCGCTATAGCAAGCGCTTGTTGGCAGCTGGACCGAGTTTTCTCAAGCCACTCTTTGCTCTGATTCCTTTGCTCAAAAAGCGTTGCGTAGGCCGCACCTAGACCAGCGTAAGCCGGTGCGTACTTCTGATCCACCTGCAGTGCGCGCTCGAATTGAATGATTGCGCTGTCGATGTTTTCTGGCTTTTCATACTCTTGCAAGTACCCCCGCCCGCGCAAATAGAAGTCGTATGCGTTTGGTTGGGTGTCCTGTCGGGCATCGAGTAAATGCCTTTGTTCCGGTCTAATCACCACCGGTAGCATGTCGAGCAATTCATTTACAAACCGATCTTGAAGAGCGAAGATTTCATTGGCTTGTCCAGTAAGAGTGCGTGCAGCGATTTCGCGGCGCGTCTTCGAATCCACGACGCTACAAGTAATTCGGATCAATTCCCCGGATTGTTGCACGCTGCCTTCCAGTACGAGATCCGTGCCGAATTGGCGCCGAGCCTCTTCAGCATTTTTGACACCTCCGGCGATTAGCTCTCGCGCAGACACCAATTGAACATGGCCAGTATCACTCGCTTGCACAAGTTTCGCGGTCACAGTTTCAGTGAGGCCCAGGCCCAGCGCGTTAGTCGCTGGATCGTTGTCTATCGACTCGAAGGGCATTACCGCTATGACTTTGTCATGGACTGCCGGTTCAACCAAATGCAAGATGCGCGCTAAAGGATTGGGAAGAATGCCGGCCCAGATGAGCCCGAACAAGGCGATCAAGAGAACGGCGACCCCGGTGAAGGCAACAGCGTGCCTCGTCACAGCAGAAGCTAGAGCAGCTAAATCAAAATAGCTGGCTGAGCGACTCCCCACCAAAGTCCGCCAGACGTCTCGAACGTCGTGGAAGCGTTCAACTGGCTCAGCCGCAACGCACTTCGTGATGACGCTTTGCCAACGTGAACCGATTTGTTTGGCTTTGTCGGTTTGAACATCTTTGAAAGGCGCACCCCGGGAAATGGGCAGTTTCGCAGTCAGCATGACAAAGATCGTCAACCCTAGCGCATAGACGTCTGTCTCCGGCCCATATTCGCCACGAAACTGCTCAGGGGCCATGTAGGAAGGCGTTCCCACGACTTCGGCGTGGGAGAGAGTGGAATTGTCTTCCGGTCGCAGACTCCTCGCCAGACCAAAGTCCGTTACCTTGACAACCCTCTCACCGGCTTCCTCTATCAGCATTACGTTCCCAGGTTTGAAATCGCGATGAATAATCCCCAGTTCGTGCGCAGCGGAGAGCGCTGAGACCATTTGGCTGATCAAAGGAAGAGTCTGATTACAAGTCATCGCTCCATGTTGGTGGAGATGTTCAGCCAAAGTGGTCCCTTGCAAAAGTTCCATCGTCAGGAAGACTATGTCGCCGTACGCTGGATGGTTGTGATGCCCGAGGTCATATACACGGCAGACATTCCGATGGGTGACTTCCCTCGCTAGCTGAATCTCTCGCTTGAACCTACTCAGTAGATGAGATGACAGAACAGGCGAAAGCAAGATTGTTTTGAGGGCAACTCTACTCCTGAGCTCTCGATCTTCAACCTCATAGACCTCTCCCATACCACCTTTTGCGATGAAACGAATGACCTCGTATCGCCCCGCCACGATCTCACCGACTGTGAAGACGTAATGGTTTGGCTGTAACAAAGGCAAAGTACGGTCGCCTTCCTCGGCTTCGATGATCGAGATCGTTTCCTCGGAATTGTCCAGAAGTTGCTGCACTTGCGCTTGCAATGCGAAATCTCCGGCACACGACTCGGCAAGAAAGTCCATACGCCTCTCAGCCGGAATCTCGAGGGCACGGTGGAAGATGGTTTTTGCTCGTCTCCATCCTTCAGTCTTCATCATCTGAGGAACCTGGCAGTCTTTTTGCAAGCGCGATTATAGCGCTATGTTTCTAATCTGCCGCAGCCCCATAGTGAACATTGCGGCCACCGTAGCGTCGCACGCGGATGTTGGCCTGTTCAGCGTGAGCGAAAGCCCTCCAGTACACTCAGACGCGAACAGTATTGGCCAATCGTCGGTGAGCACTTCCTGCTAGGTGGTGGAGTCGGGCAGCAAAACTGTGTTATACGTGGATAGCCGAAACGGCGCCTCCAACTTGTGGAGCCAGGCCCTCCAAGGCCGTCCGCCCAAGCAGATAACAAACTTCACCGAGGGAACGATCTTCAATTTCGCTTGGTCTCGCGACGGCAAGCAACTGTTTCTGGCGCGCGGTGCAATCAACAGCGACGTCGTCCCGATCAACAACGTGAAGTAGGCAGGCCGTCCCATGAAACTCAAAAGGCAAAAAGTTACTCCACTTGGCCCCCGTTTTGAACGGGCGCTGCTTTTCGCGACCCGCAAACACGCCGGTCAGCACCGCAAGGGCACAGCCGTCCCCTACGTTGCACATCTCTTGAGTGTAGCTGGCCTGGTGCTCGAAGCCGGAGGCGATGAAGACCTTGCCATTGCCGCTCTCTTGCACGACGTGGTCGAAGACTGTGGCGGCGCTCCCATGCTTCGGGAAATTCGCCGCCGTTTTGGCAAGCGCGTCGCTCACGTGGTCGAGGGCTGCACCGATACCGATCTCGAACCCAAACCGCCCTGGCGGCAACGCAAGGAAGACTACATCGCGCATCTGCGAACTGCCGATGCCGACACTTGCCTGGTTTCCGCCGCCGACAAACTGCACAACGTCCGCTCCATCGTCGCCACCTATCGCGAGATTGGCGACCGAGTCTGGGAGCGTTTTCATGGCAAACGCGATGGCACGCTCTGGTACTACAGGACTTTGCTGGATGAATTCCAGCGCAAGAAATCAAGCCCCCTGATCCGCGAACTGGAACGAGCCGTCATCGAACTGGAAGCCGTGGTGACTCCGGCCGAGTAACCGCGGCACGTTCCGGTGCCTTTCGTAACGTTACCTGCCACAAAAACGCTGGCAAAATCGCCCGCTTCAGCCTGATCCTGTAATGTCCAGCATTTTTCGGAGCTAGCCAACTTCTATGCCACGCATGATTGATGTCATTCGCTCCTCGGGGGCCAACTCGAACGTGATGCAAACCGCTGCCCGCGGCGCGCTTTCCGTTCCTCCTCAGGAGATGCTCGAAATCCTGGTTTACCTGGCAACTCAGACCAAAATCTTCGCCGAGCGTGCTCGCCTCACGTTAGCGGGATGGGACGAGACCTCTTCCCGGAAAGCCGCAGCCGATCCGAAAACGCCGAAAGAAGTGCTGGCCTACTTGATCACCCCGGGAAATCTTCGGCCAACCCTGCTTCCAGCATTGCTGGAGAACCCCTCGGTCTCCGAAACATCGCTGGCTGAACTGGCCGCCGCAGCTTCTCGCTACATGCTGGAAACCCTGGTCAAGAGCCCGCGCATCAATCAATCGCAATCGATTCTGAGCGCGCTAAGCTCCAACCCGCACTTGAATCCAGCTCAATCGTCGGCCATCTCGGAGAAGCTTGCCTCTTTCGCACTCCCAACCACAAGCCAACCTGAGTCTCCGGCAGCGTCTCCTGAATCCTCGCCGGTGGCGGATTTTGCGCCGTCAGAGGTTCCCAATCAAGGCAGCCCTGAAACCGGCACAGACGAAGTCCCTGACGAAATGACCGCCGCGTACCTGACCGACCATGCCGGGGAAATCTCCGCGGAAGGCAACAAGCCGTTCCAGCCGATCGGCGGACTCGAGGAACTGCCTGCCGACGCTCCGATGGTTCTCGATCCAGCGCCGGCCGAAGCGAAAACCGAAGCGGTCGCTTCGAGCTCAGCCCATGGCGCAGCCACGGCAGCGCGGAAAGCGCCGGCCGTGAAGAAGGCTTATCTCAGTGCCGAAGAGCAACGGGGCAGCGCTCTACAGAAAATCTCCAAGCTGGGCATCACAGGACGCATCCAGTTGGCAATGAAAGGGACCAAGGAAGAACGGTCGCTGCTCATTCGCGACGGGACAAAAATCGTAGCCCTGGCCGTGCTGGAATCGCCCAAGCTTACCGATAGCGAAGTCGAAAAGTTCGCCAACCAAAAGAATGTGCTCGAGGCCGTGCTTCGCGGCATTTCGATGAAGCGTCGCTTCATGAAGCAATACGCCATCCTGCGTAACCTGACCTTCAATCCCCGAACTCCCATCGACGTTTCTCTCGGCCTGGTAAAGCATCTGCTGGCCGGAGACCTTAAGAATCTGGCGGGCAACAAAGAAGTGTCAGACACCGTGCGCAAGATTGCGCTCAGAATGTTCAGGCAGAAACTGGACGTGACCAAGAGCGACTAGAGAAATGCAAGTGTAGCCGCGGAGCTCAGCCCCCGCGGGTCTCCCAAGCAAATTTCTAGCAGTTCAAAAGTTGGCGTCCCACGACGCCCCTCGCTACAATTGCCTTGCTATGTCTTCGTCGCCCCAGCCTGATCCCATCGCAGATCTCCTGAAGCGCTCCAAAACGATTGCCGTAGTCGGACTCTCGAACAGCCCCCTGCGCCCGAGTCACGGAGTTTCTGCGTACATGCAGATGAACGGCTATCGCATCATTCCAGTCAACCCGAAGATTAAAGAGGCTCTTGGCGAAAACGCTTATGCAACTTTGCTCGATGTTCCTGAGAAGATCGATATCGTGAATATCTTCCGCCGGCCCGAGTTCGTCGAGGAGGTTGTGGATCAGGCGATCCGGCTAAAGGTTCCCGCCATCTGGATGCAGGAAGAAGTGATCAACCAAAAAGCCGCGGACAAAGCGCGACAGGCAGGAATTTTCGTGATCATGGACAGTTGCATCCTGAAAGAACACAAAGCCCGCTTCGGCTAACCCGTTTGCAGTTCCTTCCTTATGTGTACCTTCATGTCCTTTGTGGTTAAAGCATTTGAACTTCATCAATCACAAAGAATGCCCAAGCTACAAAGGAAGAACGTTGCGTCAAGCTATGCCTTCACCAGAATGACGGTCGCGTCATCGTGCAAGCCAGCCCCATTGGCAAACGTCCGCACATCTTCGAGGATGCTCTCCGCCGAAGCATCTGTCCGCCGAAAATGTTTTTCAAGCCTCTCCGCACCGTACTCGTCATCTTCCAGATTCGTCGCCTCAGTAATGCCGTCGCTGTAGAACAGCAGACGCGACCCTGGAGCCAACTCCACTTGCGCCTCGGAATAACCTCCGGGCCCGATTCCCAGCGGCAAGCCCCGCTCCGTATCGAGGAACTGTGCATGCGAGTTCTCAATCAAAAGCGGACGCAGGTGCCCTGCGCTCGAGAACTTCAGCGTCCGGGTGGCAGGGTCTAGAATCGCATACAACATGGTGACGAATCGGCCAGACGGAAAATCGTTGACCAACAACTCATTGAGCTTCGTCAACACCTCACTAGGGCAGCACGCGCTTGCCAGGGAGCGAAGTATGCCGCGAGTTGCCGACATCAGCAGGGCCGCCGCCGTACCTTTTCCCGAGACGTCGGCCAGCACTAATCCCCAGCGGCCGTCGTCGAACGGAATGAAATCGTACCAATCTCCGCCTACCGCGCCAGCCGGAGTAGAAAGCCCAGTCACGGCGAAACCTGGAATATAAGGGGAACTCCGCGGCAGCAAAGCCTCCTGAATCTTGCGCGCCTCATTCGCCTCGCGGCTCATCTGCTCCCGCTCGCTCCGCTCGTGCTGGAAGCGGCGCGCGTTGTGAACCGCGACTGCTACGTAGCTGCACAGCGCCTGCAGGAGCCGGAGTTGCTCTGCCGGGAATGCATCCAACTCGGGATGCGAAGCGGTGAACACTCCAATCAGTTTTCCCTCAACGTGCAATGGAATCGCAACCTCGGAGAGCGTCGACTCCTCACATCCAATGTAGTACGGATCCTTGCGCACATCGGGCGCATAGCGCATCTGACCCGTGCCCGCAACGTAGCCGACCATGCCCTGTTTCCCGATCTTCAGGCTGTTGCCTGTGCCGCAGACGGCGCAGCCGGCACAACCGTGGGCGCAGGCCAGAACCAATTCGCCGCGTTCTTCGTCGTGCAAGTAAATATCCGCCTCGACGCATCCAAACGACCGCGCCACATCATTCACCACCTTGTCGATCAGTTCATCGAGATCGAGGATCGAATTGATTTTCTGCGCTGCCTTTTGCAGCTTCAGCAAATCCTCCACCTGTTCGAAAGGCAACTGCCGGACGCCGCTCAAACTACTAGTCTCTACTCTTGGAATGGTGGCCATACTTCGTTTCCCCTTGGCGTCAATAAGTGATAGCTAAAACAATAACTTACGCTTGTCATTAAGATGACTATCAGAGATCTTTCGATTCACTTTTTGAAGCCAGACAAGCCATCCTTTGTGTGCCTTCGTCTCCTGCTTTCTGGTTAACGCATTTAAGAGCGACAAGTAGGATCCCAGGGCAATCATTCATACATCACTAGAGCCTCTTTAGGATAAGATTTGAGCAACGTCGGAGGTTGATTTATGTCCCTTCGCAAAGCACTCATCCTCGCGTTGGTTCTTCTCGCAGTTCCGCTCGCAGGTGCTAAAGACAAGAAGAAAGTGATTCTGCCCGACTACGTTCTGAAAGCTCAGAGCGTTCTTATCGTCATCAATCCCGACGCAGGCGAGTCCCCGCAAAATCCCAACGCAAATTGGGTTGCCCGGCAGGATGTCGAACGAGCCATCATGGACTGGGGACGCCTCACGCTGGCGATGGAACCGCTCACCGCCGATCTCGTCATCTCAGTCCGACGGGGCACCGGAAAAACGGTAAGCCCAACCATTAATGCTCCCGACGGTCGTCCCGTGATCTTGGACCCATCGGATCAAGGCGTACGCATAGGAGCGCAGCATGGGACGCCACCTCCTCTCACCAACGGGCCCACCATCAACACACCGCATCCCAGCACCGAGATTGGACCCTCTGACGACATGTTCGAAGTCTACCGCGGCCGAGTCGAATATCCCCTGGACAACGCCGCCACCTGGCGCTACATCGCCAAAGACTCGCTGAAGTCGCCGAACGTCCCCGCCGTGGCCGAGTTCCGCAAACTCATCGCGGAAGCCGAGAAGCAGCAACAGGCACAGCAGAAGAAGCCCTAAGATTGAGTCGCCAAACTTCCAACTGTGCCCACCTAAGCTCCGAAGCTGTGAAAAAACCTCCTTGCCCGATTTCGGCGAGTTTTTTCAGTGACTGAAAACCTCTCAGAATTCAGAAAGATGGTTTTTGTGGCTCCCAAACGCGGAAATATTGAAGACCCAAACATCGTCCGACGTCAGAGGAGTTTTTTTCACAACTTCTCTGCTTGGGTGGGGTTTTAAAAGACTTTCCTGACCCGTGAAAATCAGCACAAATCCGTGGCTGCCCTGAACGGGTTGACGAAACCCGTCGAACCTTTTGAGAGCAGATGGAATCTAAACGAGAGATGAGTACAGTTCTAGTGACCGGCGGATCGGGTTTCATCGGCAGCCATTGCATCCTGCAGCTTCTGGCCACGGGTCATCAGGTTCGCACCACTGTGCGGAATCTGAAGCGCGAGGACGACGTACGCGCCATGCTGATGGAAGGCGGCGCCAGGCCGGGCGATCGCTTGTCCTTCTTCGCTGCCGATCTCGAAAACGACGCAGGCTGGCCACAAGCCGTTGCCGGCTGCGAATATGTCCTGCACGTGGCGTCGCCCCTGCCCCCGAACGTTCCCAAGCACGAGGACGAACTGATCGTACCCGCGCGTGAAGGCACCCTCCGCGTACTGCGTGCCTCGCGCGATGCTGGCGTCAAGCGCGTGGTGCTTACCTCCTCCTTTGCGGCGATCGGCTATGGGCAACCGCCGCGGAAAACACCATTCAGCGAAACCGATTGGACAGACCCAAATGGCGACGGAGTGTATGCCTACGTGAAATCGAAAACCTTCGCCGAACGCGCGGCTTGGAATTTCATCGCCATGGAAGGCGGGCGCCTTGAGCTTTCCGTGGTCAATCCGGTGGTCGTGCTCGGTCCGGTCCTCGGGCCCGACTATTCGGCCTCAGTCCTTTTTATTCAGCGTATGATGGACGGCGCCGTGCCCGGATGCCCGCGGCTCTATTTGGGTGTCGTCGATGTGCGCGATGTCGCCGACTTGCACATCCGCGCCATGACTCATCCCTCCGCCAAGGGCCAACGCTTCCTTGCCGTCGCAGGCGATTTCATGTCGATGGTCGACATCGCTAAAGTGCTGAAGTCCCGCATGGGCGCGTCCGCCAACCGAGTTCCAACCCGAGAGCTGCCCAATTGGCTGGTACGCATTGCCGCGCTGCGCGACCCGGCTATCA
>Ga0210390_10006162_pt1 | contig 10030 bp, 10 predicted proteins | sample IncBWH11OmetaG_FD_161050 | JGI IMG/M metagenome (GOLD analysis project Ga0210390, IMG submission 161050) | Forest soil microbial communities from Barre Woods Harvard Forest LTER site, Petersham, Massachusetts, United States - Inc-BW-H-11-O ...
GTACACCCGTCTCCTGCACCCGGTCACGCACCTGATAGACATAGAAGCGGCTGACTTCATAGCGCCTCGCAATCGCCGATGGCCCTTCCCCGCGAGCCAGGCACGAAGCACATGCTCGCGCAAATCCTGTGAATACGACTGCATCCACGCCTCCCCTCAAATCCACAAGAGGATTATCGCATGAATGTATTTACTTAAATCAGAATCGCCCTAGGCCTTCCATTTCGACACCAGTTTCGATCCTTCGTCACAGAATGCTTGCCGCCCCTGCGAGCGCTGTCCTACTGTGTGGCGCATGCCACGATCGACCCACCTTTCACTTACCGGCTTTGCACTGCTCCTCCTGTCTTCCGCACACACCATCCGTGCGGAGGATCGCACCCCAGACACAGCCGTCCCGCCAACGCAGAGCTTCGCGCTGACCGACACGAAGGACCTGACGGTCCCACCCGGCGTGAGGGCCGAGGCTGTCGAGTATCGAGGCCGCAAAGCCGTCCGTCTCACCAAAGAGGCTATGGATGAGGCGACACTCGCCTTGATCAACGGAACGCAGTTCCGCGACGGCACGATCGAGGTAGACATTGCCACCAAGGTCAACGCACCGCCCGGCGTAAGGAGACCCGGTTTCACGGGAATCGCCTTCCGTGTCGGCGCCGACGCCGGCCACTATGAGCTCTTTTACCTTCGGCCGGGCAACTCCAGTGCGGAAGACCAGGCCATGCGCAACCATGCAGTGCAATATGTCTCCGCGCCCGATTTCGGCTGGGAGAAGCTACGCCGAGTGGCCATTCATCTACGAATCCTGGGCCGATCTGCAATTGGACGAGTGGACGAAGGTGAAGATCGACGTGCATGGCCGCCAGGCCCGGCTGTACGTGAATGGCTCTGAAAGCCGAGCCTCATCGTGGACGGCCTGAAGGGCGAAGACCTTCAGGGCCCCGTTGCTCTCTGGGGATACACCGGAGAGGAGGCCTACTTCTCTAACCTCCGCATCACCAATGCGAAACCGGAGCCGCTCGAAAATAGCGCAGACGCCACCGGCACTTGGATGTCGCTTGTGCCGCTGACGCCGGCGGCTTTGGAGGTACCCTGAAGCTCGTTCGCCAGGACGGCACGCTCGTCGGCATCTGGTCAGGCGCCTTCGGGCCTGATCAGGCGGTGAACGGCCAGTGGCGGGACGGATATGTCGAGCTGACCTTCGGCGGAACCTGGCCAGGACAACCTGGAGTGGTCACTGCAACCCACGACGGCTGGGTCGACGGAGATTCCGCAAAGGGCCGTATGAAGGTGGAAGGCCGCGCAAAGGAGTTACAGCTGGAGAAGGGGATGGGGAAAGGCAACGAGTGAAGTGCGTCCCCCTCTTGTTTCTTCCCCCCCACTCAAAGCCAACATCGGGCTTTGAATGGCCACCGTCGGGGTTCTGGCGCCAGCCTCGGTGAAAAGCAGGTCCCCCCCTTAGCGTTGCTCAGGGTCCGCTCAGGATGACAATCCATAGGAAGAGGCGCAGCTGGATGGCTGCGCCTCTTGTCGTCTGAAATCTGGTTCTATATCTAGTTTATCAAGCTGGAGGTAATTCCCGGCCAACGGCACGCGGACCGGATGTGACTTCGATTCAACCTTTTAGACATCAAAGTTACTTAAGGAACGGTTGACAGAGTGAAGCGACCTTATGCCAAGTCCCAGCTCAGGTCCGTCTTATCGCGAGTCTCATCCAGACGATATTCAAACGAAGCCTTCTGCTGCGCGTCTTTGGGCAGGAAACGGACCAGCTCGGGAAGGAATGGCTGGACGATATCCGAGTGATCTGCCGCCCGGGTGATAAACACGTCGAAACACACTTTGAAATCGGCAGGACGCGCACAGGCTTCCTGCATTTCGTTCAGTTTTTCAAGTAGGTCGGCGAGCATCGCGCTCCCCGTAACCTCGCGCGCAATCCTTTCACGCAAGGGTGCGAAGACGGCGGTGCAGGTCGTACTAACAGGTCGGTCGTGGGTAGTGTTGTGCATACAATTCGCCCTCGTTTCTGGATGTTCGTGTGGACTTACCTGGCCTGGGCTTACTCATTTGACTGAGCACGGTGGCAAAACGCTTCTGTATATTTCCGCTCAGGCGGGAGGACTCCAAGTCGTCACTCAAATATGCGCAGGAAACAGGCGGAATTCGATCAAATCCGGCTGGTCATCTTTTCCATGTCTCATTATCGTTTGTCCGCCACAGCCCATGCCTTATTTTACCGTGAAAACCGCCTTCTGGGAGAAGGAAAAGCGAAAATATGACGGCAATCTGATTCATTGACGCAAAGGTTCCCAAACGCGGGGTGCGCCGATACCAGAACCCTCTATCCGCTTCTTAGCTACCCGACCTGGAAGCGATGGCAATCTAAGCAGCGCCTACTTCGGGGTGGTCGAGTAGAGGCCGGTGATGCTTGCGCTTGCCAGGATATGGCCTGAGCTTCCCGCCCAGGTCAGAGCGCGATACAACGTAAGCGCTGTCGGCGGGAAATTCGCCGACGAGGACAGCTTGAGCTCCGTGTCGAGAGCGTAGACCGTGAAAACGTAATGGTGGACATTCGGAGGATAATCCGCGGGAGGACATGGCCCACCGTAGTTAAGGTCGGCATTGGTGCCAGATGAACCGTAGGTGTTGATGACCTGTTCTCCATAGGTGCTTCCGGTAACACCGGCATTCTCGGGAAGCTCGGTGGTTTCGGCGGAAACATTGTACATGCCCCAGTGCGTAACACCCGCCGTGACATCGAACGTTGTGACGGCAAAGCTGCGTGTACCGCGCGGGGCGTTGGACCACGATAGCTGTGGCGATTCATCTCCACCGGGGCTCCCATCAAGGGAGCAGATGTTGGTTCCGTTGTACTGATAGTTGTAAATCGTGCTGATCGGCAGCGTTTCGTTGTTCTTGAATGTACTGCTGCTCAGCAAGAATTTGTTGCCTGACCAATCCTGGGCGAGCGTGAAAGTCGCCAGGGACAGAAATCCAAATGTTGTGATCGCAATGATGGTTTGCCTTCTCATAGGTGTTCCTCTGACTGCTCCATGAATGCGGCCGGAGCTGGCGGATTTGACTTCGCCGCAAGGGAGGTTCAGAAGATCCGGAATCGCGATGCCTGAGTGGTATCCGCCATAACCTCGATCAGATCTCAGAAATTACTTGCGCTTTTGTTTTCGGGAACCGGGCCCGGTTCAGTCGAATCCGGAGCAGGGAGCAGAAGCTAAGAAGTTATGGGGATTTGCCTGAACGATGCGAGTCTACGCCCAGGCTGCCGGAGGATGTCAAGAGACTCGGAGCCGGGTCTTAGCTGCGGCGGATCAGCTCTTTTGCCTTGGCCTCGGCAGGCGCGATGACTTTCTCGTTCAACTGTGCGAGCAGCAGATCCGGGGATTCGTATCTGTAGGGCTCAAGCACCCAGTGATATCTCGCCTTGAGGTCGACGAACATGGCGTACTCACGTTGTCCTTCTGAAAGGATTGTCTGGACCGGCACGAGGGTGCCCGGAACGATCATGGCAAGTTCGTGCGGGACGGAAGAGGGATCGGTCAGATCGGCAATGATGAAACGGGCCATGTTGGCCAGAGTTGTAACCGTTCCTGTGATGTCTTTGCTGTCTGGCTTTTGGAAATCAAACAAAATTGGCAGGTATTTTCGGTTGCGAAGCTCTTCTCGAATGGCATCCAGCACGCCTTTGCGCTCGTCCTTGAAGCTACCGAGAATCAACACGACCTTGGAAGTAATCGTGTCGATGACGTTTCGGATTCTTTCGTTGTTCAAAAGCAAATAGACGAATTGAGCAACCTCAAGATTATCCACCTGGATTATGGGCTGGTATTTCCGCGTAATCACCAAATTCGATTGGATTGCTTTTTCCAGCCGAAGGTCCCAGGCCGAGATTCCATAGACCCGACAACCTGTCAGGTTGGCTCCTTCCAAGTTCGTCCAGACCAAACTCGCGTGAGAGAGGTCAGCCCCACTGAGGTCCGCGCCGCGGAGGTCCGCCCCGCCAAAGTTTGCCCAGTTGAGGTCCGCGCCGCGGAGGTCCGCCAAAGTGAGGTTCGCCCCGCCGAGATCCGCCTGAAGGCTCGCTTCGCGGAGGTCCGCTTCGCTGAGGTTCGCCGCCTTGAGATTCGTCACACAGAGGTACGCCTTGTGCAGCTTCGCCGCCTTTAGGTTCGCCGCGACGAGGTCCGCCTCACCGAGGCGCGCCTCATGCAAATCAGGTTCGACGGCATGATTTTTTCTCCTCCACTCGTTCCACGCCTCGACTCCTTCCTTCAGCCTCGCTACGTGTTCGGGATTCGCCATACGTTCATCACCATATCCCAAACGTTGAGAACGCCGGTACCAGAAACGCTAGCCGCTTCTTCGCTGATCGGACCTTAACTACCGCCTTTTCGCTGCTTCTCCCGCTGCTCTTCCAGATCCGCTTCACGTGCCAGCCGCAGCGTGTGGCGCGTGGCGGACATCTGCGCTCCGGCGAGCAGAACCAGACCTGTAAGAAAGGCCCAGATCATGAGGCTTACCGAGACGGAGAACGGTCCGTAGGCGGCTTCGAGATCGAGCCAGGGCAGGACGAAGACGTAAATCCTCTTGGCCAGCTCCCAAAGCAGGCCGGTGACTATAGCGGTAGGAAGTACGGCGGCGATGGGCAGCTTGCGGTTGGGTAGGATCCAGTAGATGAGGAAGAAAATGCCGATGCTGAAGATGGCGGCCGAGAGCTGCAGAATGGCGTGGGCGAGGAAGCTGAAGACGAAGTTCTGCGTCTTGCCGATGAAAAGGAAGGAGAGCAGGCGGTTCTGCGCGGCGGTGAAGGCGATGGAGAAGAGAGCGAGCAGGCCAACGGAGAAGGCTAGGCCAAGCGAGATGACGGCGTTCATCAGGTAGGAGCGGTTTTTGGTGACTCCCCAGACGCGGTTCAGGGCGACTTCGAGGGGCAGGAAGACTCCGCTGGTGGAGATGAGCAGGGTGATGACGGAGATGATTTCCACCTTGCCGCGCGCGTGGGCGAGCAGGCCCATGTTCTTCACGACGAAGTCCTGATGCGCGGGCAGAAAGTAGCGCAGCATGTCGCCGAGGACGTTCTCCATGGCCGGAGAGTGGAAGACATACCGCTCGATCGTCCAGGTCATCAAGATGAAGGGAAAGAGCGACAGGATGGCGTTGGCGGCCACGCTGAAGGCGTACATGTGCACCTCGCTCTGCGCCAGGTAGCGAACCAGCCCTACGATCTGCGCCCGCCAGCCGGCGTTCGCCGGCAGCCGCGCTTGGGGATCGGGAATCGTGTCGGGCGTAGCGATGGGCTTGATGGTGATCATGCGAGGGGAATGTCTGATTTCGATGCTAGCAGGGAGGAAGCAGGGGTGAAGCGGTCAGGGATAAAGCAGCTAGTGGTAAATCCGCCAGAGATTGCAACTGAAACAGCCAGTCGGCTTTTGCTGGCCGTTCTATTCCTGGCCGCTCCACCCCTGACCGCTTTCTGCTACCCGCTTCTTATCTGCGTCTTCAGCTAAACTCAACTGACAGATGGGACATCTTCGCAATTTTGAGATCGGAGTATTCCGGCGTCTGCGCCGCGACCCACCCCGGAGCAAGATCCACCGTCTCGCGTTCTGGCTGCTGGTTGTTTATCTGGTCCTCGCCCTGGGGCGCCTGCTGCCCGGCGGGGCCGGGACGGCCTTCTCGGCCTTCAGCGGCATCACGTTCTTTTTCCTGGTTCTGATGTGCATTCCGCTGCTCTGGCGCTGGGTCTTCGGACGCCTTCTGTGGAAGGTGCGCAACCGGCTGGTCGTCACTTATCTGCTCATGGGCCTCACGCCGGTCGTGCTCTTCGTCTCGCTCGCCGTGATTTTGCTCTATATCTTCTCCGGGCAATTCGCAATCTTCGCCGCGAGCGCGGAGATCAAAGAGGAGCTGGCTCACATCGCGTCTACGAATCGTGCCTTTGACCTGCATGTGGCGCACGCCCTAGCTCTTGACCCGAAGACGCGCAACGTCACTCTGCCTGAAGCCGACGACACGTCGCCGGACCATGAGCACGTCGCCATGCAGGTTGCCGCGTTCCTGGATGGCAAGCCTCTGGCGCTCACGCCGGAGACGCTGAAGTCCACCAGCATTACGAGCCCGCCGTCGTGGGCGGCGCAGCACTTCAGCGGCGTGGTGGTCGACAATGGCGGGCTTTATCTCCGCGCCATCGACTCGCACACGCGCGATGGCCGCACCATTACCACCATCACCAGCCTGCCGCTGAGTCAGGAAAATGTCGGCCAGATCGCGCGCGGGCTGGGCACGGTGACCATCGTTCCCGATGTCGATATCGAAGACAACGAGACGGTGGTCGGCGGCGGGCGCACCAAGTTTAGCTACGAGAAGCGTCCTGGCGTCCCAATACAGATCAACGGACATGATCTGACCGCCGAGGAGGCCAGGAAGAGAGCGGTCCACGGAGGTACGCTACCCGACGCGCAGCACTTCTATGACGTCCCTGTTACCTTTCTGGCGCCACTCGATACGGTGGACTGGGGCACCGGCAAGTCGCACTCTACCTACACCCACGTCAGCTCGCGCCCGTCGCTGCTCTATCAACGTCTGTTCATTACTTCGCTCAAGATCGCTGCTGTGGTGCAGGACCTGTTGATCGGCATAGCCATCTTCTTTGGCGTACTGGAACTGGTGGCCTTCATCATGGCGGTGCGGCTCAACCGCACCATCACCAGATCTATTCGCGATCTTTACGAGGCCACTACGGCGATCGACCAAGGAGATCTCACGCACCGCATTCACGTCACGCGTCACGATCAACTGGCAGCGCTCAGCCGCTCGTTCAACAGCATGGCAGCTTCGCTCGAGCGCCTGCTGGAAGAGCAGCGCGAGAAAGAGCGCCTGCAGAACGAGTTGGAGATTGCGCAGGAGGTGCAGGCGAATCTGTTTCCGCTCGCTAACGTGTCGCTGCCCATGCTGGAGCTGCACGGAGCCTGCTATCCGGCACGCACGGTCAGTGGGGATTATTACGACTTTCTGGTCTTCGGCACTACCGGCCTGGGTCTTGCGCTGGGAGACATAAGCGGCAAGGGCATTTCGGCGGCGCTGCTGATGGCCACGCTGCACTCTGCGGTTCGCGCCTACCGCTTTGCCGGTCTGGAGCTGATCAGCGCCGGCAATCATGCCCTCGCGACTTCGCTTGATCCCCGCGTGGGCGAGGCGGAACTGGAGTGCGGTGAGCTCTTCGAGCAGCCCGGTAAGATCCTCGCCCTGCTCAACCGCCATCTCTTCCGCAGCACGCAGCCGGAGAAATATGCCACGCTCTTCCTGGCGCACTACGAGAGCGCGCGTAGCCAGCTCGTTTACTCGACGGGCGGACACCTGCCGCCGCTGCTGCTGCGTGCCGACGACAGCATCACGCGGCTGGACTGCGGCGGGACGGTGGTGGGATTAATCGACAACATGAGCTACCAGCAGGGAACTGAGCGGCTATACCCAGGCGATATTCTCATCGCTTACAGCGACGGCGTCACCGAGCCGGAGAACGAGTTCGGCGAATTCGGCGAAGAGCGCATGGTCGAGGTTGTCCGCCGGCACAGGCATCTCCCGCTCGATGCCATCTCCGAACAGGTGATGCAGTCGCTGCGCACGTGGATCGGCGGCCAGGAGCAGCCGGACGACATCACGCTGGTTCTGGCGCGGCAGCGGTAAGCGGGAATCGGTGCAAGTTCATCGGGCCCAGGCAGATGGTGGTGACCCATCGTGCCTTGGGCCGTTCTGAGTGTGCCGGCGATTTTTGTCAACGCTTATTTCGGTCCAAGCGCGGACAGGGCCCCTCCAACTGCCGTCGTCGTACCGGCAGCGGCAAAGGCGACTGGATAGTCGGTGACTCCAGTCAGCGGTGCGGTACTGAAGAACTGGGCGAAAGTGATCCCGTACGGGACGATGCGATTGAAGTCGTAAGACTGCTCATCGAATGTGAAGCTCTGGCTGGACTCCAAGGTTTCTGAAGACTATGAAACCCGAAAGGTCCGATTTGGGGGTACAGGCTTTCCTTTCTTGCGAAGGTGCGATCAACTTTCCGCTCGAGAAAGTGGCCGGGTTGCTCCAGTCCCCGTTCGGACTCGCGTTGTAGTAAACGCTGAATGTTCCGGCTGAAACGAGATCGAGAGCAACATCGCCATTGTTCGGCATGGGTGTGAGCTGTAACACATCCGTGCTGAAGGTGAAGAAAGCAGTGCTCTCGCTTGGCGACCCGTTGAACAGCGAGCTGGTAATTCCGTTGAGGTGGACGACGTACCGACGTACACAGCCTTGCCGGTGTTGGGGTTCAGGTAAATCTTTCCCACGTGCCGCCAGACCACCTGGTTCGCAGGAATCCCTTCCTGTGTTCCCCATGATGCCTGAGTGAAAAGTGCATTTCGATCCTGAGCGAATGCCACTGGAGTCAGACGAACGAGGTTGTTGGGAGCGAATGCGAGGAGTGAGAAGACCACCCCGGCCAGAGCGCGTACTGTGATCCTTTTGCGTGTCATGATTTTCTCCTTGAGTTAGGGAGGAGAGTTAAGGTCGGATGGTCGCTTTACCTGAGCCTGTTTTCCCTCAAGGCATAGGTGACGGCGCCGATGCTTCTAACGTTGCCTGTCTCGTCCTGCAAGCCGTAATCGATCTCGAATACGGCATAGGAGAACGAAAGGTTGACGGTGGGAACCTCGGAGGCACCGTTCATCTGAATGCCGATAATAAACACCTCCGAAAAGAGTATCTTCAGATATGGTTTGCCCTCGGTCCCTGCTTTGACCGCGGTCATCGTGCCGCTCTTGATGTGCGTACCCGCGCAGATCGAGCCGTAGAATTTGGGAGTTGCCTTATCGAAGTAGGTGGAGATGCTGAAATCGTCGAGTTTGACCTTTCCCGCGCCGGAACCACCGTTAGCGGTCACGGATGATACGTTGGAAGCGCCCCAGCTCCAGCTCAGAAGCTGGATCTGTTTCGCGAAGTTCTTTTCTTGACATTCCCCTTCGATTCCGTCGAGTTTCAGGAAATAATCGACTGCCATTGTCGGCTCCTTGGGTGGACGGGCCGCACGATTTGTACGACGGCCCGCCATTTTTCCGTCGTGCGACCCCACCCGGACTGCGGTATGGTTCGCATCTTCACGCCGACCACTGCCGGCATCCATGCACGGCGTATAAACTCGGGGTAAATCGCAGGTAAACGGGACGGGGAGACAATGACTTCGTCCTTACTTAACCTCTTTAAGCCCGCTTTTCGGTTGACCCCCGTTTTGGAAAATCAAGCTGCAACAACGGCCCTTCCAGATTCTCTCCGCGCTCCTTGAGCGGTCTGGCGAAGTCGTGACGCGCGAAGAGATCCAGCAGAAACTCTGGCCCACCGATACGTTCGTAGACTTTGAACACAGCATTAACACTGCCGTGAATAAACTGCGCGAGGCCCTGGGCGACGACGTCCAGAACCCCCGCTTCATCGAGACGCTGCCACGGTATGGATATCGCCTTATCGCTGCGGTTGAGATCGTTAACGCGAATGGCATAGAGGTGAACGGCACGCGGGCGAATGGTGCGAGCCCAGGTGCCCACTCCGACGTGGAGATACTTCCCGCGCCCCCTACGCACGAGATCTCCCGAGAGACATCCCCACAAAAGCGCTGGCCTGTGACCGCGATAGTTAGCGCGCTCGTCGCCCTGCTCATAGTTGCCTCCGTCGCACTATTCTTTATATTTCTCTGGCATCGCGCCCCCGCTCCATCGCGCAACGCGTGGGTGCAGATCACCAATTTCTCCGATTCGGCTGTTTCGCCTGCGTTGTCACCCGATGGACACATGATTGCCTTCATCCGGGGACCGGAAACCTTCGTCACACCGGGCCAGATTTACGTGAGAATGTTGCCGGATGGCGAGCCGGTTCAACTGACGCATGACGATCTGCCGAAGATGGCGCCGGCCTTTTCGCCGGACGGGTCGCGCATTGCTTATACGACCACAGACCGGAGTATGGGCTGGAATACCTGGGTTGTGCCGGT
>Ga0210390_10006164_pt1 | contig 10030 bp, 8 predicted proteins | sample IncBWH11OmetaG_FD_161050 | JGI IMG/M metagenome (GOLD analysis project Ga0210390, IMG submission 161050) | Forest soil microbial communities from Barre Woods Harvard Forest LTER site, Petersham, Massachusetts, United States - Inc-BW-H-11-O ...
GATCGGAACGGGGTGTTCGAGCTGATCAGGGACCAGTTGGCCGACATTTTGGAGACTGATCCATCGTCGATCACCGAAGGGGCCTCCTTTGTGGAGGATCTCGACGCCGACTCGCTCGCCTTGATCGAGCTGGTCGAGGCGCTCGAGGAGGAGCTGGGGGAGCGCACCGTCGGCTTCCGCATCGACGACGAGGATCTCGAGGACCTGCGCACGGTCCGTGACGCCGTTGACTACGTCTACGCCAAGCTCCAGCAGGGATGACACCGGCGCTGACGGTGCGGCCGTGCTGGCCGCTCGGCTGGGCCACGCCTTCGGCGATCTGAGTCTCCTGCAGCACGCCCTCGCACATCGCAGCTGGTGTGGAGAGCAGGAGGGCGGTGCACCGTCGAACGAGCGCCTCGAGTTCCTCGGCGACGCCGTGCTGGGGCTGGTGGTCGCCGAGTACTGCTACGCCCGGTATCCAGATTTTCCCGAGGGCAAGCTGGCGAAGGTCCGCTCCGCGGTGGTGAACGCGCGGGTGCTGGCGCTGGTCGCCGGGCGCCTGGGCGTGGGTCCCGTCTTGCTCCTCGGGCGGGGCGAGGAGGGCTCGGGCGGGCGGACCAAGGCGTCGATCCTCTCGGACGCCTTCGAGGCGATTCTCGGTGCGGTGTATCTCGATGCGGGGTGGGACGCGGCCCGGGACCTGGTGCTGCGCGAACTGGGCGATGCGATCGCCAAGGCGGGGGAGGAGCCCGACGACTTCGACCACAAGTCGCGCCTGCAGGAGAAGGCGGTGCGCGACGGGGACGGGACGCCCCGCTACGTCGTCGTGGGGTCGGGGCCGGACCACGACCGGGCGTATACGGCCGAGGTCTTCTTGGGCGGCAAGTGCTGGGGCACCGGTGAGGGTCGGTCGAAGAAGGACGCGGAGCAAGAGGCGGCGCGGTCGGCGTGGGCCGCGTGGGAGGAGTTGAGCGACGACGGGTCGGCGTCGTCGGTGTCAGGGGCGTCTGGAATGGCGGCGGTGTCCGAGGTGAGTTCGAGCGATGCCTGAGCTGCCCGAGGTCGAGACGCTGCGCCAGGACCTGTCGCGTGAGGTGGTGGGCCGCAAGATCAAGGCGGTGTCCGTCGCCAACGGCCGATCGGTGCGCCGGCACCCCTCTGCCAAGCACTTCCGGGGGCTGTTGGAGGGCCGCACGATCAAGTCCGTCGGGCGTCTGGGGAAGTACCTCTTGCTGACGCTCGACAACTACGACACGTTGGTCGTCCATCTCGGAATGAGCGGGCAGCTGCTGCGGGTGAAGTCCCTGAAGGACCCCAAGCCCAAGCACACGCACGTCGTGATCACCTTCACCCAGGGCGGAGAGTTGCGCTACGTCGACCCCCGCACGTTCGGGGAGCTCTTCGTGTCGACGCCGCCGTTGAAGTCCGACGGGACGCCCATGTCGCCCGTGTCGGGGACGGCCGGGGGCGACGGGGCGGCGATCCGCAAGGCGATCCCGGAGCTCGCTCACCTCGGGTTCGACCCCATCGAGGACCTGATGAGCTGGGACCGCTTCGGGGCCCTGCTGCACCAGCATCACGGCGCGGTCAAGCCCTTGCTGATGGACCAGAGCTTCACGGCCGGGATCGGGAACCTGTACTCCGACGAGATGCTCTACCAGGCCGGTCTGCGCTACGACCGTGCCGCCGACTCGCTGACCGCGACCGAGGTGCGGCGGCTGTACCGGGCGATCGTGGAGACGTTGGCCGATGCGATCAAGCACCGGGGCTCCTCGCTGGCCGACGAGCAGTACCGCGACCTGTTCGGCGAGATCGGCGAGTACCAGGGCTCGCATCAGGTCTACGACCGGGAGGGCCAGCCGTGCCGGCGGTGCCGCAACAACATCGTGCGCGTGAAGACCGGCGGGCGCTCGACCTTCTTCTGCGAGCACTGCCAGGTCTGAGGCCCCGGGTCCTCCGAGGCGGGGGTCTGAAGTCTGAGGTCTGAGGTCGCCGCGGGCGGCCGCGTTTCACCCGATCGGCCCGTCGTGACCAGATAGGGTCGCTCCGAATGTTCCTGAAGTCCCTCAGCATGAAGGGGTTCAAGTCCTTCGCCGACCCCACGGTGCTGGAGTTCGAGCCCGGGATCACCGTCGTGGTCGGGCCGAACGGGAGCGGCAAGTCCAACGTCGTCGACGCCGTCACCTGGGTGTTGGGGGCCCAGGGGCCACGCTCGCTGCGCTCGGCGAAGATGGAGGACGTCATCTTCGCGGGGACCTCGTCGCGGCCCCAGCTGGGGCGGGCCGAGGTCTCGCTGACCATCGACAACTCCTCGGGGAAGCTCCCCGTCGACCTGTCCGAGGTCACCATCACCCGCACCCTGTTCCGCTCGGGCGACTCCGAGTACGCCATCAACGGGGCGCCCTGCCGCCTGCTGGACATCCAGGAGTTGCTCGGCGACTCGGGCGTCGGCCGCCAGCAGCACATGATCATCGGCCAGGGCCAGCTCGACACGGTCTTGAACGCACGACCCGAGGACCGGCGGGCCATCATCGAGGAGGCGGCGGGTGTCCTGAAGCACCGTCGTCGCCGGGAGCGGGCCGAGCGCCGCCTGGCCGCCACCGCCGAGAACCTGGAGCGCCTGGGGGACCTGGTGCGCGAGGTCCGGCGCCAGATCCGTCCGCTGGAGCGCCAGGCCGCCGCCGCCCGCTCGCACGACGCCGTCGCCTCCGAGCTCCTGGCCGTGCGCCGCTACCTGGCCGGGACCGAGATGGCCGAGCTCACGTCACGCCGACTCGCCGCGGCCCAGAACCTCACGGTCTGCCGGGAAGAGGAACGCGAGCTGCACGACGCCCTCGAGCAGCTCGACGCCGAAGCCTCGTCCACGACGGCCGAGCTCTCGTCGCGGCGGGAGGAGGACCTGGCGAACGCGCTGGGCCGGGTCCAGGGCCTCGTCGAGCGGGCCCGTGGCCTCCTCGGCGTGTTGCGCGAGCGGGGCCGCGGCGTGCTCGCGGCCCTGGATGCGGCCGCCGACGTCGACGTCGTCTCCACGTTGGAGGCGGAGGCCGCCCGCCTGGCCGGCGAGCTCACGACGGCGGACGCCGAAGAGACGGCCGGCGGCGCACCCGAGCGCGCCGAGCTGGCCGCAGCGTCGGCGGCGCTCGAGGCCGAGGACGCGGCGCTGCGCGAACGCTGGGCGGACGTGCTGGGCGGCGAACCCGATCCCGAGCAGGCCATGGCGCGCACACACACCCGCCGCGAGCTCATCACCCGGGCGGCCCTCCGGGAGCAGCAGGACCTCGACAGCCTCGGCGAGCGCGTGGCCTCGTTCGAACAGCGCCAGGCCGGCGCCGCGGTGCGCGCGGACCTGCTGGTGCGCGAGTCCGAAGAGCTCGACGCCGCGACCGCCGCGCTCGACGCCACCCTCGCCGCGACCACCGAGGAGTTGCAGCAGGCGGCTCGCGCCGCCGAAGCCGCACAGGCCACGGCGGACGAGGCGACCGACGCCCGCCACCGCAGCGAGGCCCGGGCCGAGGCCTTGGAGCGCGCGCTCGCCGAGCTGCAGGGCGCCGGCGGTCGGGAGCTCCTGCGGGAGGTCGACGGCGTCGTCGGTTCCCTCGTCGACCTCGTCGAGATCGACGACGGCTGGGAGGCCGCGTTCGAGGCCGCCGCGGGCGCCGGTGTCGCCGCGGTCGTCGTCGACGGACGCCGTTCCGGTCAGGCCGCGCTGGCGACGCTGCGCGAGCGCGGTGTGACGGGCGCGGTGCTGGCGCCCCGGCAGAACGGGGCGGGGGGGACGCCGGGGTCCGGCGCCGGCGTCGGCGCGCTCCCGCCCGGCACGAGCGCCGAGTCGGTGCGCTCCCACGTGCGCGCGCGCCAGGGCGGTGCCGTCGCCGAGTCCGTGCTCGACACGCTCGTCGGGCACGCCGTGCGCGTCGACGGCTGGGAGGAGGCGATCGACCTCTCGCTGGCGCGCGACGACCTCGTCGTGGTCACGCCCGAGGGCGACCGCTTCGCCGCGACGGGCTGGCGCGTCCGCAACGCCGCCGGCGTCGTCACGAAGGCCGCCGTCGAGGAAGCGCAGCGCCGGGCCGAAGAGGCCGCCGCCGCATCGGAGCTCGCCAAGGCCGCGCTGACCGAGGCCCGCATCGCGTCGTCGCGGGCACGCGACGCCCGTACCGCGGCCGAGCGCGCCGCCGACCGCCACGGCGCCGCCCTCGTGGCGAAGCGCGCCGAGGTCGAGCGTGCGGCCGAGGAGCAGACCCGCCTGGCCGCCGAGCTCGATGACGCCCGCACCGCCGTCTTCGAGGCGCAGCAGAGACTCGCCGAGGTCACCGCGGAGGAGGCCCAGCTCGACCGGGCGCTCCCGGACCTGACCGAGGCCCTTCACGCATGGCGCGAGCTCGAGCAGCGCCGTGGCGCGGTCCTCGACCGGCGCCAGGAGCTCGAGGTGCGCGTCGCCGGTGTCGCCGAGCGCCGCCGTGTCCTCTCCGAGAGGCATGCGGAGGTCGAGCGGCGCCTGGCCGGCCACGCCGAGGAGCGCGCCAGTGCGGCGGCCCGCCGTGAACGTCTCGAGGCCGAGGGCACCGCGCTCCGCCGCCTCGAAGAGGTCGTCGTCGCCGAGCAGGGGCGCCTCGAACAGGTCTTCGACGCGCTGCGCCACGACTACCAGGACCAGGTCGACGCGGTCCGCGCCGGCGGCGAGAAGCTCGAGCAACTCCGCCAGGACCGCCACACCACCGAACAACGACTCGATGCCGTGCGCAACCGCACGCGGGCACTCGACCTCGAGGCCAACGAGGTGGACCTGCGCACCGAGTCGCTCACCGAGCACATCCACCGCGACCTCAACGCGCGTCCCGAGGAGCTCGTCGGCCTGTCCGAGCCCGAGGCACCCGAGAAGACAACGCTCAAACAGCACGGCGACGAGCTCGAGCGCAAGCTGGTCGCGCTCGGACCGGTGAACCCGCTCGCGCTCGAGGAGCTCAGCCAGCTCGAGGAGCGCCACAAGGAGCTCGAGGCGCAGGTCGACGACGTGCGGGGCGCACGGCGCGAGCTCCACGAGGTCGTGCGCACCCTCGACCACGAGATCATGACGTCCTTCGCCGCCGCGGCCGCCGACGTCAACGACCACTTCTCCGCACTCATCGCCATGCTGTTCCCCGGTGGCACCGGCCGCCTCACGCTCCTCGAGCCCGACGACCTCCTCAACACGGGCGTGGAGATCGAGGTCCGGCCGGCCGGCCGCAACATTCGCCGCGTCTCGCTGCTCTCGGGCGGCGAGCGCTCCATGGCCGCGTTGGCGTTCCTCTTCGCGGTGTTCCGCAGCCGACCCTCGCCCTTCTACATGATGGACGAGGTCGAGGCCGCGCTCGATGACGTCAACCTCTCCCGCTTCCTCGCCCTCGTGCACGAGTTCCGCGACGAGGCGCAGTTGCTCATCGTGAGCCATCAGAAGCGCACGATGGAGACCGGCGACGCGCTCTACGGCGTGACGATGGCGCCCGGCGGCTCGTCGCAGGTCGTCTCGCAGAGGGTCGAGAAGGAGAAGGAAACGGAGCCGTCGCCGGCGTGACCGGTGCGATCGACGTGGTGGGTCTGCTGCTTGCTTCGATGGTGGGGACGTACATCATCATCGCCGTCGTCGTGATCGTCTTGGCGGTGGCGGCCGGTTCGGTTACCGCCGTGCGCTCCCGGCGGCGTGGCCGTGGTACCGCCGGACCGACGTCGGCGCCGCCGACCGCGCCGCCGACACGCCCACCGACCAAACCCGCGACGAAGCCGGCGCCCTCGGCACCCACCGCGCCGCCCACCGTCGCCGCCGAGCCTGCACCTGCACCTGCACCGGTCGCCGAGCCGATCGTCGAGGCCGAGGCCGAGGCCCCGCCCGCCACGTACCGCAGCCGCCTCGGCGGCGTGCGCGGCCTGTTCGGGGGCGCCGTCGCCGCACTCCGGGCCGGCCGCATCGATCAGGCAACGTGGGACTCCCTCGAAGAGGCCCTCATCCGGGCCGACGTCGGCGTCGCCACCGCGGACGCGCTCCTGGCCGACCTGCGCGCCAAGGTTGAGTCCAAGGAAGTGCGCAGCGGGGACGATCTGCTCGCCGCGCTCGGCCAGTCCATCCGCGAGCTGCTCGAGACGGCCGACACCCGCGCCCTGCGCTTCGACGGGAAGGACGGCGCACCCGACGTGTGGCTCATCGTGGGCGTGAACGGCGTGGGCAAGACCACGACGATCGGCAAGCTGGCCCGCCGGCAGACGGAAGCCGGCCGATCGGTCCTCCTCGCCGCCGGCGACACGTTCCGGGCCGCCGCCGCCGACCAACTCGCCATGTGGGCGGAGCGCACGGGCACCGAGATCGTGCGCGGCGCCGAGGGCGGCGATCCCTCCGCCATCGTGTTCGACGCCGTGCAGCGCGCCGCGGCCCGCGGCAACGACCTCGTGCTGGCCGACACGGCCGGCCGGCTGCACACGAAGACCAACCTCGTCGAGGAGCTGAAGAAGATCCGCCGCATCGCCGATCGCGATCCCGGCAATGTGACCGAAGTCCTGCTCGTTCTCGACGCCACGACCGGCCAGAACGCTCTGGCGCAGGCGCGCCAGTTCACCGAGGCCGTCGACGTGACCGGCATCGTGCTCACGAAGCTCGACGGCACGGCCAAGGGCGGCATCGTCATCGCCGTCCAGCGTGACCTCGGCCTGCCTGTCAAGCTGGTCGGGCTGGGCGAGGGTGCCGACGACCTCGTGGACTTCGACCCCGACGAGTTCGTCGACGCGCTCCTCGCAGGCGACTGAGACGCAGCCGTCGGTTGCGCGACGCTGGAGTACCGAGCGACGAGCGGAGCGAGGAGTCGAGACCGATGCCGCCGATGACAGAGAAGCAGAAGCGGGTCCTGACGGTGGGGCTCGTGATCCACGTCATCATGCTGAGCCTGACCTGGCGCGACCTGAGCCGGCGCCCGGCCGCCGCCGTGCGGGGCAAGAAGGGCATGTGGCGCCTCGCCTCCCTCCTGAACACCTCGGGATCCGTGAGCTACTGGCTCTTCGGCCGGCGTGCCGTGCCGGAGCGCACGCTGGTCCTCGTCGAGGGCGAGGCGGCCTGAGGTACCCCCGGGGCCGTCGACCCTCCATGTCCCGCCCGTGACGCTGCGCACGGCGTTCACGGGGCTGGTCGGCGTCGAGATCCCGATCGCTCTCGCGCCGATGGGCGGGATCGCCGGCGGCGCGCTCGCAGCGGCGGTCTCCAACGGCGGGGGCCTGGGGCTGGTCGGGTGCGGGCGTGAGGACCGTGACTTCCAGGACCGGGAGCTCGACGTCGTCGCGAGACTGACGGACAGGCCGTGGGGCGTGGGTTTCCAGTCGTGGTCGACGTCGCGTCAGAGCGTCGAGGCGGCGCTCGCCTCCCGACCGCACGCGGTGATGCTGTCGTTCGGCGACCCGGCCCCGTTGGCAGGGCCCGTCCTCGAGGCGGGCGTCACACTGATCGTGCAGGTGACCGACCTCGAGGAGGCTCAGGCCGCGCTCGACGTCGGCGCGGACGTGATCGTCGCGCAGGGTGCGGAGGCCGGCGGGCACAGTGGCGGCGGCTCGACGCTTCCCTTCGTGCCGATCGTCGTCGACCTTGCTGCGCCGGTTCCGGTGCTTGCGGCGGGTGGCATCGCGGACGGGCGCGGCATCGCCGCGGCCCTGTGCCTGGGTGCCTCCGGCGCGCTGCTCGGCACCAGGTTCGAGGCGACGAGCGAGGCGCTCTTGAGCGCCGAATATGTCAAGGCCATCCTCGATGGTCACGGGGGCAATACCGAGCGCAGCCGGGTGCTCGACATCGCGCGCAGCGCGCCCTGGCCGAGCCGTTACCAGGCGCGGACTCTGCGCAACGAGTTCCTGGAACGCTGGCGCGGCCGGGAGGAGGAGCTCGAGACCGACGACGCGGCCAAGGCCGAATACGAGGTCGGAGCGCAGAACGCCGACCTTTCGGTCATCCCCGTGTGGGCGAGCGAGGCCATCGACCTCATCGAGAGCATCTCCCCGGCGGCCGACCTGGTCGCCGAACTGGGGCGTGAAACCGAAGCGGCGCTGACGAGGGCGGGGCGGACGATCGTCGCCTAGCGCGAAGAGCACTGCGACCGGGTGAGGACCGGGTCAGTCGTCCGTCCAGTGCAGACCCATGGCGTCACCGACGCGGTCCAGCACCGCCCGGTCACCCTCGATCTCCAGCGTCTCGTACGCGCCGCGGTTCCACAGCGCGAGATACAGGTTCGTCGCCGGCCCCGACACCGAGCATGCAGCAGCCTCGCCCACCACCTGACCGGGCCCGGCCTCCGCACGCGCAACGGCACCCTCGGGCCCGATTGCCAGCACCCACGAGCCTTCGACGTCGGTGCACCGGAAGGCCAAGGACACAGGCTCGTCCGCCCGCAGTTTGGCGGAGCGCAGCGGCATGAAACCGACGAGGAGCTCGTCCACGCCATCGGCGGCGAACTCCGGCCGGATCGACGAGAGTTGGCCCGCCGAACGTCCGGCCGTGAGCTCTGCGTCCACGCGGTGGATCGAGGTCTCGTGCGCCTGCCGGCGGCTCCAGAACGCCAACGCCGACGGCGCGGGCAGGAACGTCCAACACTGAAGGTCCGGCGGCGCGGCCTCCAAGGCGCGCAGCAGCGCCAGGTACCCGGCTTCGAACCAGTCGCCCAATTCCTCGTCGCCCGGCCAGCCGCCCGCGACCTCCTCGAGCGTCGCGGACGGCGGCTCGGTGCGCGCATCCGCAACGAACGACGTCGCCCAGCGGTGCACGCCGCCTTGGTGGCGGATCAGATCACGCGCCACCCACTCGGGACAGGTCGGCACCGGCGAGTCGGCCGATACGGCCCGTGCCGCCGCGGTCATGCGGGCGCCCTCCGTGCGCAGCGTCTCTATCCAGTGGGCGGTCTCCATCACGTCCGCCAGCCTGCCAGCTCCGGCCCGGTCAGCAACCGGGACAGACGCTCAGCCGATCTTCTGCAGGTCGATCACGAAGACGAGGGTGTCGTTGGCGGCGATGCCGGCCCCGGGAGACTGGGCCCCGTAGCCGAGGTTCGGCGGGATGATGAGCTCACGACGCCCGCCGACCTTCATGCCGACGACGCCCTTGTCCCACCCGGGGATGACCTGGCCATGCCCCAACGTGAAGGTAAACGGCTGGCTCGTCCACGACGACTGGATCACCTTGCCGCTCGAGTAGGTCGCGAGCACGTACTGCACCGTCACCGGGTCGCCACTCGCCGCGGCCGCGCCGGTGCCGGTGATGAGGTCGGCGCTCTCGAGCTGGGTCGGCGGCGTCCCCGACGGCACCGTCACCGTCGGCGCGGTCCCGGCCGTGCCGGCGGGCGAGCGGTCGGCCGCGGGGATCGACGCAATGGCGTTGAGGGGACTGCCCGGCGGTGCCGTCACCGTGGTCGACGGGCCGACGCCGCTCCCTCCCGCGGTGGTCGTCGTGTTCGAGGCGGAGTTCGAGGGCGAGGAGCTGCAGGCGGCGAGCCCGAGGGCTCCGGCCAGGACGACGCCGGTCACGAGCGCGCCAGAGCGCAGGGAGAAAGAGGGGCGGGCCATGGCGGAAAACGGTAGCCGGTCGCCGCAGCGGCTCCAGATCACCCCACTAACCTGAGTCCCCATGTTCGACGCCCTGTCCGACCGCCTCGAGCGCATCTCCACACGGCTGAGGGGCAAGGGTCGTATCAGCGACGAGGACCTCGACGAGGCGCTCAAGGAGATCCGCACTGCGCTCCTCGACGCCGACGTCGAACTGTCAGTCGCCCGCAGGTTCTGCGACGGCATCCGCCTGCGCGTCAGCACCGAGGCGCTGTCGAAGAGCCTGAGCCCGGGCCAACAGGTCATCAGGGCGGTGCACGAGGAGTTGGTCAACGTCCTCGGCGGCGAGACGCTGAAGCTGACCTACGCATCCAAACCGCCGACCGTCGTCCTCATGGCGGGGTTGCAGGGCGCGGGAAAGACGACGAACGCGGCGAAGCTCGCGCAGTGGTGGAAGCAGCAGGGGCGCAACCCGCTGCTCGTCGGCGCCGACCTCCAACGACCGGCT
>Ga0210390_10006166_pt1 | contig 10029 bp, 9 predicted proteins | sample IncBWH11OmetaG_FD_161050 | JGI IMG/M metagenome (GOLD analysis project Ga0210390, IMG submission 161050) | Forest soil microbial communities from Barre Woods Harvard Forest LTER site, Petersham, Massachusetts, United States - Inc-BW-H-11-O ...
TAGCGGTATCACCGCTGCCTCCTCGGTCCTCATATGTACAGCATCCACGACGAGCTATCCCGGTAGGCGAGCTACTTAGGAGTCAGATGAGCGCGACGCGAAAGCAGGCTGCTCCGAGGCTCGCGGGAAGAGACCGGTCGGTACGAATGCGGGTTGCGATTAACCTGCTGCCGGAAGACCCCCGGAACCCCACGGGCGCTCACTGGTTCTGGACCAGGGTGATCCCTGAAATGGCCAAGCGACTTGAACCAGGGGAGGAACTGCACCTACTTGTGAGCCCGAAGGCACGGCATCTTCATCAGGGTTACGGACCGGGCGTTTTCTACATCACCTATCCCTGGTCGAACGAACGGCGCACGCCGCGTACGCTCAGTGAGCACCTCTACTCACCCCTGCGGTTGCCGCTCAGCCGCATCGACGTTTTCAACACGCTAATGGCGCCGCTGGTGAACATCTCGTGGTCGCTCGTCATCCACATGAAGACGATGCACGCCTTCACCACGCCCGATGCCATTGCCCCATTGCCGCGCCTTTACCGCAGGATGAACTATCCGCGCACTGCGCGAGCCGCGGACGCGATCATCATCAATTCCGAGAGCCTGCGCGCTGAGATTCAGCGCCACCTCAAGGTCGACGAGCGCAAGCTCAAGCTGATCTACGAGGCGGTCGACCACGACCTGTTCCGGCCGGGCGATGCCGCCGCAGCCCGCGCCCGCATCGCGTCGTACGGCGTTACGAAACCGTTTGTGCTGTTCGTCTCGTCGCTGTGGCCCTACAAGAACTGTGATGGGCTGCTGCGGGCCTGGCCAGCGGCCCGCGCCGAGCTCGGGGACCGCCAGCTGGTGATCGTCGGCCCCGGACGGGACCAGGACTACCTCGCCTCGCTGCGGTCGCTCGCGGACGAACTAGGCATCACGCCGGACGTCGTCTTCACGGGCGGGGTTCCGCTGGAGGAAACCGTCCGCTTCTACCAGGCCGCGGACACCTTCGTCTACCCGTCGCTGAACGAGACGTTCGGGCTTCCCATCCTGGAGGCCATGGCCTGCGGCTGCCCGGTCGTGACGTCGGACACCAGCGCCATGCCAGAGACCGCGGGCGGAGCCGCGGTCCTGTCCGACCCGAAGGACCCGGCATCGATCGCCCGGGCCATCGTCGAGGCGGCCGGGCCGGAGCGCGACCGAATGCGCGACCTGGGGCTGCGCCGGGCCGGTCAGTTCACATGGGGGGCGACGGCCGCTGCAACCCTCGACGTGTACCGCGAGACTGCCGAGCGCCGACGGGCACGGCGGGCCGGACGATGATCATCACCCAGACGCCGTTGCGTATCGGCCTCCTTGGGGGAGGAAGCGACCTGCCCGACTACTACCGGAAGTATGGCGGCCGGGTTCTGAACTGCGCGATCGACAAGTACATCTACGTCATCGTGAAGCAGCGCTTCGATGACGACATCTACATCAACTATTCCAAGAAGGAGATCGTCTCGCGAGTCGAGGACCTGGAGCATGAACTCGTCCGGGAGGCGATGCAGATGACCGGCGTGGAGAACGGCGTCGAGATCACTACGCTGGCCGACATCCCGTCGGCGGGCTCCGGTCTCGGGTCGTCGTCCGCGGTCACCGTCGGCCTCCTGCACGCGCTGTTCGTGTACCAGGGACGGCAGATGGCGGCGGAGGAGCTGGCCGAACGGGCCTGCACGATCGAGATCGAACGGTGCGGGAAGCCCATCGGCAAGCAGGATCAGTACATCGCCGCGCTCGGCGGGATCCGCGATATCCGCTTCGGTCCGGGCGACGAGGTTGCTGCCGAGGAATTGAGGCTGTGTGCCACTGAGCGTCGGGCGCTGCAGCAGCAGATCATGCTCTTCTATACCGGCATTACCCGGAGCGCCGACTCAATCCTGGCCGAGCAGAACGCGAACATCGCGACCACCCGCCGCCAGCTCGACCTTCTGCGCGACCTGGCAGGCTTCGCCGTCGACCGGCTGCGTGACGGGGACCTGGACGCCATCGGGGCCGCGGTACGCGAGAGCTGGGAGGCCAAGCGGAAGCTGGCGTCGGGGGTTTCCAACGACCGGATCGACACCGCGGTGTCCCAGGCGCTCGATGCAGGCGCGTCGGGCGTCAAGGTCACCGGCGCCGGCGGTGGCGGCTTCCTGCTGGTCATCTGTCCGATGGAGCGACAGCGCGCTGTCCGCGAGAGCCTGACAGGGATGCAGGAACTGCCGGTGAAGCTGGACCGGCTCGGCTCCCGTGTGGTCCTCAACGTACTACACGACATCTGGGCCTGACCGGCCAGGTAACCGTCGGCGGGTCATATTCGACCGTACGTCCGGCGGGCGACGCCGCTGCGGCGCAGAGCCCGATCGACAGCATGGTGAAGGCGAGGGCGTTGGCGGACGGTACGCCTGGCCCATCGGGTGGAGGCACTGCGAATGCGGTGCACGGCCGCGAGTACGGTCCCCTCGGTCACGATGCCCTCCGCGACGAAGATATCGTGACTTTTCATGGTCTTCTTATAGCGTGCAGGGCCCCTGCCCATGTGGATCGTGTGTATCCCGGCGCCACTGAGTTCCTCGGCCATCTTCGTGAGCTGGATCAGTCCCGGAGAGTACTTACGCAAGTCGACGTCGTATGCGGTGAACCAGCCAACGAGCAGGCTCCCAGCCCGAAGGCCGAATTGGGCAGCGGCAGGTCGGTCGCCCGCATATAGGACGGACAGCAGCCCGCTGACGTGGTCTGTGCGGGTGGCCAGCAGCGAATCGAGGAGTTCCGGGAGCCACGGCTGCTCAAAGCGGTCGACACAGCCGGTCCGCCGGTATTGGTCAGACTTCCAGTAAATGAGCGTAGCCAGCATTCTGGCATTGCATGAATCGAGCACGATGCTGAGCTCACCGACCTCCCGGGCGAGCTTGCGGGCGCGGCGGGCGAGCTCCCGGCAGAAGCGTGGCGACTTCACCCGGAGCTTTGCGTAGTAAGCATCGAAGCCGTCGGCAAGGTCAATGATGGGCGAAGACGCCGTGGCCGCCTCATAGCGTTCAAACGGTCGCTGGCCGGCGACCAGATTGTCGAACTGCCATGCCGATAGCCCACATCCCCGCAGGAGCTCACGGGGATCCCATTCCGCTCCCGGTGCGTGGATAAGGCCTTGGCATGGCGTTAGCCAGCCGCACACCGGCACACCGGCACCCAGCCGGCGTTTTTCGAACGGAAAGAACCCCGTGATGGACTGGCCTTCTGATAGAATACCAATTTGGACGTTAGGGCGGAACCGGCCGACGGCTATCGCAAACTCAGGTGATAGGAACGGATCGGCCAAAGAAGGCGTCTGTAGTTGCATGGCGTGCCATGTGGCAATCTCCGCCGGACCAAGTTCGTCTGGGCGGACGAGAAGTATTTGCACCGGCAATGCTCCGTTTCTGCTCGGAAAACTACCGAGCCCGGTGCAGCGTCGCTCGGTTATGCCGACTGTAAATCACTTTCGCTTTTGGTACAGCCCAGCTGCGCAGCTTACGTAGTATGGCGATTTCCTCCGTTTCCCGATGGAGCTGGTAGTAAAGCTGCGGGGATAGGTGTGGAATGAGCGGCGATCGACGTCCGTGGAGGAGCGTAGAGAACTGCTGAGGCTGGAGGTCGATGTAACGCGAGATGCCCTCGAACCATTCGGCGCTGAGGCGAGCGTCGCTCTGGGATGGCAAGAGCGCGGCTTGGCGTTGCCTTTCATATGAGCGGAGCGCAAGCCGCAGATGGTCGTGGTGCTGCAAGTTGCCAGCGAGGGCAATGACATCCTCGATGGCCAGTGTCATTCCTGAGCCGATGGTGTAGTGGGTAGTATGGGCGGCGTCTCCTGCCAGCACGATCTTGCCGTCGAACCACCGCTGGTTGGTCACGGTGAGAAAGTTCAGCCATCGTGGGTTCGCCCCGTCACCGTCCCGCCTGAACAGGCTATGACCGTCCAGCCGATGTTCGAAGAATTTCTCAAGGAGGGAGACGCTGTCTTCCGGCGGCATGGCGTCGAAACCGAGGCCCATCCACGTCTTGGCCGAGCATTCAACGATGAACGTACTCGACTCTTCGTCGGTTCCGTAGGCGTACGCCCACAAATAGCCGCTGTCTGTGCGGACGAAAGGGTACGTAAACGATTCGAACACTCTGTCCGTACCCAGCCAGATGTACTTGTTGGTACCCAGATGCGCGTCCGTCCGGAAGCTCCCGGCTTCACGACGCGTACGGCTGTTCACGCCGTCGCAGGCGACGATGAGATCGGCCCCTGTCAGCTGCGACGGGGCCATGACCTTCTGGCCGAACTCAATTTGCACACCAAGGCCCTGCGCCCGGTCAGCCAGGATGTCCAGCAGACGCTGCCGTTTGATGCTGTAGCCGTGGGCACCGGCTTTCAGTATGTGCTCACCGCGAACGTCCACAAAGTGATTGATCCAGCGGAACACGGCTTGGTGGATCTCCCGTGCCGATTCGGGGTCGCATCGGTAGAACTTCTCGAGTAGGTCGTCCCCAAAGATCACCCCCCAGCCGTACGTGGAGCCAGCCATGTTCCGTTCGAAGACCGTGATGTCGTGTCTGGGATCACGTAGTTTCATTAGAAGCGCGCAGTACAGGCCGGCCGGCCCTCCGCCTATGCACGCTATTCTCACCTCATCTCCTCCACCCTGGTGTCCCATCCGCATAGCCAGTACTCGAGCACCGCTGCCTTCACCGTGTCTCCTACTCGAGCCCTTGCCCTGGGCACTCCACATTGAGCTCTATGCTCATGAGCGTCAGGCGGCAGCGTGTGATACCACCAAGGGCCAGTTATTTGACCCACTACACAACATCGCTTCGCTAAGAAGCCGCCTCAGGACGAAAGCATTCAGGCCGCCGCTCATGCGTTATGGACGTTCTCGCCTACCGTCCAGTCGCGCCGCAGACCGGTGGGCCTGACCCGCTTTGACGGACATCCACCATCAGGGGTTTGTCCGGAAGGATGTCCGATCATGGAGAGCATGGGGAAGAAGCCCCGGCGGCGCCGCTCGTCCACGCCGGAGTTCAAGGCCGAGATCGTGGAGCTGTGTCAGCGCGGGGACCAGTCGGTCGCCACGTCGCGAAGGATTTCGACCTGACCGAGACCGCGGTGCGGGAGTAGGTCAAGCAGGCCGAGCGGGACGCCGGGACCCGGCAGGACGATGGCCTGACCAGCGGAGCGCAGGGAGCTAGCCCAGCTGCGGGCCGAGAACCGCAGGCTGCGGGAGGACGTGGAGTTCCTCAAGCGGGCCACAGCTTTCTTCGCGAAGGAGACCCGGTGAACGTCTACCCGTTCATCGAGGCGGAGAAGGCGCAGCAGTGGAACGTGAAGCGGCCGTGGGAGCTGCTGAAGGTCTCCCGTGCCGCCTACTATGCGGCCCGCGGTGGGCAGCCTGCAGACCAGAACCGCGAGGACGCGGAGCTGACCGTGTTGATCACCGCGGAGCACAACCGGTCCAGGGGCCGGTACGGCGCGCCCCGCCGCCGGGGTGATCTTCCACTCCGACCGCGGCCCAGTCACCTCCGCCGCCTACGCCGCCCTGGCCGGGGACTGCCAGGTCACCCTGTCCGTCGGCCGCAAGGGCCAATGCCGGGGACAATGCCGTGGCGGAACGCTTTCGATCGAGGTCACGCGGGTGGGCCTATGTCGGCGGGTAATCGTGCCAGATGGCACATACAGACCTGAATGCTTAACTCAGGATGTATCAGACTCGGGTCGCCGACGGTCTACTACCGTGTAGCGATGTCGCTGTCGCCCGAAGCGGGGCTCGGCTAATAGCACGGATCCCAGCCAGGGTACACAGACAAGCTGGAAGAGGAGCATCGGAAGCTGACCATACCCGGCGAGCAGATTTTTCCGGGCGCATCGTTGCCTGACCTCAGGCAGGAGCCGCCTGGGCGCGGGCGATTGCTCCTGCTGGGGATCTCATCGGCCCTGACTGCTATCGTCCTGGTTGCGGTATGGGCGCTGACCAGCGGCCAGATCCATCCTGCCCACGGCACGCCCGCGAGCCCCGGCCGCCAGGATGCCACGTGCACCGGTACTGCCCTGACACCGGCCAGCCACGTGCAGGCTGCCATCAACAAAGCGCCGCCCGGGACCACCTTCTGCTTTGGGCGCGGCATCTACCGTGTCTCGTCCCTTATCCCTAAACCGGGTGATGTCCTAGACGGCGGCAACCGAACCGCCATCCTGGACGGCGGCAATTCGGCAGCCTACGCGATTTACGGCGATTCGGCCTCGTCGGGGCCGTCGGACGTCACTATCCGAGGATTCGTGATCCGGGATTTCAAGACGCCTCTGCAGAATGGGGCAATCGAGGACTTCAACGGCCCGGGGTGGATCATCCAGGGCAACCACATCACCGAGAATGCAGCTGCGGGGGTAGCAACCGGTGACAGCGTCCGAGTGATTGATAATCTGATCGACCACAACCGCCAAGAAGGGTTCTCGGCACACGGTGACGGCGGCCTCTACGAGGGTAACGACATTGCCTATAACAACTACAACTTGGTGATCAATGGGAACTGGGAGGCTGGTGGTGGCAAGGCCTGGGCGACCAGGGATCTGACCTTCAAATCCAACTATGTGCATGATAATGGCGGCCCTGGCCTATGGGCCGATACCGATAACATCAACACTACCTTCGACGACAATACAATCAGCGATAACTGGGGCGCGGGCATCTATGAAGAGATATCCTATAACGCAGTTATCATCGACAACACGGTCGCTGGCAACGGGATGCCGTCCTCGCCGGGTGGTGGTCAGCGGCTGGGCTGGGCATGGGACGCTGGCATCCAGCTCCGCAGGTCGGGCGGTCTCAGCGCCTCGTCCCCGCTGATCGTCTCTCGTAACACGGTAGCAAACAATTACAACGGAATTTCACTCATTGAATCTCCGCGCCAGGGTTGCGGCACAGGTAAGTACGGCCCCTGTAATGCTCAGAATGTCCTGATTGAAAACAACTGGATCACTATGAGCCAGGGAGCAACTGGCGCATATCAGGACGGTGCCGGGAATGCGGTCTTCACCACGCAGAACAATATCTTCAACAACAACTACTACTGCGTGGTATCGACCAGCCATCCGAATGACGGCTACTCATATGGCTGGTTTGCTTGGATAGATGGCTGGTCGGACTTCACCACATGGCAGATTTACTGGCGGGAAACGGCGGGGACATTCACGGTCGGCGGAACCTGCCATCCTTAAAAAATGAGTATACGGGCCCGAGTCACTGCTTTGAGTTGAGGATCTTCACGAAGACGCTAGAGCAGCCCGATCTGACCGTGGAGAGCACACGAAGAAATACTCTACCGCCAATACCTGGCTGACAAGAGGAATATTTACATTAATATGCATCTGGGCGGCCTTAATAAGCTTCCGGCCCGGCTCTCTGTGGTGCCAGTTATGCCCGACCGGGAAGGACCTGTCTATATGGAAGTGGCTGGCCAGGCTCTCTCGGAAGCCGTTAAGCGACTGAATATTGCTAAAGGAATGGTATACGTCTTTATTGCGATGGCCGAAGTTCCAATATGACACGACGAATTTCCCATCGTCGGCCAGGAGCTTGCATATTTCTGCAAACTTATCGTCCTGGAAAATTCCGACATACTCGAAGACTCCATGGGCCAGGACGATGTCGAAAAGCTTATCGCCGAAGCTGATCGGAGTCTCCAGAAAATCCGCCTCAATAAGATTCGGCGCAGGATCGTGTATTGCTATATCCATCCCGTAGTAGTGTACGTTCTCGCTGAGCAGGCGAATCAGGGTGGCTGGTCCGCAGCCGACATCGAGGAGATCGCATTCTCGGCCCCGGGCGATGTTATTTACTATACGGGCGGCTTTCTCGAGCCGGAAATGAGGCTCGACGAACTTCAGGTTCTCTTTGCACCAGAAATCTTTCTTATACTCCTGCCGCGCATCGTCTCTGGCGCCGTGGCCACGGGTAAGACCGCTGGCGTCGGCTCGGTCATCCATAATCGTCTCCTTGATGTCCAGCTACTCGCGATCGGTGATTCCAGCTTTAAGATCACAGGGATCATAACCGTGCGCTTAGTGGATCGTCTCATCGACGGGCTCGTGCTCGGCCACAGGACGGACTGGTTCATCTGCCGGGAAAAGCAACCTAGACAACTCAGCGAACTGGTGGTCGAGAAGTCGCACCTTTTCCGCGTTACGTTCCACCATCGTCTGCCTCAGCCGACCTGAACGGCTCTCCAGCTCTTTGAACTGCTCGATCAGCTGGTCCACGTCCAGCGTGCGGGCCGACTGGCAGAACTCTGACAGGCCCATGTCCGCCATCAAGGCATTGTGCTTGGCGGCGTAGCCGATGGATAGCGTGGGTTTCGAGAGCTTAAGTGCGCACAGCACGTTGTGATAACGAATGGCGACCGCCGTGTCGACGGGCGCAATGGCGCATACCAGAGCGTCAAAGGTGGTGACGATTTCTGCAACTACCCAGGTCGGGTCGAGATCGGGCCGGTGTGCGCGCACGTCGGCCAATATCTCGTGTACCAGATCATCGTCATTGTTGTCTCCTCCGAACATCCGGACTCGGTGACCACTGTCGACCAGCCACCGGACGAAGCGCTCCATCTTCTCGACGTAGGAGGCGTGCAACTGGTCCGCGTACCTTCGGTCGCAGTTCGCACCGTAGTATGCCATGACACCGACACCCACAGTGGGAGGGCTGCGGTGGTCGGGACCGGTCACGCCGGACTCGCCGGGAGGAACCGAGAGGGCGAACGCAAGGTCGGGATAGACTTGGTCGTTCTCGGTGTCGACACCTGCCTGCCGCATCGCGTCACGCGACAAGGCGTCGCGGTAGGACCGGTAGAAAGCAAGCCGAGCAGCCGAAGCGAACATCCGTTTCATGAGCGGCTCGCGTATGACGTTTGCCCCCACGCTCACTAGCGCGACTTTCGTCCCGAAGATTCTCCCGGATGCGCAGACTAGCAGCATAGAGTAGGGCGTCCACCAGGCTCGCATGGGAACAGTAGCCTCAAGGACCCCCATGCCGGGGACTATCACGACGTCATGCCGACGGACCCAGGCAGCCGTACGGAACGCGTCGATGCCTTTCCCCACCGCCTTCAGCGCGGTCGCAGCCAATCCAGATACCCGCTGTTCATGCTTCTGATACCAGGCCAGAGGGACGGCGTCGATCCCGTAGTGGGATCTCAGCCGCTCTGGCCCGGTGCACATAGCATCCAGGACGGCATCGGGATGATCGGCTCTGAGGTACCTGACCATGGACTCCAGACAGGCGTCGTTACCGATATTGCCCATGCCGAGAAGCCCGAACAGGCCGACCCGAGTAGCGCCGGGCCGCTCACGCACGCTTGTCGATCCACTCACGGTCAGCAAGGCCTCCTGTCCCGGCCGGCCACGACGGCATCGACGGAGATGTCTTGCTGGGCAATGAGAGCAGTCGGCTCTGCGGCGCGCGGTGCACGCCCGAGGATTAGCCGTTCAACGACCGGCAGAGCTCGGCCAGCAGCCCACTGTGCCAGGTAGCGGTAGCACTCCTGCCGGTCCGCAGCCGACAGGGGTGCCCGCCGAATCGCCGTGACGTACCCCAAGACGTATTCGGCGTACAGACGAACCGTCGGATGCCGGAGCCGATCTGCTCGGCGCGGGTCCAGGTTGGTACACCAGGAACGCACACTCTGATGCGCCCGCTCGGCCCTGTCGGGATGGTCACGCCTGAAGTAGAGCCAATCAGGGACCTGGTAGAACGGGCCGTGCAATCCGATCTCGGTAGTGAGTGACCGGTCCGCGAGATGATAGCTACGGAGCGGCGTCCGGCGAAGAACCTTTGTCCGCATGACGCCGCCGATGTCGTCGAACCAGCCGTCGAACATCATGCTGCGGAACCGCTCTGGCGTCCGTGGAGAGGACGTGGCCACCGGGTACTCCAGCGCCCTCGTAACATTGCCTGAACCGTCGATCATCGCCGTCCATGAGTTAGCCAGTACGACGCTGGGGTATCGGTCGAGTGCTTCGACG
>Ga0210390_10006168_pt1 | contig 10029 bp, 6 predicted proteins | sample IncBWH11OmetaG_FD_161050 | JGI IMG/M metagenome (GOLD analysis project Ga0210390, IMG submission 161050) | Forest soil microbial communities from Barre Woods Harvard Forest LTER site, Petersham, Massachusetts, United States - Inc-BW-H-11-O ...
TGAGCGCCAAAGTGAGCTGGATATATGGCTGGCGCAGTCTCTGGCGCACCGCGTCGCGTTCTTGCGCATCAATGCAACATGGAAGCGCGCCGACCGGCTTGCGGCGTTGCGCCAACCGAGTTCCACTCCAACTGACAATAACTCTGTCCCCGTCACGCGTTGGACGCGAATTGCGTTGGGACTCGCTTTCGTTGCTTTGGTTGGCGTCTTCGCGCGCAATTATATGCAACAGCCTCACTTTCAGGTGATCGAGACGCCAAAGGGAGGGCAAGAGCGCCTCACTTTGGCTGACGGCTCTCAACTCGAACTCAACACGGACACGGCCGTGCGGGTGGCCTTTAGCGATTCAATGCGCTCCGTAGAGCTTGTCCGAGGAGAAGTTTATTTTCAGGTCAAGCACGACGCGACGCGGTCTTTCGTTGTTTATGCCGGCACACATCGCATCGTCGATCTCGGCACCAAGTTTTCGGTTCGCGCAACCGTTCAATCGACAAAAGTTGCGTTAGTGCAAGGGCGCGCACGGTTTGAGGAAATCGGCGGTCAACGCCGTGCGGTGGTACTCGTACCTGGCGATGTTGCCGTCGCAACGGCCGATGGCACGAGCGTTTTTAAGCGATCTTCGAGGGCACTGTCCGAAGATTTGGCATGGCAACGCGGACTAGTGGTCTTTCATAACGAGCGCCTCGCCGACGCGGTTACCGAGTTAAATCGCTATGGCGGTCCGCAACTTATTGTGGCGGATGAAGACGCCGGGAAACTCATGATCAACGGCACATTTCTCACAAGCCATCCCGAGCAATTCGCTGGTGCTACGCGCGAGATTTTCGGTCTGCGCGTCGAAAATCGAAACGGAACAATTCTTTTGTCGCGCTGACCGCGCGAGAGGATCAATTCATGGGGGGGCGTATGAACAAGAAATCGATCGGCATCGCGATCGCACTGGGATTGGCGGTTTTCTTGGCAGCACCAGTCAGCGCAGAGACGTTCAACGTACCAAGCGGGACACTTTCCTCCGCACTTGATGCCTATTCTGCGCAATCCGGCGTGCCGGTTGCCATCGCCACGCAATCGCTTGGCGGAGTGCATTCAAATGGCGTTACCGGCGATATGACTGCGGACCAAGCCCTTGTCCGGATTTTGTCAGGAACAGGATTTTCCGTCAGACACGTTGGAGACACGATTGCGATCGTGCGCTCGGGTGCGGTGCACAGCGAAAACGTCCAGGACGAGATTGGTGGAATCAAGCTTGCTGCAGCCGAGGCGGCGCCAGCCACGCTCGAAACGGTCACGGTCACGTCATCAAAAATCGGCGGCGACGTTCAGAATATTCCGATTGCGATCACCGCTCTCTCGCAGGAGCAATTGACGGCTACGCAGACGGCCGGCGGCCCGGATCTGATCAAACAAGTTCCGAACATGACTTTCACGAAAACCAATTTCTCCGGTTACTCGATCCAAATTCGTGGCATCGGCACACAGGCAATTTCGGTGACGACCGATCTCGCCGTGGCGGTTGCGTTCAACGATATTCCGTTCATCCGTAATCACTTCTTCGAGCAGGAATTCTACGACGTCTCGTCGGTGGATGTGGCGCGAGGTCCGCAGGGCACGCTCTATGGCCGCAATGCGACGGCGGGCGTCGTCAATCTGGTTTCCGCGAAACCTTCCGATCAATTCGAGGCGATGGCGTCGGCCGACGTCGGCAATTACGGCAACCGCCGCCTGGAAGCGATGATCAACATTCCTATTGAAGACGATTATATGGAGGTTCGCCTAGCTGGCGAGTGGACGAAACGCCAGGGCTATTCGTTCAACAGTTTCGATGATGATCGTATCGACGGCCGCGATCTGTGGTCCGGCCGTATGACGATCGGATGGAAACCGCTTTCAAACCTGCAAACCTATCTCGTGTGGGAACATTTTTCCGAAGACGACGATCGCTTGAGAAGCGCCAAACAGCTCTGTAAAACGGATATCGGTCCGGGAGGAACGCCACTGCCGCCAAGCGGAATTTACACAAGCGGTACAGTGAATATTAACGGCACCATAGAGACGGTGGGCCCCGGCTTTGGCTTGGGCGACAACAGTAACGGTAACTATTTTCTCCAGGGTTGCGCGCCGACATCGCTCTATTCGCACGACGCGTTTCAAGCTCCTCTGGGTTTTGCACTCCCGTATGCTCTGATAGGCGCGATTGGCAATCCCTATCTCAGCGAATTTCAGTCACAGAATTTGCGCGTGATCAATTCGTCGATCAATCCAGTCTATCGTGCCAAAAACGATACGGTGGATTTCAATGCTGACTACAATCTGACGCCGACGCTGACGTTCACGTCGCAAACCGGATTCAATCAGGATTTTCTGTGGTCGACGGAAGATTTTAACCGGTTTGGCTCGGTGCCGGGAAGCCTCCCTTATTTTTGCGATCCGCAACTGGGTTGCTCCGATCGGCTTATTGCGGAAGATCTCTCCGATGAGCACGCCTGGCAATTGAGTCAGGAATTCCGCCTGACATCGAATTTCGGCGGCCCGTTAAATTTCAGCACCGGCGCCAATTACCTGCATTATGAAACGCTGGAAAATTATTTTGTCTTCATCAATGCGATCTCGTCTTTTGTAAGCGGAAGTGCAGGCCGCAAGCCGCCGTTGGGATATCAATACCTCAATCCGAATAGTCCGGACCAGGAACTCGACTATCTCAACGTCTATACCGATCCCACGCCGTTGAACGATCTTGCCGGCACGGGACATAATTATTACCGCAACACGAATCCCTATGTGCTGAATTCCTATGCCGGATTCGGTGAGGCGAATTACAACATCTTCAGCGATCTAAAATTGACAACGGGCTTGCGCTGGACGGAAGACCGCAAGCACTTCTCTCTGGTTCCAAGCTGGATCACGACCACGGGTTACGGCTACCCGGTTACCGGTGTCGTCGATCAGCAGTGGGACGAACTAACAGGCCGCGCCGTCGCCAACTGGACGCCGAAACTCAATTTCACCGATCAGACGTTGATCTATGGTTCATACGCGCATGGCTACAAGGCAGGCGGCGCCAATCCTCCGGGGGCGGTTTTCGATAATCAGGGTTCGCTGAATCCTACGCATCCCCTGACGTTCAAGCCGGAATTCATCGACGCCTTCGAACTGGGCACGAAGAACACGTTGCTGGACGGTGCACTCACATTGAACGGCGATCTGTTCTACTACAATTATGAAAACTACCAGATCTCGGAAATCGTCGATCGCACGGCACTCAATTTCAATTATGACGCCCATGCTGAAGGCGCGGAGCTTGAAGCGACGTGGGAGCCGTTCCCCGGCTTGAAATTCAATTTTGCCGGGGGATGGGAAGATACCGAGATCGCTAGGGGCCAAAGCGCCGTCGATCTGATGGATCGTACGGCCGGGCATCCGGGCTGGTACATCTCCAAACCATTCATCAGTCAGGCGTCGAATTGCATCTTTCCAGGCTATGTCGCGCAGTGGCTGGTTCACGGCGGTGGCAGCAGCCCCGGACCGAGCGCATGCGAGATAGCATACGAGCAAGGTAATGATCCGCTCGCTTTGACTCCCTATGCACCCAATCCCACGAGTTGTCTTGACTATTATAATGATGGAAACCCTGACCCGGCAGGAGGCGGATGTCCCCCCGGGTATCCAGGCTTCGATCCGCGTGCCGGCGCGCCGGGAGACCCTTACACCGGACAAAACACCGCCAATGGCATCGACTACGGTCCCGCTCCGAACGACGGCACCGGATTCTCGAAGAATATCGGTGGAGACAAACTGCCAAACGCGCCGCCCTACACGGTCTCTATTGGTGCTCAATACACCATTCCGTTGTCTCCCGATTGGGCGGGCACGTTACGCAGCGATTTCTATTGGCAGGCCTCGTCGTGGTGGCGCGTGTTCGATGACAAATCTTTCGATCAATTGCACGGCTACTACACCGTCAACCTGACGCTCATCTTCACCAACCAGAACGGTTGGCAGGTGATGCTCTATGACAAGAACGTCTTCAACGTCACAGCCATCACCGGCGCGTTCCTTAACAGCGATGACACGGGATTGACGACCAACGTCTTCCTCACCGATCCGAAATTGATCGGCATCCGCATCACGAAGAACTGGTAGGGGAACGCGATGAGTGAACTGATCAAGACGCAACGCCGGAACGAAAATTTCCGCCGCACTCTTCTGGCAAATGTTTCTGTCCTTGCACTGCTAGGTTATCTGGGTGTTTCGACAGGCGCGCAGGCATCGGCGGACGGAGATCATCCGATCATCTGGGTCGAACTGGGTGGTCAATTCGAACGCTCGACCGGCGAAGCAGCTATCTTTTCCCCGCCATTCTTTAGTCAGGCAAAGCCCGCAGACCTTGCAGTGTTGACCGGCGCGCAGCAACTGCCTCCCTTCACCACCGGCTTCGAGGGAAAAATATCGTTCACGCCGGAAGATTCGAATTGGATCTTCTCCGGTGCAATCCGGTTTGGCCGTTCCGGCACCGTCCAGCATTTGCACCATCAGTCGGCGGGATTTCCCGCTTATCGCGAATATTTCATCAACAAATACCGAACTGCCGTGCCGCAACGGCAGCAATTCGCCGATGCGATCGACGATTCGAAAGAAACGCACGCAATACTGGATTTCCAGGCCGGCAAGGATGTGGGATTTGGCCTGTTTGGCGCGCACGGAAGTTCCGTTGTCAGCGCGGGCGTGCGCTTTGCGCAATTCACCGCCGCTTCCGATGCAACGCTTCACGCCCGGCCCGTCTACTCGCTCGGTCCGACCATGACGGGAGCGAAGTACAAAGGCGCGCATTTTGACAAGCTCTTCCGGTCCAATACCGCGATTGTTCATAGCAGGCGTAGTACGCGAGCCATCGGCCCATCGCTGTCATGGGATGCGTCGGCGTCGATTGCCGGAAGCGATTCCAATACGAGCCTGAATTTCGACTGGGGGATTAACGCGACTATCCTCTTCGGTCGACAGCGCATTCAGGCGCAACATCAAACTACGGGGTTTTACCAACACAATACGAAAGGCCTCTCGGGCTTGTATAATCCCGTCACGAGCCATTATACGCATGGGCCCTTTAATCCCGTGCGTTCGCGCACCGTTACGATCCCGAATACCGGCGGTTTTGCGGGCCTCACAATCAGCCACGGCATCACCATGGTTAAATTCGGCTATCGCGGAGATTTCTTCTTCAACGCGATGGACGGTGGTATCGATAAGGGCAAATCCCAGACGGTGGGCTTCTACGGCCCCTTCGCTAGCGTCCGCGTTGGATTGGGAGGCTAACCTCAACTGCAAATCGTTTGTTATGCCGGATTCGGCGAAGCTTATTATCAGGTGCTGGGCGACCTGAAGCTTACGGGCGGCCTGCGCTGGACCGACGATCAAAAACATTTCGTGGAAATACCAAGCGAGGTTTTGGATAGCGGTTGGTGTCATCCGGCTTCCGGCGTTATCAATCAGCAATGGGATGAGTTCACGGGCCGCGCCGTCGTCAACTGGACCCCGAAGCTTGATTTCATGGACCAGACTCTTGTCTATGCCTCGTTCTCACGCGGCTACAAGGCAGGGGGTGCAAACCCGCCCGTGCCGAATCCGCTGTTAGGTCTTGAGCGCAATATAACCCCCGATTCGGTGACACATCCGAAGACCTTCGCGCCGGAATTCGTCAATGCATTCGAGATGGGAACGAAGGATACACTGCTTGACGGTGCACTGACGGTGAACGGTGACGTGTTCTATTACGATTACAAAGGTTACCAGATTTCGCAAATCGTCGATCGCTCGTCGATCAATTTGAACTTCAACGCCAATGTGCGCGGCGCGGAGATCGAAGCAACCTATGAACCATTGCCCGGTCTGCGATTCAACTTCGCGGGCGGCTGGGAAGACGGCAAACTCGCCAGCGGTTCGCAGGCCATAGACTTGATGGATCGTACCGCTGGTCATCCGGGGTGGGTTGTGGTCAAGCCGTCGGTCTTTTCGACCTCCAATTGCATCCTACCAGAACGTCGTCGCAGATCTTGCGGAAATGGGCTTGATCAATCACTGGGGTTTTGGCGATTTCTACGAGGGCGGAAAATTTATTTCCAGCGTTGGAACCGGAGCGGCATGTGAAGGCGCATACAATCTTCATGAGGATCCGGTTCTTTTTGAGAATGCTCAGCTTTTTGTTAACCCGGATCGCGAATTTCCTGCGTCTGGCTTCGATCCCACGACGGCGCCCAACAATGGCGAGGGCTTCGACAGGGATCTAACCGGCAATCGCCTGCCTAATGCGCCACCGTTCACCGTTTCCTTCGGCGCGCAATACACGATGCCGTTGACACCGGATTGGGCGGGCACGGTTCGCGCGGACTACTACTGGCAGGATTATTCCTGGGCGCGCGTTTTCAACGACAATCCATACGATCGTCTGCGCGGCTACACGAATGTGAATCTCGCAATCATCTTCACCAACCAGAACGGATGGCAGGTGATGCTTTATGATAAGAACGTGTTCGACACGGCGGCCATCACGGGTGCGTTCCTCAATTCGGATGACATCGGGCTGACGACTAATGTTTTCACGACCGATCCGAAGGTGATCGGCATTCGCGTCACGAAGAACTGGTAGGGGGAACAGATGAACGAAGTGATGCAAATAGAGTCGCGCCTAATGGTTCGCCGCCGACTGCTGCTGACGGTGTCGTCGGTCCGGCGCGAACGCGGATGACAATTCCAGCCGCCCCACCATATGGATCGAGCTTGGCGGCGCATTTGATCAGATAGACAGCGACGCTACCGGCTGGGCACCGCCCAATCTCACCGATCCCATCACGAATGCCTCGCAAAGCCGTTGGGTCAGACACCATCGATTGGCTATGATTTCGATGCCGCAATCAGCTTTCATCCCGGCAGTTCAGACTGGATATTTAGCGCGTCGATGCGCTACGGACGTTCCCAACTCGGGCCCAAATACACACATGATCAGGCCTATCCTCTAACTTCCAACGCTGGGCTTCCTTCCTATGCATTCCTGAACGCCACGCGACAAAGCCATTCTACGCATGCCATCATGGATTTTACCGCAGGCAGGGATGTGGGGCTGGGACTGTTCGATAGCGGAAAATCCACCATCCATTTCGGTGTACGCGCGGCACAGCTCAACGAGAATGCTAAAGGACATCTTTCCGCGTTTTCTACGGCTCCGCAGAAATACAGCGCCAGCAAAATCGTCCATAAAGCAGACGCTCTTTTCGCCCGCAGCTTTACCGGCGCGGGACCGTCTGTCTCGTGGGATGAGATGACACCATTGATGGGTTCGCCAGATGACGAGGTGACTTTCGATTGGGGTGCCAACGCAGCGATCCTGATGGGTCGGCAAAAGGCCCGTATTTCTCTTCACACCGCGGACAATCGATATGCTGGGAAATATTAATATCCCAAAATACCCATCGTTATCATCCATTCGACTACAGCGCCGGTGCGGGATAAGACTGTCGTTGTGCCGGATGTCGGAGGTTTCGCGGGACTTTCCTGGCGATTGCCCAGTGGCAAGATCACCTTTGGCTATCGCGCCGACTTTTTCTTCGGTGCTATCGATGGCGGACTTGTGACATCGCAAATGGAAACGCGCGCGTTCTACGGCCCCTTCGCAAATGTCAGTATCGGTATTGGTGGATAACCCGAGGCTGACGCGCAAAGACAGTTGGGCCCTCTGACCAATGGGCGAGTTGACATGAGCAAAGGTTCAATCCTTGTTGGCCTATTGTTTTCGACGCGTTGACCCGGGCAATTTGTCCGACCGCGCGCCCGCGGTGGCTGAGGGACGCGTAACAATTCCGCAGCGTGCGCGTTGGCGCTCAGACGGCCCGTTCCATCTCTAGTTCTGCCTGGAGGCTCGCAAGATCGCGATAAATCGTTGCCACAGCCAACACTCGCCCCTTGTTCCGGTAGCGCAGCAGGCAATCCTTCGCGCTGATGTCGCCATCGATCTCGATCGTGTCCCACTGTTCGGCGTGGCCGACATAGTTGATCGGCACGTCATAATGTTGGCTCCAGAAGAATGGCACGGCGTCGAATTTGCGGCGCTGTCCTAACATGTTGCGCGCGGCCGTTTGGCCCTGGCGTTCGGCCACCACCCAATGCTCGACACGGATATCCATTCCGGAATGCTTGTCTGGCCAGCGCGCGATATCGCCCGCCGCATAAATGTCCGGCACACTGGTCTCTAGGAACGCATCCACGAGCATGCCGCGATCCATTTTCAATCCCGCCTGCTCGGCGAGCGTCAGGCGCGGCCTCACGCCGACACCGACAATGACGAGATCGGCCTCCAACGTGCCGCCGCTTTTGAGCTTCGCCTTCTTGCCTTCGACGGCGACAATGGTGTCCTCGAGATGGAAGACAACGCCATGCGCCTCATGCAGCCAGCGGATAAAATCACCCATGTCGGGGCCAAGGATTTTTTCCATCGGCCGTTTCTCCGGCGCCACGACATGCACCTCGAGGCCGCGCGTGCGCAGGGCGGCGGCGGTTTCAAGGCCGATGAAGCTGGCGCCGATCACGACGGCGGTTCGTGCCGCTTTGGCGTCGGCAATGATCGCGCGGCAATCGGCAAAGCTGCGCAATGTGTGAACATTGGGCTGTTGCGCGCCCGGCATGGTAAGGCGGACAGGCTCGGCCCCCGTCGCGAGCAGAAGCCGGTCATATGGCACCTTTGCGCCATCCGCAGTGACGACATGATGCGATCCTGTATCGATTGACGCTACATCGGTCTTCAGTCGCAGATCGATTTTATTTTCCACATAAAAGCTATTCTCCCGCAGCGGCATCCAATCTTCCGGCGCGCTGCCCGCGAGATAATCCTTGGAGAGGTTGGGCCGGTCCACCGGAGCGTCCGGATCGTTGCTCAGCATCACGATGCCGCCGCCGAAACCTTCGCGCCGTAGCATCTCGGCTGCCGCAAATCCGGCCGCGCCGCCGCCGACAATGACAACATTCTGCGGAGCGGAAGGCTGGCTCTTTGCGATAGGCTTCGGTGCTAAGCGCTTTTCGCGAACGAATATCCGGCCTTCTTTCTCTTCTACCTGCCAGGTTGAAAGCGAACTGATCGCGGGCGGGTGCAACGCTTCGCCGCTACGCAGACTGAAACAGGCGTGATGCCAGGGGCAACGGATGCTGTCGCCTGTAACAAGGCCCTCGGCGAGTGGCCCGCTATAATGTGTGCAATGGGCGTCGATAGCAAAAAGCTCGTCGCCGGAATGCACGAGCAAAACGGCTTGATCCCCGACATGGCCGAGCAGTTTTCCGTCCGCCATGTCCGTGCGCGCGATGCCGGCGGTCAAATCGGGGCCGTGGGATTGTTCTTGGCTCATGGGGGCTCGCCTCGTTCCAATGGTTTGCGCAAGGCGCATAACGTTATTGAACGGATTGGTCGTGTGGTCCGGAACCTGCTCCTCACAACTTCGCCGCCGATCGAGCATATGAAATAACGCCGCAGCCGAGGCGTCAAGTTAAACGCCGCCAAACTCAGGGTTAGACGGCTAGCGCTCGTTCCAGGAGGATTTCCTCGACGCGCGGATCGAGATCCGCCGCACCGAATTGTGCGCCTTCGCCGTTCGCGAGACGCGATTCCGCATAGCTTCCGGCAAAGGTCGAATTTGCTTCGACAAGCGAGGCAACGGCGGCGAGCTGCGCCAGTCTTTCGCACAAATACCGTGCGCGGTATTCGATCCGGTCCGATTTCAGGATTTGTTCAAATTCAGCGATGATAGTGCTCACATCGCATGCCTCTGCGGCGGCGTGCGCAAGCTTGCGTATGGCGCCCATGGCAGCATCGGGCTCACGCCGCGCGACGCGCAACAGATCGAGCGCCATGACATTGCCCGAGCCTTCCCAAATCGCATTGAGGGGTGCCTCGCGATAGTATCGCGCCATCGGAAGGTCTTCGCTGTATCCGTTACCGCCGAAGCATTCGAGCGCTTCGTAGATGAATTGCGGTGCCGTCTTGCAGACGAGATA
>Ga0210390_10006170_pt1 | contig 10027 bp, 8 predicted proteins | sample IncBWH11OmetaG_FD_161050 | JGI IMG/M metagenome (GOLD analysis project Ga0210390, IMG submission 161050) | Forest soil microbial communities from Barre Woods Harvard Forest LTER site, Petersham, Massachusetts, United States - Inc-BW-H-11-O ...
CGACCCGGACGGCACGCGAAAACGCCGGGAGCACGCCGAGCGCGAAGATGCCCGGGTCCGGTTGTGGCGGGAAAGCAGCGGTGCGTGCACGCTGGCCGGCCACGGGCTGCCCGCCGACGCCGCGCTGGCCGCCGACGCCAGCATCGCGGCCCGCGCCCGGCAGTACAAGAAAGCCAGGATCCGCCCGGACGCCCGGATGGACCAACTGCGCGTCCTCGCGTTCTGCGACATCCTCAACGGCATCACCGCCGCCGACCGCATCGCCCGGGCCCGCGCCGCCCAAACCGAAGCCGAAGCCGAAGCCGAAGCCGACCCGGCCCCGGACCCGGACCCGGACCCGGCCCCGGACCCGGACCCGGATGACGGCGCGGCAGACGAGGACGGCTCCGCCACCGCCACCGGCCCCGCCGACGACGCCACCGGCACCGGCCCAGGGGAACCTGCAGAGGGTGAACCTAGCGCACAAGGCTGCGGCGGTGATGCGGGGCCCGCGCTTGCCGCCTCGGCGAACCTGACCTTCCCGCTGGCTACCTTGCAGCGGCTGGCCGACCGGCCCGGTGACGCGCACGGCTTCGGCCCGCTGGACCCGGCCCTCGCCCGGGACCTGGCCGCCGCCGCGGCCCGCAGCCCGCACAGCACATGGTGCATCACCATCACCGACGCCAACGGATACGCCATCGGTCACGGCTGCGCCCGCCCGGCGCGAACCAAAGGAGCCAAGTCACCGCCAGCCCCCGGCCCGGACAGCCCCTGGACCCTGCGCCCCCGCCACGGACCCGGACCACCCGACGGCTACGGCAGCTGGACCCTGACCCTGCCCGGCGGCCAGGAACTGATCATCGACCTGCGCCCGGTCCCGCTCACCAACTGCGACCACCGCTACGAGTCACACTCCTACCAGCCCAGCCACACACTGCGGCACCTGGTGCAGATCAGGGACGGGACCTGCACGTTCCCGTCCTGCTCCCGGCACGCCCGCAACTGCGACTACGAGCACACCCTCCCCCACGACCAAGGCGGACGCACATGCGCCTGCAACGGCAGCACCCGCAGCCGGCGCTGCCACCGGGTCAAACAAGCCACGAACTGGACAGTCACCCAGCCCCGCCCCGGCTGGCACCAATGGAAAACCCCGAGCGGCCGGACCTACACCCAAGGGCCGATGCGGTACCCAGCATGACGCCCCGATCAGGACCATAACGCGGCGGACGCTAGCCTGCGATACGTGACGATTGCGTTCGTGCTTGGCGGCGGCGGGATGCTCGGCGCGCACGAGGTCGGCATGCTGCGCGCCCTAGCCGAAGCCGGCGTCCGCCCCAACGTCGTCGTCGGCACCTCGATCGGCGCGGTCAACGGCGCCTTCGTCGCCGCCGATCCCGACGGGGCGGCGGAACGGCTTACCGACCTCTGGCTTGGCGAGTCGCTGCGGCTGGTGTTCAGCGAGAAGCTCCTGGGACGGGCCGTGCGCCTCGTCCGGTCGGGCACCCACCTGCACGCCATCGACCCGCTGCGCAAGCTGCTCGCCGACAAGCTTCCGGTCAGCGACTTCAGTGAGCTGCGGCTGCCCTTCCACTGTGTCGCCGCCAGCATCGAGGACGCGACAGCCCGATGGTTCTCGCACGGCCCGGTGGTGCCGGCCGTCATGGCGTCGTGCGCGGTACCCGGGCTGCTGCCGCCGGTCGAGATCGACGGCCGCCACTACTTCGACGGCGGGCTCGTCGACTCGATCCCTGTCGGCCGGGCCGTCGCGCTCGGTGCGACGACCGTCTACGTGCTGCACGCGGGGCGGATCGAGAGCCCGCTCAGCGTCCCCACCCGGCCGTGGGAGGTAGGGCTGGTCGCGTTCGAGATAGCGCGGCGGCACCGATTCCACGAGGAGATGTCCGCGTTGCCGGATAACGTCCGGGTGCTCGTGCTGCCCACCGGGGGAGACCGGTTGCCCCCGGGTTTGGGGCAATTCCGTTACAGGAGCAGGAGCGGGGTAAGTACGAGCATTGACCGCTCATACGCGGCGTCGGCGACCTACCTTGCCCAGGTGGCCGGGAGCCGATGACCATCGGGAGGCACCGATGCTTCCGCCCAGTGGGGTCCGACGTCTGGTTTTCGTGCCCTTGGTCATGGTGATCGCCGTCGCGCTCACCGTGCTGGCGCCGCCGCTGGCCCTCTTCAGCGCCGTTTTCGCGGCGATCAGGAAGTCTCAGACCGGCCGCGCGCACCGGATGCGGACGCTGCGTGTGGCGTGTTTCGCCCTGGCCTGGTTCCTCGGCGAAACCGCCGCGCTGACCGTCTCCGGCTGCCTGTGGATCGTGAGCGGGTTCGGCGGCCGGCTGAACACCGAGCCGTACCGCAGCCGCAACTACGCGGTCATGCGGTGGCTCCTTGACCTGATCTACCACGCCGCCGAGCGCACCTGCGGGCTAAGCGTCCACGTCGCCGGCCCGCCGGGAGAACAGCAAGGCGCCGCCAGCCGCCCGATCATCGTGCTCAGCCGCCACGCCGGCCCGGGTGACTCGCTGCTGGTGGTCCATCACCTGCTCACGGCGTGCGGCCGGCGGCCGCGACTGGTGATGAAGGCCGCGCTGCAACTCGACCCCAGCCTCGACGTGCTGGGCAACCGGCTGCCCAACGCGTTCATCCAGCACCACCGCCGGACCAGAAGCAGCACCGGCCCCAGGCACCACACCGAGCAGATCAAGCGCCTCGCCGCCGGCCTTGACGAGCAGTCCGCGTTGGTCATCTTTCCCGAAGGCGCCAACTGGACCCCGCTTCGCTGGCGGCGCGGCATCGCGCGGCTGCGCAAAAGAGGCCTGCCCGACCTGGCCGAACGAGCCGCGGCCATGCCCAACGTCCTCCCACCCCGCACGACCGGGGCACTCGTGGCCCTGGCCGCCTGTCCGGCCGCCGACGTCATCTTCGTCGCGCACGCCGGCCTGGACACGCTGGTCAGCGTCCGCGATGTATGGCAGAGCCTGTCCTCAGACTTCGCGGTAACCGCGCGGTGGTGGCGGGTGCCGGCCGACGAGGTGCCGCGCACCGCCGGGCACCAGGCCCAGGTCGACTGGCTCTACGACTGGTGGCGCCGCATCGACGCGTGGATCAGTGATCAGCACGCACGCCTGCCGGGTTCGCGAGATCAAGACACTTATCCCGAACGGCGGGCGGCCGGTTCCCCAGCCGACGCCTTATCCCGCGACCGCGCCAGACCCGGACGCCTCGTTTTGTCAGAGGCGGGTGCGACACTGCGGCCATGCGCACTTTGAGCGACTCAACCGATACCCGCGCCGGTCTCCCGCTTACCGAGGCCGGCCTGGACGCCGCGCGCCACGAAGTGGCGTGGACCCTCGGCGACCTTCCGTTTCATCCCGGAGCGGCGAGCCGCAGCCTGTGGGTGGTGTTCCTCGGTGCGGCCGGAGTCTGGACACATGCCGTGCTGCCGGTCGACAACGCCCTGGACAAGCCCGATCCCGGGCACATCACGCACTTGTCCGAGATCGTGGGTATGACCCTGGAGTATCCGCTGTCCCGGGGATCCGGCGAAGAGGCCCTGGTCGTGCTGCGCAGGCCCGCGCCCGCGGCGATCAGCGAGGCGGACGCCCACGTCTTCCGGGTGGTCTGCGAGGCGGCGGCCGCCCGGGAGACCGCGCCCTGGAGGTTCTACGTGACGGGCCCGGACGGGGCGCGGGAGTGTTTCAGGCAGTCGGTGAGCCGCCGCCCGGAGGTTCGGCTCGCCTAAGGGCTCGGACCCCGATCGGTACTCCTGCGGCAGTACGACCACCGCCTACCAGCGGAGGATGACCCGCTGGCCGGTATGCGCCTACGCTGCGATCATGAGGATCTTCCGCCCGCGGCTGCGAGACGTCGCCACCGCGTTGGCGGCGACGATCGTCCTGGTGGCGGCCTCATACGCCGAGGCGCACCCGGCGCAGAACTACCTGTCCCCGGGCCAGCACCTCCAGCCCACCCCTATCGCCGCGTTTGCGCTCGTCATCCTCGCTGGCCTGGCCCTCATCTGGCGGTACTGCTACCCGCGCACGGTCCTGTGCGTCTCCGCCGCCGCGGTCGCTACCTACAGCCTGCTCGGTTTCGTGAACGGGGCGGCGCTGCTGCTGCCCGCGGTGGCGATGTGGGCGCTCGCCACCTCCGTGCCCATCCGCCGTTCTGGCGCCTGGGCGGTGGGCGTGACGGCGGTGCTGATGGCCGCCACGGCGCCGAACAACCCGTTCGGATGGAACGGGGGCGGTTTTGGCCTCATACCGGCCAACATCGCGGTCGCGTTGTTCGGCGGTATCGCGATCGGCGACCGCCGCGCCTACGCGGCGGCGCAGCGCGAGCGCGCCGAACACGAGGCGCGCCGCCAGGTCGACGAAGAGCGGCTGCGGATCGCCAGGGAACTGCACGACGTGGTGGCACACACGATGGCGACCATCAACGTCCAGGCCAGCGCCGCCGCGCAGGTGCTTCGCGACCGCCCAGAACAGGCCGCGGAGTCGCTGGCCGCCATCCGGACGGCGAGCAAGGACGGGCTCCGCGAACTGCGCGCCATCCTCAACGTGCTCAGGCACGCGGACGAGCCCGCCGACCCCACCAGTCCCGCGCCCGGGCTGGCGCGGCTGGACGCGCTCGCGGAAGGGGTCCGGCAGGCGGGTCTGCCGGTCACGCTGACCGTCACCGGCCGCCCACGGCCGCTGCCGACGGTAATCGACCTGGCCGCCTTCCGGATCATCCAGGAGGCGCTGACCAACTCGATCAGGCACGCGGGTCCGGCCACCGCCACGGTCACCGTAAACCATGGCGACGACCTGCTGGTAGAGATCGCCGACACGGGGCGCGGAGCGACTTCCACCGGACCCGGCCACGGCCTGCGCGGCATGCGCGAGCGAGCCGCGGCGGCAGGCGGGACGATCGAGATCGGCCCGGGCGAGGAAGCGGGCTTCCGCGTCGCCGCCCGCTTCCCCCTAGACCCGGGCGCCCCGGGCGCCCCCGCCGCCGTCACTCCCACCAAACCAACAACCCGGGAAGTGCATCGATGATCCGCGTGCTGCTCGCCGATGACCAGGCGCTAATCCGTGCGGGTTTCCGCGTTCTGCTCGAGGCGGCCGGGGACATTGAGGTGGTCGGCGAGGCCGTCAACGGCGCTCAGGCGGTTGACCTGGCCCGCGAGCAGCGGGCCGACGTCGTGCTGATGGACGTCCGCATGCCCGAGGTGGACGGCCTTGAGGCCACCCAGCGGATCGCGGCGGACGACGACCTCGCCGGGGTCAAGGTGGTCATCTTGACCACCTTCGAGTCCGACGAGTACGTCTATCAGGCGTTGCGCGCGGGCGCCAGCGGGTTCCTCGTGAAGGACACCGAGCCGGAGGACCTGATCCGAGCGGTCCGCGTGGTCGCCCGCGGCGACGCGCTGCTGTCCCCGAGTGTGACGCGCCGGCTCATCACCTCGCTGGCCCGCCAGCCGCGGCGCGCCCCCGTCCAGCCCGAGGCGTCCCAGAGCCTGTCCCGGCTGACCGAACGCGAACGCGAGGTACTCGCCCTGGTCGCGGAGGGCCTGTCCAACGAGGAGATCGCCGGGCGGCTGTTCCTCAGCCCGCTGACCACCAAGACGCATGTCAGCCGCATCCTGACCAAGCTGGACGCCCGCGATCGCGCGCAACTCGTCGTCCTGGCTTACGAAAGCGGCCTAGTAGTTCCCGGCTCCGCCACCTCGCCCGCGTAACCGGTGAGGCGGCCAGACCGGCAGCTAAGCACGCTCGGCCCGCAAGCTAAGGATTACTACCAATGCGCTGGTACGGGTCTTACGGCGAGCCTGTAAGTGCGGACAGTAGCAGTGCTTACGGGAGGCAGAAATGAGCGCGGACGTCCTTCGCCGGCTGACCAGCCGGGTCGTGGCCACCATCGAGGAAATGAACTACGCGCAGCGGCGGATGACCGAACTGCGCTTCGCCCTGGACCGGTACATGATCGAGCCGGATGAGGCGCCGGTCACATACCAGGAGTTTCTCGCCCGCACCTCGGGCCCACCGCTACTACACGAGCCGGCCGCGCGCGATCGCGAGCGAGGTCAGCGCGGGTGCCCCCGGTAAGTGCCGAATGTCCACTGGTTCCCCCCGGGTCGCCGGATCGTCGCACACCACGTAGGCGCGGAAAGTGCCCGGGGCGCTGGTGCCGGATGAGCCGAGCATCACGCCGCCGCCTGGCGGCCAGCTGAGTTCGGCGGAACTCTTCGGCCAGCCACTTGTTGGCGGGCAGCCCGCCAGGTCGCGGAACTCGCGGGCCAGGTGCGCCTGGTCGTAGTAGCCGCCTTCCGCGCAACAAGGCGGCGTCGCTCACTGCTCCTCCGGTGCCGTGGCGTGTTCCACGGTTTCGACGGTATCGGTGATGAAGATCCACGTCTGCGACGCCCCCGGCCGGTCCGGATGAGGGCGCCGCTCCGTCCGCCAGCCAGACCCTTCCGGGCCGAGGATCTCGACCAGCGCTGGCCTGACTGCCTGGCGCGCCCACTCGAACCTGTCTCCGACAACGCCCTGCGGTGGCGCCGCCTTCGCCAGCCAGGCCTGCACCGATCCCCACGCCACCCCCTGCCCGCTCGCCAGCCGTTGCCCGAACTCGGGATGCCGGCGTAGCGCCGTGACCGCCGCCTTGCGGTACGCGCCCTCGACATCGGCATGCGCGCCGCGGGCGTCCGCTGGCAGCGCGGCCCGGAACTGTGCGCGCAAGGTGGCCGCGTAGCACGCGACCGCCTCGCCGCTGTAGGACGCGTCGCGCAAGCAGCGGTGCTCCGCCTCGAAACTCAGCACGCGCACGGGCAGCGGGTAGGGCCGCGCCGTCAGGTCGGTGCCCGGCGCGCTTGACCAGAACACGCCGTGCCCGACCAGCGGCTCGTTCAGCAGTGTGGCCAGCAGGTCATCGGAGAAGTGAGCGTTGGCCCGCTTGAGCGCCGCGAGGTCGCCGGCGGACAGCAGGTGGAAGACGAAGAAGTTGTCGCCCTGACTGAGCAGCTCGGCGGGGATGCTGCCCGGCTGCTGCGTCACGAGCACCGCTCCCAGTCCGTACTTTCGGCCCTCTTTCACCCAGGAGACAAAGGGCGAGTCCTCGCCTGACGCCCCGCCGGAGCCGAGCACGGCCTGCGCCTCTTCGACAACAGCGATGCACGGAACGAACCGGGGTGACCCTTTAGTGAACTCGCTCGCGTTGTGCGTGAAGACCTCGGCGAGGATGATGCTCGCCAGCTGCAGCCCGCGCTGCCCGCGCAGCTGGGAGATGTCGACGACGCACAGCTTCCCGTCGCCAAGCGCTGTCTTGAGCGCGCGCAGCATCTGACTGGCGGGATCGTGCAGCGCGTCCACCACCCGGACCATATTCCCGATGATCGCGTTGGTCTGCTGTTCCTCGTTCGCCGGCTTGATCCCGCAGATCTTTCTGACCTGGTTGGGGTCGGCCTCATAGCGGTGCGCGGCGATCAAGTCGACCAGCGTTGCCCAGCGCTCCCGGGAAAGACCCTTGAGCTTGGTGACGTTCTGCTGGTCCTGGCGGTCGGCCGGCAGCGCGATGCCGATCACGCGCTCCGAGCGCAGCTGCCTGATGTCGAGCTTTACCTGGTCCACCACGAACGACCGGTACGCGGGGCTCGGTGCCTGCTGGCTGGTGAACACGACCAGCTGGTCGGTCAGCCCGGGCACGTCGCACAGTCCCGGCCGCCCGTGCGCGTCCGGCCAGAAGTACTCGCCGTCTGGGTCGAAGATGACCGTCCCGACGCCGGTCCGTCCGGCGCGCGTGTCCAGCACCGGGTCGGTCGCGTACAGCCGTGAGAACAGCAGCTTGATCAGGTTCGATTTGCCGAACCCGGCACGCGCGAAGACGAAGCTCCGCCGTGACACCAGCTGGGACACATGGAACCTGGGCAAGATGGGCGGGTCGAGAGTGACCATCCAGTCCTCGGTCACCGCCCGCGGATCGGATCCCGCGTACACGAACTCGCCGAAGGCCAGGAACCCGATCTCGGCGGCTTCCTGGTCGGCCGGGCCGGCGTTGGCGACCGCCGCGAGCACCTCGGGCGAGCACAGCGCCACCTTCGCGCCGACGTGCGGCAGCCGCCGGTGGCTTGGCACGAAGATCAGCTTGTCGCCGCGGACGCGCTCGACGCCGAGCACGCGGATGTCGACCCGGTACTTGAGGTACTGGTCGCGCAGTTCGTCGGGGATCGGCCGGTCGTCGCGAACCGCGCGGATAGCGTAATCCTCGCCGATGGGGGAGACCAGCCTGCCTTCCGCGGCCACCGAGGTGATCCTGCCGAGCACCGCCTCGTCCTCGTGCTCGAGCTGGACTAGCACGAACTGGCCGTGCACCGGGATCGACTGCAGGTCGTCGCGGTACGGGAGGACGAGGTCCGCGTGGAACTCCATACCGCTGTCGGAGAACCCGCGGAACACGCCGATCACGTGCTCCCGGTCGAACAGCTTCACGCGTACCTCCGCGCGGCGACGTCCGTGCTTAGCCGCAGCGCGTCGACGACATGCGCGCGGTCCCGGCCCACCAGGTCCCGCACCGCCTCGACCAGGCTGTCCTCGATGATCTCCACGTCGAGGTCGCCGACCCTGGAGTGGGCGTCCGCCTGTTGCAGGCTGAGCGGGTAGAACGGGACAGGGAACCCGGCGGCGGCGTCGGCCTGCAAGTAGCCGAAGATCGCCTGAACGTCCGCCGCCTGCCAGGTCAGCACGTCGGCCGTCCAGACCGGGTCGCCGGCGTGGGGCCCGAAACGCACGAAGTACATCTCGCCCAGGCTCTGCCCGCCCCCCGTGTCGGCCGCCGAGCGGCCGGCTCCCGCGCCGCCCAGGTAGCCCCGTCGGCGGTACACGTTCTCGAGCAGCGCCTCGGGCACCGCCGCGAAACAGGGGGTCGCCCGGTCGAGGACGCCTGCTAGCGCCAAGGCGAGCCGGTACCTCTCGAGGACCGCGCTGTGCTTGGCCAGCCCGCAGAGCCACACCCGGCGGCAGCTGCGCCGTGCCGCCCGGTCGATCCCTGCGCGCACCAGCTCGCCCATCCGCAGCAGCATGTCCCCGCCGAACACGGTGCTGCGCAGCAGCCCGTCGCGCACGACAAGTGTGTCTGCGGCGAAGTCATGGTGGCACACCAGGTCGTAGAGCGTGGACCATTCACACAGCTCTCGGTACACATCGACCCAGCTCGGTGACCGGCCGGCGAGCATGGGGGACAGCTCGCGCAGCGAGCCGGCCCCGAGGTCGGACATCAGCCGGCCGAGGCACGTGCCCTTGGCCAGGTGACCGCGGCTGAGTTCAGCCACATCCGTGGTCGGCGACACCACGTCGAGGAACAGTTCCTTGCCGTGCGAGTCGACGACCCGGATGATCTGTAGCGAGAAGGGGTTGAACGCCACCGCGTTGTTTCCGCCATCGGCTGCGGTCAGCGCCACCGAGGTCGCCGAACGCGGCCGGATCGGCCGCACGCCGCCGGCCAGCGCCCGAGCGTGCCCGAAGAGCTCGTCGAGGATGCCAAAGTCACGTGCGGCCTGGGAGCGGATCTGGCGGCGAAGCTCGGGGAGTTGCTCGGGCAGGAACATCGTGCCTCCGGAAGGCCGCGATACTCAGTTACGTACCGTTATGTCCCGTTCGCCATGAGAGTACCACGCGACGTCGCCTGTGAGTAGTCGCCCGCTCACCGTACGGCGTCAGTGCCCGCAGTGCTCGACCCACCAGCAAGGCGCCGACGCTCGCCTGGCCGTAACACGTGTCCCGCTAATCCACAAACCCGGCAAAACGACCTCATGATCACGAAAACTGGGTCTCGTCCAAGTCTCGTCATGGTAACGACAGCAGAGGCAGCTATTTGGCCGACCGATTTGCGAGCTATGTCCGATATACCTGCTTGCCGGCAGATACCGTGCCCGGATGAATGTCCCATGGGTGCGGCTCTTTTGGAGTGAGCTGCCCAGTTTGTGGTGGTGGCGGTTGTGGCGTGGCTGCGTGTCAGTGAGGCTTCCGTTCCGTATGGTCCTGAAGTGCGAAATCGGGAC
>Ga0210390_10006171_pt1 | contig 10027 bp, 9 predicted proteins | sample IncBWH11OmetaG_FD_161050 | JGI IMG/M metagenome (GOLD analysis project Ga0210390, IMG submission 161050) | Forest soil microbial communities from Barre Woods Harvard Forest LTER site, Petersham, Massachusetts, United States - Inc-BW-H-11-O ...
GTCGTGGCGGAAACCCCGGTCGGCGACAAGCTAGATCTCAGCGTGGTCCGCGACGGGAAAACCCAGACCGTTGCCGCAACGATCGGTGCGATGCCTGTCAAGCTCGCCTCAACCGGGCCCGGCGAAGCGCAGCCGAACGCAACCCCGAGCTCGGCTCTCGGCATGGAGCTGGCGCCGCTCGGACCCGAGGTGCGCCAGCAGCTGCACATCGCAAAGGACGTGAGCGGCGTCGTCGTGACGCGCGTCGCCGCCAACAGCCCGGTCGCGGCAATGGGCGTTCAAGCGGGCGACGTTGTTCAGTCGGTCGACCAAAAGCCGGTCACGACGCCGCAGGAGGCGGCCGAGGCGCTGACGAGTGCGGCCAAAAGCGGCAACGTCCTACTGCTGATAAACCGGCGGGGTGCCAGCGAATTTGTCGGCTTGTCGGTCGAGAATGGTGCCCCGGGAAACGGCTGAAGTCGAACCTCAGCCGTTTACCTCGCTCGGAGTGAGCAGCCGGAGCTCGTCACCAGCGGAAAAGGCGACCCCGACAGCGGTAAAAGCGCGCTCGACCGCGGCGACGGTGGCGTCGTCGGGCGGGCGGCGTTCCAATTCGAAATCGTCGATGCTGGCCTCGCTGACCAGAGCCGCCGCGGCAAGCTTCGCCACCGACCACCCTAGCAGCGCGCGGGCAGAGCGGCATTGCGCGGCGGTGATCATCGGGAGCACCAGTTCTGGCGGCGGACCCACCGCCATTGCCTTCGCATGGTCATAATCGCCAAACGCCCGCCATCAAAAATGGTTGCGGCGTCGTTCCCGGCCGGTGGGCGCGGCCCCCGGAATCCGCAAACCCGCCATACCACCAAATCTCGCGGCAAACGTTCCGGGCAAGACTATGATCGCCGGAAGGCGGGCGGGAGACCTTGTAATGGTCGATTTCGCGGGTGCTCATGTCGTCGTGACCGGCGGGACCGGGGCTCTTGGGCGTGCGGTCATCGCGGCATTGCGCGCCGGCGGCGCCATCTGCCACGTCCCCAACATGTTGCCCGCGGAGCTGGTCGACTTCCCTTACGCCAAGGATGCCGCGGTGCAGGTCGTGCGCGACGTCGACGTCGCCGACGAGGCGGCGGTGCATCGCTTCTACCAGGCGCTCCCGCCATTGTGGGCCTCGGTCCACCTCGCCGGCGGCTTTGCGATGGCGCCGGTCGCCGAGACCACGGCAGCGGATTTCACCGCCCAATTGCGCATGAACGCGGTCACCTGCTTTTTATGCTCGGCGGCGGCGGTCTCGGCGATCCGCGCGCGCGCGCAGGCAGGCCCGGGCGGCGCCCGCGGCGGGCGGATCGTGAACGTCGCGGCACGGCCGGCGCTGGAGCCGCGGCTTGGCGCCGGCATGGTCGCCTATACCGCGGCCAAGGCCGCGGTCGCGGCGCTGACCCAGGCGCTGGCGCAGGAAACCGTCGACGACGGGATCTGGGTCAACGCGGTGGCTCCGTCGATCCTCGACACACCGGCGAACCGGGCGGCGATCAGCGGCGCCGATTACAGCCGCTGGGTGGCGCCCGCCGACCTCGCCCGCGTCATCGCCTTTCTCGCCTCCCCCGAAAACCAGGTGACCCGCGGCGCGGTGATCCCGGTCTACGGCGCCTCGTGACCGGTTCGAGCTCGCGGTCGGGGAGGCTGCGCACGGCGGAATTAGGCGGCTCGGGCTCGTCCGCGGATACCGGCGGCATCAAGCGCGGCAAAACCGCACTATTATCTTGCAATGCAGCAATAGCTCTCACATTTTTGCATAACCGATTGCAATATATGATGTTGCAATGCAGCAAGTGTGATTATATCTCTGACGTCAGGTCGAAAAGTCCATACGGTGCCTCGGAATGAAAGAGCGAATGATCCGGCTCGATCGTATCGCCAGTGAAATGAACGCCTGGCTGCTCGCGGTCGCAATCGGCCTGGGCATGCTCGATCTGACGGTGCTGGTGGCCAAATGCCTCCCCGCGTTGCCGCCAACGCCGGTTGCCGCCGAGGCGCCGGTCGATCACGCGGCCTCGCCGGTTGCGGGGCCGACCGTTTCCGCGCCGCCGAGAAGCTGACCGGACAAGAAATTCGGTGCCGCAGGCAGGCGGCTAAGCGCGGTTTCCGATCAGGTCGCACCCCCGTCTGGAGTCTGCCAATTCGGGCGCGGCGAAGCAATCTCTGGCCGCTGGGTGTCGTCTCTTCGGGATTGCTCTGTCGCCGTGCCCCGCGCAATGACACCGCAGCAACTTGGTCGGAGACCGCTTTCAGCGCGCCGCGAAGTCAGACGGTTGCCGCCACCTCGACCAGATCATTGGTCCGACAGCCGCGATCGTCACCGTTTAGCGTGGTGCGAACGACTTTTTTCCGAACTGGAACGGTGTCGGGGCGCGGCGGCGGCTGCGCCGCATTTCGCCTTCCGCCGCGCGGCGCCGCAGCGCTTCCTGATCGTCCGGGCTGACGGTCCCTTGGGTGCGCACGACACAAGCGGTCGGACACCGAGTAATCCCGTTGGCGCGGATAAAGGCCGCAACCGCCGCCTCGTATTCACTGTGCGACATGTTCCCGCTTCCCAGACCGTCAAGCCATTTTGTCGATGACCGAACTTAGACGGAGTGTCGAAAATTCGCTTCAAAATTGATGGTTAATATTCAAGTGATTGTGGTTACGACTTTTGTCACCGCGGTTGCGCGGCGGACGAGGACTTACGCTCGCACGCGTAGCCTTGCGATACCGGCCGAAACTCCTTCGACACGCCCGCGATCATAGAGCGGCAACAGCGCGAAACCGGCCAAACCGGCACTGCCGCGCCTCGGCACGAGCCGCCACATTCGCCCGATGCGGCTAAGGCGCAGAGGATCTCGGGCACGCCCGCAACGAGGGCAACGCGGCCGAATGAGGCACGGCGCGGTCACACCGCTCTCTTAAATCTCGACGATCGGCGGTATTGTGGCGCAGGGACCGGCCCGAACCGTCATCCGAGGAGATTCGAAATGCCAAGGCCGAGCTACCAATCAGCGCTGATCGTCGGCGCCGGGCGGGGCCTCAGCGCCTCGCTCGCGCGGCTCTTTGCCGGCGAGGGGATGCGCTTGGCGCTCGCCGCGCGCGACGCCGAAAAATTGGCACCGCTATGCGCCGAGACCGGCGCCAAGGCGTTTGCCTGCGATGCCGTCGACCCGAGCCAGGTGGCACGGATGTTTGCCGCGGTCGAGGGTGCGATCGGCGCGCCCGAGGTCGTCGTCTACAATGCGAGCGCCCGCGCCCGCGGTCCGGTCGCCGAGCTGGTGCCGGCCGAGGTCGAGCGCGCGATCATGGTCAGCGCCTATGGCGGCTTTCTCGTGGCGCGCGAGGCGGTCGCCCGGATGCAGCCAAAGGGCCACGGCGCGGTGCTGTTCACCGGAGCCTCGGCCAGCGTCAAGGGCTATCCGCTGTCGGCGGCGTTCGCGATGGGCAAGTTCGCGTTGCGCGGGCTGGCGCAAAGCATGGCGCGCGAGCTTGCGCCGCAGGGCATCCACGTCGCCCACTTCGTGATCGACGGCGCGATCCGCAATCCCGGCCGAGTCGAGCCCGCCGACAAGCCCGACAGCATGCTCGATCCCGACGCGATCGCGGCGACCTATCTCGCGGTGCTCAACCAGCCGCGCTCGGCCTGGACCTGGGAGGTCGAGCTGCGGCCCTGGGTCGAGCGCTTTTGAGGGGCCGACCGCACCGTCGATGCCGGTGAGCGCTGCGGCGCGGCGGCTTTCAAAGTCGAGCGGTCGCGCTTTCGCGAGATAGCGCAAACGGGCATGGTGCGGCCTTTGCGAGCCGGTGCGAAACCGCGATGTTCGAAGCCGAAGCCCGCTGGCTGCGCACAGCACTCGACCGGTACGCCCTCGAGCGGCTGTCGCCGCTGGTCAACCTCGGCAGCAGCACGGCGGAGTTTCGCGAACAGGTGCAGCCCTGGGCCGAGCAGGGGTTGTTTCGCCCGCTGCGCGCCAGAGGTGTGGAGATCGTGCATGTCGACCGGCGGGTCGAGCCGGGCGTCGACCTGCGCGCCGACCTGACCGATCCCGCCGACCTGCCGCGATTGTGCGCGCTGCGGCCGCGGGCGCTGTTGTGCTGCAATCTCTTGGAGCACGTCGGAGAGCCGGAGCGGCTCGCCCGCCACTGCCTCGAAATTCTGCCCAAATCGGGGCTCGCCTTTGTGACGGTGCCGTACAGCTACCCCTATCACCGCGACCCGATCGACACGATGTACCGGCCGAGCCCGCGCGAGTTGGCGGCGCTCTTTGCCGACGCGCGACTGCTCGACGGCACGATCATCGGAGCCGGCCTCTCATACCGCGACGACGTCCGCCGGCGACCGTGGATTTTGTTGCGCCACCTCGCCCGCTTTCCGGCGCCGTTTCTGTCGTGGGAGAAGTGGCGGCGGTCGATGGCCAAGCTTTATTGGCTCGCGGCCGAATACCGTATCACCTGTGCGGTCTTCGAAAAACGCTGACCGCCGCCTCGCGCGAACGAGTGCTCGATGTCGCCGATCCTGCGCTCGGCCGTTGTTCCGGGCGCGGGCTGGTTGTTACACTCGGCGGATGCGCGTCCTCTATCACACATTGCTCTCACCGGCCGCGCGCAAGGTGCGGATCGTGCTGCGCGAGAAGAACCTCGATTTCACCTTGAAGGCCGAGAGGACCTGGGAGCGGCGGCCGGAATTTCTCGCCCTCAACCCGGCGGGCGAGGTGCCGGTGCTGATCGAGCCCGACGGCACCGTGCTCGCCGACGCGGCGGCGATCGTCGAATATCTCGACGAGGTCTACCGCGAGAAGATGCTGATCGGCATCAACCCGGTCGACCGCGCCGAGGTGCGCCGGCTGACCGCCTGGTTCGACGTCAAGATGAACCTCGAAGTGACCGAGAACCTGCTCGGCGAAAAGATGATGAAGCGCTATCTCGGCCACGGCCAGCCCAACTCTCAGGCGATTCGCGCGGGCCACGCCAACCTGCCGCACCATCTCGACTATATCGGGTATCTCGTCGAGCGCCGGCGCTGGCTTGCCGGCGACCATTTCTCGGTCGCCGACATCACCGCCGCGGCCCAGCTGTCGAGCCTCGACTATTTGGGCGACGTGCCGTGGGACGACCATGAGCCGGCCAAGGAATGGTACGCGCGGATCAAGTCCCGCCCGAGCTTTCGCCCGATCCTCGCCGACCACCTGCCGGGGGTGGCGCCGCCGCCGCATTACGTCGACCTCGATTTCTAGAGCAGTTTTCGACCGGGTCGATGCGCTCGGCGCGCCCCCCAACCGCCCCGACCCATCGCGCGGGAGAAATACAAAAGGAGCGCTGACAGAGGCGCTCCCCATGATGGGGAGGGGTGAGCGCGGTGCAATCTCACTTTGGCGTCACGGTGGCCAGCCGCCAACCCTGTTCCCTACTCGCGTCGCGCGACAGCCTCGGTGCGCCGCCGTCGCCGCTGACGGCTTTTTGCCGCTACTGTTGCGAAGAATTTGTAGAAACTCATTTCAATAAAATGCTAATCCCTAAACGATGCGGGAAACCGGTCATTAACCTTGCGCCATGATAGTAGATCCTGTGGCTCGGCGCGGGGCCTCGCGTACCCTGAGGTGTTCGATTGCCGTTCGACAACGCGCAATCACTCGACTTCGGATTGGCCGCCGGCCCGGACTGCGCCGGGATCGAGCGCGCCACAGCGCGCTTCGAATCGGCCCATCCCTATCTCCTCTTTTCTGCGACGGCGCTCGCCGAGATCCGTCGCCTCGCCGGCAGCGACGCCAAGCTGCGGGCGCGATCCGCGTCTGAGCTGGCGCAAACCGCGCCGCCGCCGGCGCCGGAGCGGCGGACAGCCCTCAAGCGGCGGGCCCGGCGGCTGATCAACACCGCCTTTGTCGCCCTGACCGCCGACCCGTCGCTCGCCGTCCCGGCATTTGCCGCCACGCGACGGGCTCTTGTCGAATTTGCCGCGGCGGAGACCTGGAAGGAGCGGCCGGTGATCCGCTCGTTTCTCGATTGCGCCGAAACCGCGGTCGCCGTCGCCCTTGCCTATGACTGGCTCCACCCTCAGCTGAGCATAAAAGAACGGCTGGCAATCGAGGACGCCATCCGCCGGATTGTGCTTGAACCGGCACTCTCGGCATACGAGGACCGCACGCTGCTGTGGCCGCGGCTGCGCGACAATTGCGCGCTCGTCTCGCACTGCGGCATCCTCGTCGCCGCGTTGGCGGTGTTGCCGTGTTATCGCGCACTTTCGGCGGCACTCGCGCGCCGCTGCGTGGTTGCCGCCTGGGACGTGTTTTCAGCGATGGCGCCGGACGGCGGCTGGCGCGAGGGCTTGAGCTACTGGTCGCTGGCGATGCGCTACGCCGGGTTGACCGTGGCCGCGCTGGAGAGCACCTTGGGCGACAGCTTTGGCCTTGCCGAGCGGCCGGGGTTCGCCCAAACTGGCGACTTCGCCTTGCACGCCGCGGGCCCGTCCGGTGCCGCCTTCAATTTTGGGGACTCGGAACAGCGTTATGACCGGTCGCCGCTGGCTTGGTTCGCGCACCGCTTCGGCCGGCCGATCGACGGGTGGCTGGCGGGGGACGGCGAGGGCTGGTCTCTCCCGTTCCGCGCGATCTGGCCGCGGCGCAGCCAGGCCTCGCCGATGACGCTGCGGCTGCCGACCGGCAAGGTTTTTCGCAGCGTCGACCTCGCCTGTTTTCGCAGCACCTGGTCGGCCGCCCCCGCGGCGCGGCCGGTCTATCTGGCGATCAAGGGCGGCAATGTTGCGGCGCGGTTCGGCGATTGCGCGCTGAAGCCCGAAAATGTTTATCTGCACGCTCAGGCCGACGCCGGCACATTCGTCGTCGACGGGGCGCGGCATCGCTGGGTGGTCGACCTCGGCGCCGACGATTACGACCTGCCGGGATATTTCGAGCACGGCGCGGACGGCCGGTCCGGGCGCCGATGGCGCTACTATCGCTCGCAAGGGGCCGGCCACAACACCCTCATGATCGGCGGGCGCGACCAGATCCCCAACGCGCCGGCGACAATCGTCGGCAGCTGCACCGAGGGCGACGCCAAATGGGCCGTGCTGGACCTGTCGGCGGCCTACGGCCAGCCGAATGGCTCGGTGCGGCGCGGCGCCGCCTTGCTCGGCCGGCAGATTGTGATCCAGGACGAGGTCGATCCTGCACTCGGCGTTGACATCGTGTGGACGATGCACACCGCCGCCGAGCCGGTGGGGTCGGCGGGGTCGACCGCTCGCTTTCGCATTGGCGAAGACAGCTTCGTCGCGCGCATTCTGGAGCCCGCAGGTGCCGGTTTCGTGCTGTCGCCGCCGCCGCCGCCACGCTCGTTTGCGCCGGCCGACGTAGAGCGGCTGCATGGCCGCGCGCTCGACGGCGCCCGCATGGTATCGGAGCTGCCGCGGCAGGCCGACGACGCCGCAGGACGCGCCGCCGGCGCACCGATCCGCCGCCTGCAGATAGTGCTGCCGGCGGGCACCCCGCGGCTGACGGTGCTGCTGCTGCCGGATTGCGACGCCGGCGAATTGGCGCTCCCGGTGGCTCCGCTCGACCACTGGCTGGCGCGGCGGCCGGTGCGGCTGACCGGCGTCCCCCGCCGCGGCTGCCGCGCGCGCGGGCTGCGCGCCACGGCTTGCATGGTCGCCGCGGCACCCGTGAAATCGGGCGCCCGGCGGCAGCGGACGGTCGCGCGCGCCCGACCCGACCATGGCTGAGCCGTCCGCGGAGCGGTCGCCCGCCGCCGATGGATTTACCACGGTCCGCCGCCGCATCGTGCTGCTGAGCCTGACCGCGTCCTCGTCGCTCGGGCTCGTCGCCTCGACGATCTACGTGCCGTCGGTCCCGGCGATCGCGCACGCCCTGCACACGCCAGTCGCCCGCGTCCAATTGACGTTTGTCGCCTACCTGTTGGCGTTCGCGCTGAGCATGCTGGTGCTGGGGCCGTTGTCGGATCGCCTCGGGCGGCGACGGACGGTCTTGTGCGGCCTCGCGCTCAGCGCTGTTGCAAGCATTCTCTGCGCGGTCAGCCCGACGATCGAGCTGCTGATCGCCGCCCGCGCCCTGCAAGGGGTCGGCGCGTGCGCCGGGCTGGTCGTCGGCCGCGCCTTGACCCGCGAGATCTGGGGGCCGGCGGCAGCCGCACAGGTCATCGCCGGACGGGCGATCGCGGCGACGCTGATGCAGGCCTGCGCGCCGGTGCTGGGGGGGTATCTGCAGGCGTCGTTCGGCTGGCGGGCGAATTTCCTCGCCGTCGCGGTCATGGCCGGCTTCGCCACGATATTGATGATCCGCTACGTCCCCGACCGGGGGCCGGCGGCACCGCGCGGCGCCGGCGCGCAGCGCAGCCTCGCGAGCTACCGAACCCTGATCGCGACCCGCCAGTTTATCGCCTATGCCTTCGCCGCGGCCGGCGCCCATGCCGGCTTTCACATCTTCGCCGCCGGCGCCCCGGCCGTGCTGATCGCCAGGTTCGGGGTGACGCCCGAGCACTACGGCTACTATGCGGCGCTGCCGCCGTTCGGGTTTCTGGTCGGCAGCTTTTTCTCGAGCCGGCTGACCCTTCGGCTCGGCGTCAACGGCATGATCAGGATCGGGGCGATGGTGCTGATCCCCGCCGGGCTCGTCATGCTGGGGCTGGCGATGTTCCACGTCTCCGGCCCCTTCGCCGTGATTGGCCCGATGATCTTCGTGTGCTGCGGCAGCGGGCTGATCACGCCCAACGCCACCGCCGGCAGCCTCGGGGTCAACCCGCGGACCGTCGGCGCCGCCTCCGGCCTCGGCAGCTTTATCCAGATGACCGCGGCGGCGGGTGCCACCGCGGCATTGGCGCTCGGCCCGAGCGGCAGCCCGCTGATCCTGTCGCTGGTCGTCGCCTGTGCCGGGCTGTTTTGCGTGACCTCGTTCAGCTCGTTGATCCAATCCCAGCGGGGGCCGGCGAAAGCGGACGCCCGCGCCCCCGTCTGACCGGCGGTGGCGCCGCCGCCCGGCGAAGCGCGGATACTCCGCCCGCCGCGCGGGTGGAGCCCACAGGCCGCGCTGGCGGCGCGCTACCCGGCGATCGGCCGGTTGTGCCGCGCGGCCCTCCCTGAAATCCGCGCGCTGGAGCGCCGTCTCGACGGCGAGGAGGCGGCCGGCCGCGACACCGTCCGGCTACGCCAGGCGATTGGCGAACTGATGTGGCGGCTGCAATATACCGGCGACGCGGCGGCGGCGGCCGCGGCGCTGGCACGGGTCCGCGCCCTCGCCACCTCCCCGCCGCCGGGCACCCCGACTCGGGACGAGCATGGCAGCTTCGGGGTCGGGACCGCGGTGTGGTTTCTGCGGCTCGACGCCTCGATCGACCCGATGCTCGCCGAGGAGTATGACGCGGCCGGCCCCGCGCCGCGCTTTCTCGACCGGGTCAACGATCCCGACCGGCTCAAGGCCTACCTCGACAGCCTTCTCGTCTCCCATCTCGACGAGGACGGCGTCGACCGTCGCAAGGAGCTGAACTTCGCGACCGGGGGCCTCGTCCGGCTGATCCTGCGCCACCGGCCGCCGGGCTATCCCTGGCACCCAGGGCTCGAAACCGTGGTCCGGCGGTTCATCGTCGACTGGCAGGACGCTAGGAGCGGCTTTTTTGGCGCGGACTACGAGGTCGACGGCGAGCGCTGGCGCACCGCCGACCTCAGCCTGACGTTCCACATGGCGCGCTACCTCGCGGGCGGGATCAGCCATTGGCCGCAACTGATCGACACGCTGATCGAGATCCGCGACGACCGCTACCCGAACGGCTGGCTCGACGACGACGGGATGACCAGCCACAACAATTACGACGTGGCGATCCTGTTCAGCCTCGGCTGGGCGCGGATGCGCGCCGACCAGCAGGTTCGCGCGCGCCGCGAGCTGGAGCGGCTGGTCGGCTGGTGCCTCGACACGGCGGTCGCCGCCGACGGAACCGTCGTCAAGCGCGCGGTCGGCGAGGCGTTGCCGGAGAGCTACTATTTTACGATTGCGTTTCTCGACACCGTCGGGTTTTTCGAGCGCGC
>Ga0210390_10006172_pt1 | contig 10027 bp, 8 predicted proteins | sample IncBWH11OmetaG_FD_161050 | JGI IMG/M metagenome (GOLD analysis project Ga0210390, IMG submission 161050) | Forest soil microbial communities from Barre Woods Harvard Forest LTER site, Petersham, Massachusetts, United States - Inc-BW-H-11-O ...
CTCTCTGTAAGACGCATCTTCAACATCACAGAGCAAAATGACTTCGCGAAAGATGACTGGCAATTGCTCGATTGCGCACCGAACTGCGTCGATGCTGGAGCCCTCGATGAGCAGCGACTCGGGAGTGGCGGAAGTCGCGGGCAAAACCGGGAAGTCCTCCTCGGTGTCCACGGCAACGGTCATCCGCCGTGATAGTTTTGAACAAGAAGTTAGAAAGGTGTTTCTTAGGATCCTGAATATCCACGCCCGAAAGTTGGTGCCTGGTTGAAATGATGAAAAACCATGTAAAGCTTTTAGATAAGTTTCTTGTACAAGGTCCTCGGCATCGGCCTCGGTGTGCACAAGCCAACGCGCGAAGTTGTAAAGGGAATCGAACAGGGGCATGGCCAACTCTTCGAACCCCGGCAACGATTTGTCGCTCTGCGAGGATGAAGCCCCGAATACGGCCGTCCGGTTTGGACCAACTTCAATGCGCGTCACTTGCTCCCCGTCTCAGACCGAAACTCGATCGAAGCCCAATCTGCGCGCCAAGTCGGCGGGCGTCAATTCACACAGGCTTTTTTTTCCATATTTGGGATGTTGCTTACCAAGTCGTTGACGTATAGCAACTTATCTCCGCACATATCCTTGCCCGGTAGCTGTGCGAGGGGTGCCAGACTTCCATTCGAGGCCCAATGAACCAGCGCGGCACATTTCCGTCGTGCGATTCGGAAGCTTATGAGGTCCGTTTCCAGGCGGGCGACGTGCGTGAGCGGGTATAAGGATCAGGATCCAGCAGCAACCGATGAAGCAGTTGGAGATTTTGCTAGAGCGGCCAAGGCGGGTGCTCACCCGTGAAGTTGTGGCCGATGCTTCGATCGTCTTCACTCTGGCGCTCGGGTTGTGGGTTAGGTCACCAGCTTGGAACTGGGTAACCGCCAAAATCTACCTCGCTTCGTCGGTTACCCATAACGCACCTCGTCCCATGACTGACACCGAATAGAATGCGCGCACTTGCTTAGCAGTCGGCTGTACCAGCGTCAGCCCCAGGTCATAAACCTATAGACTCACCGGTTGATTACGAAAATCACGCCCTCGTTGTATTGTCCCCCTTTCGACGTGGTGCCGTAAAGATTGCCATCTTGCCCTATCACAATGTTCCCAAAGGGCTGCGATCCGTCCGGGCCGCTAAAATCATGTAGGGAGGTGTAAGTCCAGCTGCCGTTCCCCGACGGGCTCAATTCGAATACAGACCCTAGCTGATTGGCGCCGTCGCAGCGCGTGGTTCCATAGAAATTGCCCGCAGTATCGACCACGAGGTCTCTCACCGGGCCGCACTCTCGCGTTCCGCCGCTTGAGAGCGACTGGATCAAACTGAAATTCCAAGCTCCCCCGACCTGGCTCAGCTCAAACACCGTACCACCCACGCCGGACCCGCCATCAGTGGTCGCACCGAATAGATTGCCCGAAGCGTCTACGTATATTCCGCTATGGAGCAAGCCTCCGTCGCTGTCTCCCGTGAAGTTATACACAATCGATTCGGTCCAGCTGTGGCCATTCGGCGTTAATTGAAAAACTATACCCTTCTCAGAAATGCCACCGGTGTAGGTTGAACCATAAAGATTTCCGGCTCGGTCAAAGTGAAGTCCGTCAAATGGTTCAATACCATCTGTGCCGTCCCCGAAGCCCCACAGCATCGTCTTCGTCCAATTGCCACCCGTGTGGCTCAACTCCCAGGCGGTGCCACAACCGACCCCCACAGGCGTACAATTACTGGAAAATCCCCCAACTTGGGTTGTGCCATAAATGTTTCCAGCGGCGTCAAGTACAACATCGCCAAAAGGATCACCTCCATCAGAGCCGCCTTGAAAACGATATAGGACGTTCTCATTCCATAAGCCAAGTGCGCTGCCGGACGCCGACGGAGACGGGCGCAAGGTGAAGATAGTCCCGCATCCAGTCGCGAAGCCTGTGCATTGACCTCCACCCCCGTTTTCCGTTGACCCGACGAGGGTCCCATTCGGCTGAACGATAGGTCGTCCCTGCGGATTGGCTCCATCCAAGCCGCCCTGGAACTCGTAAAGAGGTGTCAGCAGCCACCCACCGCCGCTGTTAAGCAGCTGGAAGATCAGCCCACAACCTAATGAACAATTGCCATTCTGAATGCCACCGACCCATGCTGTGCCGTAAAACTTCCCATCGTTTGCCGCAGTAAGGCCCGTCAGGGGTAAACCGCCATCCGTGCCGCCCGTGAAACTATGAAGCACTGTGTAAGTTTGGGCATGGGCCATAGGCGTGATAGCGCAGATCAGAAGCACTACATGAAGCATGGTACTCAGATGGCAGCGACGAAACTCAGACCTCATCGAAATCGTTCTCCAGTCTAGATATTTTCGAAACAACTGTTTCGGACCGAAACGCGGTCGCACCTCAAATCTGCTCGTCAAGTCGTCAGGCGTCTATTCACTGAGACTTTTCTTTGCATATCCGGGGGATTGCCAGCCAAGTGGTTGACGCGCGCAAACTTATCTCCGCACATATCCTGACTCGATATCTGTGCGAGGAGTGCTAGACTTCCATTTGAGGCCCAATGGAACCAACGCGGCACCCTTCCGTCGTGCGATTTGGAACGTATGAGGTCTGTTTCCCGGCGGGCGAAGTACGGAAAGCCGGTATGAGAATCCGGATTCAGCAGCAACCGATGAAACTGCTGGAGATGTTGCTAGAGCGGCCCGGTGAGGTTGTCACGCGCGAGGAATTGCGTGGCCGAATTTGGGCCAGCGAGAGTTTTGGTGATTTCGACCAAGCTGTCAACATAGCCATCGGGAAGCTTAGGAGTGCGCTAGGCGACTCAGCTGAGAATCCACGCTACATCGAGACTGTTCCAAAGCGTGGCTATCGTTTTATAGCGGACGTGTCGCGTGTCGATGCGGACGCCGGTCCAAAGAAGCCGGAGTCCGCGGCCGGGGATTTGGGAGCTGCGGAGGTTGGGCCAAAGCCAGCAGGCGCCGAGTTGCCTGGCGCTCACAAAGGCTGGCTTAGGTCGACGCCTCATGCCATCGTCACTCTGGCGCTTGTCCTGACTCTGTCTATTCTCACCGCCTGGCTATTCCGCTCGCGTAGCCACGCGCCCACGGGCATACGATCTCTGGCGGTGCTTCCGCTGGAAAACCTCTCTGGCGATCCTGCGCAAAATTACTTCGCGGATGGCATGACGGACGAGTTGATCACTGACCTGGCCCAGATCAGCGCCCTACGGGTCATCTCCCGGACCTCCGCGATGGTGTACAAAGGAGCGCACAAGCCTCTGCCGCAGATCGCTCGTGAACTGAACGTGGACGCGGTGGTGGAAGGCACCGTGCTTCGTTCGGGCGATAAGGTCCGCATCACGGCACAGTTGATTGACGCCTCGAAAGACAAGCACTTATGGTCCCAGAGCTATGAGGGTGAGTTGCGTGATACCTTGGCACTCCAGAACAGGGTAGCGAGCGCCATTGCAGATCAAATTCGAATAAATGTGACTCCGCAAGAGCAAGCAGCGCTGAAAAGTGTTGAAGCCGTTAATCCGGTGGCTTACGAGTCCTATCTCAAAGGGCGTTACTTCTGGAATAAGCGGACGGCGGATGAGTTGAGGGTCGCCCTGGCTTATTTCAACCAGGCAATCGAACAGGATCCGAAATACGCCCGAAGTTACTCCGGGTTAGCCGATACCTATGCGTTGCTGGGGGACTGGCAATATGCAGCGATGTCTCCCAAGGAGGCATTCCCTAAGGCGAAGGCAGCGGCGATCAAAGCTCTGGAATTGGACAGCTCGCTTGGCGAAGCCCACAACTCGCTGGCATTTGTCCTGGATGGGTTCGATTGGGATTTGGAAGCTGCGGGAAGGGAGTTTCGGCAAGCCATTGAACTGAGCCCCGGCTACGCAACGGCTCACCATTGGTATGCCTGGCACTTGAGTTTATTGGGTCAATACGACGAGGCTATCGCCGAAATGAGAAAAGCGCAAAGTCTCGATCCGCTGTCTCTTATCATTAACTCGGATTTGGCGGAGATCCTTATCCTTGCCCACTCTTATGATGAATCCATGCAACAAAGCCTGAAGACAATCGAGCTGGACCCCAACTTCGCTCTCGCGCATAACCAGCTTGCCGAGGCGTACATTCAAAAACACATGTACGAGAAGGCAATCACAGAACTTCGAAAAGCGGTTCAGCTATCTGGAGATAGTCCGACCCTCATAGCCAATCTTGCTCGCGCCTATGTGCTATCCGGCAAGAGGAGCGAAGCGGTACAGTTGCTGAACGACCTGAAGAAGCGCTCAGATCCTGGCAATTCGAGTGCTCCAGAGGTCGCCATGATTTATGCATCTCTCGGAGACAACGATCAGGCGATGAGTTGGCTCGACAAGGCCTACGATGCCCGATTTAACCCCGGCGTCCTGCTGCGGCCCGGCTTCGATCCTCTCCGCTCTGACTCGCGCTTCCAGGACCTTGTACGCCGCGTTGGCCTACACGCGTGAGATCACCTCGGCGTTCTGTCTTTCAAAATAAAACTGCTTTAATGCCAGACGACCATAGGCTTGTCGGCACAATCGTGGAGTTCAATTTCTGGCCTGAAGTCAGTCACAGGCACCCTTATTCTGGGTTCGACGGCTAATTACCGCCGTGGCGACTACTGGCCCCGTGCCGGCTGCAAATCCGGTTCGTAAAATGACATTGAGCAAAGCCCCGCCCAAACAGAGAAGCTTGGGCGGGGCACCCTGCGGTGTATTCGCGCAGGCAAGAGCCTCCCGATTTCCGCTAGATCAGCGGTCGTCGGGGGAGCAATAGGCTCTTGAAGACCAGAGTTCCAACGTTGCCGCCCAACTCCTTGCCAGCCAAGTGATCCGAGCGGAAGTGCTGGCCAGCGTAAATTCGGCTCAGTCCAGCCTCTTCTGCCGCGGCAGAGAAAGAGTGGAAGTCGCGCACCACGCCAGGCAGAACCTCTGACGTGACAGAGAAGTCGAACTGGTCTCCGAAGAACGAACGCAACACTTCGGCTCCAGCAAAGCTGATAGCGCTGTGCGCGCCCGGGTACGAGGGGTCAGGAGCGGTGTTGGTGTTCAACGGAAGCCAGTTGGGATCCGGATCGGTGTTGGGGTTGCCATCGTCGGCGGCTTCGCGAATGGCTGTCACGGGACGCCAGAACTGATAGACGTACTTGGCATCGTAGAAAGCGATCACACTGTCGGCAAGACTTAGATTCACCAGGGCGAAGAGCCGTGCACTGTCAGTCAGGTTGAGCTGGTGGGAGAGCGCGGCGGTCTGCGTGATCTCGTTCCAATAGTCCTGAATATTGCCATTCCAAAACTTGGCGATGACCGTCTGATCCGCGGTTCGCGTCGTGCTGTCGATGAATCCGATGCTTTTCACTTCGCTGTAGGCCTTCGTGTATTCATCGCCGTTAAGCGCTGGAGGCGCCCCGGGGCGGAATTCGCTGCTCTTCGAGAGGGCCCAAGGAGCTATTTTGGCCCACTGCGTAAATTGCGCGGGCGCAAAATTGGGCGGCGTAAGCTGGTAATTTCCAGGTTCGCCGCTGGGAATGTAGGGAGCCGGAGTGGGATCATCTGCGTCGTGGCCGCGAAGAGCGATGATTTGAGCGGCAACAATCTTGCCGATTGAAATGCCGTCGTCCTTGTTCTTGCTAACAGGAATTTCCGACAGAGCCTGTTGAAGCTGGGCGTCGACCTGCGACTGGAAAGATGGATAGAGAGTAGAGAGGACATCATGTGCCGCCGTAGCTGCTGCCGCTTCTTTCGATGCCTGCGGAGAAACGAACGGGGTCGCGACGCGATAGAGCGCGTGCCCGCCGTCGATGGAATCGACGGCATCGTACATGGCTACATGCATCATGGCGAAGCTGCGAGTGGGGTGAAGGCTGGCGGATTGAGAATGGGGGGTTCTGAGGATCACTAAGAGCGTTTTGTTCCATTGGATAACCTGATTCGGGGCATCGTTCGATGTGGCCGATACCGCGTCATTGGTTGCGGCAGATAATCCCATGACATGGGTCGGTAAACTGGCACAAAACAAGACAACGGCAGCTAGAGCTTTGAACATGACTTCCTCTCAATACTGTAGATTCGGGTGGCGGATGCGACTCGAGTAAGAGAATTCACCCGCTTACAGTGTGAAGAACTGAGCGGCCGCGAAAGTATTCCCAAAAGTGTCTCGGAATTAGTCTGAAGTTTACGATCCTACATTCGCTTATGAGGATGTCGAAGGACGTGCGCTGGCCGGTAGTAGTGAATTGGACCGCAGAATCTTCGACGAGGAGCAGTGGACGGAAAACCAATGCCCCAGAAAGAGAATTCCTCGCCCCAGACAAGTGTGCCGGTCAGCCTCCGGAGGATCCGTCCCTAGCTCATTGACTGCTGCGCAGGAGTTCAGTCAACTGCTGAACTGTACCCTCGCTGGCATCGCCTATGATGACGTAGCGCAGGCCTCCATGTGCCCAAGTCCGCAGGCTGAACGTGGATGTTTGGCCTGCAAAAGAGGAGATCGGAAGGTCGAGTTGAGGGTTCTCCCGAAAGATGAAGACCGAAATGAGGTGACGTTGGTAACGGAATATGAGGTGCGCGCCAGGTTCCTGGTGGAAGTAGGAAACGCGTCCTCCTACTAAAGTGAAGGGTGATCCCTGAAGTTCCGGCAGATTAAAGGTAAACGGGATCCGACCTTGGAACCAAGGTTTCACCGTGTGTCGATCCGTTGAGATAACTTCAACTGGACTTGCGCTGGCCAGATTTGTCACATGGAGATCGGCAAACTCGGCGAGGGCTTTCGATTCCTGCCGCCCATTCGCCGCTACAACTAGAGCCGCTGCAACCAACAATAGGGCCGCGGCAACAAGTGCCCAATGCGGCCACGTTCCCGAGATGAATTGCCCGAAGTCAGTCCAACGTCTTTTTGATTCGGCGCGCACCGGTTGAGCTTCGCCCCTAGCCAACGCGAATATCCGCGCGCGCAGCTCTGGGGGAGCGTCATACCGACTCGCCGCCCTGCGGATGGCAACCTTGCTTTCTGTAACGGCCAGTGCAGAAGCCGAGCAGGCAGCGCATGTCTCCGCATGCGTACGAAAGGCAGCCATATCAGAGGGCTGCAGTTCAGCGTCCACATAGGCATCAATTCGGTTCTGCCACTCAGTGCAGTTCATTGTTCGTCCAATTTCCTAGCTGACGCGACCGTACGCGTCCCCTTTTCCGAGAGCGAGGTCTTCGGCCTCGCTTCCGCCGGGCGCCAAAGCGAATCGAAAAGGGGCAACGCCAACCGCTCAAAATCTCCGCAATGTCGATCTCAGCCTTCACGCCTCATCGCGTCTAACTCCCATGTTCACAATTTTATTCCCAAAATTTCACTTATTTTTTTCCATCGTTCTTTCGCGTCTGGAGGGAATAAACGCAGCCTCGGCTAGTTAGCGATGGTGACACGTAATTCGAGGTGCACGTGATGAAGAACTCAAAACACCATAACGCTGGCGAGGTCGAGGTAACCGATCGGATCTTGCACGACCACAATCATGACGGCATTGACCGCCGCGGTTTTCTGAAATGCATGGCCTGGGCCGGGACGGGTGCCTTCTGCGTAATCAAAGGGGGCGTGCTCAGTTCCTACAGCCTGGGACGGTTTTCCGAGTTCGAGAAGCATGCCGCCAAGGGAGAACTGAGCTTCGTTCAGATCAGCGACAGCCACATGGGCTTTGACAAGGCAGCAAATCCTGACGTAGTGAGTACGTTCAAGGCTGCGATAGACAAGATTAATGCCTTACAAACCCCGCCGGCGTTCATTCTGCACACTGGAGATATCAGCCATCTGTCGAAGCCGGCGGAATTTGACACTGTCGATCAGTTGTTAAAGACAGCCAGCGCGAAGGATGTCTTCTTTGTGCCTGGTGAACACGACGTCCTAAACGACGACGGCAAGCAATATCTGGAGCGTTACGGCAAAGGCTCGCAAGGCGCCGGCTGGTATAGCTTTGACAACAAAGGCGTTCACTTTGTGGGCCTCGTCAATGTTATGAATCTGAAAGCAGGCGGTCTGGGCAGTCTTGGAGCAGAGCAACTGGAATGGCTGGAGAGGGACGTTAAGCATCTTTCCAAGAGCACACCAATTGTCGTATTCGCGCACATTCCACTCTGGAGCGTTTACCCGGACTGGGGGTGGGGAACGGATGACAGCGCCCAGGCACTTTCTTACCTGAAGCGGTTTGGTTCCGTCACCGTTTTGAACGGGCACATCCACCAGACCATGCAGAAGGTAGAGGGGAACATTACATTTCATACCGCCACCTCTACGGCATTCCCTCAACCAAAGCCCGGCCAGGGTCCTTCGCCCGGACCGATGAAGGTTCCGGCAGATCAATTGCGCAGCCTGTTAGGCGTAACTGACGTCAACTACGTTCAGGGCCGACACGCCCTAGCCGTGACCGACAGCGACCTCGTCTAAACCGAAAACGTTGGCAGAATCATCAGCAATCTCTAAAGGAGAACAGAAATGAAGAACAAAGTCTGGATGTTTGGAATGGCAATGCTCACGATCGTATTCTGGGTTGGCACTACTTCGCGAGCTTACGCTGCGCCCGCGGATGCCAAGTCAGGGTCGGAAACTACCGTCAAAATCGACAATTTCAGCTTTTCGCCGGCCACGGTCACCGTTCCGGCAGGAACAACCGTGCGATGGACGAACGCTGATGACATCCCGCATACCATCGTCAGCGACGATAAGTCATTTAAGTCGAAGGCGTTAGATACCGACGACCAATTCACATATACATTCACCAAGCCAGGCACCTACACATACTTTTGCGGCCTCCATCCCAAGATGACGGCCAAAATCGTCGTCCAGTGACGGAGATTGAACTTGCACCTCTTTGATCTCAAGTCGGCTCTGCTGGCCCAGCACGCGCAACATGTAGTGCCGATCTATTTCCCGATTGCACTATTCCTGACCAGCGCGATGTTTGATTTCGTCGCTCACAGGACCAAGAACCGCGTGCTGGCAGCAGTGGCTTACTACAATCTCCTGGCAACGACGATCTCGTGCGTGCCCGTACTGACGACAGGCATTCTCGCCCGGCGCCGGCAATTGGAAGGTCAGCGAATAAAAGAGATTCTGCTACCGCAAATACTCTTTGCGCTCGTCTCCTCCATTTTGATTTGGCTGGTCTCTTGGCTGCAGCTTCGGAGCCGGCGAGGTCCGCGACGTATTTTGTCGTGGTACCGCTTACCGATAAGGGTCGTGGCGACTGCCGGCTGACGGAGTAAGAGTGGTCGAACCTACCGTCCCAATGTATCGAGGAGCGGGCCAGGCTCAGGGAATCCGGCTCTACTCGCCGGCAAACGGAATTTTTGTGGAACGAATTTTGGTTATTGATGCCGACCCGGAACTCCAGCGAACCGTGCGCGACTCCTTAGAGCCCGCGGGGTACAGCGTGGTTCCTGGCGTCGACGGTTGTACCGCGATGAACATCTTTCGCGCCACAGTGCCTCGGCTTGTCGTGCTCGATATTCGTCTGCCCGGAAAGTCCGGTGAGGATATTTGCCGCGAAATCAGGAACGAATCCACAAGCGTCCCCATTCTTGTGTTGAGTGCTGCCTGTGAAGAGATAGACAAGGTTGTCCTACTCGAGCTTGGTGCGGACGACTATATGACGAAGCCATTTAGTCCGCGCGAGCTTGTGGCGCGCGTTCAAGCCGCCATCCGCCGTGCTTTTCGGAATCCATCGTCCGAGCCTTGTATATTCAGGTTTGGTGATGTGGAGGTGAATCTTGCGACAATGCAAATATACCGACGCGACGCCACGATGCCGCTCACAACACTGGAGTGCACGTTACTAAAATTCCTCTTGCATAGTGCAAACCGAGTAGTTTCCACGGCGGAGTTGATCGCCGCAGTCTGGAATGATCCAGTTGGTCTCTCTTCGTCTGTCGTCAGAGGTCAGATCTCGCATCTGCGTAAAAAGCTTGAGAACGACCCTGCCAATCCAGTGCACCTGACAACTGTATATGGAACAG
>Ga0210390_10006176_pt1 | contig 10026 bp, 10 predicted proteins | sample IncBWH11OmetaG_FD_161050 | JGI IMG/M metagenome (GOLD analysis project Ga0210390, IMG submission 161050) | Forest soil microbial communities from Barre Woods Harvard Forest LTER site, Petersham, Massachusetts, United States - Inc-BW-H-11-O ...
GACGAAGCTCATGGCGGTACCCGGATTGTCCTGCGGTTTGGCCGCGTTGGAACTCCCGCAGCGAAGCCCTCCTGCGAGGCGGCCAACGGTTAGCCCGACACATTATTCACTTTCGCCTGTATCTGCCCCGTCATCCCGAGGCGCGAGCGATAGCGAGCCTCGAAGGACGACGGGCCACGGCTCCTGCCCGCGCATCCTTCGAGGCGCGCAAAGAGCGCGCACCTCAGGATGACGCTTCGAGACCGCGCGAATGAGGTCGAACGCCCAATTCGTCTTTTGCCGTGATCCTGCTATCCTTTCGAAGCCATGACGTCGCGCGACTCCGCCTCTTCCGAAATCACTCCTGAAGTTCTCCTGCGCGCCTATGCCTGCGGCATCTTCCCCATGGCCGAGAGCGCTGACGACCCCAACCTGTTCTGGGTCGAACCGGAAATACGCGGCGTGATTCCCCTGGACGGATTTCGCGTCACCTCGCGTCTGGCACGCACGGTGCGCTCCGAAACCTTCACCGTCACCGTCGACACCGCGTTCAAGGCCGTCATCGCCGGCTGTGCGGCTCCGCGGCCCGGCCGCGAGGATACCTGGATCAACAACCGCATCCGCAATCTTTATGTCGCCCTGCACAAGCTCGGACATGCCCACAGCGTCGAGGTCTGGAAGGACGACGACCTCGTGGGCGGACTTTACGGCGTCAACCTCGGCCGGGCCTTCTTCGGCGAAAGCATGTTTCACAACCAGCGCGACGCCTCGAAAGTCGCGCTCGTGCACCTGGTCGCGCGCCTGATCGCTGGCGGATTCGAGCTGCTCGACACCCAATACGTGACTGAACACCTGCGCAGCTTCGGCGCCGCCGAAGTCCCCCGGCGGCGCTACACTGCCCTGCTCGACAAGGCGATCAGGGGTGAAGCCGATTTCGCCAGATTGCCGATCGATCGGCCGATCAGCGGTGCGAGCGCGCTGCAGATCATAGCGGCTCGCGGAAAGGCGGCACCGCCCGTTGCCTGAACTTCTATTGCCTGAACTTCTATTGCCTGAAGATGCCGAACAGCCCGCCGGATTGCGGCGGTGGCGGCGGCGGCTGTTGCTGCTGGAATTGCTGCTGCGGCGGCGGCAGCGGCCGTTGGGCCTGTTTCGCCGGCGGCGGCCGCTTTTGCTGCGGCGGGGGCGGCGCTGGTTTCGGCAGATCGGGCTGTGTACTGACGATGGTGGTGTCAGGAGCTTTGCAGTCGGTCAGCCAGATATCGTAGATCGGGTGCTCCACGCCATGGAGACCGGGGCTTGCCGCGAACATCCAGCCCGAAAAAATTCGTTTCACCTCACCCTGAAGGGTGATCTCGTCAACCTCGACGAACGCGTCCGTATTGGCGGCTTCCGTCGCCGGGCGCGTATAGCAGGCGTCGGTCTTCACGCGCAGAGCGCCGAACTGGACGGTCTCGCCGATGTCCTCGTCGAAATTGATGATGCGGCCGGTGATCTTGTCGAGACCCGAAAAGCTCGCCTTCTTGTTGACGATCTTTTGCGCCGGCGGCTCGGTGACCACCTCATCCCCCGGCTGCAATGTCGCCGGCGTTTGCGGAACACCCTTCTGCTGACGCTGACCGGGAGCCGAAGGATTGACGCCAGATGGTGCCACCGCAACACCCTGATTAGGCTGCGGCGGTGCAACCCCGACAGCGGGCTGCCCATTCTGCGGAACTACGGTCGTGCCCGGTGGCGGAGCGAGCGGCTGCGATTGCACGGATCCCGGCGGGGGCACCCCCTGCCCCGGTAGCGGACGGTTCGGGGTCGGCAGCAATCGGCCCCGCGGCAATTCCGGCACCTCCTCTTCGTCGTCAGGCACCGCCTGTTGCTGATTGCCCCGGGGGACATTGCCGGGTGGCCGCGGAGAATCGGAAAAGATATTGCCAATCTGCGCGCGCGCGGGCGGCGCAAGCGGCATCGTCGCAGCGGCAATAAGGGCCGCAAAACCGGTCAGGACAATGGTTCGAAGCATCTCGCGGCTTTAGCAGGCGAATCGGGCTTGCGACATTGTAAAGGCTGCCGCCCCTCGCAAACCCCCGGTTAACACGCCGAATACGGCGGGGAAAGGGCGGTTTGGGACACTCCCCCTCTGGTATATTTCCCGGCGAGCGGCAACGACGGGCAATGCGCCTTTGCGCCTGCCGCACCTTTTCAGCCCGCGCGACAGATGAAATAGTCGGCTGCAAACAAGATCGCGTGCCGACAGCAAGAACGGCAGCACCGGAGGAAAACAAATGCCCGACCGCGGCTTCCGACTGGACGGCAGGGTTGCCGTTGTCACCGGCGCTGCCGGCGTCATTGGCATAGCGACCATGCGGCTATTGGCCGAGCGCGGGGCACGCATTGTCGCGGTCGACCGTCTGCAAAGGGAGGTGCAAGCCGCGGTCGCCGATTTGCCGCCCTCCGCGCAGGCCCTTGCGGTTGCGGCTGATGTGACGCGCGAGGACGAAGTCGATGGCTACGTCCGCGCGGCGGTGGATAAATTCGGAACCATCGACGTGTTTTACAACAATGCCGGCGTCGAAGGCGAAATCACGCGCATCACGAAATATCCGCTCGAAGCCTTCCGGAAGGTCATCGACGTCAATGTGATTGGCGTTTTTCTGGGCCTCAAGCACGTTCTGCCGGTAATGCTCAAACAGAACAAGGGCAGCATCATCAACACGGCCTCGATTGCCGGCCTGGTCGGAACTCCCGAAATTGCGGCCTACACCGCCAGCAAGCATGCCGTAATCGGCCTCACCAAGAGCGCGGCTGTGGAGTGCACCGCAACCGGCGTGCGCGTGAATTGCGTCTGTCCCGGATTGATCGATAGCCGTATGCTGAGTGCGATCATCGAAGGTCGCAACCCCGGCAAAACCCCCGTGCCATCCGACAAGATCGTGGAGCGGATTCCGGCGCGCCGACTGGGACAGGCCTCCGAGGTCGCCTCCATCGTGGCATTCCTTGCTTGCGATGAGGCAAGCTACGTCTCAGGCTCCGCCTACACCGTGGACGGGGGACGTATTGCGAGCTGACGTCACACCCCGCGACAACCAAAAGTCATCCCCCAAAGGGCCACTACCGAAACCAGGACTTACGCCCCATGCCCGTTACCCTCGATCCCGACGCCGCATTCGTCTTCAAGGCATTTCAGGAAGCAGGCCGGCCTGCGTATGAGACGCTCTCGCCCGACGAGGCGCGCGAATATTACCGGCAGGCGCGCTTCGTCACCAATCCCGAGCCGCCCGAACTGAAATCGGTCACCCCGCTCTCGATCCCCGCCCCTCACGGATCGATTCCCTCGCGCATCTACACGCCGAAGACGCTGAGGCAAACCAACGGGCTATCGCCGTGCCTGGCGTTCTTCCACGGCGGCGGCTGGGTGATCGGCGACCTCGACACGCACGACGTCGCCTGCCGGAAATTGGCCGACGAGGGCCAGCTCATCGTCATTTCGGTCGACTATCGCCTCGCGCCCGAGAACAAATTCCCCTGCGCCGTCGATGACGCCATCGTGGCGACGGCATGGATCGCGGCTCACGCGAGAGAGCTCGGCATCGACGCCTCGCGGCTGGTGGTCGGCGGCGACAGCGCAGGCGGCAATCTGGCGGCGGTGGTGGCAATCGCCGCCCGCGACGGCAATGGTCCTGCGATCGCAGGCCAGGTGTTGATCTATCCGTCGACCGATTTTGCGATGACCCAGCCCTCGCACAGCGAACCCGAGACCAGCATCCTGCTGACGCATTCCGTCATCAAATGGTTTTGCAATCACTATCTCGGCGGCGCTGCCGACATCAGCGATTGGCGCGCGTCGCCCGCGCGAGCGAGTACGCTGGCTGGTCTGCCGCCGGCCTATGTGCTGACTGCGGGTGCCGATCCCCTGCGTGACGAAGGCGACGAATACGCAAGACGCCTGAAGCAAGCCGGCGTTGCCGTGACCTATCGCACTTTCCCCGGCCAATTCCACGGCTTCTTCACCATGGGCAAGCTCTTGCAGCAGGCCAATGTAGCCGCAGAGGAAATCGGCGCGTGGCTGCGGGCGTTGAACTAGAATCTGAGGTCGGATGCGCCAGACCTGCGGAAACGATCATGCCTTGAAATCCCGCCTGGATGCGCACCGCGTCACACCCAGCGCCGCACCTGCTCGACGTAATCGTCATATCTGGTGGCGAACTGACGACGCATCTTGGCTTCCTCAAAGGGGATGTGGACCCAGTTTGCGGTGGCGAAGACGGCACAGGGCACGAGAAACATGGGCCACGCACCCACCCATATCGCGATGCCGAGCGTGACCAACACCAGTCCGAGATACATCGGATTGCGAGTGTAATGGTACGGACCATCGACGATGAGCGTGCGGTTGGTTGGCGAAGTCGGATCGATTTCAGTGCCCGCGCGGCGAAACACCACGACTGCCCAGACGGGCAAAATCCACGGAAGCAACGCGAGGATAAGACCGAGGGTGGGAAGCGGAAGCCCGGGTACCTTGGGCCAGCCCAATTGCCAGCTGACTACGAGAGCGATGAGAACATAGACCAGCGCCCAGACGGGCGGCGGAAGCTTGAGCACGACAACGCCTCCTTTCACCTGCGATTTCCAGTCCACACGGTTCTAGAGGCTGGCTCGGGCGGTTGGAAGGCCGACAAATTTGCTCGGACTGAACGAAGCCCATGCCGGACACGTCAATCATTGGGACGGTCAGAGCAGAAATAGACGGTAACCAGATGTTACTTGGCGCGTTGAAATGGTTGCCGCATGGTCGCGGGCCGCCTGCGCCCTCCGCCGAAAATAAAATCCAATGACCGACGCCACAAAATACATCGTCGCCCTTCCGGTGCGCGCGTTGACGTGGCTTGGCGGTCAGGGCACACGCGCAATAGCGGCGCTGGTGTTCATCGGCATCGCCGTGCCGCCGCTGGGCGTACTGCTCAAGCCTTTCGTCACCGAAGCGGTTTTTCTGCTGCTCTGCACGTCGTTCCTTCGCGTCGACCTTCGCGCGTTGCGCGACTATCTGCGGCGGCCGGGACTCGTTCTCGCCGCGACCGCGTGGACCACGGCTGCCGTGCCGTTGATCACGGGCGGAAGCTGCTTTCTGACCGGCGTCGAGCAACGTTCTCCGGATCTGTATCTTGCTTTGATGCTGCAGGCCGTGGCGTCGCCGATGATGGCTTCGCCGGCGCTCGCGGCCGTGATGGGACTGGATTCAACGCTCGTGCTCGTCACTCTTGTATCCAGCACTGCGGTAGTCCCGATTACGGCATCGCTGTTCGCCTACATTTTCTTTGGCTCGGCGCTGACGATCTCGCCGTTCGGACTCGGTTTGAAGCTGATTGTCATCCTTGCGGGAGCGATGCTTGCGGCGAGTGTGCTTCGCTGGTGGGCGGGCACGCTTGCCATCCAACGCCATGCCCGCGCAATCGACGGACTGACAGTGCTGTTTCTGTTTGTTTTTGTCGCCGCCGTGATGGGCAACGTGGTTGGCGGATTTCTGGCAAACCCCATGGTCACGTTGGCACTGACGTTTGTTGCCTTCGCGGTGTTTTTCGTGCTGCTCGGCGCAACAATGCTGGTTTTTCGCAAGGCCGGCTACGGGCCTGCGATGTCTCTCGGCCTCATGGTCTCTCAGCGCAACATGGGACTGATGCTGGCGGCGACCGACGGCGTGCTCCCGGGGACGACGTGGCTATACTTCGCCCTCTCGCAGTTTCCGATATATTTGTCGCCGCAACTGCTCAGGCCAATCGTGCGAAGGGGCCTGAGCGCCCATCAGCCAGCGTCCCCGGCGCCCGATCCCAGGGTGCACGAGGTCTGATCGGTCGGGACATGCCAAGCCGAATTCGGGGTACAGTTGGCGAAGCGAATCGAACAGGCTTCCATGCTGGGAATTTTCATGCGCGTGATGCCGGCCATAGACGAAGCCAAGACCTCTGATGCCGCCCTGACGACGCGCTTAGTCGTCCACGTCGGCAGCTAGCGGCAGCGTGGAACCGTCCACCTCCATCGAGATCGCAAGGCACACGCTGCTGAGTTGCGGTCTCATTCTGGCGGTTGGGACAATCGCCGGCCTTGTGGCGCAAAAAATCAGGATTCCGGATGTCGCGGTGTTCCTGGTTGCCGGGATTGCAATCGGTCCGCACGCGCTGGGATTTGTCGACATCAAGGCGGACTCGGCGCTGAACCAGATCATCCTGTTGTTCGGCGCGAGCTATATTCTCTTCGATGGCGGTGCGGCGTTGCGGTTGGACGTCCTCAAAGGCGTGTGGATCACAATCGTCGTCCTCGCCACCATCGGTGTGCTGATCACGACCGGCATCACCGGCCTTGCTGCCCATTATCTTTTCGGCGTCCCCGCGATCGTTGCAATGCTTCTGGGCGCGTCGCTGGCCTCGACCGACCCGGCGACGCTGGTGCCGATTTTCCGCCAGGTTCATATCAGGGATCGGGTGGCGCAAACGGTGATGAGCGAGTCTGCTTTCAACGATGCCATGTCGGCGATCGTCACGCTTGGCCTGTTGTCGGCGGCAACCGGGGGCGCCCAGTTTTCGCTGGCATCATCGCTCTCGGCGCTGGTGGAGCAAACCGTCATCGGCATCGTCGCCGGCATTTTGCTCGGATATCTGGCAGCGCTGCTGATCGCCCACGAAAGATGGGCATTTCTGGCGGAATACGCGCCGATTGTCACGCTGGTCGCGGTAATCGCCGCCTATTTCGCCGCGAGCGGCCTCCACGCCAGCGGCTTCATGGCGGTGTTCGTGTTCGGTATCGTGCTCGGCAACAAGGAAGTCTTCGGCTTCCGAATGGAAGCGGGCGAGGCGCAGAAACTCGATGAATTCATCCTGACCACCGCATTCATCATGCGGATTTTCATTTTCATCCTGCTTGGGGCGCAAGTCGATTTCACGCTGATCGGCCGCTATGCGATGGAAGGCGTCATCATTGTCGCCATCCTGATGCTGGTTGCCCGCCCGGCGACCGTCTTCCTGTGCGCCCTGCCCGACCGCCGCGCGCGATGGAGCATCCAGGAAATGCTCCTGATGTGCTGGACGCGGGAGACCGGCGTCATTCCAGCGGCGCTCGCCGGCCTTTTGCTCGGCATGAGAGCGCCGGGCGCACAGATGATCGCCTCGGTCGTATTCCTTGCGATCTTGATGACGATCTTGATTCAGGCGCCGACCACGAAGTGGCTGGCGCGCAGGCTTGGGCTGCTGGAGCGCGATCAGGCCGGTTCCGCTTCCGATTGAACCATGGCGGGGGCGCCATTTATCGCTGGTTGTCGGCGCGGCCGGCTTGCTTAGGGGATGCCGCGCCACGACGCATTGGATGGCGAAGGAGTTTCCAGAGCCTTACCAGGCCATGCCCACCGAGGCGCGTCGGATCGCGGAGCGCAAAATCTTCGCCGAAGGCGGCATGGGGTCCGGCGAATATGACCGCTCGACGATCTCCTTTGCGGAGCATCCGGCCGCGACCCAAAAAGCGCTTGCGCAAAGCAGCAGGCAAGGAAGCAAAGAGCGGGTAAAGAAAAAGGCCGCCTGGTTTCCCAGACGGCCTTTCCTTTCCTACGGCAGCCTCACATTCAACGGGCGATCTCAGGGCGTCCGCGCTCGGGGGCCTATCTCCCGGCTGCATCCTGATCGGAAGCCGCTGCTTATCGGGTCAGTCGCGATTCCGTTGCCCGAACCGTCGCGGTGGTTTCCCATCTCCGTAAGATGACCCTATTGAGCCATCGACCCACGCCAGAGGCAACAGGCCTGCGGCAGCTGTCCCCGCTGTTCCCGTTGTTCACAGGGCATTTGACTTGCGCTCGAGGCTTCAGCTGCTTCAGCTGCCTGGCGTCCAGGGCTGATAGTCGCCGGTGGCCGCGGGCCGGCGGCCATCTGCCAGCGTCGAGCCTGAGGGCCGGTAGGCCGCGGGCGTTCCGGTCAGGTTCGGCAGATGCGGCTTTTCCCATTCGCGCGGCGTGTAGTGCTGCTCGGTCGGGGGCACATCGACCGTATGATGCAGCCAGCCGTGCCACGCCGGCGGAACCTTGGTCGCCTCGGCGTAGCCGTTGTAAATGACCCAGCGCCGCTCGAAGCCGAGCGTCGGGTCGATTTGGCCGCCCTTGGTGCGGTAATAGCGGTTGCCCTGCTCGTCGGTGCCGACCAGCTCGCCAAAGCGCCATGTCCACAATTGCGTGCCAAAGGTCTCACTGTTCCACCACGTGAATAGTTTGAGCAGGAATTGTTTCATAAGGGCACGGGGGCGTTGGAGAATGGGGTGTCGGAGAAATGACAGGGTTCTGATGCCATCGGCGCGCCGGATTGTCCAGTTTTGAGGCGATGATCGGCCCGCCCGGATGGTCACCACCCGATCAGGACCGCGTCGCCAGCACAACGCCTGCAAGCGTGAAAACGAGTGCGGCGATCTGGCCGATGCCAAGCGGCTCATGCAGCGCGAGCGCGGAAGCAACGACGCCGATGACCGGCACCGCCATGGTACCGATTGCGGCAACCGACGCCGGAAGCCGGGCGAGAGCTGCAAACCAGGAAACATAGGCCACGCAAAACTGCACCACGGTCGCATAGGTAAGGAGCAACCAGGCGCCAGCCGAGAGCCCAGCCACATCAGCCTTCTCGAACAAAAAGCCCGCGATCGCCACCGGCAGGCACCCTATTCCGATCTGCCAGGCGGCCGCCGACACCGGCGGCAAGTCTATCGGCAGCTTCTTGGCGAGAACGGCGCCGATGGCAAACCCGAGCGCCCCGCCCAGCGCCATGATGATCCCCGGCCATTTCGACAAGCTCGCCGCAAAGCCGTTGCCGCCAAGGATGGCGGTCAGCCCGGCAAACGCCATCACCAGCGAGATGACGCGCAACAGGTTGGGCCGCTCGCCAAGGATCGGCCAAGCCAGGATCGAGGCCCAGACCGGCATGGTATAGGCGATCAAGGCCGCTTCGCTGGCGGGCAGCCAGAGTAGCGCGAACCCCATCAGGACCATCCAGCAGCCGACGTTGAGGAATGCAGCGATCACCAGCCTCGGCCAGAGTTCGCGCGGCACGCGCAACGTCTGGGCGCGCAGCAACGCCAATAGCGCCAACAGGCCCGCGCCAACGACGCCGGTGGTGCCGCGCAACGTGAGTGGCGGCAGGTAGCCGAGCAGGAACTTGGTGATGGGCCAGTTGAAACCCCAGCCGATCGAGGTGATGGCGAGGAATGCAAGGCCCGCGGGCGCAATGCGCGTTCTCGCGCCCAGCTGATTCTGCTGTTTCATCGATGGGCTGGACCGGTGGGAATCGACGGCACGTTGCCGCCTCGAGGCACATTGCCGCTTATCGGGATGGCTGGCCATCGCCAGCACGGCATGCCTGACCGGATGAGCCGGAGGCAGGGAACTTGAGTCTCTCCAAGGCAAGGCCTTGGCCACAATAAATAGTTTGCCTGTGAACAGCGGGGCGAAGCTGTGCGGGAAGGCTCGAGGTCGATTTTTTTCGCTTGGGAATCCCTGAGGACTCACTGATACTTGGACCCGTCAGCGGCGGCTCGGCCCCCCTGTTATTCCCGGATTTCCACCATATTTAGTATTTGATTCAGGAACTCGTACTAATCCTTGACGTGCGTGTTGGAGTCGTCCTAGCTTTGATCCGTTCGGCGCGAGTTTGTTCGGGTCCCGCCGGTCGCTCCCTGAAGGGTTCCAGAATGAACACTCCGCCGGCCGGTCGAGGCAGCGGATACGGGCTTTTTTGTCCCTCATTCTTGAGCCTTTCGGAACGCGAAAAACGAGCCAAATGGCGGTCAGGGCCGGATGGCTCTTGATCCTGATGGCTCTTGATCCAGATGGCTCTTGATAACGAGCCAGGTGGCTCAAAGTAGAGGGTGGCGTTGAGTGCACGAACCCGGACGGAACTGGGGAGTTCGGTTTGGGCCGTGCGGCCGGAGAACTTGCGGTCCGAAAAAAGGGCCGGATTCCACCGGTTGAGAAGCTTGCGGATGCTTCAGGCCAGAGTTGTCTTCAGCTTTGGTCGGGAAGGTTCGCTCAGGGAATAA
>Ga0210390_10006179_pt1 | contig 10023 bp, 8 predicted proteins | sample IncBWH11OmetaG_FD_161050 | JGI IMG/M metagenome (GOLD analysis project Ga0210390, IMG submission 161050) | Forest soil microbial communities from Barre Woods Harvard Forest LTER site, Petersham, Massachusetts, United States - Inc-BW-H-11-O ...
CGCGGGGCGGCATGCTGCACCTGCTGTACCCGCTGTTCGCGGCCGGCCTGGGCGGGCGGCTGGGCAGCGGCAAGCAGTGGCTGGCCTGGATCGGCCTGGACGACCTGCTCGACATCTACCTGCGCGCGGTGCTCGACCCGGCGCTGTCCGGACCGGTCAACGCGGTCGCCCCGGCCCCGGTCCGTAACGCCGACTACACCGCCGTGCTGGCCGGCCTCCTGCACCGGCCTGCGCTGGTCCCGGTGCCCCCGCTCGGTCCCCGCCTGTTGCTGGGCGGCGAGGGCGCCCGCGAGCTCGCCGAGGCCAGCCAGTACGTCCGCCCGGAGCGGCTGATCAACGCCGGTCACCACTTCCGCTACCCCGAGCTCGAGGCGGCCCTGCGCCATGTGCTCGGCCGCGAGCCAGCGGTGCGGCCGGCAATCCGGATCCGGGTCGGCCCCGAATAAGGGCATCTGGGAAGGGAGCAGTCTCGTGACCGGGCGCAAGATCGCCGTCATCGGCAGCGGAATCAGCGGGCTGACCGCGGGTTACGTCCTGTCCCGGACCGACCGGGTCACGCTGTTCGAAGCCGACCGCAGGCTCGGCGGCCACGCCGACACCCACCTGGTCGGGCCGGTCCCGGTCGACACCGGCTTCATCGTCTACAACGAGCGCACCTATCCGCTGCTCACCAGGCTGTTCGCCGAGCTGGGGGTGAGCACCCGGGGCACCGAGATGAGCATGTCGGTCCGCTGCGCGGGCTGCGGCCTGAACTACGCGGGTAAGCGGGGCCCGGGCGGCCTGGCCGCGGGCCTGCGCCGGGGCGGCGGCCGGTTCCTGCGGCTGCTGGCCGACGTCCCGCGCTTCCACCACGCCGCCCGCGTGCTCCTGAACGGCGACACACCCGGTGACCCCACCTTCGGTGAGTTCCTGGACCACGGCGGATATTCCAGCTACTTCCAGGCTCACTTCGCGCTGCCGCTGGTCGCGGCCGTGTGGTCGTGCCCGGCCGGCACCGCGCAAGAGTATCCGGCCCGCTACCTGTTCGCCTTCCTGGCCAACCACGGGATGCTGTCGGTGTCGGGCTCGCCGCCCTGGCGGACGGTGGCCGGAGGCTCCCGGTGCTACGTCGAGCGGGCCGCGCGCCGGCTGGCCTGCGTCCGGCTCGGCGTCCCGGTCCGCGCCGTGCGCCGCTACCCGGACGGCGCCGAGGTGCGCGACGCCTCGGGCCAGACGCACCAGTTCGACGCGGTGGTCATCGCCACCCACCCGGACCAGGCCCTCGCGCTGCTCGCCCCGGCCACCCGGGCCGAACGCGAGGTGCTGGGCGCCTTCCGCTACACCCCGAACCCGGCGCTGCTGCACACCGACGCCCGGCTGCTCCCAGACCGCCCGGGGGTCCGGGCCGCCTGGAACTACGAACTCGGCCACTGCCGGGACGGAGCGGCGCGGGTCAGCTACGACATGAACCTGCTGCAACACCTGCCCGCCAGCCGGAACTACATCGTGACCCTGAACGGCCACGGCGTCGTCGACCCGGACCAGGTCATCAGCCGGATGGAGTACGCGCATCCCGCCTACACGCCGGAGTCGGTCGCCGCCCAGCGCCGCCTGCCCGGGCTGAACACGCCGGTCACCGCGTTCGCCGGCGCCTACCACGGCTGGGGCTTCCACGAGGACGGCTGCCGGTCCGGCGCCCAGGCGGCCCGCGTGCTCGGGGGGACCTGGTGACGGACGGCCCGCGCCCGCTGGCCCCGGGCGCCGCGCTATACGACTGCCGGATCACCCACACCCGGCTAGCGCCGCTGCGCCACGCGTTCACCTACCGCACCTACCAGTGGGTGGTCGACGTGGACCACCTGCCCCGGCTCGGCCCGGGGCTGCGGCTGCTCGCTGGCTTTCGCGGCCGCGACCACCTGGGCGACCCGGATCAACCGATCAGGGCCAACCTCGACCACTTCCTGGCCAGCCAAAACATCGACCTGGCCGGCGGCCGGGTGCTGATGCTCGCCCACGCCCGGGTCCTCGGGTACGTGTTCAACCCGCTGACCGTCTACTGGTGCCACCGGGCCGACGGCTCGCTGGCCTGCGTGGTGGCCGAGGTGCACAACACCTGCCGGCAGCGGCACGCCTACCTGCTGCGCACCGACGACCATGGGCGGGCCCGGACCGCCAAGCAGTTCTACGTCTCGCCCTTCTACCCGATCGACGGCGGCTACCGGATGTCCCTGCCCGAGCCCGGCCCGCCAGGCTCCCCGCTGGCGCTGAGCGTCACCCTCACCCGCCCGGGCGGGCTTTCGTTCGTAGCCACCGTGCACGGCACCGGCCGCCCGGCCACCGCCCGGGCGCTGCTCGGCGCCGCCGCCCGGCATCCGTGGTCCACCGCCGCCGTCTCGGCCCGGATCCGGTGGCAGGGGATCCGGCTCTACCTGCGCGGGCTGCCCGTCGTACCCCGGCCACCTCACCAACCCCAGGAGGGAGTTCAGTGATCACCAGCACGCAGCAAGCGCCGCGCTGCGCCGTCGACGCCGAACGGTGGCCCGACGTCGCCGCGGCGGACGGCTCCCTGGTGCGCGCGGCCGTGGCCCGGGCCCTGTTCACCCGCGCGGTGGCGGCGCTGCCGCTGCGAGTGCGGTTCCCGGACGGCCGTCTGCTCGGCGCGGACGCCCCGGACACGCCGGTCATGATCCTGCACCGGCCCGGGGAGTTCTTCCGCCGCTTCGGCGCCTCCGGCCTGATCGGGTTCGGCGAGTCGTACCTGGCCGGTGACTGGGACTGCGCCGACCTGACCGGCCTGCTGACTGTGTTCGCCGCCCGCGCCGGCGACCTCATCCCGCCCTCGCTGCAGCGGATGCGCGCGCTGGCGGTACGCCGCCCGCCGGCCGCCGACCAGCAGACCCGCGACGGCGCCCGCCGTAACATCGGCCGCCACTACGACCTGTCCAACGAGCTGTTCGCGCTGTTCCTCGACGAGACCATGACCTACTCCTCGGCCGTGTTCACTACACAAGATGACGGCACCCCGCTGGCCGCCGGTCACCTGCTGGCCGACGGACAGCGGCGCAAGATCGACGCCCTGCTGGACCGGGCCGGGGCCGGGCCCGGCGGCCGGGTGCTCGAGGTCGGCACCGGCTGGGGCGAGCTGGCCATCCGGGCCGCGCGGCGCGGCGCCAGCGTGGTCACGGTCACGCTCTCGCGCGAGCAGCAGGCGCTGGCCGCGCGCCGGGTCGCCGAAGCCGGCCTGGCCGACCGGGTCCGCGTCGAGCTGCGCGACTACCGCGACGTCGAGGGCACGTTCGACGCCATCTGCTCCTGCGAGATGATCGAGGCGGTCGGCGAACGATACTGGGACGGCTACCTCGCCGCGCTCGACCAGCACCTGGCGCCCGGCGGCCGGATCGGCCTGCAGACGATCACCATGCCGCACGACCGGATGCTGGCCACCCGCCACACCTACACCTGGATCCAGAAGTACATCTTCCCCGGCGGGCAGCTCCCGTCGGTGACCGCGATCGAGGCCAGCCTGGCCAGGTCCACCCGGCTGCGGATCACGGCCCGCACCGACTTCGGCCTGCACTACGCGGCGACGTTGCGGATCTGGCGGGACCGGTTCCAGGCCAACGCGGACGAGGTCGCCCGGCTCGGCTTCGACGACGTGTTCGCCCGCATGTGGACCTTCTACCTGTGCTACTCCGAGGCCGGGTTCCGGTCCGGCTACATCGGGGTCAGCCAGCTCACCCTGGCCCGCATATGACCGCCGCCGGCGTCATCGCGGACCTGCTCAGGACCCATTCCGGGGCCGGCCTGCCGGTCCGGCTGCGCCTGTGGGACGGCAGCGAGGCCGGCCCCGGAGGCGCCCCGGTCCTAATCGCCAGGTCCCCGCGGGCGCTGCGCCGGATCCTGTGGCGCCCGGACGAGCTCGGCCTGGCCCGCGCCTACATCAGCGGCGACCTCGACGTGGACGGCGACCTCGCCGACGGCCTGCGCCGGGTGTGGGACGCCATCGGTCACAAACTCCCGGGGGGCGGCGCGCGGCCAGGCTCCGCGCCGCTTCCCGGGCCAGCCCGGGGACTCCAAACCGCGCGCGCCCTGGCCGCCCAGGCGCCCGCGGCGGTGGCCGCGGTCCGGGCCGTCGCCCGCCTCAAGGTCCCGGTCTGGCCCCCGCCCCCGCGGCCCCCCTGCGAACTCCGGGTCCGCGGCCGCCTGCACAGCCGGGCCCGCGACCAGGCGGTGATCGCCGGCCACTACGACCTGCCCGTCGCGTTCTACCAGCTCCTCCTGGACCCCAGCATGGCCTACTCGTGCGGTTACTGGACCGGGGCGGACACGCTCGCGGACGCCCAGCAGGCCAAGCTCGAGCTGATCTGCGGCAAGCTCGGCCTGCAGCCCGGCAGCAGGGTGCTGGACATGGGCTGCGGCTGGGGCTCGCTGACCGTGCACGCCGCCCGCGACCACGGGGCCCGGGTGACCGCCGTGACCCTGTCCGCCGAGCAGGGCGGCCACGTCCGGCAGCGGGTCCGCGGCCTGGGCCTGGCCAGCCGGGCCGAAGTCCGGATCCAGGACTACCGGGACCCAATTGACCACACGAGCTACGACGCGGTCGCGTCGGTCGAGATGGGCGAGCACGTCGGCGCCGCGCAGTACCCGCGGTTCTGCTCGGCGCTGCACCGCCTGCTGCGCCCGGGCGGCCGGCTGCTGATCCAGCAGATGTCCCGGGGCGGCCGCGCGCCCGGCGGCGGCCCGTTCATCGAGTCCTACATCGCCCCCGACATGCACATGCGCCCGGTGGGGGAGACGGTCCGGCTGCTCGAGAACGCCGGGTTTGAGGTCACCGGCGTCCAGGCCATGCGCGAGCACTACGTCCGCACCATCCGGGGCTGGCTGGACAACTTCGAGGCGAACCTGCCCGCCATCGCGGACATCCTTACCAAGGAGCAGGTCCGCGTGTGGCGCCTGTACCTGGCCGGCGGCGCGCTGGCCTTCGAGGAGGGCCGGATGGGCGTGGACCAGATCCTCGCCGTCAGGAAAGCACGGTGAGCGGCATACCGGTCGGCCCGTTCGGCCTCACCCTGATGACCACCGCGGCCGCCCTCCTGGTCATGATGGCCGTGACCTTCGCGGTCGCCCGAAGAGTGCACAAGCACAGCGTGGTCGACACCGCGTGGGGTCTCGGCATCGCCCTAGCCGGCGTGGTCAGCCTGCTCGCCTCGGCCGGGCACGGCCAGCCGGCCCGCCGCTACCTGCTCCTGGCCGCCTCGGTCATCTGGGGTCTGCGCCTGGCCGGCTACGTCACCTGGCGCAATCATGGCCAGGGCGAGGACCCCCGCTACCGGGACCTGCTCAGCCGGGCCCCGGGCAACCCGAACGCCTACGCGCTGCGCACCGTCTACCTGCTTCAGGCCGGGATCCTGTGGCTGGCCTGCCTCCCAGTCCAGGCCGGCATGCTCGAGCGCGCCCCGGCCGGCGCGCTCGCCGTCATCGGCGTCCTCCTGTGGCTGGGCGGTTTCGTCTTCGAGTCCGCGGGCGACTGGCAGCTGGCCCGGTTCAAGGCCGACCCCGGGAACCAAGGCCTGATCATGGACCGCGGCCTGTGGCGGTATACCCGGCACCCCAACTACTTCGGCGACGCTTGCATGTGGTGGGGCCTGTTCCTGATCAGCCTGGGCTCCTGGGCGGAGCTCCCGTTCGCGGTCGCGCCGCTGCTGATGACCTTCATCCTGACCCGGGGCACCGGCCAGCGGCTCACCGACCAGCGGATGGCCGCCAGCCGCCCCCAGTACGCCGACTACGCCGCCCGCACCAGTGGCTTCATTCCCCTCCCACCCCGTCGCCGGGCGAGCGGCGGACGCGGCGGCGGATAGGAGGGGGACCGCCGCCGCGCAATTCCGACGTTAGCCGCCAGGCGGGCTACGGCATCCGCACCTCGACGTTAAAAAGTATTTCCGCGCCGCTCCCGTGGGGCCCACAGGCTCCACTCAGTCCCACAGACCCCAGCAGCCCAGCGGCCCAACCTGGTGGTTGTGACACCGTGATGGCTCTTACCATCAGGCTGCCACTTTCACGTGTTCCGGCGCCGGCGCGGAGGCGGCGCGGCCTAATCCCCGCAGGCCAAGAGGGACCAGGCCGGAGTCGCCCCGCACAGCGACTGCATCTGCGGACGCTATGTGGTACGGGCAGGCCTGCTCTTCCTGTTCCAGGGCCGCAGGGGCGGCGCCCTACCCTACGCGGCGTGCCCGGGAGCTGAGCGGCGGCGGGCCTCCTGCTGCGCTTGTCCGTGGCCTCGCCTGGCCCTTCCACCCGGGACGTCTGGGATGGACCTGCAGGTGGCATGAGTCATCAGGGCTGGTCAGTCTGCTGCCAGGTGACGGTGAAGTGGTCGATCTGGCGGGTGGGGACGCTTGCAGTGATGTCAGGCGCGGTCAGGACCGCCAGGCCTGGCAGGCGGGTGAACAGGGTGTTCAGCGCGACCTCGCCGTGCATCCTGGCCAGGGGGGCGCCCAGGCAGAAGTGCGTTCCGGCGGAAAAGCTCAGATGGGGGTTGGGTGTGCGGCCGATATCGAACCGGTCGGGATCGGGGAAGGTGGCGGGGTCGCGGTTCGCGGCGGCCAGGAACAGCATGCGCGGCTGCCCGGCCGGGCAGGCAACGCCGTGGATGTCGGCATGGGTCCGGGGTGTGACGCCGGTGAAGGTGGTCGGGGTGATCAGCCGCAGCATTTCCTCCACAGCGGCGGGCCAGCGTCCCGGGTCGTCCTGCAAGGCAGCCCATGTGCCGGGGTGGGTGCAGAGCAGGTGAGTGCCCAAGGTCAGCAGGGTGGTGGTGGTCTGGTGCCCGGCCAGGACGAAGAAGATGCAGTTCGCGAGCAGATCCTGGCGGTCTTCTCCGTCAGAGTGCCGGGCGGCCAGGGCGGTCATCAGGTCATCGGCTGGTTTTGCGGCGCGCTGGCCGAGCAGCCCGGCAAAGTATGACAGCAGCTGCCCGGCCGCGTCGTTGGCGGCCTGCACAGCGGCGCGGTCGCTGTCGCGCTGGCGCGCGAAGCCGTGATTGAGGACGGCCAGCGCCCCGCCAAGCCAGTCGCGGTCATCGGGCGGGACGCCCAGCACATCGTTGATCACAGCGAACGGCAGCGGCCGGGCGAAGTCAGCGACCACGTCCATGCTTCCGGCGGGGCCCACCTGGTCGATCAGCGCGGCGGCACGCTCCGCGATGATCGCCCGGTAACGCCCCACCCGGCGTGCGGTGAACAGGCCGCCGAAGGCGTCTCGCACGCGGCGGTGCCGATCTCCGTCCAGCCGGATCATCCACCGCCTGAGCAGCTGGAATGCCAGGTCAGGGGAGGGCGGGATAGTCGGTGCGGCGAAACGCGGATCCCGCAGTACATCACGCACGAACGGGTACTGGCAGCCAGGCAGCGGCGACCCGCGCAAGATCACCTGCGGGTCGGCGCGCCCAGCAGGAGAGAACAGGGCACCCAGCAGGTCAAACTCGGTCGTGGCATCCGCTGCCGGGCTGGATGGAGTGCTCATGAGGGCACAGTAGCGGTCCCGAGATCAACGCCGGCAACGTGCCTGCCCGATGCGACACAGCCGCAGGTTCCCGGCAGCCCCGGGCCGGCCAGGACCGCAACGGCACCAATGTTCCATCGCTGCCGCCCTGACGACACCGTTGTTTCATCGGTGCTGCCCCGGCCGCATGGACCGGCCGCCCGGCGCCGGTCCGCTCACACCTCCGCGGCGGCCTCGATGACCAGCCGCAGGACAGGCCGGATCGTGGCAGAGCCTCAGGTGTGCCGATTGACCCATACCGAGATAGAGGCGGGCTCCAGAGCCTGCCGCACGGCACCGGCCAGATCATCAAGGACCCCGTCCAGATCTACGGCGTCATTCAGGCGGGCCGCGAACGCCGCCACTATCTGCTCGGCGTCATACCGGGCCCGGTTGAACCGCCGGTCCACCACCCGCTGGACCCGCCGCCGCAGCGGGGTGAACAGCGCGGCGACCGCCAGGGTTGAGGCCGCCACCGCGACCGGCGACTTGATCGCGATCACCTGGGTGGCCAGCAGCACCAGCCCCGCGTACACCCCCACCAGCAACCCGGTCACGATCGCGTAGGCCAGTGTCCGGGAGATGATCCGGTCGATGTCGAGCAGCCGGTACTTCAAGATGGCCACACCCATGCTCAGGGGAATCGCAAGCGCCCCTGCGATGGCGATGTCGCCCAGATCCTGCACGGCCCCGGACCCGCTACCCGACAGCAACCAGGCGATCAAGATGCTGACCCCGGCGATGGCCGATCCGCTCATCAGCCACTTCAGCTGCTGGCGGCGCTCCCAGGACGAGCGCCGGTAGCCGAGCAGCTGGCCGACCAGCGAGAGCAGCCAGCAGATCACCAGCAGCGGGAAGAACGCCGCGCTCAGCCCAGTCCACCAGGCCGGGGCGCCGGCGGCGTGATAGAGGACCGCGAGGTTTCCGGTGGAATCCACCCGCACGTGGTGGCCGGTGATCGCCGCCACGGTGAGGCCGAGGGCGCCGGCTGTCCACACCATCCCCACGGTGACATAGACCCGCGACAGCCAGCGCCACCGCGATGACGGCGGCCGTCCGTCGGGAAACAGCAGGAACACCAGCCCGAAGAGCACGAGCTCCAGGCGCCCGCCTGCCTGCGCGAGCAATGCCAGCCAGCCGAGCGGCAGCTCCCCGTGCTGGAGCCGGTAGTCGGCCACCGCGTAGAAGCCGGCGTCCTCGCTCAGCGCGGCAAGGCCGGCCACGGCCAGGATGACCCACCCGAGCGGATTGCGTGGCCTTCGCCAGGCCACCACCAAACCCAGCACCCCGAAGCCAGCGGAAACCCACACCGGCACGGAGCCATCGTCGGCGTTCAGGCTCTGATGCGCCAGTCCGGCCAACGGCACACCGGCGACCACCGATGCCAGTACCAGGCCGCCCAGGACAAGCGCGGTCCCCGGCGACGCCGCAGGCAGACGGCGGCGGCCAGTACCGGCAGTCACCGCCCTGCCTGTCCGTACGACCTCGCTCACAAAGTCACACGCTACGCCCGGATCGTTCCGGGAACGTTACCGCTCTAGACCTCACACCGCGTGCCGCAGTCGCAGCTCGGCCGGGAACGGCGCCAGGAACGTCTGCGACGCCAGCCACGGCAGGTCGCCGCCGCTGGCGTAGTGGGCCAGCAGCGCTATGGGCACGCTGAGCGGCACCTCGCCCCGCCGGTACGCGTCGATCCGCGCCACCAGATCCGAACGACGCGGCGCGGCCAGCGCCCGCCCGATCCGGCTGTACGCGTGCAGCAGCGCGTTCGCGTTCCGCCCGCGCGTGGCCGGCGCAGCAAGAGCGGCCAGGAACAGCTCCCGATAATCGCAAACAGCACCGCCGGAAGCCACCACCCGCCCCAGGAAACGGTACCGGCCCGGATCGTGCGCCAGCAGCTGCAGCTTGTGCCGGGCGTGGAACGCCACCAGGTCCTGCGGCTGCCACACCCCGGACAGCAGGGAACGCAGCCGCGCGGCCGCGAACACCCGCTCCACGAACGCCTCCCGCAGCCCGGCGTCGTTCAGCCGCCCCTCATCCTCCACCGCGAGCAGCGGAAACGAGGCCATGACCCGCCCCGCGTACAGCCCGGGCCCCACGGCACCGGACGCCTCCCCGGAAGACCGGTATCGCGGAATGCCCCACACCCCGCAACTCGGCGACTTGGCCTTGAACACGTACCCGTCAACAGCGCCAGGCAGCGGGAGAGCGGCCATAGCCAAAGTGTGATCGGCAGTCCCGCCCCGGTTGACGAGCCGATTATCAAAAGTCAGCCGGATCGGCTCGCGCGGGGTGCCCAGCCCGATCTCGACCTCCGGGCAGTACGGCACCCAGTCCACGTACGGGCCGAGCTCGTCGGTCAGGAACCGGAACCGCTTATGCCCCCCGTTATACCGGACCGGGGACCCGAGCAAGCACGAAGACACCCCCACCCGTGGTCGTTCCATAATTGACATTCAACACGTAGGTGAGGACGACGATGACGACCCCGAGGCTGCTGGC
>Ga0210390_10006180_pt1 | contig 10023 bp, 5 predicted proteins | sample IncBWH11OmetaG_FD_161050 | JGI IMG/M metagenome (GOLD analysis project Ga0210390, IMG submission 161050) | Forest soil microbial communities from Barre Woods Harvard Forest LTER site, Petersham, Massachusetts, United States - Inc-BW-H-11-O ...
CTTGGGGACCTCGAAGCGGTAGCCGGCGCCGCGCACGGTTTTCAGGTAGCGCGGATTCTCGGGGTCGGGCTCGATTTTTTCGCGGATGCGGCGGACGTAGACGTCGACTGAGCGCGGAGTGACGTAGGCCGTGTCGCGCCAGACGGAGTCGAGGAGATGATCGCGGCTGAAGACGCGGCCTTTATGGCGCGCGAAATAATCGAGCAGGCGGAACTCGGTAGCCGTCGTGGGCACCAGGTTTCCGCTCACGGTGAGAGTCATGGCCGAGGGATCGATTTCGATCTCGCCGACTTTCCTCGGGCTTGGCGGCAACGGGCGCTCGAAACGGCGCAGTACGGCCTTCACGCGTGCCACGAGTTCCCGCGGGCTGAAAGGCTTGGCGATGTAGTCATCGGCCCCGAGTTCGAGACCGAGCACGCGGTCGGCTTCGCTGCTTTTCGCGGTCAAAAAAATTACCGGCACGGAGGCGAGGCCGGGCGTCTGGCGAATGGTGCGGCAGATTTCGAGACCATCCTTGCCGGGGACCATGATGTCGAGCACGAAAAGCGCTGGGCGCTGGCGTTCGGCGTCAGCGAGTACGTTGGCGCCGGTGGGATAGACGCGCACCGTGAAGCCTTCGTTCTCCAGATGATGGCGGACGAGGCGGGAAATGTCAGGATCGTCTTCGACGACGAAGAGGCTTGGTTTCACGGGATCATTGTAGCGAAGGCGGTAGCGAGTACCTAGCGCCGAGTGGCGAGTTTTGGGGAGTGGATGCGAGAAAGTTCGGAAATTTACCGGATATTCACAATCAGGTTCGCGGCGCGGTCGAGGTGAAAACGTTTCCCGGGCGGGATGACTGTGATCGCGCTGTATTCGGTGATAATGGCGGGGCCGGAGTATTTGTGGGCGGGGCGGAGGTCGTCGCGGGAGTAGATTTTCGTTTCTTGTTTCCTGCCTTCGAATTGGACTGGGGCTTTAAGCGAGGAGGGCCTGCCGAGCTTTGCTCGGCCTGGACGGGCAAGAGTGCCCGTCCCCACATGGTCCTTCTTGATTTGTAGCTGCGGGGACTTCACGATGGCTCGGAGGCGGAGGGTGACTAGCTCGACTTCGCGGGTGGGATGCGAGTAGCCGTAGCGGCGGCGGTGTCCTGCTTCGAAGTCCCGCAAGAGATTTTTCGTGTAGGGAAGGTTGAGTTCGTAGCCTTGGCCGCGATAGCGGAGGTCGACGCTGCGGTGGTAGTGCGCTTTGTCGGGCCACGATTCGCGGCGAAAATCTGCGGCAGCAGTTTTTTCGAGCGTGGCGAATTCCGAGCGCAGCCTCTCGGCGGGAATTTTCTTAGAGACTCGCCACAGCACCGTGCGGGAATAATCTTTCACGACGTCGCTTGCGAGAATGCCGAGAGCGGAGAGTGCGCCGGGCAGTGCAGGGATGATGACCTGCGGAATGCTGAGAGCTTCGGCAAGGGCGCAGGCGTGCAGGCCTCCAGCGCCGCCGAAGGCGACGAGGGCGAAGTGGCGCGGGTCGCGGCCGCGCTCGATGGAGACGACGCGGATCGCTTTTTCCATCGTGGCATTGACCACACGGATGACGCCGGCGGCGAATTTTTCCAGCGAGAGAATGGAGTTTTGTTTTTTCAGCCACTCTTGCGTGATGCGGCGGGTGCGATCGAGATCGAGCGTGAAGTCTCCGCCGAGAAAGCGCGTAGGCTGCAGGCGGCCGAGAAGAAGATTGGCGTCAGTAACGGTGGGCTGCAGGCCGCGGCCGTAGCAGATGGGGCCGGGATCGGCACCGGCGGATTCGGGGCCGACGCGGAGAACTCCGGCGGCGTCGAAGCGAGCGAGCGAACCTCCACCGGCGCCGACGGTGTGAATGTCGAGCATCGGTACGGCGACGGGCAGGCCGGCGATCTGCGCGTCGGTCGCGGTTTTGATTTCATTTTCGACCAGGGACACGTCGGTGGAAGTTCCTCCCATGTCGAAGGCGATGACGCGGTCGAAGCCGCTGGCGCGGGCAGTGGCGAGAGCGCCGACTACGCCTCCAGCGGGGCCGGAGAGCACGGTGCGGACCGGTTCGCGGGCGGCTGTCGAGAGTGCGGTGATGCCCCCGCTGGATTGCATGACGAAGATTCGGGAGCGGGTTGCCGCCGGGGCTGAAGCCCCAATTTTCTGTCCGCTTTTCGCGGCGCTAAAGCGCCGCTCTTCCACCAACTCCCCCGCTCGACGCTCGAGATTTTCCAGATAACTTTGCATGACCGGCTGGAGGTAGGCATTGATGACGACTGTGGAGGTGCGTTCGTACTCGCGGAATTCGGGGAGGATCTGGTGTGAGATGGAGAGTGGGACGGCGAGCGAGGTCAGTGCGAGGGCGGCGGCTAATTCGTTTTTTGGATTGGCGAACGAAAAGAGGAACGAGATCGCGATGGATTCCGGTTTTGCAGCGGCGAGTTGATCGGCGAGGGCGCGCAATTCTTGCGGCGTGGGCGAGGTGAGGATTTCGCCGTCTGCGGCGGTGCGTTCGTTTAGGCCGAAGCGCAGATCTTTAGAGACTAGCGGCTCGATGCGGTCGAAGAAGAAATCATAGAGCTTGGGGCGAGCCTGGCGTCCGATTTCAATGGCGTCTTCGAATCCGGCGGTGGTGACGAGGGCGGTGCGTGCGCCTTTGCGCTCGAGCAGCGTGTTGGTGCCGACGGTCGTGCCGTGGAGCAGGGTGAAATCTTCTTGCGGGGCGATCTGCCGCAGTGCTTCGACGATGGCGTGGGAAGGATCGGCTGGCGTGGAAAAAACTTTGAGCATGCGGAGTCGGCCACGGTCTCGCCAGACGCAATCGGTGAAGGTGCCGCCGGTGTCGATGGCGATGCGGAGTGGTTGAGAGCGGTGGGGCATAGAGGAGAGAGAAAGAGAAAGAGAAAGAGAAAGGGTAACACTCCGGCGACAATCCGGGCGTTGTTAGCTCAGGCCTGAAAACGCTGCCCCGAACTGGTGCGAGCTAGCTTCCATGCAGAAACCTCTCCTCGCTGTGCTTGGCGGGACGGGCGAGGCGCCCGTCCCAACACAGGCTGTCACCTGAGTTGCCTACTTGCTTGCTACTTTGGTTTCGGTCTTTGGATGCGGCAGAAGATCTTTTGCGGGCAAGCTTGCGTCGAAGACCAGGTTGAAGAAGCCAACCATCATCTCGTCGGAGTTCTGCTGTCCCCAGATTACCGTTTTCGTGGGGTCGGGATTCTCGGGGTTGTCGGGGGAGTTGTCGAAGTGTGCGGTGCACTCGATTTTTGTGCCTTTGGGCAGAGTAATCGGCGCGTCGAGGTTGTACCAGAGTTGCCAGTGCCAGTTGTAGGCGGGCACTTTCAAGAGGGTCTGCGTTTCACCCGTGGGGAATGCCAGACGATATTCGAAATCTTTGCCGCGGGTGTGCATGTGAGGATGAAGGGCTACCAGCCTGACTTCTCGGGGAACTTCGAACGTCGCATCCACGCGGTAGTTGGGATCTCCAGGAGGAATCTTGAATGTGCCGTTCACGGCGGAGAGCGTCAGCACGCGTTCTTTCGGCTTCTCTTTGGCGAAGACGATTCCCAGCCGGGTTTGATCGGTGGTGGCCTTGCCGTTGGGCGTGTAGTGCACTTCGAGGACGATGTCAGACCCGGCTTTGATCAGCTTGGCCTGGCCGGGTTGCAGGATTTCAGCATTCTGCCCGGGAGCATAGCCGACCAGGAAATCGCTGGGGAGCGCGCTGGTGTCGTTCTTGTCATCCTGCTTTGGCGGAGGAGCTTCGAAAAAGACTCCAGTCTTTTCGCCTTTGAAGTAGTTCGATCCGGGCTCGCGGACATAGGCAATGATGTGGTGGACAACGGAGCGGTCGGTGGGTCGCGCTTCGGCCGCCTGCACCCACTTGTCTTCGGTGAAGCCCGTGGGCAGGATCACGTACTGATACTCGACCATGCCGGAGTCGGGAACGGAATACGGGTGCGGCAACTCGAAAATTACGTCGGGCTTGGGAATGCCCCAGCCCTCGACGAAAGTTGCGGGCGCGGGCATGTCCGCGGGATCGCCCTGCGGAGTGCCAGAATTGGCCCAGGCCAGGATCGTGCTGATTTCTTTCTCGGTGAGCGAGCGGTCGTTGGCAAAGTGTCCGATGGCGGGATCGGCGAACCACGGTGGCATTTGTTTCTGCTTCACGGCAAGCTTCATGGCAGCCGCCCAGGGGCGCGCCTGCTCGTAGGTAAGAAGCGAAAAGGGCGCAGCTTCGCCGGGGCGATGGCAGGTCTGGCAATGCTTTTGCAGGATTGGGGCGACGTCTTTGGTGAAGGTGACGGGAGCGCTTTGGCAGAAAGAATATGTGCTTGCGCAAATGAGCGCGGCGGCTAGCGTCGAAAGTGGTGTTCGGCCCATGGTCGGTTCCTTGGCGAGAGTTGGGTTGCTTTGAGGAGTGAGTATACCTTGAGTGGATTGTGAGGTGGTGGCGTGAATGAGGGCCGGATGACGGCTCGCCTCGCCGCACTTGGCGGGACGGGCGAATGCGCCCGTCCCCACGCGATCGAAACCTAGCCTTTGGTGGTGAAGGCCAGCGTCAGCAGCGTTTTCTGCTCGACCTCGTGGGCTTTGCTGCTGCCTGTTGCGGGGCTGGCGCCGGAGCTGCGTTTTACGCTGAGCACGGGGCGACCGCCGGAGATGCGCTTCAGGCGTGGGAGCATGTTGAACATTGCGCCCATGTTGGCAGGTTCTTCCTGCACCCAGACGATATCGGCGTTCGGGCCGTGGCGGTCGAATTCGGCGACGACTTCATTTTCTGGAAATGGGTAGAGCTGTTCCAGGAAGACGATGGCGGTGCTCGTGTCTTTTCTTTTCTTGCGTTCGGCCTGAAGTTCGTGGCCGATCTTTCCAGTGCAGATCAGGATGCGGTCGGCTTCTCCGACTTCGGTGTCGGGGATGACGTTCTGAAAATTCTTGTGGGTGAAATCGGCGATCGGCGAACTCGCGTCGGGATGGCGCAGCATACTTTTGGGCGTGAACACGACCAGCGGCTTGCGCCAGTGGCGTAGGGCCTGACGGCGGAGGAGATGGAAATACTGCGCAGCGTTCGAGGGCTGCGCGATCTGAATATTGTGTTTGGCTGCAAGCTGGATGAAACGTTCGATTCGTGCGCTCGAATGTTCCGGTCCCTGACCTTCGTAGCCGTGGGGCAGCAGCATGACGACGCCGGAGAGCAGATTCCACTTGGCTTCGCCGGCGCTGATGAACTGGTCGATGATGGCTTGCGCGACGTTGACGAAGTCGCCGAACTGGGCTTCCCAGAGGACGAGCGACTCGGGATAGTCGCGGCTGTAGCCGTATTCGAAGCCGAGAACTCCGGCTTCGGACAGTGTCGAGTTATAGATTTCACAGCGGGCCTGACCGGGCGCGATGTTTTCGAGCGGCACGAATTCGTTTTCGTTTTCGGTGTCGATGAGCACGGAGTGGCGCTGATTGAATGTGCCGCGGCGGGAATCCTGGCCGCTGAAACGCACGTGGGTTCCGGCTTTCACGAGGCTCGCGAACGCGAGGGCTTCCGCCATGCCGTAGTCGACGGGGCGCTGGCCCACGCCCATCTCGGCGCGCTGTTCGAGGAGCTTCTTTACCTTCGGATGAATATGAAATCCGTCGGGATACGTGGTCAGTCGAGTCGTGAGTTCGGATAATTCTTCGGGCGAGAGTCCGGTTTCGACTTCGTATTCTGGGCGATAAGCGCCACCGTAATAGCTGTTCCAGTACTTGGGCAGATCACGCATCAACGGTTTCTGCTTGATGCTGCCGGCTTGCTTCTGCGCAGCTTCGAACTCAGCTTTGATGGCATCGGCGCGCGACTGCGCGTCGGCAGCGCCGGTATCGTCGGCGTAGATTTCCCACAACGGCGGATGCTCTTTGATCTTCTTGTAGAGCAGCGGCTGCGTGATGGTGGGGTCGTCGACTTCGCTGTGGCCGTGACGGCGGTAGCCGATGAGATCGATGACCACGTCGGTGCCGAATTTGTAGCGATATTCGGTGGCCATGCGGGCTACGCGGACGACGGCGTCGACGTCTTCGCCGTTGACGTGGAAAATGGGAATCGACTGGCGACGCGCGATGCAGGCAGCGAAGCGCGTCGAGTGTTCTTCGGTATAGCTGGTGGTAAATCCGAGAAGATTGTTGACCACGACATGAATCGTTCCGCCGACGGTGTAGCCCGGAAGATCGGCGTAATTCATAGTTTCGGCGAGGATGCCTTGTCCGGCGAACGCGGCGTCGCCGTGAACGAGGAGTGGCAGATATTTTTCGCGTCCGCCTTCGCCGGTGCGGTCCTGCTTGGCGCGGGTGCGGCCGACGGTGACGGGGTCGACGGCTTCGAGATGGCTGGGGTTCGAGACCAGATGGATGTGAACTTTTCCGCCGCTGTAAGTTTTGTATTCACCGGTCGCGCCCATGTGATATTTCACGTCGCCGGAACCAAGCACGCTGCGCGGGTCGACGTCTTCAAATCCGGCGAAAATTTCCTGCGCAGGGCGCTGGGCAACGTGGGCGATGACGTTGAGGCGTCCGCGATGGCTCATGCCCATCACGAGTTCGACGGCGCCGAGGCGAGAGGCGGTGTCAAGTACTTCGTCGGCGAGCGGGATCAGCGCGGTGACGCCTTCGAGCGAGAAACGTTTGCTGCCGAGGTAGCGCTGCTGCATGACCTGTTCGAAAATGTCGGCGCGGATGAGCAGGTCGAGGATGCGCCTCTGGTCTTCTTCCGTAACTTCGAAACCCTGCGACGGCGATTCCATGCGGTCGTAGACCCACTGGCGTCGATCAGGGGAGTAGATGTGATTGACCTCGACGCCGATCGTCGAGGAGTAGATAGCGCGGGCTTCGCGGGCATTCGCCTTCGCGTTCGAGTTCGGGCGTTTCGCGGGGGCGGAGGAATCCGAGTGGGTCGAGGTCGCCCTCGAGGTATCCCCACTGGCGGTAGGCGCTAAAGACTCGCTCGCGCTCGGGGTTGGCTGCACTTTCGATGACGGCGGCGCGAGAGCCGCCGTTAGACGTCTTGGATTTTGGAGTCATGATTTCGGGATCGTAAGAGTACGAATACTAGGATAAAGGATGCGAGGGTGGACTTGCAGGATTCGCGGGCAGGAGAGTCAAAAGCCTTAACCACAGAGGGCATCGAGGCGCAGGAAGGAGAATCCCCACCCTTCGACTCCGCTCAGGGCAGGCTTTCTCGCGCAAAGAGCGCCCGAGAAATGGGGTACCCGGCTCTGAGAATACCGATTAGGTTGGCGTAGAATTCTGCTGTCGTGGGATGGCAGTCTCAGGATGACCCTAAGAAAATGCTAACCACAGGGACTCATAGAGGACCAAAGAACGTCGAAGAAAGCTCTACAGGGGCGTATTATTTTGCGTCTCCGGCGGGAGCTGGGGAATCTGTAGGGAATGCTAAACGTGGGGCGGGGCTGTACGTCAAAAGTGATAGATGGTCACGGTTTTCCAGATCCAACACAACGTAGACGAGACGGTTTTCGGCTTATGGCAAACAATTTTCGGGAATTAGCGGCTAAAGGCTTGCTGGCTGCGGGTTTGGCGGCCAGCGCGGTCACTGTTGGTTGTACCAGCAACGCGGCGCAGACTCCGAAGGGCGGCGGTCCGATGGGGATGCCCGTCAAGGTGCTGGAGGCGAAAGCGGTGCCGGTCAACGACGCCAGTGAGTACGTGGCGACGCTGAAATCGCGCGACTCGGCTGTGATTATGCCGCAGGTTGAGGGGCAGATCACGCAGATTTTCGTGCACTCGGGCGATCGGGTGGAGGCTGGCGCGGCGTTGATTGAGATCGATCCGCTAAAGCAGCAGGCCACGGTGAAGAGCCAGGAGAGCGCGCGGGCGGCGCAGGAAGCCAACCTGATCTGGGCCAAAAAGCAGTACGAGCGCACTCAGGGGCTCTCGGCCGCCGGCGTGGTGAGCAAGCAGGACATGGACCAGGCGAAGTCGAACCTGGACGCGGCCCAGGCCCAGATGGAAGCGCTGGATGCCAATGTGCGTGAGCAGGAAGTGCAGCTGCACTACTACAAAGTGGTTGCGCTGCGCAGCGGCATTGTCGGCGACATTCCGGTGCGCGTGGGTGACCGGGTGACGACCTCGACGCAGCTGACGACGGTCGACCAGCCGGGCAGTCTGGAAGCCTACGTGTATGTGCCGATCGAGCACTCCGCGCAGTTGAAGATGGGGCTGCCGGTGCAAGTTGTAAACAGCGATGGCAAGGTGCTGGCAGATTCGCGAGTGAGTTTTATTTCTCCGCAAGTCGATAACACCACGCAGACCGTGCTCGTGAAGGCGCGCATCGCCAACGGCAACGACGCGCTGCGGCAGTCGCAGTTCATTCGAGCACGTGTGGTGTGGGGCACGCATCAGAATCCGGAAGTGCCGATTCTCGCGGTGTCGCGGCTGGCCGGGCAGTATTTTGCGTTCGTGGCCGAGTCGCAGAATGGTGGCTCGTTTGTGGCGCGGCAAAAACCGCTGACCATCGGGCAGACCGTCGGCAATGACTACGAAGTGCAGGACGGGATCAAGCCGGGGGATAAGATCATTATCTCGGGAACGCAGTTTCTGCTGGACGGGGCGCCGGTAATTCCGATGAGCTAGCGCATCCGGCACCCGGCTTTCCAACCAGTTGTGATTCAACGAAGTATCTGACACGCAGCTGCGCAAGCTGCTGCTTACGGGATTCCTCATGCTGGTTAATTTCTTCATCCAACGTCCGGTGTTTGCCACGGTGTGCGCGCTGCTGATTCTTCTGGCGGGCCTGGCCGTGATACCGACACTGCCCATCTCGCAGTTTCCAAATCTGGCGCCGCCGCAGGTGGCCGTCACCAGTAGCTATATTGGAGCAAGCGCGCAGACCGTGGAAAGCGCGGTCACGATTCCCATTGAGCAGCAGGTCAACGGCGCGGAGGGGATGAAGTACATCACTTCCACCAGCGGCAACGACGGAACCAGCATCGTGACCGCAACCTTTGACCTGAACCGCGATCCGGACCTGGCGGCGGTCGACATTCAGAACCGCGTGAACACGGCCTCTGGGCGGCTTCCGGGCGCGGTCAAGGCCGTAGGCATTACGACCGCCAAGACTTCGCAGAACTTTGTGTTTGGCGCGGCCGTTTTCTCGGACAATAACAAATATTCGACGCTGTTCATGAGCAATTACCTCGACGTCTACGTGCGGGACGCGCTGAAGCGCATTCCGGGTGTGGCGGACGTGATCCTGTTTGGCGAGCGCAAGTACACCATGCGCCTGTGGCTGGATCCGGGGCGGATGGCCGGACGCGGGCTGACGGCGACCGATGTGGTCAGCGCTCTGTCGGAGCAGAACGTGGAAGTTGCGGCCGGGCAGGTGGGTCAGCAGCCTGCCGTCGCGGATCAGAATTATCAGATCAGCGTGCGCGCGGTGGGCCGGTTGAGCGAGCCGGCGCAGTTCGACAACATTATTCTGAAGACGAACACCGATGGCACTCTGGTGCATTTGAAAGATGTCGGCCGCGCGGAGCTGGGGGCTGAGAGCTACGCGAACGATACACAGTTCAACGGGCAGGATGCGATTGGACTCGGCGTCACACAGCTCTCGACCGCGAATGCGCTCGACGTGGACCGGCGGGCGATTGCGGAGCTGGAACGATTGTCGAAGAACTTTCCACCGGGGATGCACTACAAAGTCGCGTTCGATACTACCGACGCGGTCGGGGAGTCGATCCGCGACGTAGCTTTCACCGTAGGTTCAGCGATCGCGCTGGTCATCCTGGTCATCTTTATATTTCTCGGCGACTGGAGGACGACAATGATTCACTTCATTGCCACTCCGGTTTCGCTCATCGGCACGTTCGTTTTTGTGAAGCTGCTCGGCTTCTCGATCAATACGCTGACGTTGTTCGGCATCACTCTCGCGACCGGTCTGGTAGTCGACGACGCGATCGTGGTGATCGAGAACATCGAGCGCCACATTACTGAGGGCGAGCACGACTCCCACAAGGCAGCGGCTGCAGCGACTGCGGAGATTACCAGCGCC
>Ga0210390_10006182_pt1 | contig 10023 bp, 8 predicted proteins | sample IncBWH11OmetaG_FD_161050 | JGI IMG/M metagenome (GOLD analysis project Ga0210390, IMG submission 161050) | Forest soil microbial communities from Barre Woods Harvard Forest LTER site, Petersham, Massachusetts, United States - Inc-BW-H-11-O ...
GGGCGGCCCAGGGCGGAGAGACCCTTGGCCCGCCAGTCCACCTTCGACAACAGCGCAATGCCCTCGACCAGCTGGAAGGCCAGCCCGCGGCGCTCCTCCAGGTCGGTGTCGAAGGGCGCCGGCCACTGGCGGCGGGTCGACATCGGCGACCAACCGTCCACGAAGCCCATCAGGTAGAACGTGCGCCCCAGCACCGACTGGTCGGTGCACACCGCGATGGCGGCGGTGTGAGGGACGTCCGTGCCACCCAATGCCTCGATGATCCGCCACTCGCGCACGATGCCCTCGTCCCGCGGTGCGGGCGCGCTCGGCGGGGGGATGCGCAGGGCGCAGTGAAGGTTGCCGCGGCGCAGCTCGTAGATCTCGTTCTGGCTGCCCCCCGAGATGTAGTGGTGCTCGAGCCGTGCACCGACCCCGAGGTCCTGGGTGTCGAGCCAGGCGGTCAGCTTCTCCTCGTCGGCGATCTTCGGCACGTCGCCGACGGGCCATTCCCCGTCGGCCGGAGTCTCCGTCGCACTCATAGGTTTGCAACCTCCGTCTCGAGATACTCGGCGAACTTGGCCCGCGCCGCCTCCTGGCGCTTGGGCAGCCACTGCGTCGGCCAGATGTCGTCGCTCGCCTTGTAGTCGCGCAGCACCTGTCGGGCAACCGTGACCTTGTGCACCTCGGTCGGCCCGTCGGCCAGGCCCATCACGCCGGCGCCGTGGATCATGCCGAAGAACGGCATCTCGTTGGTCGTCCCGAGCGCGCCGTGCACCTGCATGGCCCTCCACGCGATGTCGTGTAGCACGGTCGGCATGACGACCTTGGCCGTGGCGATGTCCTTGCGCACACGCTTGTAGTCGTTGTACTTGTCGATCTCCCACGCGGTGTAGAGCACGAACAGTCGGAACTGCACCAGCTGAGCGTACGAGTCGGCGATGTAGCCCTGCACGAACTGCTTGTCGGCCAGGATGCTGCCCTGCGTCTCGCGGCTCAGCGCCCGCTCGCACATCATGTCGATTGCCTTCTGTGCCATGCCGATCGTCCGCATGGCGTGATGGATGCGGCCGCCCCCGAGCCGGGTCTGCGCGATCGCAAAGGCCTGCCCCTCGCCGCCCAGCAGGGCGTCTGCGGGAACCCGCACGTCCTCGTAATGGATCAAGGCATGGGAGCCCTCGTTGACCGGCTCGCCGTAGAGGCCGACGTTGCGCACGATGTTGACACCCGGCGTGTCCGTCGGCACGAGGAACATCGACATGCCCTGGTACGCGCTCACCTCGGGGTTCGTCACCACCATCACGATGAGGAACGACGCCGTCTTGGCGTTGGACGAGAAGTACTTCCAGCCGTTGATGACCCACTCGTCGCCGTCCTTGACCGCCTGCGTCTTGAACAGCGTCGGGTCGGCGCCGGCATGCGGCTCGGTCATCGAATAGCTCGAGAAGCACTCGCCGTCGAGCAAGGGCTGCAGGTACTTCTTCTTCTGTTCGTCGGTGCCGTAGTGGGCGATGATCTCGGCGTTGCCGGTGTCGGGGGCCTGGCACCCGAACACGACCGAGGCCCATTGCGAGCGACCGAGGATCTCGTTCAACAGTGCGAGCTTCAGCTGGCCGAAACCCTGGCCACCGAGTTCGGGCCCGAGATGCGTGGCCCACAAGCCCTGCCGGCGGACCTCCTCCTTCAAGGGGTCGATCGCTTCGCGTCGCTTTCCTTCGAGCGGCGTGAATTGCAGATGCGGGAAGGCCAGGTCGAGCGGCTCGATCTCCTCCCGGACGAACTGGTCGACCCAGTCCAATTTCTTCTGGTACTCAGGATCGGTTTCGAAGTCCCAGGCCATGGCGCCCTCCCTCGGTTCGGTGCCAGAATATGATTCTGGCTATCAAGAACGCAATACCGGAAACGGAATCCGCGCCCGAAGAGGGCGTCGCGGGCCGCATCGTGCGCCGCTCCCTGGCCAAGCGGGAGGGAGAGTACGCGGGCGAAGTCCGACGCCTGCTCGATGCGGCGCTCGAGGTCATGCACGACTGCGGCACCTCGTCGCGCCCACGCGTCGCAGACATCGTCGCCGCCGCCGGGCTGTCCAACGACGCCTTTTACCGGCACTTTCGCTCGAAGGACGATCTCGTCAACGCGTTGCTCGAGGACGGTGCCGAACGCCTGCGGGGGTACCTGGCGCACCAGATGGCCAAGGCGCGCACCCCGGAGGCGCGGGTGCGCCGCTGGGTCGAGGGTGTCCTCAGTCAGGCCGACGGGGACGTCGCGGCCGTCACGCTGGCGGTGCTCTGGAACGGGAGCAGCGCCGACGGCGGCCAGGCTGCGGGTCGCCACTTCGCCAGCGCCCCCCTGGCCTCCTTGCTGCGCGAGCCCTTCTCCGAGCTCGGCAGCGACGCGCCGGAGCTCGATGCGGCACTCGCCGCGCACGCGACGCTCGGCTGGCTGTCGGACTGCCTGTGGCGGGGCACAGCAACGAGCCGAAGCGAGACCGATCGCGTCGTGGACTTCTGCTTGCGCGCCGTCCGGCGCTGATCCCTTGTCCGGACGGCCGCGTCGTTCCGCCGGACCTGGTCGCGGCGGCCGCCCCAACTGCTCAGCTCTTGGGTTCGTCCAGACCCTCAGGAACCCAGGCCGGCAGCCGCTTCTCCATGAACGCGGCCATGCCTTCGCGCGGTTCGTCTGATTCCGCCAGCGCCCAGAACATGGTCTGGTAGTCGATGGTCCCATAACGCTCGTTGAGCATGCGCTTGACGTGCATGCGCGCCATCGGGGGTGTCTGCAGGATCTCACGCACTGCTTCGAGAGCCGCCTCCCGCAGTTGCGCATGTGGTGCGACGCGCGAGATCAACCCGATGCGCTGCGCGCCGGCGGCGGTGAAACTACGGCCCGACAGCAGGAGATCCCGGGCGACTGCGATGCCCACGTGGGCAGGCAACACCGCTGCGTAGGTCGCGTCAGGGATGCCGCGCAGCAGCTCGGGCACACGGAAGGTCGCGCGATCGCTCGCCACGCAGATGTCGGAGAGCATGGCGATCAACAGGCCTCCGGCCTGACAGATCCCGTTCACGGCCGCCACGACCGGCGCCCGGCTGTCGCGGATGGTCAAGAACGGCAGGATGTCCTGCTCGATGTCCGGCGGCTGCTCGTCGTCGGGATGTTGACGGCCTCCCAGGTCGCCACCGGGAGCGAACACGTCCCCCGTGCCGGTGATGATCAGTGCGGCGAGATCGGGATCGTGGTTCACGAGATGAACCGCCCGCTTGATACCGAAGTACATGGCCGGGGTCAGCGCGTTGCGGGCTTCAGGTCGGTCGATGGTGCACCAGGCGATAGGGCCCTCTCGCTCGAAGCGCAGCCCAGCCGCCCCCAGTTCGTTGGCCATGTGTCTTCCCCTCTCCCGTTGGCTTGCGCCCGGACAATACCTTCGGGGCCGACCCCTCCCGTCCGCAGGTGCGGCGGCTACTGTCACCCGGCGATGCACCGGCACAGGAGCGCCGGAAAGGAGGGATTGGTGTCGAACGAACCGTCACAGCAGCGGACCCACACGGTCCAACTGCACGGGGCGATCATCGCGTTGGCGGTCCTGGCAGCCTCCATCGGCAGCCTTGCTGTCGCCGTCGTACCGGCCGCATCGGCGAGCGCGATGGTGGCGTCTACCGGGAATGCCTCCGTCCCGTCGCCCACGGTCCAAGGTCCCATCCTGCCGACGAGTGGCATCTCCTTCCTGGGCTCGACGCTGTTCTCCCTGTCATCGGTCGGCTACGAGGAGTCCGAGTACTTCTTGTCGGGTACCGCAACCGCGTACACCAGCAAGAACTCGCTGACCAAGGATGGCAAGTGGCACGTCACGGCGACCAGTACGGAGCCTTACACCACCCGTGTCGTCGTCTATCGGCCGATCGACGCGAAGAAGTTCGACGGGACGGTCGACGTGGAATGGCTCAACGTCACCGGCGGCGTGGACGCCGCGGCCGCCTGGTTGACCGGCCATCCGGAAGAGGTGCGCGCCGGTATGGCCTATATCGGCGTGGACGCGCAGGCCGGAGGGATCTACGGCGTGCCGGGTTCGGTCGCTACCGCGGACGGGGCGGGCGGCATCAAGCAGACCGATCCCACCCGCTATGCCGCGCTGAACCACCCCGGCGACAGCTACTCGTACAGCATCTTCGAGCAGGCGGGTGAGGCGGTGCATACGTCGTCAGCCAAGCTCCTCGGCGGCCTGGTGCCCAAGCGGGTGCTGGCGATCGGAGAGTCGCAGTCGGCCTTCTATCTCACCACCTACCTCGACGCGATCCAGCCTCTGTCACCAGGTGTGTACGACGGGTACCTCGTTTACAGCCGCGGGAACGACGGCGCCGACCTGTCACAGTCGCCGCAGCCCACCATCGCGACGCCGAACCCCACGTACATCCGTACGGACCTCCACGTCCCCGTCCTGCTCTTCGAGACCGAGGCTGACCTGCTGCTCCTGGGCTATGTCGAAGCTCGGCAGCCACCGACGCAGTACATCCGCGAGTGGGAGACCGCCGGTACCGCACACGATGACACCTACGGGCTGCTGTATTCCCGATCGGACAGCATGACCGGGCAAGCCGATACCGAGGCCTTCGCGTCCATGCTGAACCCGCCCAAGGACCCGATCCCCGGCATCGTCGACTGCGACGCGCCGATCAATGCGGGTTCCCATACCTACGAACTGCGGGCCGCCGTGGCCGCGCTCGACCATTGGGTGCGCACCGGCATCCCGGCATCCCAGTCGCCGCGTCTCGAAGTGAACTCGGCCAAGACCGGCTTCGTGACCGACGCCAACGGCAACGCCCTCGGCGGCATCCGCACGCCGCAGGTGGTGGCTGCAGTTTCAAAGCTTTCCGGACTCGGGCAACCGGGAGCCACCCCGGCGCCGAGCCAGCCGGTGGGGCAGCAGACCACGTCGTCCAGCTCTGCAATCGGCGCCGGCGTCTTGTGCGCCATCTTCGGGACGACGGTCCCGTTCAGTACATCGCAGTTGGCACATCTGTACCCGACGCACGAGGACTTCGTGAAGAAGTGGGATGCGGCCACCGCGGCCGAGGTGCATGAGGGCTATCTGCTGGCGCCCGACGCCAATACTCTCGACAAGGTGGCGGCCGCATCGAGCGTCGGAGGCTGAGTCCATGGTGAGCGGGGAGTGGTGAGGGGTCGATGACGGTCGGCATCGTGACGGGAGCGGGGCGCGGCATGGGTGCTGCGTGCGCAGACCGGGTCAAGGACATGGTGGACGTGCTGGTGTTGGTCGACCGGGACGAGGCCGGCCTCGCCGCCGCGGCCCAACGGCTGTCGTCGATGGCAGGGCGCGCCACGGTCGAAACGATCGCCGTCGACGTCAAGGACCGCGACGGCCTGGCGCGACTGGCCGCTCGGTCCGGAGAACTGGGTCCACTGCGAGCGGTGGCCCATGCGGCGGGGGTCTCGCCGACGATGGCCGAATGGCGTGAGGTCCTGACGGTCGATTTGGTCGGCACGGCGATGCTCGTCGATGCACTGCGACCCCTGGCCACCGAGGGCACGGCGATCGTGTGCTTCGCCTCGATCTCAGCTCCGCTGGCGATCCCCGATGTCGACCAACCCGCCGACGGCGCCCTCGACGATCCGTTGCACCCCGACTTCCTCGAGCGCCTCCGGGAGTCGGTCGGGTCGAGCCTCGAGGACCCCGGGATGGCGTACACCTGGGCCAAGCGAGGAGTGCAGCGATTTGTCCGTCGCGAGGCCGGTCCGTTCGGGCGAGTGGGAGCCCGGATCTGTTCGGTGACGCCCGGCATCATCGACACCCCGATGGGACGGCAAGAAGCGGACACCCACGACGTCATGGCGATGCTCGTGAAATCGTCCGCGTTCGGGCGAGAAGGCCGCCCGGAGGAGGTCGCGTCGGCTGTGACCTTCCTGCTCTCCGACGAGGCGCGCTATGTGACAGGCGTGGACCTGACGGTCGACGGCGGAGTGATTGCCGCAATAAGGACTGGAGCGTTGTCATTATGAGCGTGCGGTCGCAAGGAAACGACCCGGTCGATGTACGCGGTCTGCTCGATCCGGAGCTCCGCGAGGTGTTCGGCTCGTTCGAGTTGCCGCCATTCGATGCCGAAACGGTTTCGGCCATCCGCAATACGCCGTTCCCGGGAATGGCGCTGTCCGATGCTGTCGCACGCACGGAGCACGTTGTGCCCGGGGACCCACCGATTCCCGTTCGGGTGCACCGCCCGGCGGGGGTGGACGGCGTGCTGCCGGGCATCTTCACCATCCACGGCGGCGGCTACGTCATCGGCTCGTACGACATGGATGACTTTCTGCACGATCAATGGTCCCCGAGTCTCGGGACGGTCGGCATCTCGGTGCAGTACCGGTTGGCACCGGATACTCCGTACCCCGGCCCAATCGAAGACTGTTACGCGGCATTGCGTTGGGCACACGAGCATGCGGACGAGATCGGCGTCGATCCCGCACGCCTTGGCATCTACGGCATCAGCGCGGGAGGAGGGCTGGCCGCGGCCTTGGCGCTGATGGTCCGTGACCGCGGCGAGTTTCCGATGGCGTTTCAGCTTCTGGACTGTCCCATGCTCGACGACCGCCAGGTCACGCCGTCGATCGGTGCGGCCGGCCTCTACATCTGGGGCGCCGAATCGAACACGTTCGGTTGGCGCTCCTACCTCGGAGATCTCTACGGCTCGGACGACGTCCCGCCCCACGCGGCGGCGGCCCGGGCGACAAACCTCGCCGGTCTGCCACCGAGCTGTGTCGTGGTGGGATCGATCGACGGCTTCCGTGACGAGGATGTCGACTACGCATCGCGGCTCAACCAGGCCGGCGTGCCGTGCGAACTGCACGTGATCGCCGGATTGCCGCACGCCTACCAGATGGCCCAGGACGCACAGGCCGTGGAGCTTGCGACGCGGTGCAAGGACGACTGGCTGGCTCGCCAGCTCAAACAACTTGGCGAGGACTGAGCCGGCGCAGGAAGGGTCGTGGCCGGGCTCCTAGCGCAGGCGGTAGAGCTTGGTCCCGTTCTCTCCGAGGATCTTTCGAACCGACTCCGGCCTGAGCGTTGCCATCGCGTCGTGCACGTGTTGCAGTGGCTTTGGCCACAGAGCGGTGGGATGGGGAAAGTCGGTCTCGAAGAGGATGTTGTCCTCACCCACCTTGTCGACCAGCTCTTGGAGATGCCCACGCCCTGTCTCGAACCACATGGTGCCGAACCAGTTCGACTTGAAGTACTCCGAGGGCTTTCGCCCGAGCTCTGCTGCTTGAGCGGGTGCGTTCTCGGGCAGCTCCCAGTCCATCGTCTCGAGGATGAACGGCACCCAGCCGATGCCACTCTCGACAGACACCATCTTGAGCTTGGGGAAACGGTCGAACAGCCCTGAAAAGATGGTGTTGATCACGACGCGGGCATTCCCGATGAACAGCATGGAGCCGCCGATTGCGGGCTTCACGAACTCATCTTGGGACTCCCAGAAGTACTGCCCGTAGAAGTTCATGGCCGTGAGACTCGAGCCGATGTGGAAGTGGACCGGGAGCTCGAGGTCCTCACAGACCTCCCAGAGTGGGTCCCAGGCCCGGTTGGCCAGGTCCGGCGAGCCCAGGTCCTGGGGGTCCGACGTCATGTTGATCCCCCGCAGCCCGAGGCCTCCGATCCGCTCCGCCTCGCGAACGCATTCGTCGACATCCCAAGCGGGCAGGATGGGCATCGGCAGCAGGCGGTTGTTCGTGCGCTCCTGAATTTCCGCCCTCGTGTCGTTGAAGATCTCCACACAGATGCGACGCAGCGCGAGGTCTTTCACCTCGCCCAGGGTCTGGCCTCCCAGTCCGAGCGCATTGGGATACAGGACCTGATGCTGGATGCCCATGTCGTCGAGCACCTCCAGGCGGGCGTCGACGTCCCAGGCGGCGACGTGGGCTCGTTCGAAATCCCATTCGAGCATCGATTCCATGAAGGGATGTTTCACTCCTTCCCGGTCGATGGTGCTTCCGCCGCCCGCCTTACCCACGGCCGTCCCCTCGATGACCCACTGGCGCTCCCCGTCGACGTCCTCGACGTGCAGGATCTGATCCTTGAAGGCCGCCGGGGCCCGCTTCGTCCAAAGGTCCTGGACGTCGGTGAAATGCGAATCGGCGTCCAGCACAGCCAGCCCCTCAGGCACTTCACTGGCGAGAGTCATTAGGTCCTCCAGACTTCGAGACCACGGCGCACGCACCGTGCTTTTCGAGGCTACTCATCCGTATCTCCTTCACCATCTTCTTCATGTGTCAAGGCACTGCTGCATGTCATCGTGGAACTCCGCGTCAGAGCTTTCCGGCGGTCCCGGAGCGAGCGCGGATCATGGCGTCCTGTACGAACGACGCGGCCAGCTGTCCGTTGGAGCGGAAGATCTCGCCCCGGCCGTAGCTGCGACCGTGGCCGGCGTACGTGGCACGCTGCTCCAACAGGTGCCAATCGCCGGCGGGGCAGAGCTCGTGGAACGTGAGCGTGTGGCTGAGTACACCGGTTGACAGGGTGACATGCGCCTGCGCCTGGCCGACGCCTGCGTGCGGGCGCATCGCCGTGCCGATGAGGAAGCCGTCGGTCGAGTAGCTGACGAGCGCCTGGTCGGTGGCCCGATCGTCGGGGGCGCCCGCGAAGCGGATCCAGACGTCGAGCTCGGGTGGCCCGACGAGCTCGGGGTCGCTGATGTCAACGTTGCCCACGATGCCGATCTCCCATGCCTCTTCGCCGCGGACGTGGCCGGCGACATCGTCGGGGCTCGAGGACGAGCGGCGTGGGTCGGCGTGCCGGATGACGTCGTCCTCGAGCGCGCTGAGCAAAACGAGCGAGCGGGTGCAGATCTGGTCGCCCTGGCTGATGGTCACGGTGCTGCTCGCGACGGAACGTCCTGCGTGCATGCGCTCGACGGCGATCTCGAGGGGTGCGTCGTGCGATGCGCCTCGAGCGAACACGGTGTGAATGGTCTTGACCGACTTGCCTTCCTGTCCCGCTAGCCCCGCCACGATCGATTGGGCCAGGAGTTGGCCGCCGAACACGACCCCGTGGGCCGACGGCAGGTTGATGGCGCGGTAGCGGTCCTCGCCGGCCGGCTCGAGGGTCAGGGCCTCGAGGAAGGCGTCGATGGTTGGCATCAGGGGCTCCTTCTTCTCGGCGGCGGAACGGGCGATTTCACTGTCGGTGGAGGCGGCGGTCCGGCCTCCACGCCCGGCCGAGGCCGGGACGCGAGGCGCTACTTTGGGACCAGGCGAGCCTATCGCCAATTTTGACGGCGACGTCAAAGTCAGATACCCTCCGAAACAGGCGTCTCAGCAGGGTGACCGGGGTTTTCCGGTCTCCGGCGGGACAGCCGTGCCCTTCGTGGGGTGGGCAAATCCGAGCGACGAGAGGAAGAGGACTGTGGCCGACGCAGTGAAGGTCAATCCTGAGCAGCGGATGCTCATCGACGGGAAGCTGGTCGAGGCCGATTCCGGCAAGACCTTCGACAACATCAACCCGGCCACCGAAGAGGTCATCGGGTCGGTGACGGACGCGTCGTCCACCGAGATGCTCCAGGCCATCGACGCGGCGCGCCGCGCGTTTGACGAGACCGACTGGTCGACCAACCACGCCCTGCGCAAGCGGTGCCTCGAGCAGTTGCACGACGCGCTCCAGGCCGAGCAGGAGGAGCTGCGCGAGCAGCTGATCCTCGAGGTGGGATGCCCGGTGATGACGACGCACGGCCCGCAGCTCGACGCGCCGCTCTCCGAGGCGCTGGCGTGGCCGGCCAAGGAGATCGACAACTTCGAGTGGGAGACGGTGCTGCCCGACGCCATGGGGATCACCGGCGCCCTGGACTCGAGGCGGATCTGGCGCGAGCCCGTCGGCGTCGTGGGCGCCATCATCCCGTGGAACTTCCCCGTCGAGGTCACGCTGCACAAGGTCGGCCAGGCGCTGGCGACGGGCAACACGATGATCGTCAAGCCTGCGCCCGACACGCCATGGAACGCGACGTTCCTCGGCCGCCTGATCGCGGAGAAGACGGACATCCCGGCGGG
>Ga0210390_10006185_pt1 | contig 10022 bp, 4 predicted proteins | sample IncBWH11OmetaG_FD_161050 | JGI IMG/M metagenome (GOLD analysis project Ga0210390, IMG submission 161050) | Forest soil microbial communities from Barre Woods Harvard Forest LTER site, Petersham, Massachusetts, United States - Inc-BW-H-11-O ...
TTGTAACAGGGCATTTTCAAATTCATGGGCGCTTCTGGTCACAGCGGCAGGACTCATTCCACGACTCAATTGATTTAGCTCTCCAGTGAGTTCGGATACCCGCTGGTCGTTATCAAGCTGATTGCTCAACGGTGGTTTTCCCATGCGTTGAATGACGCTCTCCACAACCAAAGAGCGGTTCCAATCAGACAGGCCCAATCGGTGTTCGCAGGCTTCCTGGGCCGCCCAAACATTGGTACAGGCAGCCTCACGAATAGCCGCAGGCAAAATATCTTCGATCCGGTCCGCCCAAACACGGGCCAAGCGATAGCTACCATCGAAATTGAAATGGACGTGCTCATAAAATGTCTCTTTGCCCAGGATCTTGTCAGGGGTACTTGCGGCCAGCGCATCCGCCGTATCCAGAAATATTAGATTTGTGCTGTTAAATCTTTCACTTTCGCCATTGATAATCGTGTTGATTTGCGAATCGGCGCGAAACGGCAATGCGTCAACGTCGCAGGCCAGTTGGAAATGTTTTTGCGCCTCCCGAAAATTTTTGAGGCCGAGCAAACATTTGCCCCACCGGAACTGCAATTCGGCGACTTTGGAATCCAACGTGGCGGCCTGCTCGAAATTTTGAACGGCCCCATGAAAGTCGTTACTGTTTTGCAGGCCAATTCCATCGATGAACAGTTGATTGAAACGGGCACGGTCAATTGCTGGAAGGTTGCTGTCCGTCACCGAGGCAAACGGCGCGCAATCTTTGAGGTTGACCGCCACGGTATTGAGCAGAATTTTTGCGCCGGAGCCCAGGCCGGCCTTGACGATATCGTCCAGGTTTTTCGAAAAGTTTCGATAAACGGCTGTTTTGCGCGGATCATTCACCCCCAGCTTGTTTCCCATGAACATCTCCATGCCGCCCCAGGAGGCGGTTGCGCTTCGAGCAGGGCGGAGGGTTCGCGAGAGATTCGCGAGCAATTGTCCCAGCCGGGTACGTTGGAGCGCCAGATCGAGACGTATAAGCGACACGGGAGGGGCCTTCGCGCCAAAAACCGTTGCCGCGCCAAACGGACCCACCATTTCATTGTTGCCCATATAAATGATCCAGAGGTCTCCGTCCCGGGCCGCACATTCACGCGCGATGGGCAAAATCACGTTTGAGTTGATCGCGGTAATTCCCAGGTTGATGATTTCAAAATGCGTCCCGGGAAAGCGTGCAGAGAGCAAGGCTTCGAGATAGCGACCGGCGGCGTAAGAAGGATCCGGGTCGCCCATAGCCGCCGATTCACCGAGAATGAAAACCCGATAAGTACCCGTGCCTTTTTGCAGATTCATGCGAACAGGCCCGAGAAAGCGGGCCGCCGCCGGAGGAAAAAAGCGGAAGCTGAAACTGTCGTTATCAATGAGATACGTTTTATCGCCAATTTGCAACCGTTTGAAAATACCGGTTTGATAACCGTAGCCGGCAAGGCGCAAGGCCAGTTCCATTCCGCCCAACGCCAACAGAGGAACGATCAGCATAGCCACGAGACGAAAAGCCCATATCCGTCCGGCAGTCGAGCTTTTAGCGGCGGGTTGCCGGCGGTCAGCGATGTTCTTTCTAAGTTTTTGCTTCAATCAGGCATTCGTTTTAAGGGAAAAGCTGAACGCGATAAAATCGCTGTGAATCGGGCAAATTGTTGGTCAGTTGCAGGACAGGCCCGGCGCCGGTCAAGACCCCGCCCAGAGTAGTGAAGGGAACGGCGAGATTGGTCGTAGACCAAACCTGATACGTCAGGCCCGAAACGCTTGTCCAATCCAGCACATAGCGGTTCTGCATGCTCAATACTGGAACCCAGCCTGGATTCAACAAAACAACTCCCGCGCTGCCGGGACTGGACTCTCCAACGATGCCGGCGTTATTAATCGCGCTCACCTCGGCATAAAGGGTCGAGCCGTAGGTATTAGTCACAGTCAATGCCGTGCCCTCGACCACACCGTCAAAGACATTCGAGGCGCCCGGCGACGTTCCCACGATGACCGCGTAGCCTGACACGCCGCCGATGGGATCGTTCAACGCGCTCCAATTAAAGGTCACGCTGTTTCCCAGAACAAATGAGCTCGTTGTTGTTGGGGCCGCGAGGGTCGCCGGCGGTGTAACGTCGTATAATTTTAAATATTGCGCTTCGAATGGCGCGTTGGTCCAATTCGCGCTGGAAGCGGGAACCGGGTTCAGTGAAACTGTAATCCCGTTGTTTAAAAGAGCGCTGCCGGCAACTCCGCCAGTGCCCCATAGCCAATAGCTGTTGCGATTTGGATCGGCGATCAAATAGGCGGCGAAGTTTTTTACGTTGTAAAATCGGTCCGGTTGGATCCCAAAAAGATTCGTGCCGTTCCAGGAAAGATTGACACTGAAATTGCCGTGTTCGCTGTTGGTGACATCGAGGTTCACAAAGGCAAATACCACGTCATTGAAATTCGGCGAGCCATTCGTCGCGGCGAACTTGGCCACGGCGTAGATATTTGGTTGCGACGTGGAAGGAGCCAAAAACACGCGATTGGGACTTTGCAAGGCCGGGCTGGATTGGCGGGCCGAGCCCACGGACGCGTAGAGCGGATAAAGCTGGTCCACCCTCAAATTGTTGACGGTGGCCGCATAAGCAGGCTGGAGGGAATTGAAGGAATAAAGATCGGGAACTTCTTCTGAACCGCTTGCCGTATAGAGACTGAAGCCGAAGCCTGCGGTGGTGCCCACTTCCTGGCCGTAGAAAATGTGCGGCACTCCGAAGATGGTTCCGCAGACCATGTAGCGCACCAGGGCCTGATAAGGATCGGTATAATAAAATCCGGCATCATGCGAAGTGGCATTCCAGAGCATGAGAGACTGGCCATAACCGCCTTGTTCCGCGTCGAAAATGCTGTCATAGTTGGTGGCTGTGCCGGCGGCGCGGAATGCGCTGTAAACGCTGTCGCATAAAATGTCAAAATCCCGGCAGGAGCGGTAAGTGGCGGCGCTGGGGGGAGGCCAACTCAGGGATTCAGCCAGAAAAACGAAATCCCATTTTTGTGACCGCACCTTATTGATAATGTATTCCCAGCATTCCGGCGGCAACCCATCGGCAAAGTCCGCACGGATGCCGTCGATGCCCAAGGCGCTCCGGTTTGCCGGCGTGCCGTTGGTACAACCCGTTTGATTCAGCCAATAGAGGACGGAATCGGCAAAATATCGCCAAACATTTTGTGTGATATTATCGAAGTTACCAGTACTCCCGCTGTAATCGAACCAATCGTCTGAACTCAAGTCATTATTGTCGGCTTCCGGATTTTCGCAGACAAGCGATGCATAAACTCCATAAAAGACATCATCCACATCCGTCCATTTGGGAATATCGATATCAGGTGCGATTGCAATATTGCCCGCGGCGGTCGCGCGACTGCACCATGCATTTGTCAGGGAGAAAAATTCAGGCACCCGCCCCGGAATCAAGTCCGTCGGTTGCCAACTGCCGGGATTGCCCGCTCCGCCAAAATCAACAACCCCTTCGTTATCCAATTCAACATCGTGGGCAGTATGGTCAAAGGGTTCATCCATCATGATATTGACTCCAGCGGCATCCGCCGCGGCGACAAAATTGGTAAATTCCTGCATGCCTGCGGGCCGAGTATTGGCCTTGCTCATCCACTGCGAAACCTGGAAATAATTTTTGACGCAATAGGGACTGTTGATGCTGTCCTGGATGCCTATGGGATGGACCGGCTCAAGCCATAGCCAATTGACCCCGAGGTTGGTCACATAATTCAGGTTGAAGCGATTGGATACCAAATTCGGCGGAAAGGAACCTGGCCCGTTATCAAGGTCAACAAAAGTGCTCCGCTGGGAGCCATTCCCGGCATCGCCTTGCGCGTCAATATTATTCACCGCCAGCTCATAAATGACCATGTCTTGCGCCTTCTTCGGCGAAACCACAATCATAAAGTCCCGGTGCTGTCCGGTCAGGTACGGAGAGTTGGTGCTACACCAGATCCAATTGGTGCTGCCAGCCACCCGATAACGGGCTGTCATTCGATAAACACCTGTCTTTTGCGCGTAAAGTGTCAAAGAATATTGACCGGGCGTGCCCGTCGCTGACATTGCATAGGCCTCGTAATAATGGTTGGTGTCGCCGGTGGCGATGGTGTTGCCATCGGGAGGTATAATGCCTTCTTCGATGCCGTCAGCAGCGACGTTCGTGGCGTAGTTTCGCCGGTTCAAATTTGAATATATGTCGGCCTCCACAATGTTCGAGGAAGTATCCGGTGTGAAGACAATATTCAACGGAACCATATCGTTCGACACCTCATTGATGAATACATGCGTTGTGTTGTAGTCCGCGTTAATGCCATTGACCATCAGGGCTGGCGGGCCGACTGGGACTGAAAGATATTCGTTTTGACTCGAACTGAAATTAAACACGCCTCCACCGGGGCCGTAAGCGCCACCGGCACCCAGGTTGCCGGTGCCGGAAGGCAGGCCGGGCAGGAACTGATTGGACAGATAGGCAAAGTCGGCTCCGTTGATATCAACCAGAACTTCAACTGATCCCGTGGGATTGCCGAGCGCCGAAAGTGGAATGCCCAATTCGAGCCCGGTCGTCACTTCATTCGCATAAGCCTGATTGGCCGCCGTTCCGCCGGTCCCGCTAACACCGATGATATTCAGATTGTTAAAACCAACGGCAATTCCGCTTCCACCAAGATTCGCAATACTTCCAATCCCGCCGTTTAGCGCAACGTTGCCTAACCGTATTTCTGTACCCGGAGAGCCGTTCAATACCGCTTCATCAACGGAAAGCACTGTCGCGCTATTTGTAAACGTAAACATGAGGTTGGCATTGAAGCCCGGGCTGAAGGTTGAACCATTCATCGCCTGTTCGGCTGCAGAGCCGCCGATTTCGAGAACCTGCTGGCCGCCGGGCTGGCCGTCCGCGATAAATATGTTTATGTTGTTGCCGTTGGCCTGGACGTTGCCCGCGATGAATAGATAAAGATATCCGTTATACACTACGCTATAAATGGCGTCTAATTCCGAACCGCCGCTGGAGCGGCCGCTCATGTCCGAGTTATTATCACCAAAGCCGGTATTGATAGTTTGGGTGGCTAGTGGACTACCGTATCCTTCGGAATAATTAAAAGTCCCGTCAACGTTCACCTGCCCCGAGGCTGCCTCATCAAGTCCTCCCCAGGCCAGCGACTGAAACAAAATCAAGGTGGCGATTTTTTGCAGCAGTTTCATCGTCAGAACAAAAATCTCATGGCTGTGAAGTTGTTCTTTGTTGCAACCATGTCAGGTCATCGGGTGCAGGCAAGCTATTATCGGGACAGGGAGACAATTTCCGGACGAGTGCTTTGCTGTTTCCATCGAGCCATTTTTTGAGTTCAACATGCCCATCACCGAAAGAGAAGCCGCCGGCGCCATTATGCGTGGATGCCGGCACATCGGTCCATACGGCCGAACCGGACTGCATCTGCACGGCAAAGTAGGAGTCGTTAATGCTATCGGGACATTCATCCAGCAATACCCAGGTATTGGCAGCTCCGAGTCTAAGATTGCTGGTCTTTAATATCCTGATCCAATTGTGGGAAACCTGGCCGGAAATATAATTGGCGATATTACTGACGTCGCCCACAAAACCATTCATCGAGACGCTTCGCACGCGCGGTCCTTTTGCGCCGGGGATGATATCGGCAGGACACTTAAAAATACCGACGCATTGTGAAATGTAGGGCCCAAGTTCGGCGCCGGTCAACAGGGTGGTATTGGTGTTCTCCAGGTTGGGCTGGATGGCGTTGTCCCAGGACATGACTCCGGCTGCCCAGGCATGCAAAGAAGTGCCCGCGCCCGGATTTTCAGGGAATGTTTCATGGTTGTCGCTGGTGTACATGGCGATCGCCATTTGTAACTGACGGAGATTGTTGAGACAGTAAACTTGTTGGGCTTTTAACCTGGCCTTGCCCAACACCGGCAGCAGAATTGCCGCAAGAATTGCGATAATGGCAAATACGATCAAAAGCTCTATTAGCGTAAACCCTGTTCGAGTGTCCTTAAGGTGCATTCGCGCGGCTCATTGTGTTTTTCCGGCCCCTCGTTCGGCCAATGGCAGCGATGACGGCGTGCGATGAAAAATACACCATTCGTAGCCGTTTAGCCGGACCAGCGGCAGTCGCTCGTTGTCCGAATCCCACACACCGGAAATCTTTACCCGCGTAAAATCATTCGTCGTGTCAAGCGCCACGCGCCCGGTAACCGGTTGTCCGGAAAGGTTAATCACCACCAGCAATTCGTCTTTGTCGTCTGTGCGCTGGAAACTGACGAGATGTTTCTCATCCGAATTGTGCAGCCAGTCCACGGGTGAATCGCTGAGAGCGGGATACTGACGGCGAAGCTGAATCAAGTCGTGGTAGGTGACACGCCACTCCGGGTGTTTGGGAGTTTGCCAGGAGATGCTGATCTTTTTAAAAAGGGATCCGCCGCTGGATTCGTTGACATCACCAATCTCCATGCCGTTATACAAGAGCGGCACTCCGTCCAGCATAAACATCAGCGCCGAGGCCGCCAACGCTCCTTTTGGGCCGTATCGATTGACCGCGCGCATTTCGTCGTGATCGTCAGAGATGCGCAGATGGAGGGCGCCTCTGGGAAATCGCGCCGCGCTGTCATCCCATGACCGGCGAACTTCGGAAACTGGCGCCCCTTTGATTAGCACGTCGTCCATAGTGCCCAGCAGTGGCCACGAATAATCAATATCAAATGCGTTCGTGAGCAAATCAGGTTTACTGGCCTCGGCGAGCATAATCGTATCCGGCTTGACCTTGAAGATTTCTGCCCGGGCCTGTTCCCAAAAATCTGTCGGCACCATACCGGCCGAATCGCAGCGAAACCCGTCAATATCAAATGTCTGAAGCCAATATTTGAGCACGGATATCATATACTGCCGCAATTGCGGATTGCTGTAGTCCAGGGCGGCCACATCGGTCCAGGCCGGCATCGGCGAAATGATTTTTCCCTGGGCGTTGTGTTTGTAAAACTCCGGGTACGTCATCATCACACTGTCCCATGCCGTATGGTCCGCCACCAAATCCATGATGACTTTCATCCTGCGTTGATGCGCGCCGTTGACAAACTTTTTGAAGTCACTGGCCGTGCCGCAGGCAGGATCGATCGCGTAATAGTCTTTGATTGAGTAGGGACTGCCCAACTCTCCGCTACGGAATTCTTCACCGATCGGTTGAATTGGCATCAGCCACAAGATGTTTACGCCCAGGTGGTGCAAGTCATCGAGCTTAGCCGTTACCCCGTCGATATTCCCTGCCAATGAAAAATCACGCGGAAAAATCTCATAAATCACACCCTCCCGGAGCCATTCCGGCGATGGGCGGGCGGGCGTGTCCGCAATATTTGGGTTGGCCCGAACGTACATTAAGGTCAAACCAAAGATGAGGAAGTGGACGAGAAAAAGTGTTTTAGGAAAATTGGACGTTTTATGGTTCACACTTGTGCAAATCCTCCACAACGCGCATCGGCAGGACTAATTGACCGGCGTGTGCTGCGAAAGATAAATCATATCCAGATCCGAGATGGAGCATGGAACCTGTTGCCGGCCATTGGGAAGGCTGCCGAGCGGCGGCGTGGTCCCCGTCCAGAATTCCATGGGCAGAAACGAGAACAATCCGCCGATCCATCTGTGTATCTCCGCATGGCCATCGGCAAAGGCAATGCCACAGGCGCCGCCGTGCTGCGTGCCGGGCAATTCAGTCAACTCGGTAATCGGATAATTCGGAGTATAGAATACGTTATCGTCCAGGCTGTCCGGACGCTCGTCGGCAAAGACCCAAACATCGCTGGGACCCGGGCTGTGAAACGCTGTCGTTTTCTTCACGACATGCCAGGACGTCCAGCCGAAGGGATTTCCCGGCTCGTCAAACTTATCGCCATCGCCAACAGCCGCATTCATAACGCAGCTGTGAGACCGTGAGCTCCATCCCAACTGGGCCTGAATCGGGCTCACGTAGTTGGCCGCCGGGCACTCCATGACTTGAATACTCTTTAAATAGTCGCCTAATAGGGAATATTTGTTGTTATTTAAATACATCAAATTCGTGTTTTGTTGCCCGGAAGTCCAATTCATCAGGTTGCACGTGATCCAGGACGGCGTCGCGCCATGATACAGAAAACTGGGTGAGTAAGGCGGCAGCGCAGTTCGAGTGTCGCTGTTAATTGCCAAAAAATCCTGGTTGTCGCCCGCGTACATGAGCCAGGCAATACCGAGCTGGCGATTATTGCTCATACATGTGGCCGCCTCCGCGCGGAGGCGGGCGCTGTGCAAGACCGGCAAGAGCATAGCGGCCAGGATTGCAATGATCGCGATAACCACCAGCAGCTCGATCAACGTGAAACCGTGAGCTTTCTTTTTCATTTCCATGACCGTTTAAAAAATTTCCATCCGGCCATGCCGGCCATCGCAGCCTGCTTATGGCTTTACCAGCCGGAACAACGCCATTCCATTGGCGACCGGCCAGTTGGTTTCACTTAATAGACCGTTGACGGTGCTGACGCCATTCGTCCAATTCGTTCCGTCAGTAGCCGGGATATCCGTCCAAGGTCCATTAACTGTGGTTGCGCTTTGCAGATGGGCTCCAGGCCGCCCCAACCAGGTGACCGGCACTTTGCCGCCGGAGACGGCACCCACCGACAAATCGCCGCCGCCGAGCGTGCCCATATTTTCATAAATGTTTCCCGGCGCAAATAGCGGCTCGACATATGGCCCGTTGGTAAACTGGTCTACCGGCATCACATACATGCCGGATGCTGTCGAACGGATGACTCGAAAGTGATTGGCGCCGGAAACGGCCTCATCCTCCAAAGGTCCCCCATTTTGCTGGCTGGGATCCATGCCGTATTGGTAACTTACGGCAATAGGCGTGCCTGCCGGAATCACAATGGTGTTGGTATAGATGCTCGAAGAACCTTCCTCGATCATTTGGTAGCCCGCGGGCGCGCTTACAGGCGTAATCCCGCCCGCCCACGCATACCACGCCTGGGGATAGGGAGTCCCGCCACCATTGGCAAACATTCCATTGATATAAACCCCGTCGGACCCCTGGTTAAAGACATACCCGTTTGTGGCGACCGCATTGGCCATGTTTACGCTGAATAACACCGGAGTGTTTTGGGGCAAATAATCGTCCAGTGCCAGATCGAGGAAATGAAACGCAGGTATGTTTGTGCTAAGCGTCGTGGATGTTATCGGCAGTGTGACCGTGCGCCTTTCATTGTTGTTATAGACGGCATCGTCGACATAATCGTATACCCACGGAGCTGTGGGGTTGTTTGCGGCCACAAGAGTATTCGTATATCTGACCTGAATAATGACCGCCGTAGCTTCGGGCATGGAAACGGTGGTAGTGAAAATGTTAGTGTTGGGGGCAGGCTCGCTGCTCATGGGCACCCCGGCGGCCCAGTTGTTAAAGGTACCCCAAACCGTCACGCTGTTGCTGACATAATTGGGATCGTATTTGATAGGACCGGACATATCGACATTTAGCGTTACATTAGCCAGGGGGGCATATGTCAAATCACCGAAACTCACCGCCGAAAGGACCTGATTCGTATTATCCGTGAAAAATCGGTTGCCCGCGTCATTTGCATCGGCAGGGCCGGGGCTTTCCCATGAGCCCGAAGGGTCCTCCACAGCCTTCCATTCCATAAAGGCGTTGGTTGCGGGCACGCCGGAAACCTCCGCCCCCGTAGTTATTGGGAATGTCCCGACATAAACGTTCGACTCGACGACTCCAGTGGGATAATTCGTAACTACAATAGCCGGATCATTTGTTAAATAGTCGCCGGCATTGCCCCAACCATTGAAACTTCCTCTCACGTCCAACTGGTCCGTGCCGGGGACAAAATGGCCCAGCTCGATCTCTTCCGACATGTCCACCTGGAAGGTCACGTTAATGATCTGGCCCAGCCCCACGTCGCCGTAATAAGGAATCGGCAAATTGAGGCTGGCTCCGCTCGTTGCGGG
>Ga0210390_10006187_pt1 | contig 10021 bp, 12 predicted proteins | sample IncBWH11OmetaG_FD_161050 | JGI IMG/M metagenome (GOLD analysis project Ga0210390, IMG submission 161050) | Forest soil microbial communities from Barre Woods Harvard Forest LTER site, Petersham, Massachusetts, United States - Inc-BW-H-11-O ...
CACGATGGCTGCGGGGTTTGCGGGCCCGCTCAAAGGGTCGCGGGTGGCCGCCCATACGGTAGACATCCGCTTTCTTAACGACGACACGGCCATCGTGGTTAGCGAGGACGGGATCATCTTCCCTGGACAGGACGCTGTCGCGAGCGAGCGACTGGTGCGCGCGACCTGGGTGCTGGTCAGGCGCGACGGCGCCTGGCGCATCGCCTCCTACCACAACAGCCCGGCCAGCTAAGGCGCCGTCTTCCGGGTACGGGACGTTCCCTTCCGGGGAGCCGCCCCGTACCCGGATCCAGCTTCGGGGTGGCTGCGACCCGGCCACGTGGCAGGACAGGTACACCGCGCAGATGCTCCACGTATGGGTCGTCCCCTATCCCGGCGGCGTCTTCTCCGATGACCTCAGCGCGGCCGCGACCAACGCGGCGGTCCAGGCTGTGCTAACCGAGCACAGCTAACACCGCGGAGTCTCCCCCGCCTCCATGAGGCCCTTCCTTCGGCAGCGATCCCGGCACTAGCGGCGACCAGCGCGTCACCGCCTGCGTGAAGACGCGGTCAGGCGGGCTGCCACAGCTCGACCCGATTGCCCTCGGGATCGGTGACCCAGCCGAACCGGCCGATACCCTCCATGTCCTGCGTCTCTTCAGCCACGTCCGCTTCCTTGGCGCGCAATTGCGCGAGCATCGCATCCAGGTCGCGGACCCGGAAGTTGAGCATGGTCTGCTGGACGCCGGACCCGAAGTAGCCGGTCTCGGACTCGAACGTCGCGAACACCGTCAGCCCGGCTTCCTGACGCCACAGGCCGTTCTCATCGGCGTCCAGGCCTAGGCAATCGCGATACCACGCGCCCAGCGCCGCCGGGTCGGCCGCCCGCATGAAGTACCCGCCGATTCCAACCACACGTTCCATGCCGCTATCTTGCCAGGACGGCGATCGGGCGGGCTGTCCACACCATCGCCCGCTTCACACCCGTCTCAATCGCGGGGAACTCGTAAGCTTCTTGGGCTACTCCCACCCTCTCATCCGCCCCTGCGACAGCTCGGGATGGTCGTACTCGTCGTGCCAGTTCCACCAGTTGTACGGCGCGGACTGCGGATAGCCCTCGGGCGAGTCTTCCCACTTTTCCTGCCGCCCGAGCGCGGTCATGTCGAGGTAGCTCCAGGTGCTCCCGAGGGCCTCGTCACCACGGTTGTTGAGGAAATAGGTGCGGAACACCTGGTCGCCGTCGCGGATGAACGCGTTCGTGCCGTGATATTCGTCGACGCCGAAGTCGGCGTCCCAATCGTCGGTCAACGTGTACCACGGCATCGCCCACTCCATCCGCGCTTTCAGGCGCGCGATCTCCGGCTGCGGCGCGCGCGAGGCGTAGGCGAACGTAGTGTCACGAGCGTTCAGATGGGTGACGTGGGCGACCTGATCGGCCATCATGGAGCAGCCGTGGCAAGCGTGGTCCGGCCAGCCGAGCACCCCAGGCTCGAAGAACGCGCGGTATATGACAAGCTGACTGCGGCCCTCGAACAGGTCGAGCAGGCTCGCCTTCCCCTCGGGTCCGTCGAACTCATAGTCCTTCTCCACCGCCAGCCACGGCATCCGCCGACGCTGCGCGGCCAGCGCGTCCCGGGCCCGGGTCAGCTCCTTCTCCTTCACCAGCAGATGCTGGCGCGCCGCCTCCCACTCCTGTGCCGTGACGGTCGGCGGTGTCTTCATCGACGTGTCCATAATGTCCTCCGGTTTCCTGAGATGGGATGGTGCCCTGCCCCGCGAGCAGGCCCGTCGAGGTGGTTTGTCAACGCCCCGAGCGGGCCGTCCCAGTCGCGGGCCAGTGCGGCCAGGAACTGCTGCGCCACCTGCATCGGCGCTGAGCGCAGCCGGTAGCGCACCCGGCGCCGCTCCCCCGGCTCGGCTGTCACCAGGTCGGCCTCGGCCAGCAGGGCCAGGTGCTTGGCGATCGCCTGCCGGGTGATCGGCAGGCGAGCGGCCAGGTCCGTGGCCGTGGCCGGGCCCGCTGAGGCCAGCTCGGCCAGGACGGCGCGCCGGCTTGGGTCGGCCAGAGCCGCGAAGACATGCTCGGCGATCGCCTCAGCGTCAGGCGGCATCGAGGTAGTCGGCCAGTTCGGCCAGCTTCCGCGCACCTATCGTCCGCTCGATGCGATCGGGAAAGGCCATGAGAGCCTCCAGCAGGTAGCAACTATTTGGTTGCTATATTATGGCAACCAATCGGTTGCGTCAACCGCGGTCGTAACTGGCGGCGCAGGTGGTCCAGGAAGCTCCGGGCTCGGTTACCGCGTCGCCAGTGCGTTTGGCCACGTCGACGGCGGTGCGGGCCGCGAACCCCACCGGCCCAGGCGCATCCGCGACGGCATCGGCGACGCACAGGTCATCCTGAACGGCCACGAGTACGTCGCTTGCCATCGCCCCCGGCGGGTTCACCGTCACCGACCTGGCCGCCCGGGTATCGGCGATGCCCGGGCATGACGGCTACACCATCCGCAACGCCGCCTACGATCTGCGCAAGCTCCGCGGCAAGCACATAGCCGACAAACCCGGGGTCTTCGCCGTGAACGCGGCCTGGCTGTCCATCGCAGCGATGGCGCACAACCTGGTCCGCCGCCGGCGCGCTGGCAGCCTGCCTCGCCGCTCAGGCATTGTGCTGTTTGGCGCAAGAGAGATCTTGATAAGAGCAGAAAGGTTTTGATATCGGAGTGCGGGTTGCGTAGCTGGGCTGGTATTTCCGGTCTCGGTCCGGGGGCCGGGTGTGGTCGCGGGATGGTGTGGACCGGTTGGCGGTGCCCGGGGAAAGTTCCAGGCCGGGGCGTGATCCTTGTCTCAGGGCGGAGTCTAAACCGTTCCGGTGCCTAGTGCGTATCACGTGTTTGTAAGCACGGTGACGTACGAATAGGAAAAGCAGAAGAACATGTATCATCTGCCAGTTCCGCACCGGCCCCAGCAGCGTCAGCGGCGCCGGTTCACCCCGCGCAGGCGGTTCGTGCGGCGCAGGCGGTTCTACTTCTGAGCATGACGGGGAAAGCGAGCCGGCGGCACCGTGAGGGTGCCGCCGGCTCTTCTGCAGGGGAAGCGATGGCAATGGCGTTGGCCGCACCGGGTGAGTCGCTGCGGGATATCTTCGGCCGGTTCTGGCCTTGTATGCGGGGTGACCGGTGCCGGCTGCTGGCCGCGGGGGTTTCCGGAGTGCTGGTCGCCGGCGGTGAGATCGGCACGGTCGTAGTCTTCGACGCGGTCTTGACCGGCGTTCTGGCGCATGAGCGGGTGGCGCGGTTGTGGCCGCTCGCCGCGGCCTGGCTGGGCATCGCCGCGGTGGCCGCTGCCGCGATGTTCACCGCCAGCTACGCGGGTTCGCTGGCCAGCGAGCGGTTCCTGCTGCGTCTGAGAGATTCGGTGTATGCCCACGCGCAGAAGCTTTCCCCGGACTTCTTCGGTCAGCGGCGGCTCGGCGACCTGATGGTCCGCCTGGTCGACGATGTCGAGCTGATCGAGCAGCTCGTCGCTTCGGGCCTGGTGCAGGCGGCGACTGCCGCCGTGAGCGTCCTGCTGTTCGTCGGCGCGGCCTTCCTCATCCAGTGGGAACTGGCCCTGATCACGTGCGTCGTGGCGCCGCTGTTCTGGCTCGCCTCCCGGGGATTTTCCGGCCGCCTGGGGCAGGCTACCGGGCGGGAACGCGCCGTCAGCGGCTCGCTGACCAGCGTGGTCGAGGAGAGCCTGGCCAACCAGGCGCTCGTGCAGGCCTTCAACCGTCAGCCCGACCAGGCTCGTCGGCTGCACGAAGAGGGCGTTTCCTGGCTGCGCGCCAAAATGGCAGAAGCCAGGCTCGACTCGCTTTACGGACCGGTGGTGTACTTCGTCGAGACCGTCTGCGTCCTGATCGTTTTCGGCTTCGGCGCCTGGGAAGTGGCTGACCGCAGGGCCGGCATCGGCGGCCTGCTGTCCTTCGCCATCTTGCTCACCTTCATCTACCCCGAGGTCCAGGAACTGACCGGCTACCGGGTCACCATCTCAGCAGCGCGGGCCAGCGCCCGCCGGGTCAGCGAGATTCTCCAGTTCAAGCCCCTGGTCACCGACCACCCCGCGGCCCGGCCGACGGTCGGCGGCCGGGGCAGGATCGATCTCGAGAAAGTGACCTTCGCCTACCCCGGCGCGGTCAGTACCGTCATCGACGAGCTTTCCTTCACCGCCGAGCCGGGCAAGCTGCTGGCGGTGACCGGGCCGAGCGGCGCAGGGAAATCCACCCTGGCGTACCTGCTGCTGCGCTTCTACGATCCCAGTGCCGGACGCATCCTCCTGGACGGGACCGACATCCGCGACCTGCCGCTGCGGGCACTGCGCGAGAACATCAGCCTGCTTCAGCAAGAACACCTTCTGTTCGCGGCAACCATCCGGGACAACATCGCCTACGCACGGCCCGCCGCGACCAGCGCCGAGATCCAGGCCGCCGCCCGGGCCGCCGACGCCCACGACTTCATCACCACCTTGCCCCAGGGCTACGACACCCTCGTCGGGCCGCGCGGATCCCTGCTATCCGGCGGGCAGCGCCGCCGGATCACCATCGCCCGCACCATTCTGCGCGACGCACCCATCCTGATCCTGGACGAGCCGACCGCCGGGCTGGACCACGACGGCGCACAGCGCCTCCTGGGCACCCTCGCCGGCGCCATAGCCGGGCGCACCACCATCGTCATCACCCACGACACCAGCCTCACCGCCATCGCCGACCACGTCGTATCACTGGACGCAAACCTGCATCAGCGCTGAGGCCCCAGATCCCCAGATCCCCAGATCCCCGGACGCCGCCGCCCTGGCCAGCCACCCGGCTCGTCACCGGAACCCGGCCCGCCGCCGGCCGCCGGCCATGACCGGCGGCGATATCACGGCGGTACCAGCCGCCTGGTCTTCTGGTCATCCCGGCCAGCTCGCAGGCCGCGGCCACGTCCCGGCCACGCAGAGGACCCGCCTCCCCGCCCGGGCCAGCCCGGCCGCCGTCCAGCACCACCCGCGCCCCCGAGCCACTGGACCAGACGCTGAACCCGGCCATCTCGCGCCGACGATGCCGTGCCCGCCGCCGCCTGACCCGGCCAGAACGCGCACCCAGCGAGCCCCGCCGGCCGGATCAGCGCAGCCCGGCGGGATCAGCGCAGCCCGGCGGGATCAGCGCAGCAGCGGGCCCGGCCGCAGGATCCGGCCGCGGCCCGGGCCGGCGCCGACCGAGCCACCAGGGCGGTCACCACGCTTCACCGGATCAAGCACCATCCAGACCTGCATAACCCCCGTCCGAAAACCCACCGGACACACACAGGTGATGCGGGTGTCCGCTACCACCGCCCCGGCCTGAAGACCGGCAGCTGACCGGACAGATCCACTCAGGATTCCGCGGCGCCGCTCAGGCATTGTGCTGCCATTGTGCCATTGTGCCATTGTGCGGATGTTGACATTGCCGGTACCCCGGGGAAGTTCCAGGCCCCGGCGTGATCCTTGTCTCAGGGCAGGATTTAAACCGTTCCGACACCTGGTGCGTATTACATGTCGTAAGCATCGGTGAAGTACGAATAGGAAAAGAGGAAGAACATGTACCGTCTGCCAGTTCCGCACCGGCACCAGCAGCACCAGCGGCGCCGGTTCATCCCGCGTAAGCGGTTCATCCCGCGCAAGCGGTTCTACTTCTAAGCACGACGGGGAAGCGAGCCGGTGGCACCGTGAGGTGCCGCCGGCTCTCCTGCGGGGGAAGCGATGGCAAATGGCGTTGGCCGCACCGGGTGAGTCCCTGCGGGACATCTTCGGCCGGTTCTGGCCCTGTATGCTGGGGCGACCGGTGCCGCCTGCTGGCCGCGGGGTCTGCGTGGTCCTGGTCTCTCGCGACCGCGACGTTCACCGCTAGCTACGCAGGACGCTCGCCATCAAGCAGCTGACTGAAGAGATTCACTCGGAATTCCGTGGTTTCGCTCAGCCATTGTGCCGTCTGGCGCAAGAGATTTTGGCAATAGCAGAAATGCTTTGATATCCGAGTGCGGCAGCTTGCACGCGCCTCCTATTCCCGGCCTCGATGCAGCGGTCAGGTGACGTCACCGCATGATGTTGACCGATTGCCGGTACCCGAAAGTTCTAGGCCCCGGCGGGATTTTCTCTCAGGGGGCGATCAAACCTTTTCGGCACCTGGCGCGTGATCAAAGCAGTGCTTTATCTCGTGGACGCAGTTGAGGTCATGTAAGCACAGGTAGCGGGTCAGCCGGTCGGTGAGCTCAACTGGACGGGACAGGGCGGCCAGGTGGCCACCGGGAATCTCGTCGACGTCGGCGCCGAGACGCTCCCGCGCGACCCCGCGCTGGAATTCCATCGGGAAGAACCGGTCATCCCGGCCGACGATCACCCGGGTGGGCACGTCCGGCCATCGCTCGATGGCACAGGGCTGGCCGAAGGCGATATTCGCCTCGGCGTACTGGTGATCCTCCCCCGCGGCCGCCACCTCCGCTGGCACGTCGTGCAGGAAGTAGGTGGCCAGGTCGAACTCGGCGGGATACCCGCGCGCCTGCGCGGCCGCGACACGGGCCGGTTCCCAGCCGGTGTCGCCCCACCACTCTCCGGGGGTCTCACCGGGCAGCGGGATCATCGCGTTGACCAGGATCAGCAGGCGGACCGGGGCGCGCGCGCACGCTGCCGGCGCCGTGAAACCACCCATCGACTGCGCGACCACCACGACGTCGTGATCGCCGCCGACGGCGGCGACGACCGCATCGGCGTATTCCGGCAGCCCGGCGGACTCGTCGGCCCCGGGCAGGTCCACGGCGACCGCCTCATGGCCCCGAGCCCGCAGCTCGGGAACGACCCGATGCCAGTACCATGCCGCGCCGCCCGCGCCGGGAATGAGGACGAATACGCTCACCGAGGCCCTCCGTTCTCTAGTGCCACCTGTATGACGGGCCGGAAGACCCCGGATCACCGGCCGGCGTGCCGGAACCGCTTATTTCCCGCAACACGGGTAGAAGGGTGCCATGCTCCGTGCTCGCACTTCCGCTGGGGCCGCGGCATGTGCCGCGGTCGCGCTGCTGGCCCTCACCGGCTGCAAGATCGACCCCCCGGCCGCGGCCAGCGCAGGCTCGGCCGCAGGTCCAGCCGCGGGACAGCAGTCAAGCCCGGGAACGACGCGGGTCGGGGCGCTGATCATCGAGCCCGGCGCCGGCTTCTCCCCCGTCTACGGTCTCATCAACGGCGCCCGGCACAGCATCGACGTGACCATGTACGAGTTCGCCGACACCACGGCAGAACACGATCTGGCGGCCGCGACCAAGCGCGGCGTCCGGGTCCAGGTGATCCTGGACGAACGGGAAAAAAGCATTAATTCGAATACTTTCTCGTATCTTAGCTCGCATCGGGTCAAGGTCGTCTGGTCCTCGTCCCGGTTCACCTACACCCACCAGAAGACCCTGATCATCGACGGGTCGAAGGCGGTCATCATGACCGCCAATCTGACTAGCGAGTACTACTCCACGTCCCGGGACTTCCTGGTCGTCGACACGAACCGGGCGGACGTGGCCGCCATCACGGCGGTGTTCGACGCCGACTTCGCGCACCGGGCCCTCCGCCCGGGCGACGGCGCCGATCTGGTGTGGTCGCCGACGGATTCACAGCACAAACTGCTCGCGCTGATTAACGGCGCGACCAGCAGCTTGCGCATCTACAGCGAGGAGATGGGCGACACGACCGTAGAGGACGCGCTTATCAGGGCGGCCAAGCGCGGCGTCGACGTGCAGGTCTGCGGGGAGAACGAGGACGGCGAGTACGACAGCGCCTACGCCAAGCTGGCCCGGGCTGGGATCCACGTCAGCTACTACAGTTCCTCCACCGGCTTCTACATCCACGGGAAGGTCATCGAGGCCGACGACGGCACCGGGCACGCGAGAATGTTCGTCGGGTCGGAGAACTTCTCCCGGACCTCCCTCGACGACAACCGCGAGCTCGGCTTGATCATCTCCGACCCCGCGGTCTTGTCCGCAATGGCCCGGACCTTCGCGGCCGACTTCCGGAACGGTAAGCACTGGTCCTAGCCGGTCACCGCAGGGAAGCGGAACGGACCTCAGCGGGTGTGGTCCTCTCGCGGTACCGCCCTGGGCATCCCGGGCTCGCCCGGTTCCTGGCAGACTTGCGTCAGTGACGGTCAACCTGATCCGCAGTGACAGCCTGTACGCAGAAGTGCCCTACGCCTACGCGTCCATCGCCGCGCCCGGTGCGCTGATCTTCACCGCCGGGGCCTGCCCACTCGATGACAACGGCAAGGTCGTGGGCGTCGGCGACGTCCGGGCGCAAGCCAGCCTGGCCGTGGCCAATCTCGGAACCGCCCTGGCGGCATCCGGCGCCACGCTGGCCGATGTGCTTAAGACAACCGTCTTCGTGGCCTCCACCCAGCGGGCCGATCTGGTCGCCGCCTGGGAGGTGGTCGAGGCCGCGTTCGGCGAGCACGACGCGCCGAGCACGCTGCTCGGGGTGACGGTGCTCGGCTACCCCGACCAACTGGTGGAGATCGAGGCGGTCGCCGTGGCCGCGAGCTAGACCGGGTGACCCCGTGGGTACGGACCGCTCCCCTGCTCCGGGCGCCGTCGGGCTGATCGGCCTCGGCGAGATCGGTCAGGTCCATGCGGGTGCGGTCCGGCAGTCGCGAGCGGCGCGGCTGGTCGCCGTGGCCGACATCGCTCCGGACCTGCTGGCGCCCTTCCAGGCCCAGGGCATCCGTGGTTACCGGAACGCCGGCGAGCTGATCGCCGACGCCGAGGTCGGCACGGTCAGCGTCTGCTTGCCGCACTACCTGCACTTCCCCGTGACCCTGGAAGCGATCCGGGCCGGTGGTCATCCTGGGTTTCGAGTCCGGCGCCCGGGGCCTCATCGAGGCTAACCAGCACGGGCCGCCCGGAACCTTCGACGACGAAATCGAGATCACCGGCAGCGACGCCACCCTCCGCCTGGCCGGCCTGGAATCACTGTTCGTCGGGTACCGCGGCGGCCCGGCGCTGTCGATGTTCCGCGACCGCCAGTGGCAAGAGGTACCGGTCAGGCCGGACGACTGGACGGCGTCGGTGCAGGCCAGCGTCACGTCCTACCTCGATGCCGTCACAGCGGGCCGGGAGCCGCCGGTGACCGGGGCGGTCGCGCTGGAAACGGTCCGCCTCCTGGAGCGTATTTACGACACCGCCGCCGTGCTGCCCGGCCCGGCTCCGGATCACCGTTCCTGAGCTTCGGCGAAGGCCACGCTGACAGCGCACGTCGATCACCAGCGGGCCCCGCGGCGACGTCTCGTGACCGCCGCGGGGGCCGGTGGTCCCTGACCCGGCCGGGCCTTCCCCCGGGTGAAGTTGGGATGATGGGACGATGCTGGGAACCGTGGCTGCGCTGCGCCGTTACCCGATCAAGTCGATGCTGGGCGAAGGTGTAGACGCCGGCGACGTGACCTTCACCGGTCTGGCCGGCGACCGGCAACTGGCCGTGGTCAGCCGGGCCACAGGCAAGATCGCGAGCGCGAAGTTCCCACGCCTGTGGCGAGACCTGCTCACTCTTTCCGCCGCCGCGGCAGACGACCCCGCCCCGCATGGCGCCGTCCGCATCACGCTGCCGGAGGGCAAGATCGTCTGGAGCAGCGACGCCGGCGTCGACACGATCCTGTCCGGCCTGCTAAACGAGCCCGTCACGCTGACCGCGACTCCTATGCCCGGAGCCGCGCTGGACCGCGCCGTGCCCGAGGCCGTGCTCCGCGACGGCGTCGACGCGCAGGTCCCGGCCGAACTCATGGAGATCGGGGGCGGCGGCCCGCCCGGCAGTTTCGTCGACTTCGCGCCGCTGCACCTGCTGACCACCTCGACGCTCGACCGGATCGCCGAACTGAGCCCGCACGGCCAGGCCGACCTGGAACGCTACCGGCCCAACGTCGTCATCCGCACCGCCGCCGCGGGCTTCACCGAGAACGACTGGCTCGAGCGGATCCTGCGGGTTGGCGACGACCTCGTGCTCCGCGTGATCGCCCGTACCCCCCGAT
>Ga0210390_10006188_pt1 | contig 10021 bp, 8 predicted proteins | sample IncBWH11OmetaG_FD_161050 | JGI IMG/M metagenome (GOLD analysis project Ga0210390, IMG submission 161050) | Forest soil microbial communities from Barre Woods Harvard Forest LTER site, Petersham, Massachusetts, United States - Inc-BW-H-11-O ...
GCATTCTTGAAGAGCAGCGCGTCTTCTGCCAGACGACGCTCGGTCACGTCGAAATGCTCAATCAGGACCCGGGCTCGTTGTTCGTTCTGGAATCGCGTGACCCGCCCCATGAACCATCGCTTTTGGGAAGGTGAATGGCAAGAATATTCTGCACAGAACTGTTCGCACTCCTTCCCTAAGACAGCACGGATCCCGGAGGCAAACGCTACAGCCTCTGCGGACTCTTGACCTGTCGCACCATCGCATACTTCCAGATAGTTGATTCCTTCACCGCAACCCGGATCGATCTTAACGCCGACCTCTGTTGAGCCATTCGTTCGATTAGCCCTGGAGAACTCCCGCCATGCTCGGTTGACAGCAATGATATTCCCAGCTTCATCCAGGACACATATGTTGGAAGGGATGGCATCGATCGTAGCCTGCGCGAATTCAAGCGAACGAACTATTGCCTGTTCATACTCTCTTCGATTTGTCACATCGCGCTTGATTGCAATGTAATTGATGATCGTTCCGTTCGAGTCTAGAACGGGATTTATACGCATCTCGTCTCGATAAAGGGTGCCATCCTTACGCCGATTCGTCATCTCCGCTTGCCACACTCGTCCCGAGCGAATGGTCGTCCACAGATCCTCGTAAAAAGAGGGGGGATGTTCTGCGGATTTGTGAATCCGGGCATTCTGGCCGACAACTTCTTCGGCGGTGTAACCCGTCAAAGCAGTGTAGGCCGGATTTACATATTCAATCGTCCCGGCGGGGTCGGTGATAACAATGCAGTCCGTTGCCTTGTCGATCGCAGCGGCCAGCAATCGCATATGCCTTGTACTTTCTTCAGGGCCCATGTCCAGTCTATCGGCCATTCATTCCTCCGATTCAGCAGACTGAATCGGAAATGCATTCGTGGATAGATGTTATTCGCGGGCGAGGGTTTAAGGTGTGATTTGCATCACATTACTGGTAGGTTGAATAGAGGCGCGTCTAGCCGGTCAACCGTTCCAGCTGATCCGGCTTGACGATGGTTATGCTCGAGCCCTTGATCTTAATCCACTGGTCGCGGCGGAACTGGTTAAGCAGGCGGGTAACTGTTTCGCGCGAGGTGCCCGCCATATTCGCGATCTCCTCGTGCGTAAGCGCCATCGTGAACCGTATTTCCGGCTTGCTGTTCACGGTCGAGCGGCCCCAGTCGAGCAACAACCGTGCCAATCGTCCTGCTGCGGAGCCCGACAGCGCCAGTCGCCTGGCATCCTTGAAGACGGTCAGATATTCGCTTGAAAGTCCTTGCGCCGCATGCATGCTGGCAATGGCATGTCTACCGAGGAAGTCGACAAACTCCTGCTTGCGCACCGCCTTCACCTGGCAAGGCTCAATCGCTTCCGCCGTCACTTCGTAAGGTACCTTTGCCAGAGCCGCGCTAAGACCCATAACATCTCCGGGCCCCGCGATCTTCAGGATCATGGTCTTGCCCTCGCGAGACGTCGCGGAAATTTTCGCTTGACCCAGACACAGGACGAAGACATTTTGAGCTGTGTCTCCTTCGGAAAACAGCCTTGAGCCACCCCCATGGCTCGTCAGAACTCCGATCCGGTCGAAATCCTGCAATGCTTCGGGTGTCAGATTACAGAACGAACGCATGTGGCGATATTCGCATTTCAGACAGTCTTCGCGAGAGTGTGGAGGAAGCAACGAAGCCATGAATCACCTGGAAGCCTTATCGAGGCGTAGAACAATTCAGGAACCGGCGAAGAAGGTACATACTGCTGACGCACGTCCCACAATCTTGCCTAAGCTGTCGAATAAACCCTTGTCCTATCCTTCAAATTGTGCCCCGATAGTATCGCAAAAGGTGTGATCTAAATCACTCGATTCGGAAGAACTGCCAATCTGCGCATGACTACACCACTTCTAGCAAAAATCGGAGAACGGGGGGCGCTCCGAACCGAGTTCCGATGGATCAACAACCGGTGATTCGACGACGCAATCGATTGCCTGGGTAGGAGGTCGGAGGATGTTCCCGATCCCCATCAGTTTTTCGAAGAGTTCGATGACCTCAATCTGATCGGATTTCTGAATCGGAAAATTGGAAAGAATCGACATAAACTCCCTCGCTGAGATCTGCAAGCCTTCCCGGGTCGGTTGCCCCTCGGAAACCGCAGGACTTGCGTATTGAACCTATCTTTTGCACTCAGCATGCCAAAGTGGGCTCCGAAAATCGAGATGCTTTTAGAGCACTCACACAAATGACCTTAGCGTGAAATAAGCACAGTAGAGGTCAATCGTGACCTGAAGCTGACGAAGCCGCTCTGACTAAATATCGTCGCCGAGGCGATAATTCGTCTCGAGGCATGTGCGAAGGTCTGGCTTGGGTCGGGATCCAGGCGCAAGCCGCGCCGGCTTTAACTTTGAGGTTATTGGATGGCTGCCGCCTCTTTTAGGAATCTGACAGACTTGCGGTTTTAACTTACATCATTAAAGTGGATCGATCAGGACCTGGTGGACGGGGCTGTGGTGTCGGCCGTCTCCCCAACTCCACTCGCGCTGGCGCGAACGCAGTCTCTTCCCGATCGCTTCGCGCGATACAAGGCTTCGTCTGCCAGACGGATCAATTCTTCGGAAGAAATGCCACCTTCTTCTGTGGCAATCCCGACACTGCACGTGACCTGCAACGGTCCGGCCGCGGTCATGATCGGATGTTCGCCGATTGCACGCCGTATTTCGTCCGCCCGACGCTGACCGTCTTTCATCGAACAGCCAGGGAGAACAATCAGAAATTCCTCGCCTCCATACCGGCCGGCAAAATCGTACGATCGGATCCCCGCCATGAGCCGGTACGCAATCTCGTGTAAAACTTCATCTCCGATCAAATGGCCATGTGTATCGTTGATGACCTTGAAGTGATCTACATCCGCCATGAGTACAGCAATCTGCAGGTTGTCCCGCTGCGCTCGAGAAATCTCCGTCTCAATCTTTTCAAACAGCGCCCTCCGGTTCCACAACCCAGTCAGACCGTCCTTCTGCGCCTGCTCACGCAATGCGCTTTGCGCCGACGTTGCCGTCAGCACGGCTGCCTCGAGTTCTGAAGTCCTGCGGCTCACCATTTCTTCTAGCCGGCGAGCGTGATCAACGAGGTATCTCACACGAAATCGATAGATAGCGGCACAAAGCAACATAAGGAGAAGCGCCAGGATTGCACGAAACCAGCCCGTCTGCCAGACAAACGGCAGAATGATGATCGTCTGTTGGGCGGTTTGTCCGCTCCAGCCCGAGACTCCGTCACTCGCCTGCAAATCGAATTGATAGCGGCCTGGAGGAAGCTTTGTATAGATGGCCTCGCGCCGGCTTCCAGCTTCAACCCAGTCAGTCTCGAATCCGTCTAAGCGATAGCGGAACTGTAACCGCTCAGAAGCAGCAAAATCGGGCGCTGTGTATTGAATCTCGAGGTTCCCGCTTCCGGGACCGGTAACGGCCTCCGATGCGGGTGGAAGCAGCTTTTGGTTGAAGGAGACCTGCTCGATTAACGGAGAAGGCACAATCGTCATCGTCTGCGAGTGTGCCGGAGCGATTCCTGCGATGCCGGCAGTGGTGACAAACCAAAGATCACCTTCTACGCCCTTCCAGACCGCCGGATTACCGGCGAAGTTGCATTCCGCGCTGCGCAGCCCGTCTACTGTCGTGTAAACGATGCTGTGAATATTTGGACGACGCTTCTGCGCATATTCATTTAGCTCCTTCTTCGAGACCTTGTAGATCCCTTTGTTGCATGTCATCCACAAGTAGCCATTGTTATCCTCGATGATGGCACCCACAGTCAGGTCGTAGAGTCCCTGACCGATCGAGTACGTCGTGATTCGCCCGTTCTCGATGCGATTCAATCCGCCGGGTGAAGTTCCAGCCCATACGACGCCATCGCGATCCACGTAGACCGCCTGGGCAAAGTTGCTCAGCAGACCGTCGCGGGTCGTGTAAGTCGTTACCTTTCCGTCTTGAATATGACTGAGGCCACCGTGGTCTGTACCGATCCAGATCGAGCCGTCGGGAGCGATCGTGGCCGTGTTCAGGAGACCAGGAAATACGTAGTGTTGAAAATTCCCTTGATGGAAGCGGGCCAGTCCATTGGTTTCATGGTATCCAAGCAGCAAATCACCATCCGGGCCGGCGACAATCGCATTCAGTCTTCCTCCTCTATTGGCGGGATCGCGGAAGATCGAGATACGGCCGTTGACAAGGTGGCTCAGTTCGCCGTGCTCCGATCCGATCCAAATGCTTTTGTCTGGGCTCTCATACAGTGCAAAGATCGAGCCGCCCGGAAGTCCCTCCTTCGTCCCGTAAGCACGCACTTTGCCCGTGAGCTCGATATGGTCTAGGCCTTTACTGTCGGTCCCGACCCAGAGGGTATTGTCCCGCGCCCTCAGGACAGTCCAGGTCATGTCTTCCGATAGTCCCTCTCGTGTAGCAAATGTCTTGAAAGAGCCTCTGCGAAGCTCGAACGCGCCTCCTTCAGAAAGACCAACCCAGATATTGCCATCTCGGTCCTCAAAGACCTTACTGACATCATCCACCGGCAGACCCTGCCGCGTCGTATACCACGTGAGTACTCCGCTGCTCAGCGACGCGACACCAGCATGATCGAAGCCAATCCAAAGTGTGCCGTCGCGAGCCTCATACAATGAGGAGACATTCACGTTCTTTGGGAATTGCAATGCTGAAAACCGCTCGAATTTGTTTCCATTCCACTTCAGCAACCCCTGCCGGTTCGCGATCCACAAACCGCCCTCTCTTGAAGTAGCGAGATCGAGGATACGGTCTGAAAGAAGGCCTTCACGGGCGCCCACCGCCCAGATGGTTGCATCCTTAACCCGCGCAAGACCTTTGTTGGTGCCGATCCACAGCGTGCCATCGTGGCTTTGGATGATGCTGCTCACAGCTTCTCCAGGCAACCCGTCGGCCACAGTAAAATGACGAACCTGGTTATCCTTGAGCCTCCAGAGACCGTCCAGACCGCCTACCCAAATCGAGCCGTCCGCGCTCTCGAGGATGGCATCGATAGGTGACTTTGCGGAAAGAAATGTCTGAAAGACTCCATCTTTCAGTCGCACAACGCCGCTTCGAGTGCCAATCCAAAGACTCGAGTCGCGGCCGGACGTGATCGCGTAAATGTAGTTGTCTCTGAGCGCTTTGAAATGTTGCGTGTCGTAGACGGTAAGGTGAAGACCGTCGAATCGTGCCAATCCCTCTTCAGTCCCAAACCAAAGATATCCGTCGGGTGTTTGCGTCAGGGCATTGATGGAGTTCTGCGGAAGTCCATTTCTGTCTGTGACTGTTGTTTGAACGAACTGGGCCATTCCGGGCGGCCAGCTCACTTCGGCAGTTGCGTAGGCAGCTGCCAGCGCCAGTACAAGGATGCTGGCGAAGAAAACACCTTTCCGTCTGCGGGAAGCCTGCGGGAAGTGATACCTCACGAAAAGCGGATCATTGAAACGACGCCTGCTGGTCTGAACATCAATTCGCATTTCGCAACCCTCAAGGATCAAGCCGAAGCACCTCTCTCGTTAGCAAACCGCCAAAGTTCGAATTCTTCCCTTTGTGAGCGAGAGTCAGTCCATTTCCGAACGGACAATCGCGGTGACGGCGTGCGCGACACAGGTGGTTACTCCCTACCTGATCTCCTCCTCTTTAAGGCTGCACAGCAGGATCCATCGGCGGGACGCTGCGATCGTCGGCAAATTTGTGGTCAGGTTGGACACAAAGCGTCGATCAAATCGACCCCGTTCAGGCCTTAGGTATATCATCGGCACTTCCGCCCTTTCTCTATAGACAGCCTGGAATGACGCTGGTCGAATTTCTCAACGAAGTTCTGTTTTATCAATTGAAAACCATAGTAACCTCGATTTCCGGACCCGAGGGACGAGGGTTGACACTCCGCTTCTAGCCGGACCATCTTTTCCAGAGCAACGCTTTCAGCACTCGTTGAAATCGACCGTAGCGAACGACAGCTGAGATCGTCACGTTCTAGCGGAAATGTTCCGAAACTTTCAACGAGCAGGCCGGCGATGGACGTCATCGACACAAATCGAGTGAGAGTTTTGAAACCTTCACCCTCGAGGAAAATGAAGCCGTGCGTTGTCTGATTTCGTGAAGCGTCGGTGCAAGCCCGTGCGCTCACACCTGCAGATCTGAACATATTCTCAGTGAGAGCCCAGTGACATTCGTCACTTCGTTGTGAAGGCCTCATTGTTGAGGCTCACGGGATACCCAGACCGCGAGCCAGAGAAACTCGCCACTGAAGTTGCCCGAAACCATGGATCATCAGACCATCAGCACGGAACTATCAACGTGCAACAAGGGACGTTTGCACCCTAAGTTCACCTGAGCTCGAGCCAGCTATTTGAATCCAGCAAGTAGTCCTCGCTGACCAAAAGAGCCTGCCTTGCTAACAGGCAAGCTCTAGGACTTTCGGTCTCCTCGATCAGGGCAGCAATCGGGGTTGGGCTCTTTGCGCCAGATTCAGGGCTTGCTGCGGAAACCAGGCGCCCGCAATTGGATCATCAAGTCCCCAAAGAGGATCGAAAACCGCTTGATCCGTTGCATCTGTCGGCCATCCCGGCAGTGTGTAGGCCGTGTAATCCCACGCTCGCGCTCCGCCCGCCGCGTCGCACGTTCCATCCGACTCGCCCGGCGTCTTCACCCAAAGATAAGCGTCCAGCAGTGAAACTCCAGTATCGGCCGTAGGATGCGTCCCAAGCCCACGCCCGGGAGGATTGCACCAGCTACCGCTCGTGAGGGTCTGCACGACCGACGCAGGCTGGTTATAGGGAGAACTGGCGTAGATACCGACATCGATCGGACCTTGGCCATTACGGCTCGTGTCAATCACGAAGTGCGTCGCTGGTGTGGCCGATCCCATGTTCTGCTGGTACCACTCGTCCGTGTAGACCCAGGTAGCAATATTGTCCGGATCGACCGTCCCTAAGGGTGAGTAGTATTGACTGGCGCAATAGGAATAATTGCCCAGCCGCCAACCGCCCTGCTCCGGATCGTTGGCGAACGCGATGCAATCGGAAACCCAAGTGTCATACTTCGATTCGTAACTCGTCAGGTTGAAGTTTGATACGTTTGTGAAGAAACCCTGTGCCTCCTGAATACCGGCCTGTGCGAGTCGCGCCGCCATAATCGGCACCGCCTGCCAGTGACTATTGCCGGCATCCAAATAGACAAGGGTCTCGGATCCTGCTTCCAACTTGGTCAGCGCATAGTTGAGCTGCGTGTATCGGTCTGCCGTAGCTTGCGGGATGTTGACCTGCGTCGGATTGTACCCGCAATCGCTGGGCAAGTCGGCCAAAGCATCCGGTTCCAATATGATGACTACTTTCTCATCGCCTATTGCCGAAGCGATAGCATCAATCCACGCCTCGTAGTCCGTTGTGTTCTCTGCGCCACCCGCGGAATAGCTGCCGCAATCGCGGCCTGGAATGTTATAGAGCACGAGCAGCGGTATCGCTCGCTCCGCCTGCGCATTTCGGAGTGTCGAGGTTACGCTGGCGTTCACCGCCGAAGGCGTGCCGCTCGTAAGCCACACCGCCTGCGGCACCGCTTCCATAAGGGTAATTTCAATTGCGTTCTTGAGCTGGCCTTGTTTCAGCAGGCTTTCAACCTGTTCGACCGCTCCACTGGGTGGCGCCGGGATAAAGAATCTGGTATCGGGCGAGAGCGTCTTCGATTGTCCCTGCGCTCCTACGAATGAAACCAACAGCATTACTGGCACGGTGACGAATCTGCGCAGAATGCGCCAATCGAGTGTTGTGTTGTGCATCGTGAGACCTCCTGGGGATATCGTGCGGTGAACATCATCCGCCACCTTCTATTCCAACCGATCATCGCGTGTCAAGCGTCGAAGTCTTTGGGGACAATGACGAAGCCGCGCTCCCTTTCCCGTTCGTGCGTATTCTCGGTCGTCAGGAACTCTTTCCCCGCCCTTTTCCCTTGTGACCGAATAGCGAGACAAAAACTCTGGCGGGGAATCGGTCTCAATGGACACAGTGACCTTGCCCCCAAAAAACCGTGACCCTCCGGAATGCGGCGAGATTCCTAGGTTCAAAACGGCATTGTCTAACGTGCCAGCAATATCGCGGAGGCCGCCTGATCTCCCTGAAGTTCGCGCCAGCCGCGTTGAATCGCACGTCATCGTCCTGATAGAGGCCCCCACTCGGACATCAGGTGAGCTGCATCCCTTGATTGAGTCCAGCGTCGTCAGAGTTCTCCGGCCTCGGGGATGAGACGTGCCAGGCGGCCGAGAGCAGAATATTCTCAGTTGTCAGACAGCCTCTCCTGGCCCCCTTCCCTGCCGGCCGCGCATCCGTGAAACCCCCGCGGTGTCAGGATCAATCGATCAGCCAAGCAGTCAATCGGTCAGTCCGCGATCGAGGAAAACATAGATCACCAAACGACACCTGCTCGGCCACGATGCTGCTCAGCCGCCTTCTGCCGAACCAGAAATGAAACTGCGCTGACGCTTTCGGTCCCACTCCGGCATAGTCGACTCCTGAGCCCGATTGAGAAACTTCAAAATCAATCCAGCTTCCAGCCGAATGTTGCCGCGATGCCCTGCCCGCGAATCCGATCGCAGGGCGAGAATGCAAAAGTAAACTCTTGCATAACACAGTCGCTCTCTTTCCGGAAGGCTCAGGAGGAACATTTCTTTCTCCCTTCCCATCTTTCGAAGGACAACCATGACAACCATCCCTCTTCACCAGGGTCTGTCTTCGCCGGCTTCTCATAAAGTCTTAACGATTGAACGGCGTCAGCAACATGCGCACATATGGCGCACGACCGAGCTATCTCGATTTGAGGCATAAAACATGCATATCGATCCGCCCGTGCAAGAAGCCCACGCGCGGGCTATGACCGCATTTCATCATTTCTAACTTTCAAAGCCGGGCGCCATCCGAAGTTGAACAGAATTGAAATCCAGGATATGGTCACGCGCTTATTTCAGAAATAATGTCCTTCTAGACATTCCAGATTCTTGTCTGTTCGTGGATGATCATTCTGACAAGACCGAGATATCGCGATTTTTGAGGCACGCGATGCAATCGGACGTCGCCGCAGCGCGCGGGCGTAAGAGAACTTGTCCGCGCATACAAAGGAGCGAATCTGATGAACAGGGACATAGTCGATCCAAATAACGGGATAGAACAAGTAACCGGGTATATACGTACCGGTGACTTAGAAACCCCAAAGCCAGAAATGCCGCGCACCGTAGGAGAGGTTCTAGATTTAGTGAGTGCAGATCCAGACCACGCTTATCTCTGCAATACATTCAACATATTCTCTAAATATTTGAAAGTTCCAGACGCCCGGGCCATTCTCCTCGACCAGGTCAGCCAAAGACGGCACAAGTTCAGCGCCTATCTGGCAAACCATCAATATACGCAGGCTAAATCGGTTCGCCATGTTCATAACGTCAATGACATTCTCAAATGCGCCGCGGACAAAGGATGGGTCCCTGACGAAAACATGTCTCCAGCCTGGCGGACGTTGCTCGAACCGGCCATTGCCCTTCATTGCGATGATGTTCTGCGCGACTTCGACAGTGATGATATTTCTCCCGACACGGTGAAAATTGACCACATCACGAAATGGGTGGACACACAGGTTATCGAGCGTAAGCACACCTTTACCGCCGCTAGCGCCCGGGCCTTTCGGTTCGCTCGTCTCTTACGTGGTTCGCATCTATTGCAACATCCGAATCCGGACCCACGCTTCGCCTGTGATTACGGAATCGCTCTCGAACACTTTCCCTCGCCGATGAAAGAGGAAACCAAGAGGATAGCGAAGTCGAGAGTCGACGGGCCGGATCTCATCGAAGACGCAGATCTTACCGGAACTTGGGAGGACGACACCGTCCGCCGCATAGACAAGAAGGAGAAAAAGCCCGCAAAGCCGATCCGACCGATCTCGGCCAACCTCTTTGTTGACGCAACCCGTCGGGTTTATGGCATTGTAAGCCAGCTCCCGGGCGGGGCAGATG
>Ga0210390_10006192_pt1 | contig 10018 bp, 9 predicted proteins | sample IncBWH11OmetaG_FD_161050 | JGI IMG/M metagenome (GOLD analysis project Ga0210390, IMG submission 161050) | Forest soil microbial communities from Barre Woods Harvard Forest LTER site, Petersham, Massachusetts, United States - Inc-BW-H-11-O ...
GTACCCGAAGGAGGGCCAAAACCTGGCGCGCTCGCGTCGCCCGGATGGACCCGAGGGGCCGGGAACCCATCTCGGCTGGGGTTTCGCGTGGCCGTCGAACCGCCGCACGCTCTACAACCGGGCCGCCGCCGACCCCGAGGGCAGGCCGTGGTCGGAGGCCAAAAAGCTCGTCTGGTGGGATCCGGACAAAGCGCGCTGGGACGGCAGCGACGTCGTCGATTTCGAGCCCGAAAAGCCGCCCGGTTACGAACCCGACTGGTCGAAACGGCCCGAGGGCATGGCGGCGATCGACGGCTCGTCGCCGTTCACGATGATTGCTGACGGCAAGAGCTCGCTGTTTGTCCCGTCGGGGATTAAGGACGGGCCATTGCCGACCCATTACGAGCCGGTCGAGTCGCCGGTGCATAACCCGTTCTACCGGCAGCAGGCGAACCCGGTCGCCAAGTTGTGGCAGCGGCCGGGGAATCTTTATCAGGCGGTCGGCGACCCGCGCTTCCCCTATGTGCTGACCACCTATCGGCTGACCGAGCATCATGCGGGCGGCGCGCCGACCCGTTCGGTCGCGGTCACTGCCGAATTGCAGCCGGAGGGGTTTGTCGAGATCGCGCCGGAGCTGGCCATTGGGCTCGGCATCGGCCAGCTCGACTGGGTCGTGCTGACCACCCGCCGCGGCGAGGTCGAGGCAAAGGCTCTCGTCACCGAGCGGCTGCGCCCGTTCGAGATCGCCGGTCGCCATATTCACCAGATCGGCATGCCGTGGCATTTCGGCTGGCAGGGCTATGCCACCGGCGACATCGCCAATGTGCTGACGAGCATCGTCGGCGACGCCAACACCTCGATCCATGAGGGCAAGGCGCTGACCTGCAATCTGCGCAAGGGGCGGCTGCGGCCGCAGTGAGAACCGGCATGCCGATTCATCCGCGCGCCCTCGACTACCCCGCGTCCGAGCTCGGCGAGATGATCCCGGACGAGGCCGAGCTGACCGCCGCGGTCAAGGTCGAGCCCGGCAAATCCTACGGGTTTTTCACCGACACGACGCGCTGCATCGGCTGCAAGGCGTGCGAGGTCGCGTGCAAGGAATGGAACCTGCTGCCGGCCGACGGCCTGCGCCTGACCGGCATGAGCTACGACAACACGGGCGGGCTTTCGGCGACGACTTGGCGGCATGTCGCCTTTATCGAGAAAATCGGCGACGGGGACGGCCGCGCGACCGCAATGCCGCCTTATCAGAGCAATTGGCTGATGATGAGCGATGTGTGCAAGCATTGCCACAACGCTCCCTGCCTCGAGGCCTGCCCGACCGGCGCGCTGTTTCGCACCGAGTTCGACACGGTCGTGGTGCAGCAGGACATCTGCAATGGTTGCGGTTATTGCGTGCCGGCTTGCCCGTTTGGCGTCGTCGAGCTTAGCCTCGTCGACGGCAAGGCGCACAAATGCACATTGTGCTACGATCGGCTCAAAGTCGGGCTGGAGCCGGCCTGCGCCAAGGCGTGCCCGACCGACTCGATCCAGTTCGGCGAGGTCGGCGAATTGCAGCACCGCGCCCGGCGGCGGGTGGACGATCTCCACGGCCTCGGCGTCGCGCGGGCCTATCTTTACGGCGCGCCGGACGGGCCTGGCGCCACCGGCGGCCTCGACCATCTGCATGCGTTCTTTCTGCTGACCGACGCGCCCGAGGCCTACAACCTGCCGGCGGCACCTACCCGCGCCTCGAACCGGGTCGGCCCGACCCTCGCCGCCGGGCTCGCCGCCGCAGCCTGGCTCGCGTTGGGTGCGGCCATGCTGTTCAGGTGGCGCTCGTGAACCCGCGGTCGACAGCCGTCCGGGCGCCTTACGGCCGCGACGCGAAATACGCCCCGGCGGCTTCGGCCGGCGCGCCGGTCACGACCTATTACGGGCAGCCGCAGCTGAAGAGGAGCCACTGGGGCGTGCGCGTCGCCCTCTATATTTTTATTGCCGGGCTTTCGGGTGCCGCGCAGATGATCGCCGCCGCGGCCGACCTCGCCGGCGGCGAGAGCTGTCGGGGAACCGTGCGGCGCGGGCGCCACATCGCCCTCTTGGCGGTGGCAGTGGGCCCGCCATTGCTGATCGCGGACCTGCATACCCCGCAGCGCTTCTACAACATGCTGCGGATTTTCCGCCGCACCTCGCCGATGTCGATCGGCACCTATGTCCTGTCGAGCTTCAGCCTGTTCAGCATTGTGACGGCGTTCGCGCAGCTGATGGCCGAACGCAACGGCGGCGGCTGGAACAGGCTTGCGCGGACCGCGCAACTGCCGGCGGCGCTCGCCGGGGCCGGCATGACCACCTATACGGCGGCGCTGCTGGCCGCGACCAGCACGCCGCTGTGGGCGGCGGCGCCGCGCGCGCTCGGCGTCCAGTTCGCCGGCTCGGCGATTGCCGCGGCCGCGGGCGCCTTGCAGCTTGCCGGCCGGATCGACGGCGACGACGGGGGGGCGGCGGCGCTCGAGGGGTTGGCATTGGCCGCGGCCGCGACCGAGCTTGTCGGCGCGCTCGCCGCCGAGCGCCAATGCCGCCGTGCCGGAATTGGCGACGCGCTGGCGCTGCACCGCCCGTGGGGTGCGCTCCATCAGCTTGGTGCCGTCGGGCTCGGCGCCGCGGTGCCGGTCGCGGTCCATGCCGGAAAGCTCGCCGGCCGCCGCCCCCGGCCGCGGCTGATGCTGACGGCCGCACTCGCGGTGCTCGCCGGCAGCTTCGCGTTGCGCCTGTCGGTCCTCGGCGCCGGCAACGACTCCGCCGAGCGCCCGCAGCAGAGCCTGGGCTTCGCCAGCGGCCGGAACCGCCGATGAGCGGCGACATTTGTCTTCAGTGCCGGGACGGGGTCGACAAGCTCGACCATCTGCTCCGCAACCACCCGGCGGAAACCGCGGACGAGCTGACCGAGGCGGTGCGCTGCGCGGTGGCGGTGCGCGACCGGATGATCGAGCGCCGGCGGCGCGGCGGCAGCGATCCCCGCCGCGACGCGCGCTTGCGCCAGGTCAACGCCGTTATCAGCGCGATCGTGGCCGGCGAGTTTCCGCTGATGGGCATCCGCTGGCAGCGGATTGAAGGTGCGCGCGACCTGCTCCGGAAGGTCCTGAGAGAGGAGGAGGCGGAAGCGGCGGCGTCCGCGGATCGCCGACCCGCGTAAAGGCGCGGATGAAACTTCGCCGCAAGTAGGGCGATCGTAATTTATCGCTAGTCTTTGCTGCAAGCCCCGTATGGTGAGGAACTTGCCTGGTCGAAAGGTAGTTTGACTCACGCGGCGCTCACCGCCTTCCACCACAAGGAATATGGGGCATGGCAACCAAAGCGAATACTAAGGTCGAACGGAAGTCGCGCCGTTCGACGGAGCGGAAGTCGAATCGCGCGCAGAGCACTTCGGTCGATGCCTTGGAGCTGCTGGAGCAGGATCACCGGGAAGTCGAACAATTGTTCGACGAATACGACGAAGAAGGCGACGGCAAGCGCAAAGAACAGCTCGCCCGAGAGATTTGTCAGGCGCTGGAGGTGCACGCGCAGATCGAAGAACGGATATTTTACCCGCGGGCCCGCGAGGCGACAAAGGACAACGACCTGATCGACGAGGCGATCGTCGAGCACGGCAGCGTCAAGCACCTGATCGGTGAAATCGAGGCGATGCAGGTCGGCGACGACCTCTATGACGCGAAGGTTCGGGTCCTTGAGGAGCTGGTAAAGCGTCACATCCAGGAAGAAGAAGAGGAACTCTTCCCGGAGCTCGTGTCGGCCAAGATGGACACCAAAGCCGTCGGGCGGGAGATCGCCGAGCGCAAGCAAGAGCTGATGGGCGAAACAAAGGCGTAGTGGCCCGATTTGGACCCCGCTGACCCCATCGACGAGCCGTCCGACAAAGTCGAGCATTTCGGCGAGAGCACGCCGCTCAAGCGCCCCGGCCAGCAGGCGGAGTTGGCGCCGGCATACGTCCTGCTCGCTTCCGGTGACGGCAGCTATATCTCGGGCGCGATGGTCCCGGTCACTGGCGGCCGGCCGATGCTGTGAAAGTGTCCGCGGCGGGGCCGAGCCGCCACAGCGGAATTGCCATCGTTGCACTTGTGGCCCTCGCCTAACCGCCGCCGAATACGCCGGCCCAGGCTGGCCGCGAGGCGGCGCAAGCGCACGGGGCGCGCGCCCGCCGTCGACGGGCGGGGCGTGACACGCCGTCGTGCCGCTCTCCCCTTTCGCCCGCTCACGGCGTATGATCGCGGTAAAGCTGGAGCATCGTGAAGCCATGGCGGACGGACCTCGCTACGACGACGACTTCTATGCCTGGACCCAACACCAGGCCGCCGTCGTGCGCGCGCTGCCGGTGACCGACAACCGCTTCGACCGCGAGCATGTCGCCGAGGAGATCGAGGATTTGGGCAAGAGCGAGCGCGACGCCGTGCGCAGCCAGATCCGCCGCGTCATCGAGCACCTGTTGAGGCTCGCATATTCGCCAGCGGAGCAACCCCGGCTCGATTGGATGGACACGATCGACGACGCTCGCCAGATTCTCGCCGACAAGGTCGCGGTAACGCTCCGGCGTGATTCCGAAGCCGGCTTGCCCGGACTTTACGCTCAGGCGCGCCGCCAGGCGGCACGCAGCCTCCGGCGCCATGACGAGGCCTCCGCGGCCGACGCCCTGCCGCAAGCCAGCCCCTATTCGCTCGACGACGTCTGCCGCGAGGACTGGTATCCCGAACGCCCCGGAGCAAAGCGATGACCCGCGATTTTGTCGGCTACGGCGCCGAGCCGCCCCACGCCGGATGGCCTGGCGAGGCGCGCGTCGCCGTTAATTTCGTGATCAATTTCGAGGAGGGGTCGGAACTCTCCTATCCCGCCGGGGACGGTGTCTCCGAAGGCGGCTTGACCGAGATGATCGGGACCGATCTGGGGGTCAGCGGCCGCGATCTCGCCGCCGAGAGCATGTTCGAATACGGGGCCCGCGCCGGCTTCTGGCGGCTGCACCGTATCTTCACCCGTTTTCAGGTGCCGGTGACGATCTTTGGTTGCGCCCGCGCCTTCGAGGCCAACCCGCCGGCCGCCGCCGCGATCGCCGCCAGTGACTGGGACATCTGCAGCCACGGTTACCGCTGGACGAACCATCCGGGGCTGCCGGAAGACGAGGAGCGCCGGCAGATTGCCGCCGCCGTCGAGTTGATCCGCAAGACCACCGGCAAAACCCCGCTCGGCTGGTATTGCCGCTACGCGCCGTCAGAAAATACCCGGCGGCTGGTCGTCGAGCATGGCGGGTTTCTCTACGACAGCGACACCTACAACGACGAGCTGCCCTATTGGGTAAAGGTCGGCGACACGCCGCATCTCGTCGTCCCTTATTCGCTGACCACAAACGATTCGAAATTCGGCCGGGGCGTGTTCGGCTCGGGCGAGGATTTTTTCGCCTTTTTGCGCGACAGCTTTGACGTCCTTTACGAGGAAGGGGCCGACCGCCCGCGCATGATGTCGGTCGGGCTGCACATGCGCCTGACCGGCCATCCCGGCCGCGCCAAGGCGCTGATCCGCTTCATCGAATATCTGAAGAGCCACGACCGGGTGTGGATCTGCCGCCGCGAGGACATCGCCCGCCACTGGATCGGCCGCTTTCCCCCTCGGGCTTAGGCCGCCCCGCGCACCAAGCTGCTCGCCGCGCGTGCCCGCCGCCGATTCGGCTGAAGCGGCGCCGCGGGAGGCGCTGGGCGGGCAGTGCGGCGTGCCGGTGCTCGGCGATTGTGCCGCGACCCGCTTAAGTAACCGAACCGTTGGCACCCCCCTGATATCCAAAGCTCGTTAACAGATTTTTGCGATTTTAATTCGCGCCGCGGTGAGCGTCTCTTCCGCGGATGGGCTACGAAAGCATTTGTATAATACCCCCGTATGGCCCAAGAATAGAAATTAAGCTTTTCAGAAATAATCGCAGACGCCTCGGTGACCGTCAGCTGAACCACGGTCGATCCGCGAAAAGCCCTCAATCGAAAAAAGGCGCCCAGCGGTTGACAAGCCGAATTCATCCTGTTTAGCTTGGGTTGTTCCTCCCTGTCTTACCCGGACAGCGCGACAATAATCCGGGGTGACGCCAGTCTGCATTCCTCAGCCCATCCAATACATCGGGATGGCGGCGGGTCCGCCGCGCCCCGGTGCCGGAATGCCCCAACGAGAAGGAGACGCCGGCGGATGCCCCTGCGTCAGACGATCGGTATTTCCCTTGCACTTTTGATGGCGACGACGGGTGCGATGGCCAAAGCGCCCGAGAAGAGCACCGCCTATCATCCGGCCACCTCGCCCAACGCCGAGCCCGCCAAATCCGCCGGCCGGTCCGGCAAATCGCGGTCGGCGCAACGGGCGGCGCATTTCCGCTGGCCGTCGCGGCTTGCTTTTCACCGCGGCGGTCGGACGCGCTACCGGCAGGCGAGTTCTGACGCCGCGGAGGCCGACAGCGCCGTGCCCGATCCCAACTGGGGGCCGATGCACTCGACCGGCTATCAGGAGATTGGCGCGGCGGCTTGGTACGACCTCGTCGGGTCGCGAACCTCGAGCGGCGAACGTCTCGACACCGACACGCCGACCGCGGCGCACCGCTCGCTGCCGCTCGGCTCGTGCGCCAAGGTCACGAGCCTCGACACCGGGCGCTCGGTGATCGTCAAGATCAACGACCGGGGGCCGTACAGCCGCGGTTTTATCATCGATTTGTCGCCGCGCGCGGCCGAAGAGCTCGGAATGAGGCACGCCGGCGTCGCCGCCGTGGCGGTCGAGCCGGTCGCGCCCGGTGCCGCGGCGGGCCCAACGGTCGCCGTCTATCGGGAGCCGGCCGCGACCGCGGCTCGCTAGGCTCGTCTCCGGCTCAAGCCACCCCTTACCCGCCGCGGCGGCCAGCGATCGGGACGCTGCCCGGTTGGCCATCGACGGATAAGACAGCACGCCGGCCGGCGCCAAACTCCGCCATACTCAACCGAACGAATTTCTGGTTTCCTGCGTCGGGCCGCGTGCTTTCTCAACCGACGCGGCATCGAGGCGCGCGAGGCTGCGACGGTAAGCGCCTTCCGTCGCCGGCGCGAGCACGGTAAATTCGTCGGCGAAGATGGGGATGCACCTTTGATCGGCGCGATTATCACACCTCGTTGGCGCTGAACGACATCGTCCGGAGCGCGGAGTTGGCCATGGTCGCTTTTCCCTATTTTCGCCGTGCTGTGGCCGCCACCCGCGAGGCGGCCGCCGGCGCCGCGGTTCGCCCCCGGCGCGGGAAGTCGATCGGCCGCATGTTCAGCGCCGCAAACATCTGGTTTTGGGCGATCGTCGGGGTGCCGACGCTGATCGCCGCCGTCTATTATTTCGGCATCGCCTCCAACCTCTACATGTCCGAGGCCGACTTTGTCTTGCGCGGCCCGGGGACCGTAAAGTCCATGGGCGGCCTCGCAAGCATGCTCCAGAGCAGCTCCGGCGGCGAACAGCCCGGCCGCGACGAGGCCCTGATCGTCCAGCGGTTCATCATGTCGCGCGACGTGGTCCGGTTGCTCGCGCAGCACGACGATCTCTATAGGGTGCTCGACCGGCCGGAAGGCGACGTCGTCTCCCGGTTCCCCGGGATGCTGTTTTGGCGCAACGATTTCGAGGCGCTCTACAAGGCCTATTCGCGGTTCGTCGAGGTCGACATCGACGGCGAGACCGGGGTCAGCGTGTTGAAGGTCAAGGCCTACCGCCCCGAGGACGCCCAGCGCATCGCTCAGGCGCTGGTCGGCTACAGCGAACAGCTGGTCAACGAGTTGAACGACCGCACGCGTCAGGAAGCGTTGCGTTCCTTTCAAAACGAGGTCGAGCGGACGCAGCAGCGGATCGCCGGGATTCAGGCGCAGTTGACCGCCTACCGCATCAAGCAGCAGATGCTGGACCCCAAAACCGCCGCCGAGGGGCCGCTGGCGCTGCTCAAGGTGTTGAACGAGCACCGCGCCACCGCCGAGGCCCAGCTTGCCGACACGATCAAGAACTCGCCGAGCAGCCCGCAGGTGATGCTGTTGCGCACTCGCGTCGTGTCGCTCGACCGGCTGATCGCGGACGAGCGCACCAAGATCACCGGGGACGGCAATTCGGTGGCGGTGGCCCAAACCGAATACGAGCGTCTCGACGAGGCCCGCAAGCTCGCCGAGACCGAGCTTGCCTCGGCCTACAAGTCGCTCGAGGCGGCCCGGCTCGACGCGCAGCGCCAGGAGCTGTTCCTCGCGACCGTGGCGCAGCCGAACCTGCCCGACTTCCCGCTTTACCCCAAGCGCGTCGTTTCGTTCTCGATGGTGCTGGCGACCTGTCTGCTCGCCTACGGCATCGCTTGGCTGTTGGTCGCGAGCGTGCGCGAGCACGCCGCCGCCTAGCCGCGAGCTGGGACCCGCAACCAGCGGCGCACGGATCCGCGCGGATGATCAAGGTCACTCGCGTCTGCAAGGACTATCCAAAGGAAGGCGGCGGCAACCGCCGGGTCCTGAGCGACGTCTCCTTTGATCTGACGCGCGGCGAGAAAATCGCAGTCCTCGGCCGCAACGGCGCCGGCAAGTCGACGTTGATCCGCCTGCTTGGCGGCATCGAGCTGCCGAGCAGCGGCACCATCGAGCGGAGCATGTCGATCTCGTGGCCGGTGGCGCTGGCCGGCGGCGTCCACGGGATCCTGACTGGCAACGACAACATCCGGTTCATCGCGCGGGTCTATGGCAAGCCGTTCCAGGAATTGCGCGACTATGTCGAGGACATCGCCCAGCTCGGAAAATTCCTGTCGGAGCCGGTCCGGACCTATTCCACCGGGATGGCTGGGCGGCTCAATTTCGCGCTGTCGCTTGCCGTCGACTTCGACTGCTACCTGATCGACGAGGTCATCGCCGCCGGCGACCACGGCTTCCAGGTCCGATGTCACGAAGAGCTGTTCGAAAAGCGCGCCGACCGGGCGCTGATCCTCGCCTCGCACGTCCCCGAGATCGTTCGCAGCTATTGCTCGCGCGCGCTCGTCCTGCATCGCGGGCGGGCCAAGATGTTCGATGACCTTGCCCTTGCGCTCGACATCTACAGTGCCTTTTGACCGGGTGGCGGCGGGGATCTCGCCGGCGGAGCGGTCCGCGGCCGAGGCACCAATCGCGGCGCCGGTCGAAAGCCGGCCGGCGCAGGGGCGCATTTTCTACGACGGCTTCAACCTGGCGCTGCCGCAGGGCACCGGCGTGGCGACCTATACCCGCATGCTCACCCGGGTCGTGCGCGACCTTGGCTACGACATCGGGATCGTCTACGGCTCGCCGCAAACTCCGCCAAAGGACCGGCTGCTGCGCCAGATCATATTTTTTGACGAGAAGCGGACCGTCAAGACGCCGCTCTCCCGCCAGGTCTTCGATTTCGCCGCGGACGCGCTCTACGGCTTTGCCGCGGTCCGGCCGCTCCCGGTCGAATTCGACGGCGTTGTCGTGCATCGCCAGTTCGAGGCCACTTGGCCGGCGCCGCACCGCGCCTTTGCCGCGCGCCGCCTGTTCGCCAGCGCGCGCGCCCATTTCGCGCGGACGAACCGGTTCGCCAACCTGATCTTCGACCCGAAGCCGGACATTTTCCACTGCACCTACCCGATGCCGCTGCGCGCCCGGTCGGCCTGCAACGTCTACACGATCCACGATCTCGTCCCGCTGCGCCTGCCGTTTACGACCCTCGACAACAAGCGGCAGATGTACCGGCTTCTTAAAAAGATCGCGCGGCAAGCCGACCACATCGTCACGGTCTCGGAGAATTCGCGGCGCGACATCGTCGAGCTGTTGGGCGTCGAGGAGTCCCGCGTCACCAACACCTACCAGGCGGTGCACTTCCCGGACGCGTTTTGCGAGCGCCCCGACGAGACGGTCGCCGAGCAGCTGGGGGGCTCGTTCGGTCTCGACTTTCGCGAATACCTGCTGTTCTTCGGTGCGCTCGAGCCGAAAAAAAACGTCGGCCGGCTGGTCGAGGGCTATTTGTCCTCGGGGGTGGAAATTCCGCTGGTGCTGGTCACCGGCGAAGGCTGGGAAACCGA